>Ga0335082_10005480_pt1 | contig 13872 bp, 11 predicted proteins | sample Lox_Sample_41_FD_206718 | JGI IMG/M metagenome (GOLD analysis project Ga0335082, IMG submission 206718) | Soil microbial communities from Loxahatchee National Wildlife Refuge, Florida, United States - Lox_Sample_4.1 | ecosystem: Environmental > Terrestrial > Soil > Wetlands | place: USA...
GATGCCGTCAACGATCCAAACTATTCCTACTGGCACTCCGCTTCGTTTTCGAATGATGGCAGCAAAGTCGTCTTCACCGACGAGTGGGGCGGCGGCTTGGGCGCTCGCTGCCGGCCGAACGATCCCAACAAGTGGGGCGCGGACGCCATCTTCAGCTTAAAGGATGAGAAACTCACGTTCGCGAGCTATTACAAAATGCCAGCGGCGCAGGGTGACAGCAAGAATTGCGTAGCCCATAACGGCTCGCTCGTTCCCGTTCCCGGCCGCGACATAGAAGTGCAAGCCTGGTATCAGGGTGGCATCTCTGTCGTGGATTTCACAGATCCGGCGAATCCATTCGAAATTGCCTACTTCGACCGCGGCGCGATTGATCCCAAAATGCTCGTCCTCGGCGGTGATTGGTCGGCTTATTGGTACAACGGCTACGTATACGCTTCCGAGATCGCGCGCGGTCTGGACGTGTTCGAATTGACTCCAGGCAAATTCCTCACGCAGAACGAACTTGATGCCGCAAAAACCGTACAAGTCTCTGAGCTAAACGTGCAGAACCAACAGAAAATCGCATGGGCTCCAAAGCTGGTTGTGGCCAAGGCGTATCTGGACCAACTCTCACGCTCGGAGGCGCTGCCGGCCAGGCGAATTGCGGAACTGCAAAAGGCTATTCAGAATGCGGAAGCTTCGCGCATGAACAAAGGCAAAGTGGCAAAGCTAAAGAGTATGGTTCCGTCTTTGGAAGTAAGCGCCTCTGAGGCCAAGAGCCCGGCGGATGCGGCGCGGCTGCGTGCTCTGGCGGAAATCTTCAAACACCCCGTGGCCTGAAAACTAGCCAGATAAACCTGCAAAGGCCGCACACAAGGATCGTGCGGCCTTTTTTTACTCTGTTCTACTTTCCTAGAATTTGTCGCGCGTACTCTGGCGCCTTGCCCTCATCCTCATGCTTGCAATAGGCAAACACGTCCACGCCTTGCTTCATCCATCCCTCAAAACGCCTCTTCCATGCCTTCAGTTCCTTCGCTGTGTAGTTTTCTTTGCGCAAGCGAACATATGTGAAATCCGCGGTCAGAAGTTCCGGCGGAGTCTGATCTTCCGTTTCCGCCAGGCAAAGTGCCACATTATGTTTGCGCAGCACCCCATACGTCTCTTCCGTGTACCAACTCGCATGTCTCACTTCGAAAGCAAACTGAAACGCCGCCGGCCGCAGTGCCAGAAATTCTTCCAGCAGCGGCCCGTCAAATTTGAAATTCGGGGGAACCTGCACGAGGACCGGCCCCAGATGATCTCCATCATTCAGAACGCTTGCCACTTCCAGAAACCGCTTCAGCGTCTCTCCGCAATTCCGCAATCTCTGAATGTGCGTAATCTTCTGGTTCGCCTTCAGTGCAAATCGAAATCCAGGAGTCACACTCGCCGCCCAACTCAACAGCACAGACTCCGTCGGCATTCGGTAAAAACTATGGTTGATCTCGACCGTATCGAACTGCTTTCCGTAAAACGAAAGCATCTCTTTGTCCGGCAGCTTCTCCGGATAGAAACTCCCCTTCCACTGTTTATACGAATAGCCGGAAGTGCCGATGCGAAGTTTGCCCGTGCGCGAAATGGAATCGCCTCCGTAAAACACCTCAAATGATAGCAGCCTGTGAGAGGGCATGGCTCACGGGAACTTCGGGAAAGCCCGCAAACTTGTCACATCTTCATTCCGAGCGAAGCGAGGAATCTGCTGTTTCTTGGTTTTTCTTCCCCGCCATCTGCGCGCTCAACAATTCAATCGCTTTTTCGAGCCTCTGCCTCGACTTCCAAAAATCTGCCCACAAATCACCCTTCTCCTTCAAACGCGCCTGCATCGTCCGAATATTGAAACTCTCCGGTTTCAAATTCGCCCGCAATTCCTTCGGCAACACGGGAGTTGACACCGGCGCCTTCGGAAACGCACGCGCCGAGTACGCTGCAGCCAGCGGCCGCCCTTCCGCATTCTGCGCCACGTCAATTAGCACCCGCCCCGCAGGCCGCTTCGCCACAATCCGTTCGCTCGTCACCAGATTCGGATGCTCCGCCGTCACCTGCCGAGCAATAATCTCCGCAAACGTCCGCAACTGTTCGTACGTATAAACCGGTTCCACCGGAATGAAAATGTGGAATCCCGTCGCACCGGACGTCTTCATATAATGTCTCATCTTCAGCGTTTCCAGTTTTTCGTGTAGCGCTTTCGCAACCGTAATCACCACGCTGAACTCCGTCCCATCCGACGGATCTAAATCGAAAAAGAAATAATCCGGATGTTCCAAATTTCCAATCCGGTTCGACCACGGATTGTGGTCAATGCACCCAAGCCCGGTCAGAAACAGCAGCGATGAACGATCCTCCGCAGTCGCATAGTGAATCACTTTCCCGCGCCCCTCGGAATCAATGGGGGTAGTCTTGAACCATTCCGGCAGCCCTTCGTGCACATCTTTTTGAAAAAATGCCTGCCCCTTGATTCCGTCTGGATACCGCCGCAAAACCAGTGCCCGATCCTTCAAAAACGGCAAAATGTATTCCGCCATCGAATAGTAGTAAGCAATCAGCTCGCGCTTCGTAATCCCCGACTCCGGAAAATAAATCTTGTTCAAATTGCTGAATCGTAGCCGTTTCCCATCCAGCTCAAACGACACCGTCTCAGCCTTACCCGAGAAAAGCTCCGCCTCAATTTTTTTCTTGTCAGTCAGTACGTTCCCGACCACCGCAGGCGCTGTCACAACATCAGCCTGTGGTTCCGCAGCAACCTCTTCTTCCCATGTGCACTCTTCCGGTGCCAGATCCTCTCGAAGCCCCAGGAAAACCGGATGCCGGAGCGCATGTTCATTCGTCCAGCCACTGAATTTCACACGAACGATCAACGACGGCGTCACCCACGACGGGGTTTCATTCGCCACCGGTTTCCCTCCAAACGGGCACTTCGCCGTCGCAAGCTCTTTCAGTTGCGCGAAAATCTCTTTTTGTTTTGCGCCATCAAACCCAGTGCCTACATGCCCGATAAGCTTCAGCGTCTTCCCCTCATACTGACCCAATAGCAAAGACCCAAACAGAAGCCCGCTCGTCCGCGCCGCAGTCCAGCCTCCCACGACAGCATCCACCGTCTGCGTAATCTTCAGCTTCAGCCAGCTCGTGCTTCGGCCGGAAACATAAATGCTGTCCATTCGCTTCGCAACGATTCCTTCAAGCCCGTTCTGCTTCGCCAGTTCGTACAACTCTTTTCCGTGCTCCGCTTGATGATCCGCAAAGCGAACCTGTTGCGACGGATAAATCAGCCGCCGCAAAAGTTCTTTCCGCTGCGCCAGCGGAGCTTCGCGCAAGTCGTATCCGTCGCAATAAAGCACATCGAAAGCAAAATAAACAACCGGCGTGCTTGCAATCAACGTCGCGCCCGGAACGCGCGTGTGCATGCGCTCCTGCAGCCGCTCAAAACTGCTGTGCCCCTGCTCATCCAGCGCCACGAGTTCGCCATCCACAATCGCTTCGCGCGCCGCAAGATGCTTCGGCAAGTTCGCCAGCTCCGGATAGCGTTTCGTAATATCCACATTCGCCCGCGACCGTAGCGTCACTTCTCCGCCCGAAATTCGCGCCATCGCCCGCACGCCGTCCCACTTGATCTCAAACAACCAGTTCGGATCGGAAAATGGTTTATCGGAAAGCGTCGCGAGCATCGGCTCAATTTTCCCTGGCATCGCACTCGCGCGCACCGGATGCAAATCCGCAGGCTGTATCACGCTTGGCGAGCGTTTCGGTGGCTGCTCCGCCGCAATCTCCTTAAGCGTTCGCCCCGTCAGCACTGACCCATCATGCTCGTCAACGTCATAGGAAGGATCTTCCGCGGCATCCTTGTGCTTGATCAGCAGCCACTCATTGCCCTTCTCGCTGCTCTTGATCTTCACCAACACAAAACTGCCACGCAGCTTCTCTCCATTCAGAACAAATTTCAGATCGCCTTTCCGGATCTGTTCCTCAGCACTCAGATTCCCTTCCAGTAGGAAGCTTCCGCGGTCCCACACCATCACCGTTCCCGCGCCATAACTCCCCGCGGGAATCTTTCCTTCAAAGCCACCGTATTCGAGGGGATGGTCTTCCGTCATTACTGCAAGGCGTTTGTCCGAAGTATTCAGCGAAGGGCCCTTAGGGACTGCCCACGACTTCAGCACTCCATCCATCGCCAGCCGAAAATCGTAGTGCAGCCGGGTCGCCGAATGCTTCTGCACTACAAAGACATTTTCGCCGGCCAGCCCGGGCGCAGGCTTGCCCTCCAGAATCGCCAGCTTCGGACTCGGCAAACGAGCTTTGCCCTTCCCGGACTTCCCACTCCTGGCGGATTCATCCTTCCGAGCTTCAGCGTTGGAGCGTTTACCCTCCGAAGCCCTGCCCTCCGTAGCTTTAGCGTACGAGGGTTTGCCGTCTGCCGAGAGGTCTTCTTCCAACTCGCCCGGAGGCTCCGGCGTCTTGTCAAACTGCCTCTTCCGCCTGTACTCCTCTAGTTTCCCGGCCATCGCCTTTGCAATTTCTCCCCGCGCATTCTAGCAGTTGTAGAGGCCATCTTCTGAGATAGCCCCTTCTTGGCTCCGCATGTGTGGTTGCGGACTTCAATCCGTCCCTTCTTCTTTGGAGTGCGGCGGCCTGACGCCGCTTTTGCCCTCGGCGAGTGGCACACTCGATCCGCGGCACCACAAACTGCATGAGTAGAACCAGGGGCCTACCCTTTGCGCTTTTGTACTCTGCAAGGGTGGTTAGCTTTTGCCCTTGACTTCTCTTCCAATTCGAACAAATTCTTACAACTCATTCGAATTAACTCTATAATCATATTAATTGTCTAATCATATATTTCATGCTATCGTTCCAGGTGTTTATCTCGCCCCCGACTCGCCAGTCGCCGTGCCTTTTTGACAACCGACCATCGCTCTTTTGCCAGCACCGTCAACTCATCTCTTTCCCTTTCAACAGCCTGCGCACACTTCACAAAAACACCAGGGGTGCCCCGTCTCCTGTCTCCTTTCTTTCCTCCGCCCCACACCGCCGGTGCTCTGGCTGAGGGATACTCTGCGCCTAAGCCTTCTAGAATGAATACTTACGCAAACAGGGGGAGGGGGGTGGGGTTCTAGTCCCTTCCCGTTCCTACACCAGCACGCTCCCTGTGGAAAACTTGTTGTTTTCCAATACTTCCCCCACTACTCTTTCCAATCGGCCCCATTTTCATTCTGGGAACGCCCTTGGAAGGAGTTTTGTCATGGCCACAAGTGTCTGGAAAGGCCACCTCACCTTTGGACTCATCTCCATTCCTGTCCGCCTCTTTACGGCCGCGCGCGGCGAGCGCGTCAGCTTCAATCAGCTCCACAAAGTCTGCAATTCGCGTCTGAAGATGCCACTCTCTTGCCCCACCTGCAACCGCGTCGTCGAGCGCTCGGAAATCGTCAAGGGCTACGAGCATGAAAAAGATCAGTACGTCCTCTTCACCGAAGAAGAACTCGACAAGATCGAACCGCCCTCGGCGAAAGTCATGGAAATTCTCGAATTCGTCAAAATGAAGGAAGTTGACCCGCTCTATTTTGACGCTTCCTACTACGTCGGCCCGGAAGAAGGCGGCACCAAAGCATACAAACTTCTAATGCTCGCCATGGAAGAGTCCGGCCACGCCGCAATCGCAAAAGTCACTATGCACCAGCGCGAACACATCGTCGTCGTTCGCCCTCGCGCCAAAGGCCTTACGCTGCACACCATGTTTTACAACAGCGAAATTCGCGCCGCAGAAACTCTTTCCACAGATGACGTGCAACTGAAAGACCAGGAAAAGAAACTGGCGCACCAGCTCATCGAAAGTCTCGCCGCTCCCTTCGAGGCACAGAAATATCGCGACGAGTATCAGGAAAACGTCAAAGCGATGATCGCCGCAAAACTCAAAGGCCAGCAAGTTACGGAAGTGCGCCAGCCACAGCTCGCACCCGTCATTGACCTGATGGAAGCGCTTAAAAAGAGCATCGCGGAAAAACAAGCGCCCGCATCCGCCGCTGCCCCGAAGAAACCGCCCGTTCGCGCCGTCGAGCCTGTCGCGCCTATCGCTGAGAAAAAAAGGAAAAAGGCGTAAACTAGCATTTGTTCATGGGATCAACAGACCGATTCAGCCGTGAGGAAGTCCAGCGCATTCTGGACCTCACACCGAAACAACTGGATTATTGGGATCGTCTGCGCCTCGTCCCGTCGCAAAAAGAGGAAAACAATCGTTTCTACGATTTTCGCGACCTCATCGGCCTTCGCACCGTAAAACAGCTCACGGAAAATGGCATTCCCGCGCTGCGTCTTGGTCGCGCGCTCGCTGCGCTTCGCAAAGGTATTCTCAACTCGCACGCTCCGCTTAACGAACTCCGCGTCCTTTCCGATGGCCGCGATGTAATCGTAGAACGCGACGGCGTCCGCCTCGACCCCCTTTCCGGCCAGATGGTAATGAACTTCGACACCCGAGAGATAGGAGAAAAAGTCCGAGTCATGTCCGGTCGCTCCGCGGAAGATTTGTTTGAAGCTGCACTCGACAGTGAAACCGAGGGAAGAACGGCAGAGGAAACAATCGACGCTTACGAACGCGCGCTAATTGCGAATCCGCAGAAGATCGAAGCACTAATCAATTGCGGCACGCTTCACTACGAACTGGGAAATCTGGAGAAAGCGGAACAATACTTTCGGCGCGCTGTGGGAATGGATTCGACGAGCGTGCTTGCCTGTTCCAATCTTGGCAGCGTACTTGAAGAACTCGGGCATCTCGAAGAGGCGCGCCTGCATTTGCGTTCCGCAGTTCGTATTGAACCCGGTTATTCCGACGCACGATATACGCTCGCACTTGTTTGCGAAAAAATGAACGCGTTTGCGGAAGCTCGCGAGCATTGGCAACAATACGTAGCTCTCGATCCACAAAGTCCGTGGAGCGATTTTGCCAGAAAAAGGATCGCGGACCTATCGGTGGTAAAATCGGCGTACAGCTGATTCTTTTTAGTCGCGCCTTTGGGGCGCAAATTCAGACTTGTTCCAGTTTTCAGACCAGCGCGACTTCGCGGGGGCGTTTGCGTTTCCATTCATGTTCTTTGCGGAGATGGGCAAGATGTTTTTTCATTTGCGTCTGCATTTCCGCGAACGCGGCCTTGCAACTGGAGCGCAGGTGTTTGCTCTCTGCGGTGGCGTGGAATGTTCCAGTGGGAAGCGTCAGATTCAGGGCGAGCGCGATTTCTTCCGTTCGCGGAACCCTGGAAAAAACACAATGCAATTGGACGAGATCGGGCTCAAAGCTTTTTAGAAATTTCTCCAGCTTTTCCCCACAGCGTTTTACTTCCACTTCTGCCGCTGCGTGTTTTTCCACTTCTTTGAAAACGATGGAAAGTTTCATGTGAGCACCTGTAGGAATGTGCGGTGGAAAGGGGTTTGACTATGCAGCCGCACCGCATTTGCAGCCGAGCATAGCAAGCCGCGGGGGGAGCGGCAATTCGATTTGCGCGTCGTAGCAGACAGAAATTTGAATAGACGCAAACCAAACCAATGCGAGCTTGCGCCGGCGATCCAGAGACCGCGATACCGCAGCAGACTCACACTGGTTTGGATGCGTTGACAGGCCTGGCGGCTGCAACCTACCCTGCAAAAGCAGAAAAGGTTGCGAAAAAGATGGCACCAAGAGAAAAATCGAAATTGGCATCGAAATTGCCAGGGCGTTTGCGTATTGGGCCTGCCGGGTGGTCCTATCCGGACTGGAACGGGTACGTGTACCCGAAAAAGAAGCCAAAGGGATTTCACGAAGCGAGTTTCCTAGCTGAGTTTTTCGACACGATTGAGATCAACACTTCTTTCTACAATCCGGTGAAACCCGAGATTGCGAAGCATTGGCTGGAGCGCGTTTCGGCGAACAGGAATTTCATGTTCACGGCGAAATTGTGGCAGAGGTTTACGCATGAGATGAGCGCGTCGAAGGAAGATGAGAAATTGGTGCGCGAAGGATTTGAGCCGCTGCGCGATGCGGGGAAGCTGGGCGCGGTGTTGCTGCAATTCCCTTTTTCGTTTCACCGCACTGCGGAAACTACGGAAGTTCTGGTGGCCCTGTTGAAACGGTTTGCGGACTTTCCCCTGGTGGTTGAAGTGCGGCACGCCTCGTGGAATGTGCCAGGGGCTTTTGCGCTGCTGGCGGAGCATAACGCGGGATTCTGCAACATCGATCAGCCGGTGATCGGGCGTTCCATGAAAGCAACTGAGGAGACGACTTCTCCAGTAGGTTATGTGCGGTTGCACGGACGACGGTACGACACCTGGTTTAGCGACGATGAAAACGTTTCGTCGCATGAGCGGTACAACTATTTGTACTCGACGGAGGAACTGAAGCCTTGGGTGGCGAGGATTGAAAGGATTGCAGAGAGCGCGAGTGACGTTTTTGTGATTACGAACAATCACTACCAGGGAAAAGCGGTGGTGAACGCGCTGCAGTTGATCAGCATTTTGAAGCCGGCCAAGGTGAAGGTGCCGGAGCCGATCCTGCAGAAATATCCGGAGGCGGAAGCCATTTCGATTGAAGGGCCGCCGGAGGGCAGGCTGTTTTGAAATTGGCGAAATTGACGGAAGGTCGTGAGCGCCGATAGGATGCGCGGAGAGGGATGAGGATGGGCGGGCTTTTCAGGGCGGATCATGTGGGGAGCTTTTTGCGGCCGGCGGAGCTTTTGGAGGCGCGGCGGAGTGCTAGTCCGGAGCGATTGCGGGATATTGAAGACCGGTATGTATTGCGGGTGCTGGCAAAACAGAAGGAGTTGGGATTTGAGGCGGTAACGGACGGCGAGCTGCGGCGACGGAATTTCATGAGCGATTTTACGGATGCCGTGGAGGGAATTGATTTAGGGGACGCAGTGGGGCGGAACTGGCAGGCGGCGACAGTTTCTACCTCGTCGCACGGTTCGACGAGTACAGGCAGCGCGGCTGCGGTGAGCAGTGTTACGGGCGTGGTGACTTCGAAGGTGCGCCAGGTGCGGCCGCTTACGGGTCATGAGCTGCCATTTTTGAAAGCGCATAGTTCCCTTCCGATCAAAATGACGTTGCCGAGCGCGACGCAATTCCCGGCGATTTCGTTCAAACGCGGTGTGACGGACAAGATTTACAAAGATCATTCATCGCTGCTTTGGGAGATTGTCGAAATCATGAAGAACGATCTGCAGAAGCTGGCCGCCGACGGCGTGGCCTACATCCAGATTGATGCGCCGCGGTACAGCTACTACATGGATCCGAAGTGGAGGGCTTGGATTCAGGCGGAGATGCAGGTGGACCCAGACGCAGCGCTCGAGGAAGCGGTGCGGGCAGACAATGCATGTTTTCGTGCGGCGCGGCGCGAAGGCGTTACGCTCGGGATTCACTTATGCCGGGGAAATAATCGCAGCCATTGGTATGCGGAAGGCGGGTACGACGCGGTTGCGGAAAAGCTGTTTGGAACGCTGGAAGTGGACCGGTTTTTGCTGGAGTACGATGACGAGAGGTCGGGAACGTTTGAGCCGCTGCGATTTGTGCCGAAGGGAAAAAGGGTGGTTCTAGGGCTGGTTAGTTCGAAGGTTCCGCGGCTTGAGGATACGTCCGAATTGCAGAGGAGAATTGAAAAAGCTTCGCGGTTTGTGCCATTGGAGAATCTAGCGCTGAGTCCGCAGTGCGGATTTGCTTCGACGGCTGAGGGAAATTTGCTGGCGGAAGACGAGCAATGGAGGAAGTTGGAGTTGGTGGTGGAGACGGCCAGGAAGGTTTGGGGTTGAGGGTTTGCGAGTGCCTTACACAGGCAAGAAAAGACAAGAGCAGAGAAACCGGGAAAAAAGATGGCGATGTAAAATCGACGGTGCAAAGGCTAGAAAAAGAACAGGATGGGGCGGGAACCTATGCATAGAAGAGCTTGGATTGGCTTGACGCTTGTTCTTGCTTTGGCGCTTCCGGTTTGCACGTTTGGCCAGGAGCAGCAGAAGGCTGCGGTAATAAATGTGGATGCCGCGCATCCGGGGGCGGCAATTTCTCCGGGGATGTTTGGAATATTTTTTGAGGATATTAATTTTGGGGCGGACGGCGGGCTCTATCCGGAGCTCGTGAAGAACAGGTCGTTTGAGTTTCAGCAGCCATTGGCGGGGTGGCATGAAGTTCTGGAATTCAGCGGGAAGGGACTGGATCGGCCGAAGGGCGAATTGGGGATCCGGACAGAGGAACCGCTGAACGCGACCAATCCGCATTATCTGCGGGTTCGCGTGTATGAGTCCGGGTATGGATTCTACAATTCGGGATATCGCGGAATTGGCGTGGAGAACGGCGCGGAATACCGGTTCTCGGCTTTTGTGCGGAGCAGTGGGCCGAGAGCGATTCGCGCGGTACTGCTGGATGGAAGCGGGAAAGAAATTGGAAGCGGGAAGTTGGATGGGTTTGATGGGAGCTGGAAGAAATACGAAACGGTGATTCGGGCGAATGTGACGGTGCAGAAGGCACAGTTGCGATTGATCGTGGACGAGACGGGAAGCGTCGATCTGGATATGGTCTCGCTGTTCCCTATGGATACTTGGAAGCACCGGCCGAACGGATTGCGCAAAGACCTGGTCCAATTGCTTGCTGACATGCATCCGGGATTTTTGCGGTTTCCGGGCGGATGCATCGTGGAAGGGCGGCAACTGGCGACGCGTTACCGGTGGAAGACCACGGTTGGAGATATTGCGCAGCGCCAAACGATCGTCAACCGCTGGAATGATGAATTTGATTTCCGACCGGCGCCGGACTATTTCCAATCGTTCGGTTTGGGATTTTATGAGTATTTCCTGCTAGCCGAAGACATTGGCGCTGCGCCGCTGCCGATTTTGAATTGCGGGATGGCGTGCCAGTTCAATTCAAGCGAGACGGCCGCGCTCGAACAGCTCGATGAATATGTGCGCGATGCTCTGGACCTGATTGAGTTTGCGAATGGGCCGGTGACTTCCCCGTGGGGAAAGCTGCGCGGGCAGATGGGACACGCGGAGCCGTTTCATTTGACGATGATCGGTGTGGGCAACGAGCAATGGGGACCGCGGTATGTGGAACGGTACAAAGTGTTTGCTGCAGCGCTGAAGGCGAAACATCCGGAGATAAAACTGGTTGTAAGCGCGGGGCCGTTGCCGTCAGGCGAACCGTTCGAGAGCATGTGGGCGGGCTGGCGCACGCTGAAGGCCGATATTGTGGATGAACATTACTATATGAATCCGGACTGGTTCCTTGCGAATGCGGGACGGTATGACCAGTACGACAGATCGGGGCCGAAAGTGTTTGCCGGCGAGTACGCGGCGCAGACTGCCGGCGTGACGAGTGCGGATAACAAGAATAATTGGAAAGCGGCGATTGCTGAGGCCGCTTTTATGACGGGACTGGAGCGCAACGGCGATGTTGTGCAGATGGCTTCGTATGCGCCGTTAATGGCACACGTCGATGCCTGGCAGTGGAAGCCAGACGCAATCTTTTTCGATAATTTGCGTTCGTTTGGGACGCCGGATTATTACGTTCAGGGAGTTTTTGCGGGCAACGCGGGTACGCGCGTTGTGACTGCGACCCCGCGGGCTGAAGCGGGACTCTATACGAGCGCGACGCTAGACGAGCGGAGCCATGAACTGATCGTGAAGGCGGTCAACTATTCGGCGAATGCACGGCCAATGGAGATTCGACTGAACGGGATGGCGTCGAGCGGAACGGCCAAGGTGAGCATTTTGGCTAGCGCGGATTTGAACGCGGAAAACAGTTTTGAGCGTCCGACGGCTGTAGCTCCGGAGATTTCTGCTGCTGAAGTGAAAAACGGAACAATTGTGACGACCCTGCGGCCGTATTCAGTGACGGTGTATCGAGTTCCCGCCCGCTAAGAGTTCCGAAAAGGCTATTTAATCTTTTGATTTTCTGGAAGCGCTTGATTGATGCTTTCGAGCTTCTGGAAGCCGTCTTTCACGACCGTGGACTTGATGCTGTCTTTTGTGACGAGGACAGGTTTCATAAGGATTGTTGGCACGTTTGCTTTGCCATTGTTGACGGTAGCATCGGCCACCGGCTTTTCACCTTTAGCGAGGCGCACCGCTTCTTCCGCGGCTCTGAGCGCCTGATTGGTGACGGGCTTGTAGACAGTCATGGTTTGCTCGCCCTGCGCAATGGAAATGATCGCGGCCAAATCCGCATCTTGACCGGAGACTGCCACTTTTCCGGCGAGTCCATGCTCGCGTAGAGCCTGAATCGCTCCACCAGCCAAACCGTCATTCGAAGCAAGAACGGCGGCGATGTTGCCATTGCTAGAGTCAATTGCTTTCAACGTGGAAATGTAGGCTTCGGACGGGAGCCAATCATTGGTGTAGCCGTCGGCGATTACTTTGACGTCACCGCGATCAATGTATGGCTGGAGAATTCTCATCTGAGTGTCGTGAAGAGTCTTTGCGCCGCCGTCTTTAGGCGAGCCCGCGATCACGACGTAGTTCCCTTTTGCGGCCTGCTTAAGAAGATATTCGGCTTGCATGGTGCCGATGTCCACGCGATCAAAGGTGATGTAGAGGTCCACGTCGCTGTTCTGAACCATGCGGTCGTAGCTGATGACTTTGACGTTGGCGGCTTTTGCGGCTTCCACGATGCGGCCGGCCTTTGTGGTGTCATGCGGGAGAAGAACGAGGGCTTTGATGCCGTCCCTGATCATGTCCTGGACTTGCTGAAGCTGGCGGTCGTCGTCACCCTTGGCGTCGGCAGAAATCATTTCCGCGTCGAGTTGTTTTGCGCGGGTTTCGAAAGAGGCCAAGTCCGTCTGCCAGCGTTCGCCGTTCATCGCTTCGATGGAAAAACCGATCTTCAGTCTGGCCTGGGATTGGGGGCGTACCTGAGGCGAGCAAAAAGCGACGAGCAACAGAATGCAAAGAAACGCCAATCGGCTACAGGACTTGGTCAACGGGGCTTCCTCCGGAATCAAATGACGATAGCACGGCGGCAGAAAAGGAAGGCAGCCGTGGGAGGAGGTGTGTTGTTAGGAACAAGAGATGAGATTTGGGGCGGGGGCCGGCGTGCTGATTGCCCCAGTTATGCACAGTCATGCACAGATATGCACAGGTGAATTCTGAAAATGCAGTTGACGCGAGATTAGAGAAAATTTATTGTGCGGGCAGATCGAAACGGAACGCGCAAGCGAAACCGGGCGATCAGCGGAAAGCGCGGAATGAAGCGGTCAAAGCGCCTTCTTCCGATGCGCAACAGAGCCTAAAAATTTTGTGGCGCAGTAGGAAGAGGGTGAAGAAGCCGAAGCAGGAAGCGAATTCTGTGAAAAACTTGAGTCGCAGAGCAGGACGCTCCAGCAGCAGGATTGAAAGAGAGTGCGAGGGCTTCGGCCGGAACACGAACGAGTAGATTAGGCAGCGAAGCAGGACGGCTGTACGACACAGTTTCCAGGGCGTGACATCGCAAGATGGCGCGCCCTTTTTTCGTTTACAGTTCTCTTCCCTTTTTAGTCTTCCGCGATACCGGAAAGCAATGCAAATCCCGAGCTAGCAAGGGTTTTCCTCATAGCTGAGATCGAAGAGATTTCTCTCTCGATAATCCAACCGATTCCGCGGAATGAAGCGGAAAGGCAAAAGCATTGCCTTATTCCGAAATGACGGGTGCGCAATTTCCGCTAGAGGACAGGTGGGGGCGGAGCTGCTGGAGAGGGCATGGATTGGCGGAGCTTTTCCATTTCCGGTGGAAATTCGGGGTCCGGGGGCGGAAATTTTCCCTGAGAGATGGCCCATTGTTCGAGCCAGCCGGCGCCGTGTTCGCCGACATATGTGTTGGGGAGGCTGTAGGCGTTGTCGTTGAGAGCGTGTTCGAGCGTGATGAATTTGTAGCCGCGTTTGCGGA
>Ga0335082_10005481_pt1 | contig 13871 bp, 11 predicted proteins | sample Lox_Sample_41_FD_206718 | JGI IMG/M metagenome (GOLD analysis project Ga0335082, IMG submission 206718) | Soil microbial communities from Loxahatchee National Wildlife Refuge, Florida, United States - Lox_Sample_4.1 | ecosystem: Environmental > Terrestrial > Soil > Wetlands | place: USA...
ACCGCCGGCAGCAGGCTCTTGCACACCGGGCAGGTCGGGGAGACGAACAGCAGCAGCGTGCTGCGCGCATCGCCGCGCGCGGCGCCCAGCTCGTGGGCGCGGCCGCCGAGGTCCGCGACCGCGACCCGCGGCGCGGGCTCGCCGACCTTGAGGCCGCGGTTGAGCATCAGCGCCCCGGCCGGGGCGATGCGCTCGTGCAGCACCCCGAGCTGGCGCACGACGGCCGCGAGCACGGCGGCGAGTACCACCACCAGCACCCACAGCACGGCATTGGAGATGGCGAGCGCGCTCATCGCTCGCCCCAGGCCGCGCGGCGCGCGGCCACCTCGCCGAGCAGCCGCTCGAGGCTCATATATAAGAGTGTCGCCACCACGATCCCGGCCCCCACGGTGAGGAAATCCACCGCCGCGAGCGGGCGCTCCGCGGGAGCGAGCAGCAACAGGGCGCCGAGCAGCGCCAGCGCGAGGTTGCGCCACACCATCCAGGCGGCGATCGGCCGGCGCTCGTTCACCCCGCCGCAGCCGCAGCTGAGGTCCGTGCGCCCGCGCGCGAGGTTCACGCTCAGGGCCAGCGCGTAGGCGAGCAGCAGCGCCACCGCGGCGAGCGCGCCGGCGCTGCGGGTCGCAGGCAGCAGCAGCGCCGCGGCGATGAGCCCTTCGGCGAGCGGCACGAGGCGGCCGAGCAACCCGGCCCAGGGCAGCACGCGGTAGGCACGGAAGCTGGCGCTGAAAGTCGCGAGGTCCTGCAGCTTGTGCACGGCGGCGCTGGCAAACAGCAGCGCGAGCGCGCCCGCGATCAGCGTGCCGATGGCCGGGTCGATCATGAGGCCATCATAAACCACGCGGCAGCTTCAGGCCGCCGAGAGGATGGCGCCGCTGGTGGGTACGCCGGTGCCGGCGGTCACGAGCACGTTGTGCACGTCCGGCACCTGGTTCACGGCCGTGCCGCGCACCTGGCGCACCGCCTCGGCGACGCCGTTCAGGCCGTGGATGTAGGCCTCGCCGAGCTGCCCGCCGTGGGTGTTGACCGGCAGCGCGCCACCGATCTCGATGTGCCCGTCGCGCACGAAGTGCCGCGCCTCGCCGCGCGCGCAGAAGCCGAAGACCTCCAGCTGCGGCAGCACGAACGGGGAGAAGTGATCGTAGAGTACGGCGGTCTGGATGTCCTTGGGTCCCAGCTGCGCCATGGCGTACAGCTGCTGCGCCACCAGGCGCATTTCCGAAAGCGCGGCGATGTCGGCGCGGTAGAAGCTCGTCATGTTCATCTGCTCGTCCATCGCTCCCTGGGCGGCGGCGCGGATGAGCGCGGGCTTCTGGCGCAGCGTGCGGGCGCGCGCGGTGCTGGTGATGACGAGTGCCACCGCCCCGTCGCTCTCCTGGCAGCAGTCGAGCAGCCGCAGCGGCTCGACGATCCAGCGCGAGGCCTGGTGCTGCTCGAGCGTCAGGGGCTTGCCGTAGAACCAGGCGTGCGGGTTGCTGGCGGCATGGCGGCGGCAGGCCACCGAGACGCGCCCGAAGTCCTCGCTGCTCGCGCCGGTGTCGTGCATGTAGCGGCGCGCGGCGAGTGCGATCCAGGAGGCCGGCGTGACGAGGCCGAAGGGTACCGTCCACGCCCAGTTGGCGCTCTCGGCGTTGGCAAACGGCGCGGGCACGAAGGCCTGCCCGAAGCGGTACTGCGAGCGCTCGTTCATGGCGCGGTAGCACACCACCACCTCTGCCACGCGCGCCTGTACGGCGAGCGCGGCCTGCAGCAGCGGAGCGCAGGCCGCGCCGCCGCCATACTCGGTGCGCGCGAAGAACTTCAGCTCCCGGCCGCCGAGGTTGCGGAACACCTCGATCTCGGGGTTCTTGTCCATGGCGTAGGTGCACAGGCCATCCACCTCCTCGGGCGCAAGACCGGCATCGGCGAGGGCGGCGCTGATGGCTTCGATGGCGAGCTTCAGCTCGCTGCGCCTGGAGTCCTTGGAAAACTCGGTGGCCCCGATGCCGGCCACCGCGGCCTGATCGCGCAGCGGGTGGCTCATGGCAGGCTCACCCGCACGGTCGCGGCCACGTGCTCGCCCAGGCTGTTGCGTCCGGTGACCGCGATCTCGACGCGGCCCTCCCCGCCTTCCAGGCGCCGTGAGCTCACGCGGCCCTCGAGCCGCAGCGTGTCGCCGGCGAAGTTCGGCACCCCGAGCCTGAGCTCGATGCCGCGGATGCGCCCGGCGGGGGCGATCCAGGCGTTCACGAAGCGCTGCACGAAGCCGTTGGTGGTCAGGATGTTCATGAAAATGTCGGGCGTGCCGCGCGCGCGCGCCGCGGCGACGTCGTGGTGCACGACCTCGAAGTCCCCGCTCGCGAGCGCCCCGGCCACGATGACCGAAGGGGTCACGGCCACCGTGAGCGGCGGCAGCGCCTCACCCTCGCGCAGGTCCTGGTAGCGGATCTGGCTCACTCTTGCGCTCCCGTCAGTGCCGGCGCCGCGCCCGCGGCGAGCAGGCGCCCGATCCCGGCGAGGCAGGCACTCGCGCCCCCGAGCGTCATCTCGGTCTGCTTGGCGTGCAGGAAGTAGGCGTGTATCGGATAGTCGAGGTCGGCCCCGAGTCCACCGTGCACGTGCTGCACGGCGTGGGCGACGCGGTGCCCGGCCTGCGCCGCCCACCACTTGGCCGCGAGCACCTCGGCTGCGGCCGCCACCCCGGCATCGAGCGCCCAGGCGGCGCGCAGGTAGGCCGAGCGCAGCGCCTCGAGGTCGATGCAGCAGTCGGCGAGGCGGTGCTGCACGGCCTGGAAGCTGCCGATGGGGCGTCCGAACTGCTGGCGCTCGCTCACGTAGAGCGCGGCGCGGCGCAGCGCCTCGCCGAGGATCCCGAGCTGCAGCGCGGCGAGTGCCACCTGCGCGTGGGCGATGAGCCAGCCGGGCGCGTCCTCGCTCTCGGCACCGATGACGTCGTGGCTGCCTGCCAGCACGCCCTCAAGCCTAAGGCGTGCCTGCGGCTCGCCGCTCGTCGAGCGCTGCGGCTCGAGGGTAAGCCCCGGGGCGTCGCGGGCGATGAGAAAGAGGCGCGGCGCGGCTTGCCCGCTGCGCGCGCTGACGATCAGGTACTGCGCCTGCGCGGCATGGGGCACGCAGGTCTTCACACCCGACAGCTGCCAGCCGCCCGCGATCGGGGCGGCCTGCGTGCCGCACAGCTGCGCCTCACCCCCACCCTCCTCTTCCAGGGCGGCACTGAGCAGGATCTCCCCGGCCGCGACCGCCTTCAGCAGCGCGCGCTGCGCGGGCGAGCCGAAGCGCTGCAGCGGCAATGCCCCGAGCACCAGGGTAGCGAGGATCGGCACGGCGGCGAGGGCGCGGCCCTGCTCCTCGAGCAGCAAACCCAGCTCCGTGAGACCCAGGCCCGAGCCGCCGTGCTCAGGAGCGATCGCCGTGCCGAGGACCCCCGCCTCGGCGAGCGCCGCCCACAGCGTCGCATCGTACGGGCGGCCCTCGCGCGCGAACACCTTGCGGTACTCATCCGTGAAGCGCCCCGACAGCAGCCGCCCGGCGAGCTCGCGCAGCGCCTGCTGTTCGCCGCTGTAGCCGAACTCCATGCTCAGCTCCCGCGCCGCTCGCGGAAGACGTAGAGCACGTAGCCCGGCTCCACCTCCACGAACTCGGCCTCCACCGGCATGCCGATGCGCACCGCCGCCGGATCCATGCCGGGCAGATTGCCGATGAGCCGCACGCCCTCCTCGAGCTGCACCAGCGCCACCGCGAGCGGGTAGGTAAAGGCCGGCAGCTGCGGCTGGTGCACGATGACGAAGCTGTGCACCACGCCGCGGCCGCTCACCGGCTGCGCGCTCCACTCGCTGGCGTGGCACTGCGGGCACGCCGGTCCCGGCGGGTGGTGCAGGTGTCCGCAGCGCCCGCAGCGGCGGATCAGCAGGCGGTGCTCCTTCAGCCCGTCCCAGAAGAAGGCACTGTCAGGCGTCACGGACGGACGCGGGTGCGGCGGCCGGCTCGGCGCCCCTGCGGCCGGCGGCGGCTGCAAATGCTCGGGACGGAACTTCAGGATCCGAAACTGCATGCGGCCGACCAGCTCGCCGCGCTGGTCGGTGAACTCGTAGCGGTAGTCGAGGAAGTGGCCGGCACCGAGCGCGGTGCGCTTCTCGTCCGAGACCTCCTCGAGGTACACGCGCTGGGTGATGAGGTCGCCCAGGCGCAGGTAGCGCAGGTACTGCTGCGCGAGGTTGGTGGCGACCACCGAGGTGAAGCCGGCGGCATCGAGCTCGGCGATGCCCGCAAGACTCGTGTGGCCGCCGTGCGTGCCGGTCTCGGGGGCGAAGCGACCCATGGTCCACACTTCCAGCATCGCCGGCGGAGCGACGAGGCCGCCGAACTCGCTCGCCGCTCCCGCCGCCTCCTCCAGATAGATGGCGCCCTTCTCCCCCATGGCCTCGCACCAGCGGCGGATCATCGGCAGGTTCACCGGGTCAGGTGCGGTACGCGGAGGGGCGGCGGCGCTGCCGCGGCGTGAGCGCAGTGCGCCGAGCCAGGCGGGCGTGGCGAGGGGCGCGCTCACCGCAGGGCTCCGGCCCGTGGCAGTTTCAGCGCCGTCTGCGCCAGCATGTCACGCAGCACCTCGGTGGCCCCGCCACCGAAGGTGTTGATCTGGCAGCGCCGGTACTCGGCCTCCAGGCGTCCCGCCAATACCGCCCCCGGGGAGCCGTGCCGCAGCAGCCCGGCGGCGCCGGTGACCTCGATCAGCCGGCGCAGCACCTCGATGTAGGTTTCGGTGCTGAACACCTTGCAGGCGGCGGCGAGGTGCGCGCGTGTCTGCCCGCTCGCGAGCTCCCAGGCGACCCGGTTGCCGAGCACCGCGTAGGCCTCAAGCAGTGCATAGCACTCCGCGAGCACGAGCTGCACCCACGGGCGATCGATCACCCGGCCGCCCTCGGGGGCGGCGGTACCGCGCGCCCACTCCAGAGTCGCATCAAAGCAGCCCTGCGCGCCGTAGGCGAGCGCGGCGAGACCCACGCGTTCGTGGTTCAGCTGCTCGGTGATCAGCTGCCAGCCGCCGTTGAGCTCCCCCACCAGCATGTGCGCCGGCACGCGCACGTCCTTGTAGTAGGTGAGGTTGGTGCGGATCCCACCCACGGTGTGCAGCGGCGCGAGCGCAAAGCCCGGGGCGCGCGTGTCCACCATGAGTATGGAGATGCCGCGATGGGGTGCGGCGGCAGGATCGGTGCGCGCCGCGAGCCAGATGTAGTCGGCACCCTCGGCGCCGCTGGTGAAGACCTTCTGTCCGTTCACCACGAACTCATCGCCCACGCGCACCGCGCGCGTGGCGAGGGCCGCGAGATCGGTGCCGGCCTGCGGCTCGCTGTAGCCGACGGCGAAGTTGAGCTCGCCGGCTGCGATGCGCGGCAGCAGCTCGCGCCGCTGGGCCTCGGTGCCGCGGCGGATGAGGGCCGGGCCGATGGTGTTCACGGTCACGAACGGGAACGGTGCCTCGGCGAGCCACAGCTCCTCGAGCAGGATCTTCTGCGCCAGCGGATCCAGGCCCCGGCCACCGAACTGCGGCGGCCACCCCGGGGTGAGCCAGCCATCCGCGCCCATGCGGCGCACGAACGCACGGTAGGCTGGGCCGCTCTCGCGGTCGCGCGTCGCGGCCCGCACCTCGGGGGTGAGGAGGCCCGCGAGGTAGGCGCGGAATTCGCGGCGCAGGCGGCGCTGCTCGTCGGTGTAGGCGACGTGCATGCGCTAGTCCCCCGCAAACGGCGCTATGCCAAGCGCGCCGAGCGCCGCCTCGGTCAGCGGCACGTAACACCCCGCGCGCGCGTCGCGCACGAACAGCGCATCCGGGGTGCGGTGCGGGTCGTAGCCCGAGCGCTGCAGCTCGAGCTTGCGCAGCTTGAAGGTCGTGGTCAGGTCCGCATCCGGGCTGATGCGCACGAACAGCGGCACCGCATAGGGCGCCAGGTGTGCCACCGCGAAGCGATGAAACCCCACCGGGTCAAAGACGGCCGCGTCTGCATAGGTGAGCGCGACCATGCCGGCGCGCCCCTCATTGCCGGGCACCCGCACGCCATAGACGTTGATCACCGCGGGACCCGGGAACTGCGAGAGCACGCCTGCGACCTCGTCGGTGGAGACGTTCTCGCCTTTCCAGCGGAAGGTGTCGCCGATGCGGTCGACGAAGTAGAAATAGTCCTCGGCGTCGCGGCGCACCAGGTCACCTGAGCGCACCCAGCGGTCGCCGGGGCGGAACAGGTTGCGCAGCAGCTTCTCCTCGGTGGCCGCCGCCGAGGTGTAGCCCTCGAAGAACCCGGCCGCCCCCGGACCGTCCAGCACTTCCGCGATCAGCTCGCCCACCTCCCCGGGCTCGCACAGGAGCGGGGCACCGTCGGCCCCGCGCGGATAGCTCGCGCTCGCCACGTCGTAGCGCACCACGCGGATGTTGCTGTGCTCCGGGTAGGGCAGACGCCCGACCGAGCCGATGCGGTTGTCGACGTTGGTGAGGCCGTAGTTCGCCTCCGTGGAGCCGAGGCCCTCGCAGATGCGCTCGATGCCGAAGCGCTCCTGGAACTGGCGCCAGACCTCGGCCTTCAGGCCCGCGCCGCTCATGCGCCGCAGGGTATGGTCGCGGTCGTCGGCGCGCGGGGGCTGGTTGAGGAGGTAACGGCACAGCTCCCCGATGTAGTACCAGGCGCTCACCCGGTGGCGCCGCACGTCGTCCCAGAATTCGCTGGCGCTGAAGCGCCGGCGCAGCACGATGGGGATGCCGACGTGCAGCGCCGCCGAGACCACGACCATGCCGCCGGCGCCGTGATACAGCGGCAGCACGTTGTAGAGCACATCGTCGCGGGTGAGCTCGAGGAGCCCGGCGATCACACCGCCGGCGTTGAGGAAGCGCAGATGACTCATGCGCGCAGCCTTCGGCAGCCCCGTGGTGCCGGAGGTGAAGATGTAGTACAGCGGATCCGCGAGGCGCACGTGCGCGCGCTGACTGCGCGGCGGATTGGTCGCGCTCGCCGCCGCGAGCGCCGCATCGAGTGCGCGTGCCCCCGGCGGCGGCGGCCGCGACTCGGCGCCATCATCCGGGTGGCGCGCCGCGAACTGTAGCGGCGGCACGCCCTCCCCGTTCAGGCTCGCGAGGGCCGCGGCACACTCGGAGCCGTAGACGAGGGCCACCGCTCCGGTCTGCTCGAGCGCGTGGCGCAGCACGCGGCCGCGCGCGCCGGTGTTCACAAGCGCCGTGACGATGCCGACCTTGGCGAGCCCGAGCCACACCATCGGGAACTCGGGTCGGTTGTCCATGAGCAGCGCCACCACGTCGCCGCTGCCCAGGCCCGCGGCAAGTGCCGCGTGCGCCATGCGGTTGGCCTGGGCGTTCAGGTCCGCGAAGCTCACGGTGCGACCCTCGAAGTGGATGAACGGCCGCGTGGCTGCATCCGCCGCGCGCTCCTCGAGGAGGTCGGCGACGCTGTAGGCCTGGTCGCGCCGGTAGCCCATGATGCGGGCGTAGCCGCGGCTGAGCCGCTGCTGTGTAATCTCGCGCGGTACGACTTCGCTCTCGGGCACCGGGCCTGATCCCCCTCGAGGCCGCCGCGGCGGCCGTTGCGCAGGAAGCGTAGCACCGCGCCCTGCGGGAACGAGTACTCAAACTGGGGGAGCGTGCGCCCTCGTGTGCCGGGGAGGATTTCTCCCGGATAAATAATAGTTTACACGCGTAAATGCACGTAGGATCTGCGCCATGAGCACCCAGCGCCTCGAAGCCTTCACCGACGGCGTCATCGCCATCATCATCACCATCATGGTGCTCGAGATTCACGTGCCCAAGGGGAGCGACCTCGGCTCGCTGCGCGAGGAGGCGCCGCTGCTGCTCGCCTACGTGCTCTCGTACATCAATGTCGGGATCTTCTGGAACAACCACCACCACATGCTGCACGCCACCGAGCGCATCAACGGCCGCGTGCTGTGGGCGAACCTCGGGCTCCTGTTCTGGCTGACGCTCGTGCCCTTCGTCATCCGCTGGATCGACGAGGCGGGCTTCACGGCCGATCCCGTCGCGGCCTACGGCGTGGTGCTCACGGGGGCGGCGATCAGCTACCTGATCCTCGAGCGCACCATCATCGCCGCCAACGGGCCCGACTCGCGCCTCGCCGCCGCGGTGGGCACGGAACGGAAGGGGCGCATGTCCCTGGGCCTCTACATATGCGGCGTCGTGTTCGCCTTCATCGAGCCGTGGGTCTCCATCGCGATCTACATCGCGGTCGCGCTCATGTGGTTCGTACCGGACCGGCGCATCGAGTCGCTGTCGCAGCGCTGAGCGAGGATCCCGCCATGGCCGGGCTGACCCTGACCACCTTCGACTGGGTTCCCGAAGCCCCGCGCGGCTACGTGCGTGACCTGCGCATCCGCTGGGCACTCGAGGAGGCCGGGTTGCCCTATACGATCCAGAGCGTCCCATTCCGCGCTCGCAGCGCCATGCATCTGGCGCACCAGCCCTTCGGCCAGGTGCCGTGGCTGACCGACGGCGAGCTCTCGATCTTCGAAAGCGGCGCGATCCTGCTGCACCTCGGCGAGCGCAGCCCGGCGCTGCTGCCGGCCGAGCCGCGTGCGCGCAGCGAGGTCCTGCAATGGCTGTTCGCCGCGCTCAACTCCGTCGAGATGGCGAGCCTGCCCTGGTCCATACTCAAGTTCACCGGGGACGCCGGTGATACGCCGGGCGGCAAGCACCTCGGTAGCTTCCTCACCGGCCGCCTGCAGCACCTGGAGCCGGTGCTGGCGGCGCGCAGCTGGCTCGCGGGCACCTTCTCGGTGGCCGACATCGTCATGGTGGATGTGCTGCGCCTGGTGGATCGCTTCGACGCTCTCGCCGCCTACCCCGCAGCGCGCGCCTACGTCGTGCGCGCCACCGCGCGAGCGTGCTTCGCCAGGGCATATGCGGACCAGATGGCGCATTTCGCCGCGGCCGACGAGCGGCTGCGCGCGCAGAAACCCTGAAGGATTCCCGGGACCTGCCCTAACGGGTGAGGAACTCGAGCAGCCGCCCGGCGAGGCGGCTGAAGGGCGGCCACAGCATGCGCATGCCGCTCAGGCGCGCCTGGTAGAAGACCGGCCGCAGCTTGGAGAAGGTGAGGAAGCCCTCGCGGCCGTGGTAGTGGCCCATGCCGCTCGCGCCGACGCCGCCGAAGGGCAGGTCATGCTGGCCGACGTGCCAGAGTGCATCGTTCACCGACACGCCCCCCGACATCACGTGCTCGATGAGGTAGGCCACGGTCGCAGCGCGCCGGCTGAAGGGATAGAAGGCGAGCGGCCGGGCGCGCGCGTTGATGAAGTCGACCGCCTCCTTAAGCTCGCCGTAGCCGAGCACCGGCAGCACCGGCCCGAAGATCTCGCGCTGCATGAGCTCGCAGTCCGGCGGCGGGTCGAGTACCAGGTGCGGGGCGATCTTGCGGCTCCCGGCATCCCAGGGCTCACCGGGCAGCAGCGGCAGCACCCGTGCGCCGCGCGCGCGGGCATCCTCGAGCGCATGCGTGAGACGCGCGAAGGAGCGCTCGTCGATGATCGCGGTGTAGTCCGCGCTGGCAAGATTCGCGTAGCGCCGCCCGACGATCTCGCGCGCCAGCTCCGCGAAGCCCGCGATCTGCGCCCGCGGCAGGAACAGGTAGTCCACCGTGGTACAGATCTGCCCCGCGTTCATCAGCTTCACGAACAGGATGCGCTCGGCGGCGGTGCGCAGCGGGAAGTCCTCGCACAGGATCGCCGGGGACTTGCCACCGAGCTCGAGCGTCACCGGGGTGAGGTTGGCAGCGGCCGCCCCCATGACCGCGCGGCCGGTCGCGGTCGAGCCGGTGAAGATCAGGTGATCGAAGGGCAGGCGCGAGAATTCCACCCCGACCCCGCCGGTCTCATCGAACACCATGAGCTTCTCGGGCGGCAGGTAGCGCGGCAGGCGCTCGCGCAGCAGCGCGGCGAAGTGGCGCGAGTTCTCCGACAGCTTCACCAGCGCGCGGTTGCCGGCGGCGAACACCGAGGTGAGCACCGAGAAGCTCAGGTTGATCGGGAAGTTCCAGGGCACGATGACGCCCACGACACCGAGCGGCTGCGCGATTACGCGGTTGCGGGCCCCGGGAAAGAGCAGCAGGTCGACCGCGCGGCGCTGCGGGCGCATCCAGCCGCGCAGGTGGCGCAGCGTGTGCCGGATGCCATCGAGCACCGGCACGAACTCCGCGAACAGGGTCTCGTGGCGCGAGCGGCAGCCATAGTCGGCGTTCACCGCCGCAATCAGTGCCTCGCGGTTCTCGGTGAGGAAGCGCCGCAGCGCCTTGAGGTCCGCCACGCGCTCGGCGTAGCTCGGCACCGGCGCGCGCGCGTAGGCGGCGCGCTGGCGGGCGAGCGCGGCGGCGAGCTCGCCGGCCAGCCCCGTGCCCTGCCCTGCCTCCTGTGCGCCCGCCGCGTCCACGCCAGCCCCGGCCGCCTAGAAGTGCGCACCGATCTCGACGCCGTAGAAGCGCGGCGAGGTGATCCCGGTAAACGGGGTCCCGAGGGTCGAGGCGCTGATCAGGTTGATCGGCATGGCGTACTGCTTGTCGAACAGGTTATTGCCATAGATCGCGACCGTGACCGGCACCCGGCCGTGGCTGGTCCAGGCGAGGCGCGCATCGGTGCGGTTCTCGGCCGTGTCGGTGCGGAACGTCGGGATCGCGATGCAGCTGCCCTGGGCGGTCGAGTCGGCGTTGCAGCGGGTCGCGCCGCGGTAGGCATCCTGCAGCGTGAAGTCGAGGTCGCCGCTGAAGACGTCACGCCACAGGTACTCGAGGCCGCCCGCGAATGACCACAGCGGCTCGCCGACGGGCTGGCCGGACAGTTCGGTGCCATCCGGCGCCACGAAGTCCTTGTAGGTGAGGTCGATGTAGGCGGCGGTGAGGTTCAGGCGCAGCCCGTCGGTTACCTGCCAGTGCGCCTCGAGGTCGACGCCGGTCGCGTGCTGGTCGCTGATCGTGACCTCGTAGGCGGGCAGCGAGCCGTTGCCGTTGGAGACCAGGGTCAGGTTCTGCAGGTTCGAGTACACGTAGTAGTAGACCGAGGCATTGAGCATCAGGTGGTGGTCGAAGAGCTCACTCTTCACGCCGAGCTCGTAGTTGCGCACGTTCTCCGGGTTGTACTTCGCACCCGGCAGCAGCGCGTTGTAGCCACCGGCCTGGTAGCCGCGCGCACCGGAGAGATAGAACATCAGCCCCGGCGTCGGCTTGTAGTCGAGCACCACGCGCGGGCTCCAGTCATCCCAGCTGTCGTGCACCCGGTACGGCGCGGAGTTGGAGATCGGGTAGTTGAACTCGAGGTTCTGGTAGAACGGGAACGGCGGCAGCGGCACCCCGAAGGTATTGAGCAGCGCGAGGCTCTGATCGAGCTGCGTCGCGGTGCGCGTCGGGGTGTACCAGCTGAAGTCCTTCTCGTCGTGCGTGTAGCGCAGGCCCGTGGTCAGGTTCCAGGCCGAGCCGAGGTGCCAGATCACGTCGCCGAAGGCGGCGTAGGCGCGGTAGATGCCGTGATTGATCATGTTTTCCTGCCACGGATCGCCCAGCAGCGTGACCGGCACACCCGCCTGTGCGAGGCCTGCGCTGATGGGCCCGTAGATGCCCCCCGGCACGGCCCCGGTGTTGTTCAGCACCGTGTCGATGCTGTCGGTATAGAGGTTCAGCTGGCTCGTCTGGTCGGCGCGGTCGTAGTAGTAGTTGACCCCGGCGACCCAGTCGGCCAGCGAGTTCTGGTGCGCCAGCGTGAACTCCTGCGACAGGCTCTGGTTGTCCTCGATGTTGACGTCATCGAAGTAGAGGTAGATGCGGTTGGTGCCGTCCTGCTCCTCGCGGTTGTAGGTGCTGAATTGGCGGTAGCCGGTGATGGAGGTGAAGTCGGCGAAGCTGAAGGCATGCTCGACGCGCAGGGTGAGGCCGTCGAAACGACGCCTCTCCACCCCGTTGACCACGTCGTTCAGCACCGGCGCGGTGAACGGGCTGATCCAGGTCGAACCATCCGGCGAGGTCGGCGAGACCGGCGGCGGCAGCTGCGGAGCCGGCGGCAAGGGTACGATGCCGATCGCCGGGCGCGCCGGCTGATCGAGCTGTTCCATCTCGTAGATGAGGCGCACCTTGGTGTCGCCCGGAGCGTTCCAGCGCAGCTGGGCACGCAGGCCGTAGTCGCCATCGCGCTCGTAGCGCAGCCCCGAGGCCGCATCCGTCAGCCAGCCGTGGCTGTGGTTGCTGACGAAGCTCACCCGCGCCGCCACGTCATCGTTCAGGGGCGCGTTCAGCATGGCCTCGTAGTACTGGGTGTCGTAGTTGCCGAGGCGCGCCTTGGCATCCGCCGCCCAGCGATCCTCCGGCTCGGCGGTCACGATGGAGATCGCGCCGGCGGCGCTGTTGCGCCCGAAGAGCGTCCCCTGCGGGCCCTTGAGCACTTCGACGCGCTGGATGTCGTTGAACATGAGCAGCGCGCCACCGGTCTTGCCGGTGTAGACGCCGTCCTCGTAGATGCCGATCGGCGAATCGGTGCCGATGCCGAAGTCGCTCACGCTGATGCCGCGCAGGGTGTAACCGGGCTGCGTCGGCTGCTCGCCGCTCACGTCGAGCCCGGGGATGTAGCCGTTCATGCTGGCCAGGTCCGTCGCCGCGAGCTTCTCGATCTGCGCCTCGCCGACCACCTGCATGGCGATCGGTACGTTCTGCGCATCCTGGGTGCGCCGCTGCGCCGTGACCACGATCTCCTCGACCGCCGTCGCGGCGGCGGGGGCCGGCTCCGGGCCGCTCGCGGGTGCATCCGCCGCCATGGCGCCGCGCGCGGTCAGCAGCGCCAGCACGGATAGGGCAATCGAAGGGCGACGGATCAGCATCACAGAATTCTCCACAGGTTGAAAAGTGTTCAGGTGCACTGCCCGGGCAGGGATGCGATCCACTCGCGGATGAGCTCGAGGCCCTCGCGATGCACCGTGCCGCGGCCCTGCTCGGGCATCATCACGCCCGGCTCGCGCGAGGCCATGCGGAACGGCAGGATCGAGTCATCCGGGTGCCCCGGGACGATGTCGAAGAAGTGATCGCCGGTGCCGCGCCCGGCCGCGACCGGCGGCTTGCACAGGCCGAGGTGGCGATCGAGCGGCGTGCCGACGTCGAAGGTGAGTCCGGTCGTATCCGCCGGCCCCTTCGGGTTGTGGCAGTGGGCGCAGTTCACGTCCAGATAGGCGCGCGCGCGGGCCTCGAGCGGCGCGGCGGCATCGCGCCAGTTGGCGTTGCGGGGCGCGGCATCCGCGGCGGGCGCGCCGCGCAGGTAGCCGAGCCGCGTGAGGTGCGCCAGCTGGTTCTCCGCGCCCCCGAGGTAGGCGTAGTCGCGGTTCAGGTGCCGCGCCTTGGGCCCGAGCGGCGCGATGCGCTTCTGCTTCAGGTCCGTGACATGGCAGCCGGCGCACTGGTTCTCGTTGGGCACCACGTAGGTGAACGACTCGCGCGTGCCGTCCGCGGCCTCGAGGGTGAGCGGGATTTCGTCCCCGGTGCGCGCCAGCTGCGCATCCGTCTGCGCCTCGTTCCACACGTACGGCAGCGCCTCCCACCCGGCCGCGCGCCGCACCAGGAGGCGCGTCTCGATGAGCCGCACGTTGTGCAGGTTGAGGCCCTCGCCGTCGAAGTCGCGCGCCTGATCATAAGTGCGCGCCACGGCCTCCCCGCCGGCACGCGGGTAATAGAAGGTCTTGCTGATGACCGTGCCGACCGGGAAGTCGAAGGTCTCGGTCGCGGAGTACTGCGCGGCGCTGCCCGGAGGCAGCCAGAGCGTGCGCAGCTTGTGGGCGTAATCGCTGAACAGCGGCGTGTTGAGGTCGAAGGGTACGACGCCGGCGTTCAGCGCCAGCTGCC
>Ga0335082_10005482_pt1 | contig 13871 bp, 13 predicted proteins | sample Lox_Sample_41_FD_206718 | JGI IMG/M metagenome (GOLD analysis project Ga0335082, IMG submission 206718) | Soil microbial communities from Loxahatchee National Wildlife Refuge, Florida, United States - Lox_Sample_4.1 | ecosystem: Environmental > Terrestrial > Soil > Wetlands | place: USA...
GATCCAGCCCGAGGCGAGCCCGCCGATCAGCCCGCCCAGGTGGCCGATCCAGCTCACGCCGGGCGCGCCCGGTATCGCCACGGTCAGGATGTAGGCGTAGGACAGCGCCATGACCAGCGCGGTGAGTACGTCGATGAGGTTCCGGTCGAACACGCCCCGGGACAGCACATAGCCGAAGTAGCCGAAGATGAGGCCGCTCGCTCCCACGGTGAGCTCGTTACCGCCCTGGAACAGCCAGACCGCCAAGCCGCTGGTGACCGCGACGATCAGCGTCACGCCGAGGAACTTCTTCACGCCGCGGTACGCGGCGAGAAACCCGAAGACGAACAGCGGCCCCGAATTCCCCTCGATGTGATCCCAGGAGAAGTGCAGGAACGGCGACGAGAAGACCTGCGGCAGCCGTCCGACGTTGCGCGGCAGGATGCCGTAGTCGTAGTCGAGCCGGTAGTGGCCGGCCCAGTTGAAGATCTGGAGCACCCAGATCAGCGCGATGAAGCCGACCATGAGGAAGAAGGCCTTCTTCGCCTCGGCCACGTCGAATTCCGCGGTCCGCACCGCGCCGCGCTTAGGTCCCCCGGTCTGACTGGTCATGCTCATATTGTCTACCCGCTGTGGCACGATGCGACCTACTCGGACCGGATTCGGAGGAGTCAGTCAGCTAGCCGGTCCCGGTAGGCGCGCATCTTGGCGCGCGCGCCGCAGATCTGCATGGAGCACCACCGGGACCGATTCGACGCGGACCGGTCATAGAACGCCCAGCCGCAGCGGCGGCCGGGACAGCACTTGAGCCGGGCCCAGGTGCCGGCCGTGGCGGCCTCGGCGATCGCCGCGGCGACGGCGCCGATGACCCGGCTGAACGGATCGTGGTCCGCGCTCACCAGGCGCACGCCGCCGGCCGGGTCGACCGCCAGGGTCAGCCGGGAAGGGGCCAGCGCCATGGTCAGCCTGCTGGCCGCCTCGGGGTCCTCCCGCCGCTCGATGTGGCCGCCGAGCACCTGCCTGGTCGCCTCGCGCAGTTCCGCCAGCGCGGCCCGCTGGACGCCGGTCACCACGGACCCGGACGGGAGCAGGCCGGCCGCGGTGAGCCACCGGCCCGCCTCGGGCGCGGTGCCGAGCAGGTCGCGCCCGGTCTCGGCGTTCAGCGTGTTCACCAGGGCCTGGATCAGCCGCAGCGAGCCCGGCGCGGGCGCGCGGTCACCGGGGTCAGAGCCAGCGGTGGGCGGCGGGGCGCCGTTACCCTCAATCACACTGTTATGGTAACTGCTGAGAGCATGCTGAGGACATATTGTCTGGATGGGTTACCTCTGAAAGACTCTCTGAGGTAAGAGACGAGGCCCGCCGCGCACGGGGGCGGCGGCGGGCCCGGCACCGGCCAGAAAGTCAGTGAATGGCCCTCTCCGCCGGATCTTCCCGAACGCCGCGGACGGCACTCGGGACGGGATAACGTGCCGTCGCGCCTCGGCCGGGACACCGTGGCCAGCGCGTCCCGCAACGCCGACCGGGACGTGATGCCCAGCTTCGGGAAGATCCGGTAGAGGTGCGTGCTGATGGTCCGGTGGGAGAGAAACAGCTGTTCACCGATCTGCTTGTTCGTCAGGCCGGCCGCCGCCAGCTCGGCGATCTCGTACTCCTGCCAGGTCAGCACGATGACGGAGCTGTCCCGGCCGCTGCCCGCGGCGCGAAGCTCCGCCGCCGCGCGGGCCGTCCAGGGCCCGGCCCCGAGCTGCTCGAAGATGCCGTGTGCCGCGGTCAGCTGGGCTCGGGCTGCGGCCGTGGCGTGGGCGCGGCGGAGCTGCTCGCCGTAGGCGAGCCGGACCCGGGCCGCATCGAACGGCCACTGCCGGACGCTAGGCAGGCCGAGCGCGGCCTCGAAGAGCGGGGCCGGACGATCGTTGCCGACGGCGAGGGCCGCGCAAGCGCGGACGACGAGGTCCAGCCGGGGGGAGATGGCGGCGAGGGCGGCCTCGCGCATGGTGGCCACGTGGATGGCGGCTTCCCTCTCCCGGCCGGTACGCATCGCGGCCTCGACTAGTTCGAGGCAGACCCAGACCGCGGTCGCCGTGTGCGGCGGGAAGGTTCCGGGCGGGCTGACGGTGGCCGCGTCCTGGTAGGCCTCCTCGAAGTCGCCCCGGCCGAGCGCGTCGAGCGCATTGATATGCGCGGCCCAGGTCCGCGCCAGGTCCGCGCGGCGGGGCGTTCCCCACCGGATCAGCGTGTCTGCCTGCTGGCGAGCCCGGTCGTGGTCGCCGCGCCCGGCTGCCATCAGCCCGCCCAGGTAGTGAAAGTTCTGGGCGAACAAGAGATGTCCGTTGGCCAGGCACGACTCGACGGCCTCGGCGATGATGTGGTCAGCCTCGTCCCAGCGGCCGTTGAAGAATGCGTCCACGGCCAGGTTTCCGCGAGCGCCGATCGCCTGGGTCACCGCGCCGCCTTGCTGCTCTCCGCGGATGAGACGGCGCAACAGCTCGCGGCAGCACGGCAGCCGGTCGACGTACACGGCCGCGGAGGTGAGCTTCCCGATTTCATCCGGGTCGACCTCCGCGTGCAGCCCCGCCAGGACTCCATCGAGCCGGCTCAGTATGGCCGGGGTGGCCCGTACCGGATCGAAACCGCTGGTGAGCAGGACGTTGGCCTCCGGTGCCGCCGGGGTCAAGCGCGCCAGCGCGGCCAGGTACGGTCGCCACAGGTCCGCTCGGCCACCCCAGATGCACACCTGGAAGAGAGCGTCGATGGCGGCGATGAGGGCGCGGTCGTTCGCGTCGAAGTCGCCGCCGTAGGCGTTGATGGCTGCCACCACGCGCTGGTGGGCGGAGTCGATGTCGCCGTCGCCGTTGAGCATGAGGTAGGCGTCGGCGCACACGGCGTGCAACTCGGCGCTGGCGCTGAGCGGGGTTTGCCGGGCCTGCGCCAGCAATACCGGGACCCGCTGCATCTGCCAGCCCATCGTGCCATCGACGAACGCGGCTTCGGCGAGGCGGTTGCTGCGATCGTACGGGTCGGGGCTGAGGTCCGCGGCGCCAGCCAGCAGGACCGCCGCGGCGGCCGGGTCACCACGGCGCAAGATGCGCCGCGCCTCGTCGTGCAGCAGCGCGGCTACCTCTTCGTCGGGTGCCACCGCCGCCGCGCCCAGATGGCAGATTCGCCGGTCTGGCTGGTCCACCAGGGCGTCAGCCAGCCGCCGGTGTGCCTCACGCCGTTCCTGCGCGGTGGATGCCCCTACGATGGCCGAGCGCGTCAGCGGGTGCCGGAAGATTAGCTGCCGCGTGCTGTCGTCGGCGCGCACCAGGCCGGCCCGCTCAGCCGGGGCCAGGCGCTCCAGTAGCTCGCCGCCGGCGGCCTTATCAAGCAGGGCATAATCGGCGGCCCCGGCCAGGACGGCCAGCAGCAGCAGTTCACGGGTGGCCGCCGGCAGCCCCGATACCCGGCCTGCGAACAGTGCCTGCAGGCGGTCGGTGAGCGGCAGCACCGCGGGAAGCGCCTGCCACGCCGCACGCTGCGGACCGCTGAGCGCGGGCGGCAGCTCCAGCAGGGCCAGCGGGTTCCCCTGGGCCTCCTCAAGCAGCCGCTGGCGGACCCGAGGCGCGAGCATCGGGAAACGCGCGCGCAGCAGGGCCAGCGCCGCCTCGGGATCCAGCGTGGCAAGATCGTGACGGGTGATGCCCGCGGGCTCGAAACTACCGAGTTCTCCGGTCCGTGCCGCGGCCAGGAAGCCGGCCCGGCTGCCGCCCAGCCGCCGCACCGCGAAGCTCAGCACGTCAGCGCTGGACCGGTCCATCCACTGCAGGTCGTCCACGACCAGCAGCAGCGGCCGGTCGGCCGCCGTCCCGCGGATAAGGTTCAACGCTGCCTGTGCCACCTGAGGCGGCTTCGGCGGGTCACCTTCGGCCAGGCCCAGCACGACGGCCAGCGTGTCCCGGTGCACGGGAAGGAGCATCTCCAGGCCGGCCGAAAGGGGAATCAGGATCTGGCTCAGTCCCAGGAAGACGCCCTTGGTCTCGAACTCGACGCCCTCGGCCCGCACCACCCGGGTTCCCGCGGTCGCGGCGCGATCCGCCGCGACCTGCAGCAGCGCGGTCTTGCCAGCCCCGGGCTCGCCTGCGAGCAACAAAGAACCACCCTCGGCCGCGGCCCGGGCCAGGAACTCCTCGATCAGGGCCAGTTCGGCCGCGCGACCCATCAGGGAACGGCGCTGGCCCGGCGGCTCAGCGGTCACCTCGCGCCCCCAATCGGCCGCCGATGACGTAATAATCCCCGTCGTCATCTGACGCTAGCAACCGCCGACCGCGACGTCGAGGGTAGAGGCGAGAGGGCGCCCGCGGACGGCACCCCGGCAGCGGAGGGAATCAACATGACCGACACCAGCTCAGCGCCCAGGACACCGACCGTGATCCTGGTCCATGGCGCCTTCGCCGACGCCTCAGGATGGGCTGGGGTGATCGAGCGGCTCATGGCCGCGGGCGTCCCGGTGCGCGCGGTTGTCAACCCGTTGCGCGGTATCAGCGCCGACTCGGCCTATGTCGCCAGCGTGATCCGCCAGGTGCCCGGGCCGGTACTGGCCGTCGGCCACTCTTACGGCGGCGCGGTGATCACCAACGCCGGCTCGATGGCAGACAATGTCGTAGGACTGGTTTACGTTGCGGCGTTCGCGCCGGAGGAGGGCGAGACCCTGCTCCAGATCGAGGGCGGCTCCCGGGACAGCATTCTCCCCTCGGCGCTGCGGCAGACGGACTACCCAGTGGGATCTGGCCCCGACGTGATGGGCGAACTGTCTATCGACCTGGCCCTGTTCCACGAGGCATTCGCCGCTGACCTGCCCGAGGAGCAGGCGGCAGTGATGGCCCGGTCGCAACGGCCCGTCTCCGTCGCCGCATTCAGCGAGAAGACCGGCGCGCCGGCCTGGAAGAAGCTGCCGTCGTGGGCGGTCGTGGCCACCAAGGACAAGGCCGCGGGCACCGATGTCGTGCTGTCCATGGCCAGGCGGGCGGCGACGGAGATCACCGAGGTCGACGCGTCCCACGTGCCGATGATGTCGCAGCCGGGCGTGGTCACCGAGGTGATCCTCAAGGCGGCCAAAGCAGTCGCCTGACCGGGGCGGACGGCGCTGGCAGGACGGAGACGACCATGCCCATGGTCAGGGTCGGCAGCCAGAACGGCTCCGGCATCGACCTCTACTTCGAGGATCACGGGTCCGGGCCGCCAGTGGTGCTCATCCATGGCTACCCGCTCAACGGGCGGTCCTGGGAACGCCAGGAACACGCCCTGCTCGAGGCGGGATACCGGGTCATCTCCTACGACCGGCGGGGATTCGGCCAGTCCAGCAAGCCCACCATCGGCTACGACTACGATACGCTCGCCGCCGACCTGGCCATGCTCATCGACCACCTGGATCTGACAGATGTCAACCTGGTCGGATTCTCCATGGGCACCGGCGAGGTAACCCGTTACCTCGGCTCCCGGGGATCAGCCCGGGTGCGCAGAGCCGCCCTTCTCGGTGCCCTGCCGCCGTTCCTGCTGAAGACGGAGGACAATCCCGAGGGCGTGGACGGCGAGGTCTTCGACGGCATCAAGGCAGCGATTCTCGATGACCGATTCGCATATCTCGAAACCTTCCTGACTGACTCCTACAACGCCGATGTCCTCGGCGGGAGCCGCATCAGCGACCAGGCCTGGCACGCTGGCTTCATCGCCGCGCTGGAAGCGTCGGCGTACGCGACGCACGCCTGCGTTGACACCTGGCTCACCGACTTCCGGCCCGATCTGCGCAGGTTCGACATTCCCGTCCTCGTAATCCACGGCGCCGACGACCGGATCCTGCCGGTCAGGGCAACGGCGGAGCGGTTGCCAGGTTTCATCGAGGACGTGCGGGTGGTCACCCTCGACCGCGGACCGCACAACATCACGTGGACCCATCCCGAGGAGGTCAACGCGGCCCTGCTCACTTTCCTCGCCGACTAACGGCAAACGACACGAGGAGTTCTCGATGACCGGCAATGAGCCCCGGTTCGATGGCCGCGAGATGCCCATGCCGCACGACAGCTTCCGGCGGGAGTTCGCCCTGACGCCCGGGCCGGTTCGCGGCGTCGCAGCGGACGACCGGGAGCGCGCCCAGGTGATTGCCGCGCACGGTGGGGAACAGGGATGTCTGCCGTGAACGAAGGACCGCGGAATGAGACGGTGATCCGGACTCCTGACCAGCGGCTGCGGGTGTTCGTCAGTTCCTCCCTGGCCGAGCTCGCCGATGAGCGGCGCGCGGTATCGCGCGCCGTCTCCGCGCTGCGGCTCACCCCGGTGATGTTCGAGCAGGGGGCGCGACCGCACTCGCCGCGGGACCTGTACCGGGCCTACCTCGCGCAGAGCGATGTGTTCATCGGGCTGTACTGGCAACGCTACGGGCAGCCGCCTCCGGGTATGGACGTTTCGGGCCTGGAGGAGGAATTCGACCTGTCGGCCGAAATTCCCCGGCTGCTGTATATCAAGGAGCCGGCACCCAGCCGTGAACCCCAGCTGGCCCGGCTGCTGGCACGCATCCGGGAGCAGGCCTCCATCTCCTACCGTCGCTTCGGCGGGACCGCCGAACTGGGTCGGCTGGTGCGCGACGACCTGGCGACACTGCTGAGCGAGCGGTTCGCCTCCGCCAGCGTCCTGACCCGGGCGGCGTCGGGCAGATCGCGTACTGTTCGCCCGCTGCCGGTGAGCAGCACCACGCTGGTCGGGCGGGAGCGGGCCATCGGTGATGTGGCCGGCCTGCTGACGCAGCCGGGGGTGCGAATGGTGACATTGACTGGTCCGGGTGGAGTTGGCAAGACCCGGCTCGCCATGGCGGTGGGCGAACGGCTGCGTGAGCGCTTCGGTGACAGGGCGGTGTTCGCCCCGCTGGCGGCGGTCACTGATCCAGGGGAGGTGCTGCCCGGCATAGGCCGGGCGGTGGGCGCCGATCTGGCCGGGACGGCGCTGGCGTCGGTGGCCGACCGGCTCGGCGACGAACGGTGGCTGCTTGTTCTCGACAACCTGGAACAGGTGGTCGAGAGCGGTGCTGACCTGGGTGAACTACTGGCTCGCTGTCCCGGCGCGGAGATCTTGGCTACCAGCCGCAGCGTGCTGGGGCTGCGAGCGGAACGAGAATACCCGGTATCCCCGCTGCCGGCAGGCTCGTCGGCCGACCCCTCGGCGGTGCCGGTCGATGAGCTGATGACCTGGCCGGCCGTGGCCTTGTTCGTGGACCGTGCCCAAGCGGTCCGGCCTGATTTTGCCCTGACCGCGGGCAACGCGACGGCGGTGGTGGAGATCTGCCGTCGCGTGGAGGGCCTGCCGCTGGCGATCGAGCTCGCGGCCGCCCGCATCAGGCTGCTGGATCCCGGCGCGCTGCTCACCCGGCTGGCCGCCTCGCTGGATGCGCTGGGCGCCGGCGCGGCAGATCTGCCTGCCCGGCAGCATACGCTCCGAGCCACGGTGGAGTGGAGCATAGGCCTGCTCGATGACGCCGAGCGGTCGCTGCTGGAGGTTATGTCGGTGTTCGTAGATGGCTGGACCATCGAAGCCGCAGCCCAGGTAGCCGACCTGAGGGAGGACGTAGCGCTGGAGCTGTCTGAGGCGCTTGCCCGGCACAGCCTCATCTATGTGGACGGAGGGTCTTCCTCCCGGCCGCGGATGCTGGAAACCATCCGCGCGTTCGTCGCCGAACGGCTGGCAGCACGCCCGGACGAAAGCCAGGTCCGGCGCCGTCATGCTGACTACTACCGGGCGTTCGCCGAGCGGGCCGATCCGGTCCTGCGCGGCGCCGAGCATGGTCAGTGCCTGGAGCGGCTGGAGACCGAGACAGGCAACCTGGCCGCCACGGTGGGCTGGTACCTAGGTCACGATCGCGGTCTGGTGCCGCATCTGCTGCGGGTCTTGTGGCCGTTCTGGTTCTTGCGTGATCCCATGAGCGAGGCCCGCGGCTGGATCGGCCAGCTCCTGCCGACGGCCGGCTCTCTCGCTCCGCAAGCCCGGGCCGAGTTGCTGTGGACAGCGGCGGTGATGGCGGTCGAGGTGGGCGACGACAGCACGGCACTGGCCGCCCGCCAGCAGCTGGCAGCGCTGCAGGACGCGATCGACGATCCTTTTTTGCACGCCGTGTCTCAGCTGGTCATAGCGTGGGCTACCCCGATCACCGGTGACTCCGACAGCGCATTGCGGGCCGCATCGGCGGCGCTGGACGAGCTCCGCAGCCAGGACGAGCCACTCTGGACCGCGCTGGCGGCCGGCACGCTCGGCTCGATGCAGAAAACCGCAGGCCTGTACGACGACGCCGTCAGCAACCTGCGAGAGGTTCGGGAACTGGGAGACAGGCTTGACAGCGCCTGGCTGGCCGCCTGGTCCCGAGGAGAGCTGGGCATCGTGGCCATCTTTCAGGATCGGGTCGATCAGGCCCGGGAGCTGCTCGACCAGGCCCTCACCCGGAGCGTAGAGGCGCACAGCACCGGCAGCGTGACCTTGTGCCTGATGGCGTTCGCCCGGCTCGCACTCGCGGAAGGCGAGCCCGAGCGGGCGGCGCTCCTGGCCGGAGCGGCGGGGGGCCTGCGGCGGCGGGCCGGCCTGCGCGTGTGGCCGATGCTGCGGCAGGGCGAGGCCGAACTGATCGCCCAGATCCGCCAGGCACAAGACCCCGACCGGTTCAGCAAGATGACCGCAGCCGGCTCCCGGCTCAGCCGGCAGCAAGCCGTGGAAGCCACAGGGCACCCGTTACGCTGAGATCCCAGGTGCTGACGCGGCGGGGGATGTCCTAGGCGGACGTCAGGTGCTGACGTGGCGGGGGATGTCCTGGCCGAGCGCCTGGGCGCTGGCCCGGATCATGGCGGGGTCGAAGCCCGCCGCCAGGGCGGCCAGGGCGGCGTCCAGGTAAAAGGTCAGGTCAGCGTCGGCGCGGGCGGACCAGCGGTCGTAGGCCGCGCGGCAGGCGGCCAGGGTGGCGCGGCCGACGGCGAGCGGGTACAGCGAGTCGGCGGGCTGGCCCGTCCGGGTGGCGGCGAAGTCGCTGATGGCCCGCTCCCACGCGTCGTAGTGCAGGGCGGCGCTGGACTGCAGCGCGGGCACGTTGCCGATCAGGTTCATCCGCATCCGCAGCTCGGGGACGTCCTGCGGCCCGTAATGGTTGGCCGCGACCACGGCCCGGCGGATGGCGTCCATCATCGGCACCCCGCCCGGCACCCCGGCCAGCGCCGCCCGGATCACGTCCACCTCGTGATCGAACTCGCTCCACAGCACGCTGGTCTTCGAGCCGAAGTAACGGAAGAACGTCCGCCTGCTGACGCCGGCCTCGGCCGCGATCTGCTCGATGGTGGTGTTGTCGAAGCCCTGCTCGGTGAACAGGCGCAGGGCGATCAGCTCCAGCTCGCGCCGGCTGGTACCGGGCGGCCTGCCCCGCCGCCCGCCCGCAACCTCCGCCGCCTCGCTGGTCAGCACCGCCTGCTCCTCCTCCGGACAAGCCTTGCTTATGGCACAAGGTGACGTTAACATGCGGATTATATTCGTCACCGCGTGACGGAAATGGTGCCGCCGCATTCAATGTCCACGTCTGCGCAGTTAGGGAGAGCGCCATGAGCGAGCGTGTCGCAATCGCTGACGTTATCGAGGTCCCGGCCGCGGAACCCGAGCTGGCCCAGAGCGAACCAGACGAACTAGCAGAGGCCGAGCTGCTGGTAGAAGAGGTCTCCATCGACGGCATGTGCGGTGTCTACTGAGACACTGCCTCGGGCGGCAGAATCCTTCGATCTCGACCGCCCCTGGCAGCTGCACCCGCAGGTGTCGGTCCGGCCGGAACGGTTCGGGGCGCTGCTCTACCACTTCGGCACCCGCCGCCTGTCGTTCCTGAAGAGCCCCGCGCTGCTCACCGTGATCCACGAGCTCGGCGACGCGCCCAGCGCGCGGGAAGCCTGCCGGCGGGCCGGCCTGACACCGTCCGAACTGCCCGCTTACGCCGCCGCCCTGCAGGCGCTGGCGAGCTCCCGGATGATCCGCCCGCGGGAGCCGGCATGACCCTCCCTCTGGTCGAGCAGTTCCAGTACGGCCTGGACGCGCCGATCTGCCTGACCTGGGAACTGACCTACGCGTGCAACCTGGCCTGCGTGCACTGCCTGTCCAGCTCGGGGCGGCGCGACCCGCGCGAGCTGACCACCCCCGAGTGCCGGGCAGTGATCGACGAGCTGGAGCGGATGCAGGTGTTCTACGTGAACATCGGCGGCGGCGAGCCCACGGTCCGGCCCGACTTCTGGGACCTGGTCGACTACGCCACCGCGCACCGCGTCGGGGTGAAGTTCTCCACCAACGGGATCAAGATCACGCCGGAACGAGCCGGAAGCCTGGCCGCCAGCGACTACGTGGACGTCCAGATCTCGCTGGACGGCGCGACCGCCGAGGTCAACGACGCGGTCCGCGGGCCGGGCTCGTACGCCACCGCGCTGCGGGCGATGCAGAACCTGGCCCAGGCCGGGTTCCGGGGCTTCAAGATCTCGGTGGTGGTGACCAGGCAGAACGCCGGCCAGCTGGATGACTTCATGGCGATAGCCGAACGGTTCGGCGCGCAGCTGCGGCTGACCCGGTTGCGGCCGTCCGGACGCGGCGCGGACGTCTGGGACGAGCTGCACCCCACCGCGAGCCAGCAGCGGCAGCTCTACGACTGGCTGGTTGCCCGGGGCGAGCAGGTGCTGACCGGCGACTCGTTCTTCCACCTGGCCGCCTACGGCGACCCGCTGCCCGGCCTGAACCTGTGCGGCGCGGGCCGGGTGGTCTGCCTGATCGACCCGGTCGGCGACGTCTACGCGTGCCCGTTCGCCATCCACGAGAATTTCCTGGCCGGGAACGTCCGCGGCCCCGGCGGCTTCGCCGCGGTGTGGCGGGATTCCGAGCTGTTCGCCGGGCTGCGCCGGCCGCAGACGGGGGGTGCGTGCCAGTCGTGTTCGGCCTACGACTCGTGCCGCGGCGGGTGCATGGCGGCCAAGTTCTTCACCGGGCTGCCGCTGGACGGCCCCGACCCGGAGTGCGTCAAGGGGCACGGCGAGCGCGCGCTCGCGGCCGTCGGCGGGGCCCCCGTGCCCAGACCGTTCGGCAATCATTCGCACCGTTCCCGGCCGGTGCCGGTGTCCATCGGCCGCCGGCCCGCCGGCCCCGGGCCGGTCAGGCACAGACCGGACCGTGCCTGCGACGAGAATCCGCTGGCCGGCTTCCGCCCCTGACCCGGGGCCGGGCCCGGTCGGAGCTGCGCGAGCAGTCGTGAAAGGAGTGACGTAAGTGGCTGGGAAGCTCGAGGGCAAGGTCGCCTTCATCACCGGCGCGGCCCGCGGCCAGGGGCGGTCGCACGCCGTCCGGCTGGCGCAGGAGGGCGCGGACATCATCGCGGTCGACATCTGCGCCCAGATCGGCAGCGTGGGATACCCGATGGCCACCCCAGACGACCTGGCCGGAACGGCCAAGGAGGTCGAGGCGCTGGGCCGGCGGATCGTAGCCCGGCAGGCCGACGTGCGGGACGAGGCCGGGCTGCGCGCGGCCTTCGAGGCCGGCCTGGCCGAACTCGGGCCGGTCGACATCGTCGTGGCCAACGCGGGCATCGCGCCGATGTCGCTCGGCGAGGAGCACCGGATCCGGGTGAACTCGGTGCACCCCACCGGGGTCAACACGCCCATGGTGGTCAACGATGTGATGCGGCAGTTCCTGACCGCCGACCCCAGCCTGTCCCTTGCGATGGCCAACGCGCTCCCGGTCGACATGGTCGAGCCGGCCGACGTCTCCAACGCGATCGTCTGGCTGGTCTCCGACGACGCCCGCTACGTCACCGGCGTCACCCTGCCGGTCGACGCGGGATTCACCATCAAGAAGTAAGGCTGCCCGTGTCCGTCGCTGTGACCGGCCGGGTCGCGCTCGTCACGGGCGCGGCGCGGGGCATCGGCGCGGCCACGGTCGCGGCGCTGGCCGCGGACGGCTGGCGGGTGGTCGCGGTGGACCGGTGCGCCGACGACCCGGCGCTGCCGTACCCGCTGGGCTCGCGGGCCGAACTGGACCGGGTGGTCGCGGCCGCGCCGGATCCGGCCGCGGTCGCGGCCGTCGAGGCCGACGTGCGGGACCCGGATGCGCTGGCCGCGGCGGTGCGGCTGGCGGGGGAGCGCTGGGGCGGCCTGGACGCGGCGGTCGCGGCCGCGGGCATCATCGCCGGCGGGGTCCCGGCCTGGGAGGTCCCGCCCGGGCCGGAACGGGCGGTGCTCGACGTCGACCTCGGCGGCGTGCTGAACCTGGCCCGGGTGGCCGTGCCGGCCCTGCTCCGCCGCACGGAGCCGCGCCGCGGCCGGTTCGTCGCCGTCGCCTCGGCGGCCGCCACCCGCGGGCTGCCGATGCTCGCCGCGTACTGCGCGGCCAAGGCCGGGGTGACCGGGTTCGTCCGCGCGCTGGCCGCCGAACTCGGCGGCACCGGCGTCACGGCCAACGCGGTCAGCCCGGGCTCGACGCAGACCCCGATGCTGGACGAGAGCGCCCGGCTCTACGGCCTGCCCGCGGCCGGGGCCTTCGCGGCCCGGCAGCCGCTGGGCCGGCTGGTATCCCCGGCCGAGGTGGCCGCGGTCATCGCCTTCCTGGCCGGGGACGGCGGCAGCGCCATGACCGGGGCGGTCGTCCCGGTCGACGGCGGCCTGGCCCTGTTATGCGCTACTCCTCGAGGGCGGCGTCCAGGGTGATGTCCACGCCGGTGAGCGCCTTGCTGACCGGGCAGCCCGCCTTGGCCGCCTGGGCGGCCTCGAGGAACTGGTCCGCGTTCAGGCCGTCCACCTCGCCACGGACGGTGAGCTTGATGCCGGTGAGCCTGAAGCCGCCGGCCGGGTCCGGGCCGAGCGACACGTCGGCCTGCACGTCCAGCGCCTGCGGGGTGCCGCCGGCCTGGGCGACCAGCGCGGACAGCTGCATGGCGTAGCAGGAGGAGTGGGCGGCCGCGATCAGCTCCTCCGGGCTGGTAAATCCCCCGGCTTCCTCGGCGGCCCGCCTGGGGAAGGACACCTCGAACGTGGCGAGCTTGGAACTCGTCAGCTCAACCTTGCCCACGCCCTGCTCCAGGGTCCCGGTCCAGCCCGTGCGTGCGGTGCGAGTTGGCATGGAATCTCCTCATCGGTTCGATCTTCAGGCGTCTTCGATCTGGCGTCGTCCCCACCCTAGACCGGCCCCCGCCCGGGCGGTCACGTAGGTTGTCATGCATGCCAGCCACAGTGAAGAGCGACCCGGACCTGGGGCCGACGGCCTTCGTCCTGTTCGGCGCGACCGGCGACCTAGCCAAGCGGCTGGTCCTGCCGGCCTTCTACCGGCTCGCCCAGGAGGGCCTGCTGCCGAAGCAGTGGCTGCTGGTCGGCAACGGCCGCGGCGACGTCGCGCACGAGGATTTCCGCAAGCACGTGCGGGACGTGCTCAGCGAGTTCGGCCCGAAGCCGGCCAAGAAGGAGTGGAAGGCCTTCGCCGAGCGGGTGTTCTTCGCCGGCGGCGGCTTCACCAGCGACAGCCCCGGCAGCCTGCTGGACGACCTGGCCAAGGCGCGCGAGGCGCTGGGCGGCGACCCTCAGCTCGTGCACTACCTCGCGGTGCCTCCGGTAGCGTTCGAGGGGCTGACCAGGGCGCTCGGCCAGCACGGGCTGGCCGCGGACGCCAGGGTGGTGTACGAGAAGCCGTTCGGCACCTCGCCGGCGTCGTTCCGCGCCCTGGACCGGGTGGTTCACTCGGTCCTGGACGAGCAGCAGGTCTACCGGATCGACCACTTCCTGGGCAAGGAGGCCACCCAGGACCTGCACCTGCTGCGCTTCGCCAACGGCCTGTTCAGTGCGATATGGAATCGGGAGCACGTCGAGTCGGTGCAGATCGACGTGCCG
>Ga0335082_10005483_pt1 | contig 13869 bp, 15 predicted proteins | sample Lox_Sample_41_FD_206718 | JGI IMG/M metagenome (GOLD analysis project Ga0335082, IMG submission 206718) | Soil microbial communities from Loxahatchee National Wildlife Refuge, Florida, United States - Lox_Sample_4.1 | ecosystem: Environmental > Terrestrial > Soil > Wetlands | place: USA...
GCGGTTCCCGACGAACGCGTCGGTCGAGGACGCGCCGCCGAAGCTCGCCGCCAGCCCGCCGCCCTGCCCCGACTGCAGCAGGACCGCGGCCGACAGCACGGCGGCGTCGAGGATCAGTAGGACCAGAAAGAAGGTATACATGGCTCGGGAAATGTACCGGGACTACGCGGGAATGGTCAACGACGGGGAGGTGAGGAGGTGATGGAAGTGATGATGTGATGAGGTGATGAGGGGCGGACTGCAGACTCCGGACTGCAGTCTGCTGTCCGCAGTCCGCAGACGGCCCTCATCACTTCATCACCCCATCACCTCCCCGTCGGAATCACCGCGCCGGTCTGGGAGCCCCGACGATCTTGAGCCAGCTCTCTGCCTCCAGCGATGCTCCCCCAACCAGCACCCCATCCAGCTCCTCTTCGGCCAGCAGGGCCGCCGCGTTCTCGGCGTTGACCGAGCCGCCGTAGAGGATCGAGGGCCGGGTGCCGGCCGGGACCCGCGACGCGAGCCAGCGCCGGATGGTCCGGTGTACGGCCGCCGCGTCGGCGGGCGTCGCGTTGACACCCGTGCCGATCGCCCACACCGGCTCGTAGGCGATCACCACCTGCGCGGTCGCCACCGCATCGAGTCCGGCGAGGCCCGCCTCGAGCTGCCGCAGCACGACTTCCTCGGTGCGGCCCGCGCGCCGCTCCTCGATCAGCTCGCCGACGCACAGCATCGCCTTGAGGCCCGCCGCCAGGACGGCCTTCACCTTCTTGCCCGTCTCGGCGTCGGTCTCGGCGAACTTGTGGCGGCGCTCCGAGTGCCCGACCAGGGCCCAGGCGGCGCCGGCGGCGGCGGCCATCGGCGCGGAGATCTCGCCGGTGAACGCGCCCTTGGATTCCCAGTGGACGTTCTGCACCCCGGCGGCCACGTCGCGCCGCCCCTTGATCTCGTCCACCACCGCCGGCAGCGAGACCGCCGGCGGGAAGAAGATCTGCTCGCGGTCCGGCGCCGGGCGCGCCCGCGCGAGCACCTCGTGCACCAGCTGGCGCCCCGCCGCCGGCGCGTGGTGCATCTTCCAGTTCGCCGCGAAGATCAGGCGGCTCATCGCTCGTCGTCCAGCGCCGCGACGCCCGGCAGCACCTTGCCCTCCAGGAACTCGAGCGACGCGCCGCCGCCGGTCGAGACGTGGCTCACCTTGTCCGCCAGGTGCGCCGCCTCGATCGCCGCCGCCGAATCGCCGCCGCCCACCACCGTGACCGCGCCTTTCCCGGTCGCGTCGGCCAGGGCCCGCGCCACGGCCATCGTGCCGTGGTCGAAGGGCGGCGTCTCGAAGACGCCCATCGGCCCGTTCCACACCACCGTCCGGGCGCCGGCGACGATCTGCGCGAACGCGCGCTCGGTCGCCCCGTCGATGTCGTAGACGGCCCAGCCGTCGGGGACGGCGTTCCAGGCCACTTCCTTCTTCTCCGCCGCGCGCTCCAAGGCGGGCGCGACGACGGCCCCCGAGGGCAGCACCAGCTTGTCGCCGGCCTTCGCCAGGAGGTCCTTGGCCATCGGGATGCGGTCCTCCTCGACGAGGCTCGCGCCCGTCGAGACTCCCCTGGCCCGGAAGAAGGTGTTCGCCATCGCGCCGCCGATCAGGATCCGGTCCACCTTCGGCAGCAGGTTCTGGATCACGTCGATCTTGCCGGAGATCTTGGCCCCGCCCAGGACGGCGACGAACGGCCGCTTGGGCGCCGTCAGCGCGCCGCCCAGGTACTCGAGCTCCTTCTCCATCAGGAGCCCCGCCACGGCGGGCTTCAGCAGGTGCGCCACGGCCTCGGTCGAGGCGTGGGCGCGGTGCGCGGAGCCGAACGCGTCGTTGACGTAGAAGTCGCCGAGGGCGGCGAACATCTTCGCCGTGGCCGGGTCGTTCTTCTCCTCGCCCGCGAAGAAGCGGGTGTTCTCGACGAGGGCCACGGCCCCGCGCGGCAGCTTGCGCGTGGCCTCGACGGCGGCCGGCGACGCCGGATCCTCGATGAAGCTGACCGGCATGCCCAGGAGCTTCTCGAGCGCGGGCACGACGGGCTTGAGGGAGTACTTGGGCTCCGGGCCCGCGCCCTTGGGGCGGCCGAGGTGCGAGAGCAGCACGATGCGGGCGCCCCGGTCCTTGAGGTCCTCGATGGTCGGCACGGCCGCGCGGATGCGCGTGTCGTCGGTGACCTTCCCGTCCTTGACCGGGACGTTGAAGTCCACCCGCACCAGGGCGCGCTGCCCCAGCACGGCCGCCTCGGGGAGGTTCTCGATCGTCTTCTTGGCCATTACATCCTCGCCGCCACGAGCTCCATGAGGTCCACGCAGCGCATCGAGTAGCCCCACTCGTTGTCGTACCACGAGGAGACCTGCAGCATCGTGCCGTCGACGACCGCGGTGCTCATCGCGTCCACGATGGAGGAGTGCGGGTTGCCGATGTAGTCCACCGAGACGAGCGGCGCGTCCGACACGTCGAGGATGCCCTTGAGCGGGCCCGCCGCCGCCTTCTTGAACGCGTCGTTGACGTCGGCGGCCGTGGTGCTCTTCTCGACCTGGACGATGAGGTTCACGCTCGACACGTCGGCCGTCGGCACGCGGAGCGAGACGCCGTCGATCTTCCCCTTCACCTCCGGGATCACCAGCGAGGTGGCCTTCGCCGCGCCGGTCGTCGTCGGGATGATGCTCAGCCCCGTCGCGCGCGCCCGCCGCAGGTCCTTGTGCGGGAAGTCGAGCACGTTCTGGTCGTTGGTGTACGAGTGCACGGTGATCATGTAGCCGCGCACCCAGCCGAACGTCTCGCGGACGACCTTCACCACCGGCACCAGGCAGTTGGTCGTGCACGACGCGTTGGAGAGCAGATGGTGCTTCGCGGGGTCGTACTTGTCGTGGTTGACGCCCATCACGACGGTGATGTCCTCGCCCTTGGCCGGCGCCGAGATGATGACCTTCTTCGCGCCCGCGGTGAAGTGCCCCGCGCACTTCTCCTTGTCGGTGAACTTGCCGGTGGACTCGACCACCAGCGTCGCGCCGAGGCTCTGCCACGGCAGCTTCGCCGGGTCCTTCTCGGCCGTCACCGCGATCTTCTTGCCGTTGATGACCAGGTGGTCGGCCCCCGCGGTCACCTCGCCCGGAAAGGTGCGGTGCACCGAGTCGTACTTGAACAGGTGGGCGAGCGTCTTGGTGTCGGTGATGTCGTTGATGCCGACGATCTCGAGATTGCTCTTCTTGGAGAGCGCCGCCCGGAGCACCAGCCGCCCGATCCGCCCGAACCCGTTGATCCCTACGCGCACCGCCATCTCAGTCATCCTCCGCTGTTCGTTGTCGCCTATGCCGGCACGGCGGCGCGTGCGAACGTCAGCGCGCCGATCGTCGCCGGCTCCAACGGCGCGAGCGCGGTGGCAGCCGCCCCCAGCGTCGCGCCCGTCGTCAGTACGTCGTCCACCAGTGCAACGTTCAGGCCGCGGGGGCGCGGCCCGCCCGGCGCGAAGGCCCCCGCCACGTTGCGGCGCCGCTCCGCCGGGGCGAGGCGGGTCTGGCTCCGCGTTTCCCGCGTGCGCCGGAGCGCGCCCTCCAGCACCGGCAGGCCCAACGCCTCGCCCAGGGCGTGCGCGAGCAGCGCCGCCTGGTTGTGACCCCGCTCGCGCAGCCTCGCGGACCCGAGCGGCACCGGCACCAGCGCGTCGAGCGAAGCCAGACGCGTGCCCGCCGCGGCCCCGATGCGCGCCGCCATCGGTCCGGCGGCGATGCGCCAGCCCTGGTACTTGAGCGCGTGCACCAGGCGCCGCGCGGGCCCGTCGTCGAGCCAGACGGCCGAGGCGGCCCACGCCAGCTCGGCCGGCCACTCGCTGCAGAACGCGCAGCGGGTGTCCCCCGCCGCGCGCTCGGCCCCGCCCTCGCGCGGCCGGCCGTCGCCGTGGCCGCCCGCGCCCCGGATGCGGAGCATCCACGGGTCGAGCGGCTGTCCGCAGCGCCGGCAGGCGGGCGGCGCGATGGACCGCATCCGGTGCAGGCAGAGCCCGCAGCAGGCGCCGCTCTCCGCTTCGCTCATCGGGCGGTCGCAGCCGAGGCACGCGCGCGGGAGCACCAGCGCCTCGACCGCGAGGGCCTGCGCCCCCATCGAGGCCAACATACTAAGGCCGGAGCGCATCCTCCACCGCCGCGCGCATGATCTCTTCCGGTGCGGGAACGCCGAAGAACAGGCCGAACGACGCCGCGCCCTGCGCCACGAGCACGCCGCGCCCGTCGGCGGCGCGGATGCCGGCCCCGCGGGCCAGCGCCACGAGCTTCGTGCCGCCCTTGGCGTAGACGAGGTCGAGCACCGCGGCCGGCGCGACCCGCGCGAGGAGCGCGGCGTCGGCGGGCGGCGGATCGTCGGGACCGAGGCCGAGCGGCGTCGCGTTCACGACGAGGTCGGCCGGCTCGTCTTTCCGGTCACCGGACACCCGACACCGGACACCCGCCTCGCGCGCCCACTTCGCGAACTCCGCGCCCCGCCCCGCGTCGCGCGAGACCACGGCCAGCTCCACGCCGGGCCACGCCTCGGCGAGCCCGAGGGCGACGGCCCGCGCGGCGCCGCCGGTTCCGAGCAGCAGCGTGCGGTGGACGCGGCGCCCGTCCATCAGGGCCGCGGCCTCGCGCGCGACCGCCGGCACGTCGGTGTTGTCGCCGGCGATGCCGGCGACGCCGGGCCACAGCGCGTTGCAGGCGCCGCTCCGGCGTACGAGGTCGGACGGGCTCTCGGCGAGCGCGGCCGCGGCGCCCTTGTGCGGCACCGTGACGTTGAGGGCGCCGCCGGCCGCCAGGATGGACTTCGCCAGCACGGGGAACGTCTCGCGGCTCGCCCTGAGCGCGAGGAACGCCGCGTCGAGCCCCAGGGCGGCGATCGCGGCGTTGTGCATCGTGGGCGAGAGCGAGTGGCCCACGGGATCGCCGACGACCGCGAGCAGCCTAGTCGTCGCCCGGATTCGCATCGGCCTGGGGTTCGGCGAGGCGCTTGACGGCGTCGGCCAGCAGCTCCTCGAGCCGGTCGAAGGTGGTGCGGTACTCCTCGAGGTCGCCGCCGAACGGATCGTCCACCTGCGCGGTGGCGCCGTTCCGGCCCGCGAAGGCGCCGAGGAGGTGCGCCTTGCCCGTCCCGCCCAGCGCCTCGGCGCGCTCGACGTGGTGCGGGCTCATGCCCAGCACGAGGTCGGAGCCGGCCACGAGGTCGGTCGTGATCTGGCGGGCGCGGTGCGAGGAGAGGTCGAGGCCCCGCTCCAGCGCGATGAGGTAGGCGCCCTCCGACGCCGGGGCTCCGTCCCACGCGGCCGTCCCCGCCGACGACACCTCGACGTTCCCGAGGCCGCGCTCCTCGATCATGCGCCGCGCGATCGCCTCCGCCATCGGGCTGCGGCAGATGTTGCCGGTGCAGACGAAGAGGACCTTCACGAGCTACGGCGCGAGCGAGGGGACGATGCTGGCGAGGCGTTCCCGCGGGATGGCGCCTTCCCGCAGCACGCGCGGCGCGTTGCCCGTGCAGTCGATCAGCGTCGAGGGCGGCGACTGGGGCAGGCGCCCGGCGTCGAGCACGAGCAGCGTGCCGTCGTCCACCGCCGCGGCGAAGCTCTGCTCGATGGCCGGCGCGTCCATCAGCGACGGCTGTCCCGGGCGATTGGCGCTGGTCGAGGTGATGGGCGAGCCCAGGGTCTGGATGAGCTGCGCGGCGCCGGGGTGCGAGGTCCACCGGACGGCCACGCCGCCCTCGGGGCCGCGCAGCGCGTCGGGGAGCGTGCCCTCGCCGCCGGGCAGCACGAGGGTGATCGCGCCCGGCCAGAAGGCGGCGGCCAGCCGCTCGGCGGCGTCGGTGAGGCGCAGGCCGACGCTGGCGAGCATCCGGCGGTTCGAGACGAGCACGAGGAACGGCTTGCCGGGCTCCCTGCCCTTCAGGGCCGCGAGGCGCTCCACCGCCGCCAGCCCCGTGACGGAGCCGAGGCCGTAGACGGTCTCGGTGGGATAGGCGATGAGGCGCCGCCGCGCGAGGTGCGACACGACGGCCGGCAGGGCCGCCCGCACCTCGTCCGGCGTGCGGAACGCGATCACGCGCTCCCTCCGGCCGCGAGCGCCTCGGCCAGGGCGAAGTCCTCGGCGGTCGTCACCTTGATGTTGCGCGCGCTGCCGGCGACGACGCGCACCGGGTGCCCCAGGCGCTCGCACAGCGCGGCGTCGTCCGTCGCGCCGGCGGCCGGCTCGCTCCGCGCCCGCTGGTGCGCCGTCTCGAGCATCTCGCGCGGGAACGCCTGCGGCGTCTGCACGGCGACGAGCCGCTCGCGCGGCACCGTGCGCACCACGAGGCCGGCGGTGTCGGTCTCCTTCACGGTGTCGGAGAGCGGCAGGCCCGGCACGGCCGCGGCGCCGCGGGCGGCCACCGCGAGCACGCGGTCGATCAGCTCGCGCGAGACGAACGGCCGCGCGGCGTCGTGCACCAGGACGAGCGCGGGCCCCCGGGGCAGCCGCGCGAGGCCGAGGGCCACCGACTGCTGGCGCACCTCGCCGCCCGCCGCCACGAGGAGGCGCTCCGAGAGCTGGGCCCGGAGCCAGGCCGGCGGCGACGCCGCGTGCTCGGGCGGGAGGACGACGACGATGGGGCCGACGCGCGGGTGCTCGGCGAACGGGCGGATGGCCCGGAGGAGGAGCGGGACGCCGGCCACGAGGCGGAACTGCTTGGGCTCGGCGGCGTCGGCGGCGCCGGTCTGCGCCCGGACGCCGCGGCCCGCGGCCACGATGACCGCGCCGGCGTCAGGCGGCGAGGCGATGGGCCAGCTCTCCGAGGTGCTCGACCCGCACCAGCTCCAGGCCGGCGGGCGTGCCCTGCCTGAGGCCGGTCCGCGCGCCGACGAACGCGCGCCGGAAGCCGTGGCGCGACGCCTCGACCAGCCGCCGCTCCACGCCCGGCACGGCGCGCACCTCGCCGCCCAGGCCCACCTCGCCCAGGAAGAGGGCGTCGGCGGGCAGCGCGCGGTCGCGCACGCTGGAGATCAGGGCCGCCACGACCGCGAGGTCGCCCGACGGCTCGCTGAGGCGCACGCCGCCCACGACGTTGACGAACACGTCCAGCTCGCCGAAGGGCAGCGCCGCGCGGCGCTCCAGCACCGCGAGCAGCACGGCCAGGCGGCGATGGTCCACGCCCGCGCTCACCCGCTGCGGCGTCCCGAAGCCCGCGCGCGAGGCGAGCGCCTGGATCTCGACCAGCAGGGGCCGCGTGCCCTCCATCAGCGCCGTGACCGCGCTGCCCGAGATGCCCTCGTGGCGCGCCGCGAGGAAGGCGGCCGACGGATTGGCCACGGGCAACAGGCCCGCCGACGTCATCTCGAACACGCCGATCTCGTCCACGCCGCCGAAGCGGTTCTTGGTCGCGCGCAGGATCCGGTGGTCGAGGGCGCCCTCGCCCTCGAAGTAGAGCACCGTGTCCACGATGTGCTCGAGGGTCTTCGGGCCGGCGATCCCGCCGCCCTTGGTCACGTGGCCCACGAGCAGCACCGCCGGGCCCGATTCCTTCGCGAAGCGCATCAGCCGCGCGGCGCACTCGCGCACCTGGCCGACGTTGCCGGGCGCGCCCTCGAGGTCCGCCGTGTAGGCCGTCTGGATGGAGTCCACCACCACGACGCGCGCGCCGAGCTTCGCGGCCTGCTCGATCACGCGCTCGAGGACCGTCTCGGCGAGGACGTGCACGCGGCCCGCGGGCTCCTCGAGCCGGTCGGCGCGGAGCCGGACCTGCTCGGGCGATTCCTCGCCGCTCGCGTACAGCGTCGGCACGCCGGCCGCCTCGAGCCGCGCCGCGACCTGGAGGAGCAGCGTGGACTTCCCGATCCCGGGCTCGCCGCCCACGAGCACGAGGGAGCCGGGCACCAGGCCGCCGCCCAGGACCCAGTCGAACTCGGCGAGGCCGGAGTGGTAGCGCGGCATCGCGTCGGCGGCGATGTCGTCGAGGCGCACGGGCTCGGGACCGGAACGGGGACCGGTGCCCGGGGACCGGGGTCCGGGGCGGCGGACGGCCGCCGCCTCTTCCACCAGGCTGTTCCACGCGCCGCACGCCTCGCAGCGGCCGGTCCACTTGGGCTGGTCGGCTCCGCACTCCGTGCAGCGGAAGACCGAGCGCGCCTTAGCGGCCATTCCCGCCCTCGGCCTCGCGGGTCGAGTAGTTGTCGAAGCGCGTGTAGGCCTTGTGGAAGTGCAGCTTGATCGTCCCGGTGGGCCCGTTGCGCTGCTTGCCGATGATGACCTCGGCCTGTCCCTCGATGTTCTCGCCCGTCTTGGGATCCTCGGTGCCGGAGTACATCTCCTCGCGGTAGATGAACAGCACCACGTCGGCGTCCTGCTCGATCGCGCCCGACTCGCGGAGGTCGGAGAGCTGCGGCCGCCGGTGCTCCCCGCCCCGCTGCTCCGGCGCGCGCGAGAGCTGCGACAGCGCGATCACCGGCACGTCGAGCTCCTTGGCCAGCGCCTTGAGGGCGCGCGAGATGGCGCTGATCTCCTGGACGCGGTTCTCGGACTGCTCGGGCGAGCGCATCAGCTGGAGGTAGTCCACGATGATGAGCCCGACGTTGTGCTCGGCCTTGATGCGCCGCGCCTTGGACCGGAGCTCGAGCGGCGTCAGCGCGGCGCTGTCGTCGATCCAGATGGGCGCCGACGACAGGATGCCCGCCGCGCGCGCCAGCAGGGCGTAGTCCGCGTCCTTCAGCATGCCCTGGCGCAGGCGGTGCGCGTCCACCCGCGCCTCGCTCGTCAGCAGGCGCTGCACCAGCTGCGCCTTGGCCATCTCGAGGCTGAACACCGCCACCGGGATGCCCTTCTCGATCGCCGCGTGCTGCGCGACGTTGAGGCACAGGGCCGTCTTGCCCATCGAGGGCCGCGCCGCCACGATCACCAGGTCCGCGTTCTGGAAGCCCGCCGTCTTGTCGTCCAAGTCTGCGAAGCCCGACGGCACGCCGGTAATCGATTGGCCGCCGGCGTGGAGCGATTCGATGCGCTCCATCGTCGGCCAGAGCAGCTCCTTCAGGCGGACGAACCCCTCGGTCTTGCGCGTCTCGGAGACCAGGAAGATCCGCTGCTCGGCGCTGTCGAGGACCTCGTCGGCGAGGCGCTTGGCCTCGTAGGCCTCCTGCACGATGCCGGTCGCGGCCTCGATCAGGCGCCTGAGGAGCGCCTTGTCGCGGACGATCTTGGCGTGGTAGTCGATGTTGGCCGCGGTGGGCACCACGTCGAGCAGGTAGGACAGGTACTCGATGCCGCCCACGCCCTCGAGCTCGCCCCGCCGGTCCACCTCGTCGCGCAGGGTGACCGGGTCGATCACCCCCCCGCGCTCGATGATGCCGTGCATCGCGCGGAACAGCCGGCGGTGGCCCTCGCGGTAGAACATCGCGTCGTCGAGGAGCTCCGTGGCGCGCAGCGCCGCGTCGCCGTCCAGGAGCATCGCGCCGAGGACCGCCTGCTCGGCCTCGGCGCTGTAGGGAGGCTGGCGGCCGCCGAAGGGATCAGGCGCTGTCGCCATCGTAGATCCGGCGCGCGATGCGGATGTCATCCCAAGTCGGACGCTTCCAGTGCGGGTTACGGAGCAGCGCCGCCGGGTGGTACGTGACGATGAGCGGGATGCCCCGGTAGCGGTGGAGCTTCCCCCGCATCTCGCCCAGCGAGAGGTTGACGCCCAGCAGCGCGTGCGCCGCCGGGCGCCCCATCGCCAGGATGACCCGGGGGGCGATCAGCTCCAGCTGCCGATGGAGATACGGCGAGCAGGCCGCGACTTCAAGCGGCTCGGGATCGCGGTTCTCCGGCGGCCGGCACTTCAGCACGTTGCAGATGAAGACGTCCTCGCGGCGGAAGCCGATGGCCTTGAGGATGTCGTCGAGGAGCTTGCCCGCGCGGCCCACGAACGGCCGGCCGGTCTCGTCCTCGGTGGCGCCCGGCGCCTCGCCCACGACCACGAGGCCGGCCTTCGGATCGCCCTCGCCGGGCACGCTGTGGAGGCGCGAGTGGCCGAGCTGGCACTTGCGGCAGGCGTCGATGACGGGCACCAGGGCGTCGAGCGTGGCGAGCGCGCGCAGCGGATCGGCGGCGAACAGGTCGTCGCCCCCCGCCGGCGCCCCCGCCACGATGCCGGGCTCGAGGTCCGGGAGCTTCGCGGCGGCCTTGGCGCCGGTGCCGGCCTTGGCGGCCGGTGCCGCGGGCGCCTTCCGGCTGGCGGTGTTCTGTGGACTGGGAACCGCTGAGTCACTCGGCGCCTGGGAACTCACCTGCGCCCTGCCGCCTGCCGTCTGCCCACCTCGGGCCGGCAGTACCAACGCAGACTCGCCCAGCTCCATCAGCTGCTGGAGATACCGCCGGCGGCGCTCATCCACGCCTGGACACCAGCCTCTCGAGGCGGTCGAGGATCTCCTCCGCGACGCGCTCCTTGGGCAGCAGCGGCAGCGCTTCCGCGCCGTCCTTCGAGATCACGGTGACGCGGTTGGTGGCGACCTCGGGACCCGAGCCCGGCTCGCCGGCGTCGTTCGCGACGATCGCGTCGAGGTGTTTCGCCTCGAGCTTGGCGCGCGCCTTCGCGGCCGCGTCGCCGGTCTCGAGTGCGAAGCCGACGACGAGCGCGCCCTTCTTCCGGCGCGGCAGCGTCTCCGCCAGGATGTCGTGCGTGGGCTCGAGGTCGAGCTTCAGGGCGCCCTCCCCGCGCCTCGCCTTCTCGGCGAGCGGCGCGGCGGGCCGGTAGTCGGCCGGCGCGGCGGCCATCAGCAGCACGTCGGCGAGGGGCAGCGCGTCGCCCACCGCGGCCGCCATCTCGGCCGTGGACTCGACGCGCACGACCTCGACGCCGGGCGGCGGCTCGACGGAGGCCGGGCCGCTCACGACGGTGACGTCGGCGCCGCGCAGCCAGGCCTCGCGGGCGAGGGCGTAGCCCATGCGCCCGCTCGAGCGGTTCGTGACGACGCGGACGGGGTCGAGCCGCTCGCGCGTGGGGCCCGCGGTGACGAGGACGCGGCGGCCCGCCCACGGCGCCGCGGAGCGCAGCAGCCGCTCGGCGTGCGCCACGATCAGCTCGGGCTCGACCATCCGGCCCGGGCCCTCGCCCTCGCCCCGCGCCAGCGGCCCGGTGACCGGGCCGAGCACGTGCGCGCCGCGCGAGCGCAGCAGCGCCAGGTTCGCCTGGGTCTCGGGGTGCGCGTACATCTGGTCGTTCATCGCGGGACACACGAGGAGCGGCGCGCGGCGCGCCAGCAGCAGGGAGGTCAGGAAGTCGTCCGCCATGCCCTGCGCCATCCGCGCGAGCAGGTGGGCCGTGGCGGGCGCGACGACGATCAGCTCGGTCTCGCGCCCGAGCCGCACGTGGTCGAGGGCGTGCTCCGGCTGCCAGAGCGAGGTGACGACGGGACGGCCGGTGAGGGCTTCGAACGTGACGGCGCCGACGAACCGCGCCGCCGACGCCGTCAGCACCGCATCCACCTCGGCGCCCGCCTCGGTGAGGCGGCGGGCGACGATGCACGACTTGTAGCAGGCGATGCCGCCCGACACGCCAAGGACGACGTGCCGGCCGGCGATGCGGCTCACGCCTCCTGCCTGCGCCGCCGGGTGATCTTGTACTTCAGGTCCCCGATCGCGAGCTCCTCGAGCGAGGTCGTGGTGAGCTTCTTCTCCCGCTCGATCGCGCGGTCCTTCGGAAAGTCGTTCACGTAGCGGGCGAACTTCGCGGCGACGAGCACGCCGATGTACTTGTTGCCCGCCTGGTGCGCGATCTCTATCGGGGTGAACACCCGCATGCTACGCCTCCTTCGTGGTGGAGAGCCGGTCGGCCAGCGCCCCGATGTCCCGGCCCAGCTGCGCCAGGTCCTCCGCCAGCTCCGGGTTGCGCCGCGGCCGGCGGCTCTCCGCGTCGATGATGGCGGCCACCTCGGCCGTCGCCTCCGTCCGGTCCGCGTTGACGACGACGTAGTCGTACGCCAGCGCCTCCTCCAGCTCCTTCACGGCGGTCCTGAGCCGCGACTCCAGCGACGCCGCCCGCGAGCCCTTCGTCCCGCCCAGGCGCTGCATCAGCTCCTGGGCCGAGGGCGGGACGACGAACACCAGCACCGCCTCGGGATACGCGGCGCGCACGGCCCGCGCGCCCTTGATCTCGATGTCGAGCACGGCGTGCCGGCCCGACGCGAGGACCTTCTCGATCTCGGCCTTCAGCGTGCCGTAGAGCTGCCCGCTGTACTCCGCCCACTCCAGGAACTCGCCGGCCTTCACCTTCTTCTCGAACGCCTGGCGCGAGAGGAAGTGGTAGTCCGTGCCGTCGCGCTCCCGGGGCCGCGGCGGCCGTGTCGTGGCCGACACCGAGTAGCCCACGTCCTCGCGCGCGGCCACCAGCGCGTAGGCGATCGTCGTCTTGCCGCCGCCGGAGGGAGCCGAGAGCACCAGCGGGTACGGCTTCACTCCAGGTTCTCCACCTGCTCGCGCAGCCGCTCGAGCTCCGTCTTCATCGCGATCACGGCGTCCGCGATGACGGCGTCGTTGGCCTTCGAGCCCATCGTGTTGGCTTCGCGGCCCGCCTCCTGGAGCAGGAAACCGAGGCGGCGGCCCACCGCCGGCTGGTTTCCGTCCAGCGCCTGGCGCATCGCCGCGAGGTGGGTGTCGAAGCGCACCAGCTCCTCGGTGATGTCGAGCCGGTCCGCGATCAGCGCGATCTCCTTGGCCAGCCGGTCCGGATCGAGCGCCACCCCGCCCGCCAGCGCCTGCACCGACGCGGCCAGGCGGTCGCGCTCGCGCACCAGCCGCGCGGGCGCCGCCTCCGCGACCTTGGCCGCGAGGGTCCCGAGCGCGTCGAGGCGCCGCCGCAGGTCCGCGCACAGCGCGGCGCCCTCCTTCTCGCGCGCGTCCACGCACTCCTCGGCCGCGGCGTCCACGACGGCGAGCACGCCGTCCGGCTCGGGCGCGCCGTCGCGGCGCACCACGCGCACCACCTCCGGCAGCCGCGCGACCGCCGCCAGGTCCAGCGAGCCCGGGAGATCCAGCTCCGCCCCGAGGCTCCTGAGCGCCGCGATCAGCGCCCGCGCCCGCTCGAGGTCCAGCTCCACCGTCTCGCCCTGCGGCGGCGCCTCCACCCAGCGGCCCGAGACGGTCACGTGGCCGCGCTCGAAGTGCGCCCGCAGCCGCTCGCGGACGGCCGCCTCGCAGTCGGCCAGCTCCCCCGGCAGCTTGAGCTGAACGCTCAGGTGCCGGTGGTTCACGGAGCGGATCTCGAGCCGCAGCCGGCCGCCGGCGACGACGCCGTCGGCCGCGCCGAACCCGGTCATGCTCCGGGTGCTCACGCGCAGCGCATCCCAGCCAAGCCTATTAAGATAGCCCCGCCGGTCTAGTTGGTGAACTCCCAGCGGATTCCGTAGCGCTGGCCGGGCGTCTGCTCCTGGACGCCGGGCACCAGCGCGTAGTGCTCGTTCAGGGCGTTGCGCATCGTCCAGAACAGCGCGGCGCTCAGCAGCTTCATCTGCAGCCGGTACTCGACCACCACGGCGCCGGGCAGCCGCACGGGGTTGCCGGACCCGTCCACCCCCGCCGCCCCGTGGCTCCAGGCCTCGGCCGTCACCTCGGCCGTGAAGTCGAACGCGTTGCGGCGCAGCACCGGCAGCAGCCGGGTGCGGAACGTGGTCGAGATGCGCGAGTGGTGCGGCGGCTCGTACGCCGACGTCACCGGGTCGAGCGGCTCGCGATACCACCCCGCCAGGGTGAAGAAGCGCGTGGGGCGGAGGGCGAAGCTCACCGTCGCGGTCCGCACGGGCAGGCTCGGGTACGCCGGCACCACGGTGTCGAACGTCCCGTAGACGGGCGCGGCGTAGCCGCCGTGCCGGGTGAACGAGGCGTCGAGGTCCGCGAAGCCGCTCG
>Ga0335082_10005485_pt1 | contig 13868 bp, 15 predicted proteins | sample Lox_Sample_41_FD_206718 | JGI IMG/M metagenome (GOLD analysis project Ga0335082, IMG submission 206718) | Soil microbial communities from Loxahatchee National Wildlife Refuge, Florida, United States - Lox_Sample_4.1 | ecosystem: Environmental > Terrestrial > Soil > Wetlands | place: USA...
ATCAGCACGCGTTCGCTCATGCCGACGTCTCCTGGCCCGGCGAGAGCGGCGGGGGCAGCTCCTCGAGCGGGCGGCCGGTGAAGTAGCGCCAGAGCCACTCAACCGGGCCCGAGGCGACGTAGAGCAGCGCGATCGCGAAGAGCGCCACCGAGTACTCCTGGAAGATCGCGACCAGCGCGAGCACCATCACGACGATCCCGCGGTAGGAGTGGCGGAGATCGATCTCCTTGAAGCTCCGGTATGGGATCGCGCTCACCATCAAGAGGCCGAGCGCCGCCACGCCGGCCGCCACGACCGCCTCGTGCACCGTCCAGGCGATCTCGTTCTCGCGCAGGAACGAGACAAACCACTGCGTGGCCGCCACCATCCCGGCCGCCGACGGGCTCGGCAGCCCTTCGAAGCGGCCCCGGTACCTCGAGGGGTGCACGTTGAAGCGCGCGAGGCGGAGCGCCGCGCAGGCGGCGTACAGGAAGGCGATCGCGATGCCGGTGCGGCGGAAGCCCTCGAGATGGCCCGCGTGGAAGGCGAGGATCGCCGGCGCGATCCCGAACGAGACGATGTCGGCGAGCGAGTCGTACTCGCTGCCGAAGCGGCTCGTCGCCTTTGCGAGCCGCGCGACACGCCCGTCGAGCGTGTCGCACAGCGCCGCCAGCGCGATCCCGAGCGCGGCGCGGTCGAAGTTGCCCGCCTGCGCCTGGACGATGGTGAAGAAGCCGAAGAACAGGTTGCCCGTCGTGAAGAGCTGCGGGAGCAGGTAGAGCCCGCGCCGCGCCTCGCCGCTGCGCCGCCGCCGGCGCCTTCGTCGCCGCCGCTCGGCCCGGAGCTCCCGCGCCAGCTCGCTCACGACGGCTCCGCCAGCTGCGCGATGCAGCTCGATCCTCCACGCACGCGGTCGCCGCGGCGCACCCGCGCGCGCGACCCGAGCGGCAGCCACACGTCGGTGCGCGAGCCGAAGCGGATCAGCCCGTAGCGGGCACCCCGCTCCAGCCACTCGCCGACCTGGGGATGGCACACGATGCGCCGCGCGATCAGGCCGGTGATCTGGGTCACGGCGACGCGCCGGCCGTCGGCGAGCTCGAGCTCCATCCGCAGCCGCACATTCTCGCGCTCGCCGCGCGTGTCGTAGGCGGGGAGGTAGCGCGCGCCGCTGCGCTCGATCGAGACCACGCGGCCGGCGAGCGGCGCGCGGTTCACGTGCACGTCGAACACCGAGAGGAAGATGCCGATGCGCAGGCCCTTGCGGCCGCTCTCGTCGTCGATCTCGTCGACAGCGATCACGCGGCCGTCCGCGGGCGACACCACGTCGGCGTCGCCGCCGGCCACGGCCCGCGGCGGGTTGCGGAAGAAGGCCACGACGAACGCGGCGAGCGAGGCCACGGCGAGGGCCAGCCAGCCCGGGCCCGCCGCGGCGGCGAGCGCCGCCGCGCCCACGGCCGCCGCGACGAAGGGCCAGCCCTCCGGCGCGATCCACGCCGTCGGTCGCTCGCGGAACAGCGGGGCTCGCTCGGCGGCCATGCTTCCCCTAGTTCTTGCTGCGGTCGACCAGCCGCTTCTCCCGCAGCCACGGCATGAGCCCGCGCAGGCGCGCGCCCACCGCCTCCATCGGGTGCTCGGACGCGCGGCGCCGCAGCGCGTTGAAGCTCGCCTTGCCGGACTGGTTCTCGAGGATGAACTCGCGCGCGAACTCGCCCGCCTGGATCTGGCGCAGCACCTCGCGCATGCGCTGGCGCACGCCCTCGTCGATGAGGCGCGGGCCGCGCGTCAGGTCGCCGTACTCCGCGGTGTTGGAGACCGAGTAGCGCATGTTCGCGATGCCGCCCTCGTAGATCAGGTCGACGATCAGCTTCACCTCGTGGACGCACTCGAAGTACGCCATCTCCGGCGAGTAGCCAGCCTCGACGAGCGTCTCGTAGCCCGCCTGCATCAGGGCCGTGAGGCCGCCGCACAGCACCGACTGCTCGCCGAAGAGATCGGTCTCGGTCTCCTCGCGGAAGTTGGTCTCGAGGATGCCGGCGCGCCCGCCGCCGATCCCCTTGGCGTAGGCGAGCGCGATCTGGAGCGCATCGGCGTTGGGATCCTGGCCGACCGCGACCAGGCAGGGGACGCCCTTGCCCTCCTGGTAGTGACCGCGGACGGTGTGGCCGGGGCCCTTCGGCGCCACCATGAAGACGCCGACTCCCGCGGGCGCGACGATCTGGCCGAAGTGGATGTTGAAGCCGTGGGCCACCGCGAGGTGGTTGCCCGGCCGAAGCCCCGGCTCGATCTCCTCGCGGTAGATCTGGGCGGCCGTCTCGTCGGGGACCACCAGCATCACGACGTCGGCCTCGCGCGACGCCTCGGCAGGCGAGACCACGCGCAGCCCCTGGGCCTCCGCCTTCGGGCGCGAGCCCGAGTCCTTGTGCAGGCCCACCACGACCGAGACCCCGGAGTCGCGCAGGTTGAGGGCGTGGGCGTGCCCCTGGCTGCCGTAGCCGATCACCGCGACGGTCTTCCCCGCCAGGCGGCCGAGGTCCGCGTCCTTGTCGTAGTAGATGCGCAGGTCCATGGGGCTCGGGTTCTCTCCGGTGGGGGTTCGGGCGGGCGGAGTTACGGCTCGCTGCGCGCAGCGGCCGCGGGGCTCGCGCGGTGCTCGCGCAGGATCGCCTCGATGCGGTCGCGCCCGGCGAGCTTGGTCTTGCGGATCTCCTGGGAGCGCCCCTCTTCCTCAGGGGTGAGGAAACGCTGGGCCACGAGCCTCTCGAGCTCGCGATCGAGCCGCTGATGCTCCTCCCACAGCCGGCGAAGCTCGGCGTGTCGCGGAAGCAGACGCTCGATCAGCGCGACGTCTCGCTGCTCCATGCGATTTGCGCTGAAGTTACGAGAGCTTCCCGGGGGTGTCAAAGGCGTCCGCCCGGCGGCGGTGTTCGGTAACGTTCCACCGGAGGCCAAAGGAGCGCTGGATGGCAGACGACCCCGTCGACGTGCTGATCATCGGCGCCGGCGCCTCGGCGGCCGCCTTCGCCTGGAGCCTCGCCGAGACGAGGATGAACATCCTGTGCCTCGAGCAGGGCGACTGGATGGATCCCGCGCGCTACCCGACCACCGGGATCGACTGGGAGATCCGCCAGCTCGGTGACTTCGCGCTCTCGCCGAACACACGGCGGCGGCCCGAGGACTATCCGGTGAACGACTCCGATTCGCCGATCGCCGCCTCGATGTTCAGCGCCGTCGGAGGGAGCACCATCCTCTACGCGGGCCACTTCCCCCGGCTTCACCCCTCGGACTTCCGCGTCCGCAGCCTCGACGGCGTCGCCGACGACTGGCCGCTCGACTACGCGCACCTCGAGCCCTACTACGCCGTCAACGACCGGATGATGGGCGTCGCGGGCCTCGCCGGCGACCCCGCGTATCCGCCGAAGGAGGTGCCGCTCCCGCCGGTCCCGCTCGGCACGCTCGGCGAGACGATCGCGCGCGGCTTCGACCGCCTGGGCTGGCACTGGTGGCCGTCGGACAGCGCGATCGCGACGCGGCCCTACCGCGGGCGCGCGCAGTGCATCAACCTCGGCCCCTGCATCACCGGCTGCGCGCAGGGCGCCAAGGCGAGCACCGACATCACCTACTGGCCCGACGCGCTCCGCGCGGGAGTCCGCTTGGCGACGCGCTGTCGGGTCCGCGAGATCACCGTCGGCGCCGACGGCCTCGCCGACGGCGTGCTCTACCACGACGCCGAGGGCGCGCTGCGGCGCCAGCGCGCGGAGATCGTCGTCGTCGCGTGCAACGGCATCGGGACGCCGCGCCTGCTCCTGAACTCCCGCTCGAAGCAGTTCCCGGACGGACTCGCGAACCGCAGCGGGCTCGTCGGCAAGAACCTCATGTTCCACCCCTACGGAATGGTGACGGGCGTCTTCGACGAACGGCTCGAAGGCTACAAGGGGCCGACCGGCTGCGGTCTCATGAGCCAGGAGTTCTACGAGACCGACCGCTCGCGCGGCTTCGTGCGCGGCTTCTCCTTCGAGCTCGTGCGCGGTGTCGGACCTGCCTCAGCCGCGCTCTGGGGCATGGCGTCGGGCCAGCTTCCCTGGGGCGCCCGACACCACGAGTGCTACGCGGAGTTCTTCGACCGGATCGGCGGGCTGCTCGCCATCTGCGAAGACCTTCCCGAGCCGCACAACTGCGTCTCGATCCCGAGCTCGTCGACGGCCACGGCATCCCGGCGCCGAAGATCTCCTACCGGCTGAGCGAGAACTCGCGGTGCATGCTCGAGCACGGCGTCGCGCGCGCCCGCGAGGTCCTCGAGGCGGCGGGCGCGAAGCGCGTCTTCGTCGAGTCCCCGCTGCGGGTCGCCGGCTGGCACCTGATGGGGACCGCGCGCATGGGCAACGACCCGGAGCGCTCGGTGGTGAACGAGTGGGGGCGCTGCCACGACGTGCGCAACCTCTTCGTGATCGACGGGAGCATCTTCGTCACCGCCGGCGCGGTGAATCCGACCTGCACGATCCAGGCGCTCGCGCTCTGGATCGCCGACGCGATCAAGAAGAACCTCGCGAACTTGTTCGACTGAGGCGGAGGTGCGCAATGAGCGAGGGCCAGGCACTCACCGACGACGAGCGACGGACGCTCGCCTGCGTCCTGGACGAGCTCGTCCCGCCGGCCCCCGAACGCCGGCTGCCGGGCGCCGGCGAGATCGGCCTCGCGGCCCACATGGAGCGCCTCGCCGCGGAGCTGCCCGCGTTCCGCGCGGCGCTGCTGCCGGGCCTCGCCGCGCTCCGCGAGATTGCGCAGCGGCGCGGCGCCGCGGGCTTCGCCGCGCTCCGCGGAGAAGAGCGGCTCTCGGCGCTGAACGAGCTCGCGGCCGCGCAACCCGCCTTCGTCCCGAACCTGGTCTTCCAAACCTACGTGGCGTACTACCGCGAGGGGCGCGTCCTCGAGTCGCTCGGCCTTGAGCCGCGGCCTCCGCATCCGAAGGGACACGAGCTCGCGCCGCTCGATCCCGCGCGGCTCGACGCGGTGCGCGCCCGACCCCCGCTCTATCGAAAGGTCTGAAGGGGCCGGACCGCTTCAGGGCGGCGGCTCGGCCGGCGCGCCGCTGCAAAGGATCGCGAACTGGTGCTCGGCGTCCCGCTGCGGCGTGGGCGCGTCGTTGCCGGCGCGCCAGGCGACCGCGCCTTCGGGCGCGAACTGGACGATGTACGCCTTGCGGACGTCGTTCGTGAGGTTCGGCCCCGTCTTGTGCGGCGTCAGCGACGAGAGCACCACGATGCTGCCCGCGGGCGCCTCGACCGCCACGGCGTCGGGCGGATCGGAATCGAGGCACTGCCAGCCGGCGTCGGTCATGCGGTGCGCGAGCGTCCCCAGGCGATGGAGGCCGGGGGCAACCACCGGGCAGCCGTTGACCCGGGTGGCGTCGGTGAGCGCGATCCAGCAGGTCAGGTACTGCTGCGGCTCGATGTAGGTGTAGCCGTTGTCCTGGTGCCACGGGAACACGCCCGGCCGCTCCGGCTTCTTGTACACGGCCTGATCCCAGTAGAGCCGCACGTCCGGCCCGACGAGGTCGTGCGCGAGATCGCGGAACACCCGATGGTGGGCGAAGCGGCGCAGCCGCTGCGAGTGCTTCACGAGCAGCGTGCTGAAGGTGATGTTGCCGTCCTCGGCGATGAAGACCTTGCCGCCGGGCTGGCGGCGCACCGCGCCCGCGACCCGCTCCTCGATCGGATCGATCTCGGCGAGGAGCTCGGCGACCTCCGCGGGCCGGAACGCGGCGCGGAGCAGGAGGTAGCCGCGATCGCTCCACGCGCGCAGCGACTCTGCGTCGACGATGCGCTTCGGGCCGGGCGGCACGCTCCAGGCGAACGCGCGGTTGCGCGGGTGGAGCGCCGGGCCCTCGGGAGGCATGCGAAGACTGTACACGACGGTGCAGCAAACGGATTGCAGCGCCGATTCGAGCACCACGGCGAAAGCGCCGCGGGCGCGCTAGCTTCCGGTCGCGCCCGGGGAGCTGGCGATGGACCCCGAGTACGACCCCTGCCTGCCCGAGTGGCGCAGCGATCCGTATCCCCACTACCGCGATCTCCGCGAACACGCCCCCGTGTACTGGGCGCCCTCGACGCGCGCTTGGTGCGTGTCGCGCTACGACGACGTGATGTTCGTGCTGCGGAGCCCGGAGCTGTTCTCGTCGCGCGCGATGTTCACCTTCCTGATGAACCAGGGACGCGACGGGCCGCCCCCGCTCTCCTGGCAGACGCTCCGTTTCTTGGTGCGCTTCGTGTGGAAGACCCGGCTCAATCCCCTCGAGTTCACGACCGCCCGCAATCTGATCGCGGAGGACGGCGATCGGCACACCGCCCTGCGCGCGATCGTGAACCGCGGCTTCACCCCACGGCGGATCGCGGCGTGGGAGGAGCGCGCGCGCTCCCTCGTGGCCGAGAGCATGGCGAAGCTCCGCTCGGGCGGGCACTTCGACCTCGTGGAGGATCTCGCGATCCCCCTCCCCGTCAGCATCATCGCCGAGATGCTCGGCGTCGAGGCCGCTCGGCGCCAGGACTTCAAGCGCTGGTCCGACGCGGTCATCGACCAGGCGACCGGCTCGGGCCGCGCGGATCCCTTCAACCCCCGGACCCTGGGCGCGATCATGGAGCTGCTCCCCTACCTGCGGCGGATCGCCGAGGCGCGGCGGCGTCGCCCCGCCGACGACCTGGTGAGCGCGATCGTTGCGCAGCAGGACGGAGAGAGCGCCCTCACGACCCGAGAGGTGATCCAGTTCGCGATGCTGCTGCTGGTTGCGGGCAACGAGACCACGACCAACCTGATCGGGAACGCGGTGCTCGCGCTCCTCGATCATCCGGACCAGCTCGCCCGCGTCGCGGCCGATCCCTCCCTCGTGCCCCGCGCGATCGAGGAGACGCTCCGCTACGACTCCCCGGTCCAGATCCTCTTCCGAACGGCGACCCAGGACGTCGAGATCGCTGGCACCCAGATCCCGAAAGGCGCCTTCGTGGCGCCGCTGCTCGGGGCAGCGAACCGCGACGAGCGGCGTTTCCCGGACCCCGATCGCTTCGACGTCACGCGCGATGCTCAGGGTCACGTGGGCTTCGGCTTCGGCAAGCACTTCTGCCTCGGCGCCTCGCTCGCGCGCATGGAGGCGCGGATCGCGCTCGAGGCGCTCGCCCCGGAGCTCCCGCGCCTCACCCGGGAGCGGCCCCGCGAGCTGGTCGATTCGTTCCTGGTGCGCGGCCCGCGCCGGCTGGCGCTGCGACGGGCGGCCTGAGCTTCCGGAGCGCCAGCCGCGCGGCGCTCAGGCGCCGCGCAGGCGGCGCTCCTCGGCCTCGGCTCGGCGCCCGTACGAGGGCACCAGATCAGCGGCGCACACGCCGCGCCCGGCCTCGAGCAGGCGCGCGCCGAGGCGCCCCACGGCCACCGCGTCGGCGATGCCCTGCGGCGGACCCACCAGCGCGACCTCCGCGCCCAAGCGGTCGCGTACCGCGGGCTCCACGACCGGGACGCCGTCGCCGACCACCGTCCAGCCCGGCGCCAGCCGCTCCGCCAGCGCCTCGGGGCGCAGCACGAGAGGGCCCCAGACGGGGGGATGCAACGGGTCGCCGTCGTGCGCCGCCGCGTAGACCTCGCCGCGCCGCGCGTCGAGCACCGCCGCCACGCGCGCCGGAACGTCCGCGCGCGTGGCCGCCAGCGCGGCGAGCGTCGGCACCGCCGCAACGCGGCTCCCGGCGCCGAACGCCAGCCCCTTCACTGTCGCCACGCCGACGCGAAGCCCGGTGAACGAGCCCGGGCCGATCGAGACCGCGAATGCGTCGAGCGCCGCGAGCCCGACGCCGTGGTCGGCGAGCAGCTCGAGCACCGCCGGCAGCAGCGTCTCGGCGCCCTGGCCGGGGGGGAGCCGGCGAGCGGCGACCGCCTCTCCCGCGCGCAGCAGCGCCACCCCCGCGGCGTCCGTCGCGGTCTCGATCGCGAGCAGCCACACCCGCTAGGAGGCCGACTCGAGAGTCGGCCGACGCGCAGTCTGCAAGGCGCCCCGCCGCGCAGCGAGCCGAAGGCGAGGGAAGTTCATGAGGCCGGGCAGTCTGCGGAGCCGAACGAAGGTCACCAGCTTACAAGCCCGTGCTCTGCCGGACCCAGTCGACGAAGCGCGCCCAGTGGCGCGACAGGTCGTTCCAGAACGCCAGCGCCATCAGCATCACGAGGAGCGTGACGCCGATCTGCTGCGCGATCTCCCGGGTGCGCAGCGAGACGGGAGAGCGCTTGACCCCCTCGATCAGGATCAGCACGGCCTGGCCGCCGTCGAGCACCGGGATCGGCAGCAGGTTCAGCACCGCGAGGTTCACGCTGATCAGCACCAGCGTCGACAGGTAAGCCTGCCAGCCGCGCTCGAACGCGCTGTGCGCGATCTCCGCGATGCCGATCGGCCCGGCCAGCTGCTTGCGCGACACCTCGCCGGTGACGAGCCGCTCGAGGCCCTGCAGGAAGGTCCGCGTCACCTCCGCGGTCATCGCCACCGCGCGCGGGAGCGCGCGCAGCGGGTTGACCTCCTGCTCGACCCCGACCGCGCCGGCGACGGTGGCGGCATGGGCCGTGATGCCGATCAGGTAGCGCTCCTCCGAGATGCCGAGGCCGGTGTCGGCGTCGAGCAGCTCCGGCTTAACGCGGATCTCGCGCGTCTCGCCGCCGCGCGCGTAGGCGATCGCGAGAGCGCGCCCGCCGCTCGAGCGCACGAGATCGGAGAAGGAGGCGAAGCTGCCGACGGGCGCGCCGTCGACCGCGACGATCAGGTCGCCTGCGCGTAGCCCGGCGCGTTCGGCCGGCGACCCCGGCGAGATCTGGGCCACGAGCACGGTGGCGGGAACGACGCCGAGGGCGTCCGCGCTCCCGAGCGCGGGCACCTCGACGGCGAGCTTGTCGGGCTCCGCGGTGGGCGCGCTCGCGCGCTCCACCTCGAGCCGGACCTGGCTCCCGCGCGGGGCCGCGGCGTAGCGGGTGGCGAAGCCGTCCCAGTCCTCGATCGACGCGCCGTCGACCGAGGCGATGCGATCGCCCGAGCGGAGCTCCGTCCTCGCCACCGGAGCACCGCCGGCCGGGATGCCGACGACCGCGGCGAGCCGCGAGTGTCCGAGCCCCGCCCAGCCCACCTGCGCCGCCGAGCCGTAGGCGTCGAGCCCGGGGCGAGCTTCGACCGCGAGCGACACCTCGCGCGGCGCGCCGCCGCGCTCGATCCGGAGCGCCACCGTCTGGCCCGGATGCGCGCGAATCGCCTCCTCGACGTCGTCCCACCAGCGCACCGGCTGGCCCGAGACCGCGAGGACCCGATCGCCGACGGCGAGCCCAGCCCGGGCCGCTGGAGAGGCTGGCTCGACGGTGCCGACGACCGGCGCGGGACGCGGCATGCCCGCCGCCAGCACGCCGACGAAGATCACCACCGGGAGCAACAGGTTCATGCCCGGGCCCGCGCAGAGGATCAGGAGCCGCTGCCACACGGGCTTGCGGTTGAAGGCCCGCTCGGGATCGGGCGGGGGCTCGCTCGGGGCGCCGGCCGCCGCCGCGGCCTCCTCGTCGGTGCTCTCTCCGAGCATCTTCACGTAGCCGCCGAGCGGGAACCAGGCGGCGACGTACTCCGTCTCGCCGCGCTGGAACGCCAGCTTGAAGCGGCCGATCCCGATCGGCGGGCCGAAGCCCAGCGAGAAACGCAGCACGCCTACGCCGCACAGCTTCGCCACCACGAAGTGTCCCAGCTCGTGGACGAAGATCAGCACGCCGAGCATCAGCACGAAGGCGAACGCGAACGAGAGGGCGGTCATGCGGCCCTCCCCGCCGCCAGGCGCTCCGCCGCCTGCGCGCGCGCCCAGTCGTCCGCCTCGAGCACCGCGCTTAGGTCGGAGAGGCCACCGCCGCCCGCGCGCGCGCGATGGGCGTCGAGGACCGCGGTGTTCGTGGCGGCGATCGCCGGGAACGAGATCCGGCCGGCCAGGAAGGCGGCCACCGCCTCCTCGTTGGCCGCGTTCAGCACCGCCGGCGCGAGCTCGTCCGAGGCGAGCGCCGCATACGCCAGCTCGAGGCACGGGAAGCGCTGGGGGTCGGGCGCCTCGAAGTCGAGGCGGCCGACCTTGGCGAGGTCGAGCCGCTCGAGCCGCGCGGCGTCGCGCGGGCGCGCCTCGCCTCCGTCGAGCGGCGGGAGCCCGCTGCCATCGAGTAGCGGGAGCCGCTCGGGATGGGCGAGCGCCACGGCGATCGGGACGCGCATGTCGGGGACGCCGAGCTGCGCGAGCCACGAGCCGTCGCGCATCTCGACGAGCGAGTGCACGACTGATTGCGGGTGCACGACGACGTCAATGCGGTCTGGAGACACGTCGAAGAGCCAGCGCGCCTCGATCACCTCGAGCCCCTTGTTCATCAGCGTGGCGGAGTCGATCGTGATCTTCGGGCCCATCGTCCAGTTCGGATGCGCGAGCGCCTGCTCGATCGACGCGGCGGCGATCCGCTCCGCCGGCCAGCTGCGGAAGGGGCCGCCCGAGGCGGTGAGCACGATGCGCTGCAGGTCCTCGTGCCGCTGCCCGGCGAGCGCCTGGAAGATCGCGCTGTGCTCGCTGTCGACGGGCAGCAGCTGGACGCCGCGGGCGCGCGCCTCGCGCAGCACCAGGGCGCCCGCCATCACCATCACTTCCTTGTTGGCGAGCGCAACGTCGCGACCGGCACGGATCGCGGCGAGCGTCGGGGCGAGGCCGACGGCGCCGACCAGGGCCGCGAGCACGAGGTCCGCGTCGTGGGTGGCGACGGCCTCGAGGCCGGCGGCGCCCCAGGCGATCTCGGGCGCGTCGGGGCCGAGCGCGTCCGCCAGCGCGCGCGCGGCCTCGGCTTCGCCCACCGAGACCAGCTCCGGCCGGAAGCGGCGCACCGCCTGCGCGAGCTCGGCGACGCGCCGGCCCGCCGCCAGGGCGGTGATCCGAAAGCGCTCCGGGAAGGCGGCCGCAACCGCGAGCGCCTGCTCGCCGATGCTGCCCGTCGCCCCGAGCACCGCGAGCTTCTTCGTCCCGGAGCGCTTCGTCACGGCAGCGGCTCCGTGCGTCCGCGCAGCTGCGCCGAGGTGAGGCCGTAGCGCCGCTCGCGCGCCTGGTAGGCGAGAATCGCCTCGACCAGATCGCCCTTGCGGAAGTCTGGCCACATCACCTCGGTCACGTGGATCTCCGCATAGGCGATCTGCCAGAGCAGGAAGTTCGAGATCCGCGACTCGCCGCCCGTGCGGATCAAGAGATCCGGATCCGCCAGATCGGGCTCGTAGAGGAAGCCCGCGAAGGTCTTCTCGTCGATCGCGTCGGCGTCGAGCCTGCCCTGCTCGACCTCGCGCGCGATCCGGCGGGCCGCGTCGGCGATCTCGGTGCGCCCTCCGTACGAGAGGGCGAACACCACGTCCATCTCCGCGTTGTCTCGCGTGCGCTGGATCGCCTGGCCGACCTTGGCGCGCGCGGAGTCCGGGAGGCGCTCGAGCCTCCCGATCGCGCGCAGGCGGATGCCGTTGCGGTCGAGCTCGTCGATCTCCGCGTCCAGGTAGCGCTCGAGCAATCGCATGAGCTCGTCGACCTCGCCCTTGGGGCGGCTCCAGTTCTCGGTCGAGAAGGCGTACAGCGTGAGCTGCCGGATCCCGAGCTCGTGGGCGGCGCGCACGACGGCGCGCACCGACTCGATGCCGGCGCGGTGCCCCTCGATGCGGTCGAGCCCGCGGCGCTCCGCCCAGCGCCCGTTGCCGTCCATGATGACGGCGACGTGGCGCGGCAGGGCTTCGACTCGGATGCGCCTCTCGTGCATCGTTAGACCTGCAGGATCTCCTGCTCCTTCTGCTCGGCCTGCGCGTCGATCTGCTTGACGTGCTCGTCGGTCAGCTGCTGGACCTTCTTCTCGACCCGCCCGCGGTCGTCGCTCGGGAGCTCGCCGTCGGCCTCGAGCTGCTTCACCTGGGCGAGTGCCTCGCGCCGCGCCTCGCGCACGCCGAGCTTGTGGTGCTCGGCCTGCTTCTTCACGTGCTTCACGAGCTCCTTGCGGCGCTGCTCGGTGAGCGGCGGAATCGGGATCCGGATCAGCTTGCCGTCGTTCGAGGGCGTGAGGCCGAGATCGGAGGCCTGGATCGCCTTCTCGATCGCCTGCAGCGAGCTCTTGTCGTAGGGCGCCACCACGATCAGCCGCGGATCGGGCGCCGTCAGGTTGGCGACCTGGGTGAGCGGCGTGGGCGTGCCGTAGTAGTCGATGCGGATGCCGTCGAGCAGCGCCGTGTTGGCGCGCCCGGTGCGCACCTTGCGCAGATCGTCCTTCAGGTGGTGCACCGATCGCTCCATCGCCTCGCGCGCGGCGGCGATCACCCGATCCTCCTTGCCCGCCATCGGTCCCTCCCGCTCAGTCCGAGACCAGCGTGCCGACGCGCTCCCCGCACACGACCTTGCGGATGTTGCCTGGCACCGTCATGTCGAACACGACGATCGGCAAGCCGTTCTCGCGGCACAGCTGGATCGCGGTCTGGTCCATGAACTTGAGGTTGCGCTGGATCGCCTCCTCGTAGCGCAGCCGCTCGAAGCGTTGGGCGTCGGGGTGGGTTTCGGGGTCGGCGCTGTAGACTCCGTCGACCCGGGTCGCCTTCATGATCAGGTCGGCGTGGATCTCCGCGGCGCGCAGCGCGGCGGCAGTGTCGGTCGTGAAGTAGGGGTTGCCGGTGCCCGCTGCGAAGATCACGATGCGTCCCTTCTCCAGGTGGCGCATCGCGCGGCGCCGGATGTAGGGCTCGGCGACCTCCTTGATCTCGAGGGCCGAGAGCACGCGGGTCGGCGCGTCCTCCTTCTCGAGCGCGTCCTGGAGGGCGACGCTGTTCATGATGCCGGCCATCATTCCCATGTAGTCGGCGCTGGCGCGGTCCATCCCCTGCGAAGCCGCGCTGACCCCGCGGATGATGTTGCCGCCGCCGATCACGATGCCGATCTCGACGCCGAGGCCGTGCACGTCGCGGATCTGCTCGGCGATGCCGCGGATCACGGCGGGAGAGATCCCGAAGCCGTTCTCCCCGCCGGTACTCCGCCTTCACGCCTCGCCCGCCGCCCCGAGCCGGAAGCGGGCGAAGCCGACGACGGCGACCGCCGCCCCCAGCTCCTTGGCGGCCTGCGCGAGTAGTCCGCCGACGCTCTGGTCCGGATCCTTGACGAAGGCCTGCTCGAGGAGACACACCTCCGCGTAGTACTTGTTGACGCGCCCCTCGACGATCTTCTCGATCACGTTTGCCGGCTTTCCCGTCTGGGCCGCCTGCTTGGCGAAGACCTCCCGCTCGCGGGCGACGATCTCGGCCGGGACCCCGGCTCGATCGACCGCAAGCGGCGAGGGATCGGCCGCCGCCACGTGCATCGCGAGGTCCTTGGTAAGCGCCTCGACCCGCTCGCCGCGCGCCATCGTGCGCAGCGCCACGAGGACGCCGAGCTTGCCGCCGGCGTGGACGTAGCCTCCCACCAGGCCGCCCGGCTCGGAGAGCCGCGCGACGCGCTTCACCACCACGTTCTCGCCGAGTTTGCCCGCGAGCGTCCGGATCGCGTCGCCCCGCGCTCCGGCGAGCGCCTCCGCGCCGGCCAGGCCGGCGTCGTCGGCCGCCGCCCGCGCGAGCTCGCCGGCGAGCTGCTGGAAGTCGTCGGTGCGGGCGACGAAGTCGGTCTCGCAGCCGAGCTCCACCAGGGCACCGGTCCCTCCGGCGAGCGCCATCGCGACGGTGCCCTCGGCGGTGACGCGCCCCTCGCGCTTGGCGGCCTTCGCGAGCCCGCGCTCGCGCAGCAGCGTCACGGCCCGCTCGAGGTCCCCCGCCGCCTCGCTCAGCGCCTTCTTGCAGTCCATCATGCCGGCGCCGGTCCGCTCGCGCAGGTCCT
>Ga0335082_10005486_pt1 | contig 13865 bp, 13 predicted proteins | sample Lox_Sample_41_FD_206718 | JGI IMG/M metagenome (GOLD analysis project Ga0335082, IMG submission 206718) | Soil microbial communities from Loxahatchee National Wildlife Refuge, Florida, United States - Lox_Sample_4.1 | ecosystem: Environmental > Terrestrial > Soil > Wetlands | place: USA...
CTGAACCTCGCTCGGATGCTGGGTCGAGCAATGCACGAGCACATCGCCATCCTCCATCGGGATCGCGAGCGACACCTGGCCTTCGAGGTAGAAATGGTCCTGGCCGCCGATGTCGATCCGGCCCCAGAGACGGTGCGGTGCCGACGCGAGCGCGCCGGCCGCATCGCCGCGGCGCATCTCGTAGGAATCGAGCACGAAGCTCTGCTTCGTCAGCGCGTCCTCGACGCTCAGGATCGGCTCGAGGTCGTCGTATTCGACGATTGCCAGCTTGGCGGCCGCCCGGGCGGCGTCGATCGTCTCGGCCGCCACGGCAAACAGCACCTGCCCAGCGAATTCGACCAGGCCGGTCGCGAAGATCGGGTCGTCATGCTTGCCGATCGGGCTGACATCGTTGCTGCCGGGGATATCCGCCGCCGTCAGGACGGCGACCACGCCGGGTGCCGCTCGCACCTCCGACAGGTCCATCCTGCGGATGCGCGCGTGGGCGCGGTCGGATTGCGCGGCATAGAGCTGAAGTGTGCCCGGCGGCTCCGGAATGTCGTCGACATAGACAGCTGCGCCGCTGACATGTTTGTGCGCACTGTCATGGGCGACGGCGTTGTGTACGCCGCCTTTCACGGCGGCCGCGGCCGCACGGCCCGGCGCGCGATCATCCATGCGCCAGCCTCCGCTCAAGCACGCTGGTGTTGGCGTCGCCCTCGGTCGTCGCCAGGAAGAACTTCAGCAGGAGCTTCTCGGCCACGAGGCTGCGATAGTCCTTCGACGCCCGCATATCCGTGATGGGCGTGTAGTCCTGGCGCAGCGCCAGCTGCCCCTCGGCGACGGTCGCGCGCGTCCACGGCTTGCCTTTCAGCGCCGCTTCGCAGGCGAGGGCGCGCTTGGGCGTCGGCGCCATGCCCCCGAAGGCGATGCGAACATCCTCGACGATGCCGTTCGCGAGCTTGATGTTGAAGGTGCCGAGCGCGGCCGTAATGTCCTGATCGAAGCGCTTGGAGATCTTGTAGCAGCGGAACTGCCAGCCGGCTTGCGGTAGCGGCAGGCGGATCAACTCGACGAACTCCCCAGGGCGGCGGTCCTGCTTGCCATAGGCGATGAAGTAGTGCTCCAGAGGCATCTCACGCCGGCCGGCCGCCGAGCGCAGCACGAGCGTCGCGCCAAGGGCGATCAGCGGCGGCGGGCTGTCGCCGATCGGCGAGCCATTGGCGACATTGCCGCCCATGGTTCCGGCGTTGCGGATCTGGCTCGAGCCGAGCCGGCGGATCAGCTCGCCGAAGTCTGGATAGTGCCGGGCGATCAGCTCATGCAGATCAGTGTAGGTCACGGCGGCGCCGATCTCGATCTGATCGTCGACGACCTGCAGCCGCAGGAGCTCGCGCACTCGCCCGAGATAGATCACCGGATCGAGGCGGCGGTGCTGCTTCGTCACCCATAGCCCGACATCCGTGCCGCCGGCCAGGAGGCACGCACTAGGGTGTTCCCGCAACAGCTCAGCCAATTCGTCGGCGGTCGTGGGCGCAAAGTATCGCCGATCGTCTGCCCCCATCCCGACAAGCTGTAAGGTCCCTTCCTCTCTCCGCCTCCGCAGGGTCTCGATCGTCCGCGGCGCCGCCTCGTCGAATTGGTCGCGCGCCCCGATTTCCCGCATTCGCGCAGCCGCCGCGATGATCGGCCCATAGCCGGTGCAGCGGCAAAGGTTGCCGGCGAGCGCGTCGTCGATCCCGGCGCGATCGAGGAGCTTGTCGTCGTGGAACAGGGCGAACAGCGACATCACGAAGCCGGGCGTGCAGAAGCCGCATTGCGAGCCGTGGGTCTCCACCATGGCCTGCTGGACCGGATGGAGGCGGCCGTCCGGCGCCTTCAGGTCCTCGACGGTGATGAGCTGTCTGCCGTCGAGCGTCGGCACGAACTGGATGCAGGAATTGACGGCGCGGTAGCGGAGGCGGTCGCCGTCGAGCTCACCCAGGATGACCGTGCAGGCGCCACAGTCGCCCTCCGCGCAACCCTCCTTCGTCCCTATGCAATAGCCGCCCTCGGGACCGCGGAGGAACTGCAGCACGGTCATGGTCGGCGCCAGGCCTCTGAAGCCGACCAGATCCGTGCCGCGCAGCATCCAGATGTAGTCTTGCGCCATCGCTTGCCCGCTCAGCTTCCCCGATAGGTGCTGTAGCCGTAGGGCGAGAGCAGCAGCGGCACGTGGTAGTGCTCCTCCGTTCGCGCAATGCCGAAGCGGATGACCACCTCGTCCAGGAAGCGCGGCTCGGGCAGCGTCAGGCCTTGCCCGGCGAAGTACGGTCCGACGTGGAAGACCAGTTCGTAGGCGCCGGCCGTCAGGCCCTCGCCCTCGAGCAGCGGCTTGTCGCAGCGGCCGTCGGCGTTGGTGGTCGCCTGGGTCAGCCGCTCGCGCCCGGCGCCGACGCGGTAGAGATCGATCTTGATCCCGGCGCCCGGCCGGCCCTGGGCGGTGTCCAGGACGTGCGTGGTCAAGCGTCCCATGGGTCCCGTTTCGATCGGTCAGAACCACCCATTGTCGGCGATTTTCGGCCCGTATCAAGGTATTATTGCCGTTCCCCGTCCCCTGCGAGAGTCCCTGTCGATGGCCACCCAGTTCTTCCGCAAGCGACCGACCGCCATGACCCGGCCGGAGTTCCTCCAGCGCTTCGGCGGCGTCTACGAGCATTCGCCCTGGATCGCCGAGGCAGTATATGCCGCCCGCCTGCGGCCGGCGCATGACGGGGTCAAGGCGCTCCATGTGGCCATGGTCGAGGCGGTCGAGACCGCGCCGCGCGAGCAGCAGCTGGCCCTCCTGCGCGCCCACCCGGACCTGGCCGGCCGGCTGGCGATCCGCGGCGATCTCACCCCGGCCTCGACCGCCGAGCAGGCGAGCGCGCGGCTGGACGCCTGCACCATGGAGGAGTTCGACCGGTTCCAGGCTCTCAACACCGAATACACAGGGAAGTTCGGCTTCCCCTTCATCATGGCCGTCCGGGGCAAGAATCGGCAGGAGATCCTGGCCGCCTTCGAGCAGCGCATCCACAACGCGCCCGATGCCGAGTTCCGCACGGCCCTGAACGAGGTCCACAAGATCGCCCTGCTGCGGCTGGGCGACCTTTGATATCCAGGCGCGGTCGGCTATGAATGGCCGGTCACGCCCTTTCGGAACGGTCTCGCGCGCAGATGCAAGCCACGGGCAGCGCCTATCCCCGCGACATGGTCGGCTATGGCCGGCGGCCGCCGCATCCGCGCTGGCCGGACCATGCCCGCCTGGCCCTGCAGTTCGTCATCAACTACGAGGAGGGCGGGGAGAACAACATCCTCCACGGCGATTTGGCCTCCGAGGCCTTCCTCTCGGAGATCGTGGGGGCGCAGCCCTGGCCGGGCGCGCGCCACCCGAACATGGAGTCGATCTACGAATATGGCAGCCGGGCCGGCTTCTGGCGGCTTTATCGCCTGTTCACCGAGCGCAACCTGCCGGTCACGGTCTACGGCGTGGCCATGGCGCTGGAGCGCAACCTCGCCGCCGTCCAGGCCATGCTCGAGGCCGACTGGGAGGTCGCCAGCCACGGCTATCGCTGGATCGAATACGGCTCGATGGCGGAGGCCGAGGAGCGAGCCCATCTGCAGAAGGCCATCGAGATCCACACGCGCGTCACGGGCAGCCGCCCGCTCGGCTGGTACACGGGTCGCTGCAGCCTGAACACGCGCCGGCTGGTGGTCGAGGCGGGCGGCTTCCTCTATGATTCCGACAGCTATGCCGACGACCTGCCCTATTGGGTGACAGAGTCCGGCAAGCCGCATCTGGTCATTCCCTACACCCTCGATGCCAACGACATGCGCTTCGCCACCAGCCAGGGCTTCAATTCCGGCGACCAGTTCTTCGCCTACCTGAAGGACTCCTTCGATCTGCTCTATGCCGAGGGCGCGACGGCGCCGAAGATGATGTCGGTGGGGCTGCATTGCCGGCTGGTCGGCCGCCCGGGGCGGGCAGCGGCGTTGGCGCGCTTCCTCGACTACGTGAAGCCACGGCGCGATGTCTGGATCTGCCGCCGCATCGACATCGCGCGGCATTGGCACGAGCATCATCCTCTGCAGGCCTGACGCATGAGCGATTTCGCCACCCGATGCACCAACCTTGCCGACCCGCGCCTGGGCGCCGCTGCGATCTATGCGACCGACGATTTCTTCGCGCCCAAAGAGCGCCTCCTCGATCCGGCGCCGGCGCAGTTCATTCCCGGCAAGTACGACGATCACGGCAAGTGGATGGACGGCTGGGAATCGCGTCGCAAGCGCGTGGAGGGCTACGACCACTGCATCGTCCGCCTGGCGCTGCCCGGCCGCATCGAAGGCGTCGATATCGACACCAGCCACTTCACCGGCAACTACCCGCCCGCGGCCTCGCTCGACGCCTGCCTCTGCGAGGGCGATCCGACGGACAAGACGGCGTGGACCGAAGTACTGCCGTCGACGGGCCTCGGCGGCAACGCGCACCATTTGCTCGCGCTCAGCAGCGACGGCATCTGGAGTCATGTGCGGCTGAACATCTATCCCGACGGCGGCGTGGCGCGGCTGCGCGTCTATGGCCGCGTGCATCGGGACTGGAGCAAGGTCGACAAGTCGAAGGCGATCGATCTGGCGGCCGCGCTTAACGGCGGCCGCGCAATCGCTTGCAGCGATGCCCACTACGGAAGTCCGTCTGCGCTGCTGTTGCCGGGGCGTGGCGAGACCATGGGCGACGGCTGGGAAACGGCGCGGCGCCGACAGCCTGGCAATGAATGGGCGATCCTGCAGCTCGGCCATCCCGGCACCATCAAGCGCGTCGAGGTCGATACGCATCTGTACAAGGGCAACTACCCCGACCGCTGCTCGATCCAGGCCGGCTATCTCAGGGGCGGCACCGATCAATCCGCCGTCACGCAGTCGATGTTCTGGCGCACCCTGCTGCCCGAGCAGAAGCTGCAGGCCGATCACGTTCATGTCTTCGAACGCGACGTGGCAGATCTCGGCCCGGTCACTCACGTTCGACTGAATGCGATTCCCGACGGGGGCGTGATGCGGCTCCATCTTCTAGGCCTGCCGGAGTAGCGCATGGCCACGACGAGCATCGTTCGCCTCCGGCCGGCGCCGCTCACGCGCGGCTTGTTCACGCCCTTCGGCGAGGTGATCGAGACTGCCGGCAATCCGCACTACACGATCAATGACGGCTATGCCGAGCGCTACAGCGATCTTGCCAACATCGACGTCAGCGAGCGCGAGGGGCAGCTGCGCGTGAATATCTTCCAGGCCCTGCCGCGCGCGTTGCCGCTGCCGATCTGCATGGTCGAGCGCCATCCGCTTTCGAGCCAGGCCTTCGTGGCCATGGGTGGGCAGCCGTTCCTCGTGGTCGTGGCCGCGCCGGGCAAGGCGCCGCTGGCAGGCGATTTGCACGCCTTTGTCACCGATGGGCGGCAGGGCGTGAACTATGCTCGGGGCACCTGGCATCACCCGCTGATCGCGCTCGGCGCGCCGGGCGAGTTCCTGGTGATCGATCGCGGCGGTCCCGGCGAGAACTGCGACGAGGTCTTCTTCGGCGAGGGCGAGGTCATATTGGAGGCACCGGCGGCTTGACATGAAGAGCGTGCAGATTCTGGGGGCCATGCGGCCGGGCTATGAGACCATCCTGACGCCGCAGGCCCTCGCCTTCATCGTCGACCTCGAGTGGAAGTTCGATGCCGAGCGGCGGCGGCTGCTCGCCTTGCGCAACGAGCGGCAGGCGCGGCTCGATGCCGGCGCCAAGCCCGACTTCCTGCCGGAGACCAAATCCATCCGCGACGGCGACTGGGCCGTGGCGCCGCTGCCCAAGGACCTGCTTGACCGCCGGGTCGAGATCACGGGGCCGCCCGACAGGAAGATGGTGATCAACGCCCTCAACTCCGGCGCCTCCTGCTTCATGGCCGACTTCGAGGACTCGTGCACGCCGACCTGGGCCAACCTGATCGAGGGCCAGATCAACCTGCGCGACGCGGTGGCCGGCACCATCGGCTTCAGCGATCCCGCCAGCGGCAAGCAATACAAGCTGAGCGAGAAGACTGCGGTCCTACTGGTGCGGCCGCGCGGCTGGCATCTGCCGGAGAAGCATGTGGTGGTCGACGGCCGCCCCATGTCGGGCTCGCTGTTCGACTTCGGCCTCTACGCCTTCCACAACGCCAAGGCGCTGCTCGCGAAGGACAGCGGCCCTTATTTCTATCTGCCGAAGATGGAGTCCCATCTGGAGGCGCGGCTGTGGAACGAGGTGTTCGTCCACGCGCAGGAGCATCTCGGCCTGCCGCGCGGTACCATCAAGGCGACGGTGCTGATCGAGACCATCCTCGCGGCCTTCGAGATGGACGAGATCCTGCACGAGCTCAGGGAGCATTCGGCCGGGCTCAATTGCGGGCGCTGGGACTACATCTTCAGCTTCATCAAGAAGTTCCGCAGCCAGCCCTGGGCGGTGATGCCGGACCGCGCGCTGGTGACGATGACGGCGCATTTCCTGCGCTCCTACAGCCAGCTCCTGATCAAGACATGTCATCGCCGCAAGGTCCACGCCATGGGCGGCATGGCCGCGCAGATCCCGATCAAGGACGATCCTGTGGCCAACGGCACGGCCATCGACAAGGTCATCGCCGACAAGGAGCGCGAGGCCGGCGACGGCCATGACGGCACCTGGGTCGCCCATCCCGGTCTGGTGCCGGTCGCCAAGGCCGTGTTCGACAAGCTGATGAAGGAGCCGAACCAGATCCCGCGCCAGCGCCAGGACGTGAACGTGACGGCGTCTGACCTGCTGCAGGTGCCGAGCGGCCCCATCACCGAGCAGGGCCTGCGCACGAACATCGACATCGGGCTCGGCTATATCGAGGCCTGGCTGCGCGGCATCGGCTGTGTGCCGCTGCATCACCTTATGGAGGATGCCGCCACCGCCGAGATCTCGCGCGCCCAGGTCTGGCAGTGGCTGAAGCACGGCGCCAAGCTCCAGGACGGCCGCACGATCGACCGGGCGCTGGTCGAACGCATCATCGGCGAGGAGCGGGACAAGGCCGCGGCCAGGGTCCAGTCTCATCGCTTCGACGATGCCGCCCGCCTGTTCCAGCAGCAGGTGGCCGCCGCCGACTTCGTCGAGTTCCTCACGCTCCCCGCCTACGAGCTGGTGGACTGAGGGGGCGCAGGCCGGCCAAGCGCGGTCGGTCGCTGGATTTCCGGCCCATTCCCGTCGTGCTACCGAGGCGCCCTCGTCGGGAGAGGGAGCAGCACCATGAGTGAACCGGTCAGGGTCGAGCAGCGGGGGCATGTGCTGGAGGTCACGCTCGACCGCCCCAAGGTGAACGCCATCGACATCGCCACCAGCCGGCTGCTGGGGCAGGCCTTCGTGCGGCTGCGCGACGATCCGGAGCTGCGGGTGGGGATCGTCACCGGTGCCGGCGAGCGCGTGTTCTCGGCCGGCTGGGACATCAAGGCGGCCCATGGCGCCGAGGAGGTGGGTAAGTGGTGGCACCTCGACTACGGCCCCGGCAAGTTCGCCGGCCTCACGGAGCTGTGGGACCTCAACAAGCCCGTCATCGCCGCCCTCAACGGCCATGTGCTGGGCGGCGGGCTGGAGCTGGCGCTCGCCTGCGATCTCCTGATCGCCGCCGACCATGCCGAGTTCGCCATGCCGGAGCTGCCGATCGGCATCCTCCCGGACTCCGGCGGCATACAGCGGCTGCCGCGCCGGCTGCCCTACAACATCGCCATGGAGATGCTGCTGCTGGGCCGCCGCATGCCCGCCGCCGAAGCGAAGCATTACGGCCTGGTCAACGCCGTGGTGCCGAAGGAGAGGCTGATGGAGACGGCGCGGGAGTGGGCCGACTCCATCGCCGGCGGCGCCCCCCTCACCATCCAGGCCCTGAAGGAGGCCCTCAAGGCCATCGACGGCCGCGGCATCCGGGAGGGCTTCGAGGTGATCCGCAGCGGCCGCCTGCCGACATATGAGCGGGCGCTCGTCTCCGAGGACTCGAAGGAGGGGGTGCGGGCCTTCTCGGAGAAGCGGAAGGCGGTGTTCCGGGGACGCTGACGGATTCGAGCGATGGACCCCATGCCAAGCGGCGCATCAGAGCGTCACGCGGAGGCGCGAACCGTGGAGTAGGGGCGACCCCACGTGGTCGCCCTTGCAGCGATCGGCGCTCGATTTTTATCAATGGACCCCATGCCAAGCGGCGGCCCAATGGGCGGCCACGTGGGGCCGCCCCTACGATGCTATCGCATTTCGCGTAGTCCGCTGGCCTGGTTCCCTGGCGCTGAGACGGGCTTCTCCGTTGCTCGCCGAGGTTCCCTCGGCGAGTCCGGTTTGAGCTGATACACGATGTCAAAGACCGAGCCGGCGCGTTCGCGCGTCAACTCGAACATTATAAGAACAAGCTGCCAAAGCGTCAATCGAATTCCGCCATCATGTGGCCTCGGTCATAGTGTGCAATGGCGGACATATGCTGGTCTCAGGGGATGCAACGAAGGCTTAACCGGTTCCCGCCTTTCATGGGTGGGAACCGGCCATTCCGGACGCAATCGGACATCGCATGGTCCAACTGGACGAGCTGAGCGGGCGCCGTGCCGCACGGACACCGGCGGCCTGGCCGGTGGAGGCCGAACGGGTGCTGCCGACGCGCCGGCAGGCCGCGCTGTTCGTCGGCAAGGCCTGGTGCTTCCGGATGCAGCGCCGGCTGCGCGATCCGGCGGGCGCGCGTCCGCGGCGGCTCGAGCGGCAGTTGCTCGTCGCGGGTGGTCGCCGGCTGGCGGTGTCTTACAGCGCGCTCTACGGGAGCGGGGCGACGGCCGAGCAGGCGCTGCAGGCCGGCAAGGTGCAGAACCTGCGGGTGGCGACGCGCTATCTCCACGGTCTCGTCATCCCGGCTGGCGAACTCTTCAGCTTCTGGGTGCAGGTGCCGCGGCCGACGCGGCGGCTCGGCTTCGTGCGCGGGCGCGAGCTGCGCGAGGGCTGCGTGATCGCCAGCGTCGGCGGCGGCCTCTGCCAGCTCAGCAACGCGCTCTATGACGCCGCGCTTACGGCCGGCTGCGCCATCGTGGAGCGGCACGCCCATTCGCGGCGCCTGCCCGGCTCCATGGCGGCGCTCGGCCGCGACGCCACGATCTTCTGGAACTATGTCGACCTGCGCTTCCGGCCGCCGGTGGATTGCCAGTTGGAGGTGACGCTGGATCGCGACCGGCTGACCGTGGCGTTTCGCGCGCTTGACGCGGCAGCCACCGCCTCGGCACCGGCGGTGCGAAGCGCACCGTCGCTCGACATCGATGCCGGCGACGCGACCGGCAGCTGCGACAGCTGCGGCATGACCGCCTGCTTCCGCAACGAGCCCGCGCCGGCGCGGCTGCCGACGACGGGTACCGCTTGGCTCGTCGACGCCTGGTGGCCGGAGCATGACGCCTACCTGCGCGCGCAGGCCGGGCCGCAGGACTGGCTGTTCACGCCGCTCGACAGCCTGCGCCTGGGCCTCGGCCCCTATCGCTGGAACAGCGCCGGCTTCGCCGCCGTGCGGCAGGCGGCCTGGCTGGTGGCCGCCCGCTCGTGGCGCAGCCGCCGGCTGGCGCGCCAGGGTGCCGCGCGGCAGCGGGCGTTTCTCGAGATGGACGAGGCGCTGGCGCGGCACTATGCGCGCGGCCTGCCGTTCGCGGCGACCCATCTCGTGGTCAGCCAGACCCTGCTGCCGTTCCTGTGGCGCGAAGGCGCGCTCGGCGGCCGCAGCTTCGACGTGTTGATGACGCGCCTGCCGCTGGCGGCGCTGCAGGCGACGCTCGACCGCGCCGCGCGCGCCTGGCCGCAATCGCCGACCCTGGCCGACTTCCGCGCGGACCCGGCGCTGCTGGAGGCGGAACGCGAAGCCCTCGCCGCCGCCCGCCGCTGGGTCACACCCCACAGCGCGATCGCGCGGCTGGCGGGAGAGAAGGCGGAAAAGCTCGGATGGCATTTGCCGGCACCGGTCCTGGTGCGCGCGCCGCGCGGGACCAGCATCAGCTTTCCCACAAGCACGCTCGGCCGCAAAGGCGCCTACGAGCTGCGCGCTGTTGCAAAGGAGCTCGATCTGTCGCTGCTGCTCGGCGGCCCCGTGCTGGAAGGCGACAGGTTCTGGGATGGCGTGCAAGCCACGCCAGCCAATGGTGCGTTGTTGCGAGATGCGGCGGTCGTCGTGCTGCCAGCATGGCTGGAGGATCAGCCGCGGCGGCTCTTGCAGGCCGCCGCCGCGGGCGTTCCAGTTATCGCGAGCGACGCATGCGGACTCGACGGCGTCTCCGGAGTCACGACTGTCGCGGCAGGTGACGTGCGCGCTGTGTGCGAAGCTTTGGGCTGCTCGATTGCGTGAGCTGCGCGGCAGCAGCGCGCGAAGCCTTCGTCAGCCGACGGGGTTGAAGTCGTAGACGCCGACGCCCTGGACGATCAGGAACCGGCAGGGGCCGTCGTCCTTGCCGTGGACGTAGTGGGCGGTCTTGGGGGCGACGGTGCAGCGTTGGCCCGGCGCCAGTACGTGAGTCGCGCGCGGCGCCCGCGTCTCCACGACGAGCGTTCCCTCCATGCAGACGAAGTCGTCCGTGATCTCGGAGTGGTAGTGCCAGGGGACGCATTCGCCGGCGGCCAGCGTGAGGATCATTGCGCGCAGATCTGTTCCGTCGGCGACGAGCTCGCGTCCCGCGATCGTGTAGTTGCCGCGCGAGCGCTCTTTCACGATAGCACCTCTGCACCGGTGGTTGCCGATCGGCCTCACGCACGATGCGCCCAGTCGCACGCGGCAGCAAGTGCGGCGCCTGTGACGGGGATCACGGCCGGCCCTCCGTCGATCGCGATAAGCTGTCCTCGCTGCTCCCGGCGTGGCGGCTCATGGGCTGAAAGGACAGAGCATGGCATTGGCCGACGATCTCCGGGACTATATCGCGCAGCACGGCACGGCGACGACGGATGTCGGGCTCTGGCCGGGGCCCGTCATCGTCGGCGAGACCCACCAGTTCATGTTCGGCGATGCGCCGATCCGCACGGTCGCGAGCGTGCGGGTGCTGCGAGAACTGCTGAAGGACCTGCGCTTCCGCTATTTCGCGAACGAATCGTTCCTCAATGCCGGGCCAGCGCGCCGCGCGCTGCGCGACTATTGGCAAAACGGCAGGCTGCCGCCGGCCTTGGACAGCACCGACCCGGCGCAAGCGGCGCTCGGCGACGACGAGCTTGCCCGGCGCGTGCTCACGCGCCGCTTCCAGGAGGTGCTCGACGATCTGAAGCTCCATCCGCGCTACATCCTGCCCATCGGCTCGCGGATGGGCGGCGCCGTGCGCGACCGCCGGCTGGCCCAGCATTTCCTCGAGGAAGCAGGCGACCGCGGCGTTGGCCGCCAGACGCCGGGCGTCGTTCTGCTGGGGCTGGCGCATGCGGCGGCGACGCCGTTCGAGGGCGACCGGGCGACGACGCGCATGATCCTGCAGCAGCAAGGCTACCGCTGCATCTCGATCGCGGTGCTTACGGATTTCACCCGCACCAAGGACAACGTCGCCACGATCGACGACGCGGTGGTCCCTCTGGCCGGCCCGGCGGCGATCCTGAGATTGGCCGGCCTGGCGGCGAAGAGTCCGATCAGCGTCCGAACGGATCATGCCATGCCCGCCGGCAAGACCAATCCCTTCCGGCAGATCGCCCTCGCCGGCAGCACCAGCGGCCGCTCCGTCGCGGAGCAATACGAGTTCGTGGTCCTTCACAAGACGTGAGACGCGGCCTCATGCCTCGTCCACCAGGCCCTCGCGGATCGCGCGGTCCTGATCCAGGAAGATGGCCATGGCCGTGCGCATGGGTTTGAAGCCGAGCTTCCTGTAGAAGCCCTCCTTGCCCGGATTCGCGTAGAGGATGATCTTGCGGTGGCCGGCCGACAGCTCCTTGAGCTTGGCGACGATCGCCGTGCCGAGGCCGCGGCCCTGATGGCCGGGGTGGATCGCCACGTCGCAGATGTAAGAGCAGTCGACGCCGTCGGCCACCGCGCGCCCGGCACCGATCAGCGCGCCGCGCTCCAGGACGAAGCACTTGAACATGCTGTGCGAGAAGGCCCGTTTCAGGTCGTCCGGTTTCTTGTCGCCCAGGGGCGCGATCCGGTAGAGCCGCGACAGCTCGCACCAGTCGATGGCATCCTGCTCGAACAGCCACTGCATGGCGGTGATCTCCCGCGAAACAAGGCGCACGCACAAGCCGCGATTGCGCGGCGTCTCACTCGCCCGGCTGCGTGCGGGGAGCGCCGGCCACAGCCGTGCGCGGCCGGTGCCCGCTGACCTCGGCGCCGGCGTCGGGCCGCAGCCGGACGTGGACCAGGCAGGAGAGCGCCGACAGCAGGGCGAGGGCGAAGAAGGCGGGGGCGAAGTCGCCGGCGGAGACCTGTGTGTCACCGCGGGCCAGCACGGTCAGGTGCAGCAGCAGGGCGCCGGTGCCGATGCCGACGCTGAGCGACAGCTGCTGGCCGACGCTGGCGAAGCTGGTGGCGCGGCTCATGCGCTCGCGCGGCATGTCGGCATAGGCGATGGTGTTCACGCTGGTGAACTGCAGCGAGCGGAAATAGCCGCTGACGATCAGCACGGCCAGGATGACCGCATGCGGCGTCGTTGGGCTGAAGAGCCCGTAGACCGCCAGCAGGGCGCCGCTCAGGATGGCGTTGCCGATGAGGATGCGGCGGAAGCCGAAGCGCTTCAGGATCGGGCCGGCCGTGGTCTTCATGAGGAGCGCGCCGACCGCGGTGGTGAAGGTGAGCGTGCCCGACTCGAACGGGGTGAGGCCGAAGCCGAGCTGCAGCATCAGCGGCAGCAGGAAGGGCGTGGCGCCGATGCCCATGCGGAACAGGAAGCCGCCGACGATGCTGGCGCGGAAGGTGGGGATGCGCAGCAGGCTGAGGTCGAGCACGGCGTGCGGCCGGCGGCGGGCGTGGATGATGTAGAGGGCCAGCAGGATGGCGCCGGCCGCGAACAGGCAGGCCACGAGCGCATTCGGCAGGAAATCGCGGGCCACGGTCTCGAAGCCGCCGACCAGGCCGGTCAGGGCCAGGGCGAGGAGGGCGAAGCCCGGCCAGTCGAAGGGCGGGGGCCGCTCCTCCTTCACCTCCTCGATGAACAGGGTCACCAGCACGATGCCGAGCATGCCGATGGGGACGTTGATCCAGAAGATCCAGCGCCAGCTGAGATAGGTGGTGATGAAGCCGCCCACGGGCGGGCCGAGCACCGGCCCGATCAGGGCGGGGACGGTCAGGTAGGCCATGGCCCGCACCAGCTCGTTCTTCGGCACGGAGCGCAGCAGCACGAGGCGGCCGACCGGCACCATCATGGCGCCGCCGAAGCCCTGGAAGACGCGGGCCAGCACGAACTGCGGCAATGAGTCGCTGAGACCGCAGAGGATCGAGCCCATGGTGAAGATCACGATGGCGGCGCGGAACACGGTGCGGGCGCCGAAACGGTCGGCCACCCAGCCGCTGATGGGGATGAAGACCGCCAGGCTGAAGAGATAGGCGGTCATCGCCAGGCTCAGATGGAGCGGGTTCTCCTCGAGCGAGCGGGCGATCGCCGGCAGGGCCGTCGAGAGCACGGTGGAATCGAGATTTTCCATGAACAGCCCGCAGGCGACGATCAGCGGGATCAGCATCTGGCGGGGCTGGGTGCTCGGCATGCGGCGGGTAAGGCGGGCAGTGGCGGCGACGCTCCCCTCAACATAGGGTGCGCGGCTCGGATATGACAGGGAGATTGCGAAACCGAGCCATGCCCCCGGCGCTGCCCTCGCGCAGGACGGGCCGGCCTCACTTCACAAGGGCGTCGATCTCCTTGTCGTAGGGGAAGCGGCCGAGCTTCTTCTTGGAGAACAG
>Ga0335082_10005487_pt1 | contig 13865 bp, 14 predicted proteins | sample Lox_Sample_41_FD_206718 | JGI IMG/M metagenome (GOLD analysis project Ga0335082, IMG submission 206718) | Soil microbial communities from Loxahatchee National Wildlife Refuge, Florida, United States - Lox_Sample_4.1 | ecosystem: Environmental > Terrestrial > Soil > Wetlands | place: USA...
AGCTGCAAGCACGGAAGGCGCGACTGTCCAACGTGTTCGGGTAGCGACCGAGCGGCGTCCTACGACCGCATCGCAGTCAGCGAACTCGCGGAAGGCGACGTCATGCTGCGTCCGGACCGCATCGCCTTCGGAAGTGGGGAGCCGGATCCAGACCGCACCTACGTCGAAGGGCTGTTTCTGTCGGAAGGTTGGTGCAACAAGGAGACTCAGTTCTGCATCTCGGGGAAGGACGGCTTTCGCAAGGAAGCACTCAAACACGAGATCAAGGCGATCTGTGAGCGGCTTGGCGTCCCGACCTACTGGCACAAGCGATACATCGGCGTGAACGACAGGACGTGGGCGCAAGAGTTGTCGCTGCGAGGTTCACGTGCCCGGTTCAAGAACGCCAGGACGCTCAACCTCGGTGAAGCCGAAGCGGCCGCGCTGCTGCGCGGCATCATGTCCGACAGCACCAAGAACACGCGCGGGCCCGGCAGGACGTTCAACACGACCTCGCGCAAGCTCATGGTGCAGACGCGAGTGCTGCACCGCATGTTCGGTGTGTCCACCAGCGTCCGGATGATGACGCCAGACCAGCATGGTGGCGCTGGAAAGCATCCGTTGTGGCGCATGGGCGTCCGCGGGCGCGACAATGAGCGAGAGGAGTGGTCGCTCAGGGTCAGGTCCGTCGATCGCGAGGTCCAGAAGGTACCGTGCTGGGACATCCAGACGGAAGATCACTACGTCTACCTGCCCGAGCACGACGTGACGGTCTCCAACTGCGACGATCTCACGGTTCTCTTCGTGTCGCTGATGCTCGCGGTGGGCTTCAACGCCTGCGTCGTCAAGCAGTCGTGGGGCTCGGGCGTGCAGGAGCACGTGCTTGGAGCGGTCGAGGACGAGAACGGCGGCTGGCTCAAGTGCGATCCGAGCCACAAGGACATGCCGGCGGGTGGTAGCGTGCCGGCCGAGGAGGAACTGATGTTTCACCCGCTCGAAGCAGTGGGCAGCGTGGGCGCTGGCGCCGAGCTGACGACCTTTGGCGCGTTGCCGCCAGTCGGTGTCGGCGCGCGCCAGGAGAACGACGGCCACGTCTGGGAGTGGTCGGGCAGCAAGTGGAAGCTCGTGGGGCCCGCGGTGGGCGTCGGCCGAGTGCCGCAAGCTCGAATGAACCAGGTACTGCAGACGGCGCGCGCGACCGCGTCGCGACCGGTCGTCGGCGTTGGTCTGGTCAACGGCTACACCGTGCAGGCGTACGAGCCGCAGGTCTCCGGGATGATGGACTCCGCGAACGAGGCCGTCGCAGGCTGCTCGAACATGACGCCGACCGACGTCGCGCAGTGGAACGGCGTCTACTCGACGTGGCAGACGTGGGACGCGCAGGTCAAGACGTGCCTCTCGTCGCCGGCATCGTCGCCGTTCGTGTGTCTCAACCTCGGCTCGTGGGGCGAAGTACTCGATCAGCTCAAGAGCTACGAGGCGACGGCTCGCAAGTGGCAGCTGCAGGTCCAGAACGCCTGCCCGAGCTATCACGCGCCGCCGGTACCCGCTCCGCCGCCGAACGTGGGACCGTACGGCGGCGGTGGTGGCGGCGGTCCGACCAGCTGGGTCGATGACGTCAAGGAAGTCGGCAAGGTCGTGGGTCTCACCGCCGCGGGCTTGGTGCTCGCTTACGGCACGTTCAAAGTGATCCAGGTCGCTGGCGGCTACGCGAATCGCAGCAGCGCTGCGCGAGGCGCGTGATGGGCACAAAGTTCACGCAGGCGAGCACAGACCTGGATGCGACCGTCGGCGCGTCCATCACCGCAGGCGACTCGTACTGGTCGGCGTCGAGCTACGCAGGCGCGGTTGCGGCCTATCAGCAGGCCGGGCAGGTCGGTGCCGACTCAATCGGCCCCGAGATCGACGCGATCGGCTTTCCGAACGCGACGCAGAACTTCACGCAGCAAGCCTGGCAGCTGAACTCGCAGCTTGCTGCGATCAAGACGAGCACGCAGACAGATGCGCTCGCGGCTCAGACACTCGCGAAGAAGATTTACGGTCTGTACCAGCAGGCCATCGCCGCTGGTCAGCAGGCGGCGGCCGACGAATCGTCCATCGGCATGGGCACGGTGGCCTGGGTCGTCGCCGGAGGCCTCTTCGCGGGGCTACTTGCGGGCGCGTACCACCTGCGCAGCAAGGGTCGCAAGCGCCTCTCGGCCGGATCGACGCGTCGATCGCAACGCAGAACGACGCCGCGGACCATCACCGTTCGCGCCTGAGGGGGCCTGTCGTGCTCGCGGCCCTCGGCGACAGCGTCAGCTTCACGCTCACAACCGGCAAGCGCAAGCGCGTGCGCGCGCCCGCGCGCGCGTGGATGCTCTACGACGACAAGGGCAAGAGCTGGCCGGACACGAGCATCCTCGTCGGCGTCTTCCGCACGCGCGGCACGCGTCCTGCGACCGACGATGAGATGAAGGGACTTCCCGACGAGTGGCTCGGCAAGATGTACGAGGCCGAGCGCAGCATGATCGATCTGCCTCCCAAGTCGCTTAGCGACTGGACCGAGGTCGGTCCGGTCTCTCGCCTCTGGTACTACCGGCGCGGCGACATCATCCCGGGCTTCTTCAAACACGCGTTCAACAAGCCCAAGGGCGTGCGGCGCCTCGTGTTCCTCATCAAGGGCAAGCAGGACGTGCGCTTGTACAAGCGTGGGGCGCTCTACAGGCTCGATCTCGGTACGTCTAGCATCGTGACGGGCCAAGGTGTGGAATATCCCTGATCGGATGGTCGTCTAACGTCCATGCCGATTCGTGGTGTCACGCTCAAGCGACTGAACCTTCAAGCACGCGACGCTGAGCGCTTCATCGAGCTGCTGGATGGGTTGCTGCTTGGTGACGGCTCCATTGAGAAGTGTGGGTCGATCAACGTGGGGCAGTCCGTCAAGCGTGCAGGTTGGCTGCGTCAGATCAAACGGCAGCTGGACGCATTTGGGTGCGAAACCAGGCTGACGGCTGTCGGAAAAGGCAGCACGCATGTGATTCGCGGAGCAGCCGTCCAGACGGGTGAAACCATGCGGCTTCGCACACGCGTGTACGAGGAACTGAAGCGGCAACGACGTCGTTGGTACCCGTTCGGTGTAAAACGTGTACCGACGGATGTTCGTGTCACTGCCATCAGTATCGCCCACTGGTTTGCTGGCGACGGTGTCGGTGGTCGATCGGGCGAGCTGATGTTCTGCACGAACGGGTTCGCTAGGCCGGATGTCGAGCGCCTCGTTCGAGCATTGCCCGTCGTTGCCTCGCTGCGATCGATTCGAAGCCGTCCGGGCCAGTACATCATCGCCATCAACAGACGCAACGAAGCGATGACGATGGCCAAGATGATTCGACGTCTCATGCCGACGTGCTGTCGTTACAAGCTGCGCTTTGTGCGGCCCACCAGGGGCCGGCGCGAAGCAATGCCGGAAGCGACCGTACGAGAAGTGCGTCGCCTGTACGCAACGAGGAAGTGGACGCAGCAGATGATCGCTGACAAGTTCACCATCACGCAGTCAGACGTCTCGGACGTGGTGCGGCGCGTGACGTTCAAGAACGTCGCGTAGACTGCGTGATGTGCCTCCGAGCAGCAACACGCTCGCGTTTCACTTCAAGAGCGCTGACCACGCGCGCATCTTCGCGCACAGGCTCGCGCTCACGCTGAGTCACGTCGCCATGCTTGTCGACGGGTCGCGCGTGCTCGTCATCAACGGCGGCGAAGACGACCAGCTCAAGGAGATCTACAGGCTCGCGCTCATGTCGCGCGCTGATCCCTGGTGACTGCGAGCCGGCTGGCACTTGCACGGCGCCGCGAGCTGCGCGACACTTGGCGCGTGGTTGCTGAGAGCCATACTCCGATGCCGGAGCCGGCGTTTCTCGCGTCACTGACGCCGGAACCGGTGCAGTGGCGACGCATCGCGCTGCCGTACTACGAGAAGCACTACGCCGTCTCTTCGGAGGGTCACGTTCTCAGTCTGAGGCTCCGGCGCTTGATGCGTCCGCAGCTCAACAAGCGAACCGGTTACACCAACGTGCTGCTGCGGGACGGTGCGTACTCGAAGCTGATGCGGATCCATCGCTTGGTCGCGATCGCCTTTCTTGGCCCTGCGCCAGAAGGCATGGTCGTCAACCACAAGGACGCGAACAAGGCCAACCCGCGACTGTCGAACCTGGAATACGTCAGCGCGTCTGAGAACGTGCGACACGCGCTGCGCCGTGGTCTGCGCAAGGCGTTCGAGGAGAACGAGGTTCTGACGAAAGACGCGGAGGAAGCCATCAAGATCCTGCGCGGCATGGGCTGGAGCTTCTCTCGCATCGGCCGTGCGCTGCGTCTGAGTCGCAACGCGGTCACGCGGTTCTGCAGGAGCGTCGTCCAGTGAACTATTTGGACCAGTTCGAGAAGTTCCGCGACCAAGGGGACAACCATGCGGCAGCGGTCATTCACCCGGGGAAATCGAAGCGGCGTTCTGGGAGCCAGCTCACAAACGCCTTGACAGCCTCTGGCAACGTCCGGCACCATTCACACACCAGCGCAACCGGATCGGGAGGATCAAGAAGCAGCAGACGCCGTCGAAACAGCAGGACCAAACGGGCGCGCACGGGGCGCGCAACCTCTGTTCGAACGGGATCCGCACCCATGAGAAAGTCCAGAAGGCGTCGGGCAGCGACCAAGAACCGCCGCAGGGCACGTCGTCACTCCGCTGCCGCGCCGCGTCGTCGTCGCCGTCGCAGCACCACGACCACCCGCCGCCGTCGCCGCCGGAGTCGCGCTGCAGAGGCGCCGCGTCGTCGTCGCCGTCACGGCTCCTCGCGTCGCCGGACGCACCGCCGTCGTCGCCACGCGGCCGCTGCGGAGGCCCCGCGCCGTCGCCGTCGCCGTCGCGGCTCCTCGCGTCGCCGTCGGGCGCGTGAGCCCGTGGGCGTCGGAGCCGCCACCGCGGAAGCGCCGCGTCGCCGTCGCCGTCGGTCGCGCCGTCGTCGTTCGGCGGAGGCCACCGAGGCCCCGCGCCGTCGCCGTCGCCGCAGCTCGCGCCGCCGCAGCAACGCCCCGCGCCGCCGCCGTCGTCGCAGCCACGCCGCGGAGGCCCCGCGCCGCCGCCGTCGTCGCCACAGCTCGCACCGCCGTCGGTCGCACCGCCGTCGCCGCCACTCGGCGGAGGCGCCGCGTCGCAGCCGTCGCCGGAGCCGTCGCCACCACGTGCGCGGCCACTACTCGCGCCGTGGCAGCCGTCGTCACCGCGTCCGCGGCCACTACAGCCGTGAGCGCTACGCGATGGAGAACCCGCTGGAGCCGATGGAAGTCCTCGTCTGCGCCTTCACCGGCGTGGCAGGCTACCTCGCTTCGGACGCGCTCGACCGCGTTCTCGCGACGCATGCCCTCGGCCCGAGCGCCTCTGGCGCGTCCGGATCGGACGGCAAGCCGCTGTACGGCGACACGCCTCCGACCACGGGCAGCTACGCGGGGCTCTACAACGCCACCGCGGTGCTTGCTCCGATGAACATGTGGCGCTGGGCTGCCGGCGTCGGCATGGCCGTCGTTCCGTTCGCCCTCGCCTACGTCTTCAAGGGCAAGGTCGCTCGCAGCTCGCTGCAGCTCTTCGGCTTCGGCGCGCTCATCCGGCTGCTCGGCAAGGCGGGCACCGACGGCATGGCGTACTTCTTCGGCCGCACTTCGTGGGGCGCGAGGATGTACGACGGCGAGGCCCGCGCGGCCGCGCTCAAGAGCGGCAAGGACACGAGCCTGTACCCGACCGCGGGTCTCGGCTCGTCCCCCGCGTGCACGTGCACCAACTGCGTCACCGGCGTCGGCGCTTGCTGCCGCAGGTCCGCAGCTCCGCAGCCTCCGGCTGCTCCTCCGCAGTCGCAGCCCTCGGCGCCCCCGGTGGCGACGCAGCCTGCACTGCCCATCGAGAACCGCGCTCCGCTCATGCCCTCCAGCCCGCAGCTGCCGATGCCGCAGCAGCCGGCTGCAGCCAGCGTGTTCGGTGCAGCGGGCACCCCCGAGCGCCTGGTCGCTCGTCCCATGCCCAAGCGCAACCCCTACCAGTGGGGTCACGAGGGCGAGGCGGCCTGACCGCCACGCAGTACCGTCGCGGGGCCTGGCCTTCGGGCCCCGCGATGACCGCCAGTTGAACAGCGCAACAGCCGGTCGATCTCGAAACGAAGTAGCACGACGAACTCTCGGGCCCTCCACACGCGCGGAGGCCTAAAGGGCACGCGCGCCTCTGATCAGGAGCCAACGAACATGAGCCAGGATCGCACGATCGTTCCGCAGCAGTCGAAGTGGACCCAGAAGAGCCAGCGCCTGCAGCGGCCGGAGCCCTCGAAGTTCCGCCGCATCGGCATGGGCTTCACGCCCGACCCCGGCAAGATCAAGAGCGCCGAGTCGCTCTCGAAGGGCCTCGCCGGCTTCACCGACATGATCAAGGACAGCGTCGCCTGCCCGATCTGGAACATGCCGGTGATCGAGCAGGTCCGCTGGGGCATGCAGGGCCCGCAGACCGACGCGTCGATCAAGAAGAACTTCGGCGCGAAGATCGACCTCTTCGGAAGCGGCGAGAGCCCCGAGGGGATCGACTACGTCGAGACGACGATGGCGCAGACGGGCGAGACGCAGGTCCCGACCCTCGCCTGCGCGATCTTCTTCCACCTGGAGCCAGACCCCATGTGCTGGACGGCGTTCGGCAACGCCTGGGCGCATCCGGCCGGCTCGGTGGCGAGCCCCAACATCCCGATCTCGCCGGACGTCTTCACGTACAACGACCTGTACAACGGCTGCATCGGCGCGAGCACGGCGGGCCCCGGCTTCTCGCAGTTCTTCGGTCCGGCGGTCCTGGAGTGGGGCTGGTGGGCGAACTACGCCGCGTGGCACATGGTGCGCGGCTACGACCTGCGCTGGATGATCGGTCGTCACACGAACATCCTCGACGAGGTTCTGCGCCACACGGCGTACATGCCGACCAACGCGCAGGACGGTAGCGCGTCCAGCAGCGAGGTCGACATCATCAACGCGGTGAAGCGCACCAACACGCGCTACGACGACCTCGGCACCGGCGTGAACTTCCTCAAGGTCAACCGGATCCGCATCGGCTCGGTCGGCTCGCCGGCCACGTCGAACCTCGGCATCTTCCGTCCGTCCAACGACGACGTGCTCGTCGGCGCGACCTACGGCGGCATGGACCTGCGGTCGCTCCTCAAGGGCAACAGCGAGTTCCGCAAGCTCACGGTCCCGTACCTCATCAAGGCGGGCGTGCCCATCGGTCTGTTCTGCCAGCAGAACGACACCGACCAGGTCAGCACGATGCAGGCCTACATGGCCGTCAGCCAGAACGGCGACTCGTACGGCGGACCCTCGCCGGTGCAGGTCACCGACGACGGCAACATCGTGTCGAGCTTCGACGGCACCAACGCCAGTCCCGTGGGCCTGGAGCGCACGCTCGACGGCAGCAACGTGGCGCAGCAGGTCGCGACGGGCCGCTCGGTCTTCAAGGGCGGCGACTTCAAGATCTCGCTCGGCATCAAGGGCTTCGAGGTCAACGACGACTGGGCCACGATGATGGCCAACGACCCCGACATCCGCGCCGCCGTCATGAGCGAGTGCGGCATGCGGTTCGCGACGCAGAGCAGCGTCTCCTGATCGGAGCGCGGCTCGGCACCGATGAGCGCGCGAGCGCGCGCGATGCTGCCCGAAAGGGCCGCGCGCGCCCGCTCCGCGCTCTCGGCACATCTGGGGGACGGATTTCGAGAGACGGACCAGCGGCAGCAGAAGGACCAACCGGGAGAAGCACGTGACTGACCTCATCACGATGACGGACGACCAGTTCGACAAGCTGCTCGACAGGATCCGTGCGACGCCCGCGCCCGCGGCCGCAGCGGGCCTCGGCGCGACGCCCCCGGCAGGACTTCCGCAGGGCAAGGGCTTCGTGGGCCTGGGCTGCGCGGCCGACGCGGGCCTCGGCGTGCTCGGTGCGGACGTCTACACCTTCCTCGCCGCCGGCTACCCGCGCCTGGCCCTGGCCAAGGCGATGGGCATCCCGATGGCGCCCTACACGCTCAACGTGCGCGCCACGTTCTCGGACACCAGCGTCTCGGTCGTCGCCGACGTCGGCAGCGATGTCAAGATCACGCAGGACACGATCGTCGAGTCGATGGTCGTGCGCGTCGAGAACCAGTCCTCGACGGCCAACCAGAACATCTTCCAGCCGCAGAGCGACTGGTACTTCGGCTTCATGTCGTCGATCGAAGCGACGCTCGACGTGCAGGGCACGCCCCGGTACACGGTCGCCCCGAACTTCACGCCGCTGTCCAACCTCATGGACGCGTTCAACGGCGACGCCCGTGCGGGCGCGGGCTGGGTGCTCACGTACACCAACCAGCTCAAGATGAGCTTCCAGGCGAAGGTGACGCTGCCCTACGCGCCCATCGAGGTCGTGTGCACGTTCCGGTGTCGTCTGCCGATCTGGGATGAGCTGGTGCAGATGAGCAACATGGAGGCGCTGCGGCGCCTCGTCGAAGACTGCGGCGTGCAGCTGACCGAGACGTATAAGGCGCGCTGCTGCCGCTGAGGCCACGAGCGCGATGGAGCAAGTCAAGACGTACACGGCGGAGCAGCTCGCAGCGATCATCGAGTACGATCGTCTGCAGCGCGGTCGTGCGCCCATGCCCCTCGCGCAGTGCGAGCCGCCTCGCAAGCGCATCGAGATCGCGACCACCGGTTCCGACGAGTTCTCGCAGGGCATCGGGCACGGACCGCAGTCGGAGGCCAGCAACGTCGGTCTTCGCGTGCCCGCGCTCGCGACACCGAACGGCCCTACCGGCTACGGCAAGCGGTACACGTTCCTGCTCGCGCTCTTCTCCGTAGGCGAGGGGCGCTGCGCGGTCGTTCGCGGCTTCCGTCAGCTGCTCACGATCGGACAGGCGGGAGAGGCAGGCGAGGGCGGTACGGCCATCGCGGAGTTTCCCGTCACGTCGCCGTTCTGGTGCTTCCCTGATGGCAACGCGAGCTGGCACCTGAAGCTGCTCGGCGCCCCGAACGCGCAGGGCATCCCTCGCGCGCAGGCGCCCGCCATCGATCAGCAGTCGTTCAAGCGGCGATTCGCGGAGACGCCGTGCTGCCTGTACGAGACGGCGACGGTGCCAAACGGCGGCAGCTACACGGCGCTGTCGGCGTACACGCCGCCCAACGGCGGCATCCCGTACGGCAGCGACATCCAGGCCGGGATGGGCACGTTCTTCGACATCCGCACGCAGTGGACGACGCACGGCGGATGGTACTCGCTCGACATCCCGGTGGTCGGACCGCAGACCGTGGCGTTCATCGCGACGATCAAGCAGACCAACCCGTCGGGGCGCGCGGTCATCACGCCGCCGGACCCGTTCTACGCGGGCGGGCTGCTGCCCGAGGACCAGTTCGTCCTGAACTTCCCGAACGCCATCTACTGGCGCGTGGGCGGCTCGCTCATCGTCGAGGAGTGGTGAGCCGACGATGAGCAAGGTGGACCTCATCAAGGCCTTCCAGCGCGGAAGGACGAGCGCTGGCGGCACCGAACCCAGGCCGCAGCAGGCCTCGGCGCCGCAGCAGCCCGAGGGCATCGGCGCCGCGCCTCCGATGGTCGACCCGGTGACCGACGCCAGCCAGCAGCTGACGGCGCTGCAAGCGTACTTCGCGGTCATATCGGCCGGCGGAAGTCCCACGGCCTCGCAGCTCGGCGCCGCCCAGGAGGCTCTTGGCGCCCTGCAGGCCGACCTGCGCATGCTGCAAAGCACCGGAGCGCCACCGGGGGCCAAGGTGTGGGTGAGCGCGCCCGTCGCGGGCTTCGCTGCGGCTGGCGCGGGGCTACTCGGAGGCCTGGTCGGCTGGTTTGCGCGCGGCGAGAGCGACAAGCGGTGAGGCGATCCATGAGCGTCGAGAGCAAGAAGATCGAGACGTGGCGTTGCGGGCTCGGATTCGGGTCGTGCTGCAGCGCGTGCGCCAAGGGCCAGCCCTGCATCACCAACCAGACGAGCCCTCCTCCGAACGGCTACAGCGCGTGCACCGCGTGCGCGAACATGGCGTGGGACGGCGGCTTCATGCAGCCGGTCGACGGGCACCATCCGAGCTGCCCGACGCTCGCGACGGCGGTGCCGACTGACGGCCCGCAGCAGGACGAAGGCATCATCGTGCCGCTCGGGGCGGGCGCTATGCCCGGACCGTCGTTCGGTCCGCCGAAGTGCCCGCCGGTGTCGACCGTGCCGTGGTCGCTCAGCGACAACATGGTCTGGGTCCCGTGCCCGCTCGTCGGGTTGCCGGTTCCGCCGGCTCCGAAGTCCGCGAGTGGCGACAGCAGCGGCGTCAGCTGGCGCACGCGCGGCACCACGACGTACGTGCTGCAGATGCCGGGCACCGAGGTGATGACCGCGCGCGGCAAGACGTGGTTTCTCGTCTACGTCTTCGGCCCGAACGTCGAGAAGCCCACGTGTGCGTTCGTCGCGCTCGGCGCGCACCTGGCCATCGTGCCGATGCGCGCGGGCGTCGGCTCGAACGCCGATCAGATCAACGCGCTCTTGCAGCAGGCGCAGGCCTCGGCGAAGAGCAAGGGCTACGTGACGTCGGACTACACCGACGCCATCGGCTACTGCCAGGCGGCGGGGCAGGCCGCGCTCAACGCAGAGAAGACGCTCACGAGCCAGCCGAGCGCCGCGGACATCGGATCGCAGACCGGCGTGCTGCAGCAGATCGTCAGCGACACCACCTCCGGGAGTCGGTCGCCGAACTCGGGCGCATACTCCGACGCGTACGCGGCGGCGAGCAGCGCGTACCAGGACTACCTGCGCGACAGCGCACTGCCGGCGAACAACCCGGCGCCGACGCCCAACCCGAAGCCTGCACCGCAGCCGTCGCCGTCACCGGCGCCCTCGCCGAGCCCCACTCCGGCTCCCGCGCCGACCCCGCCGGCCGCGTCGAGCAGCTACGCGACGCCGATCCTCGTGGGTGCCGGCCTGCTCGGCGCCGCCATCCTCGGCACGGCGCTCTACAGGCGCTCCAAGCGCATGCCGAGGTCTCGACACTCCAAGCTCTTGCCGGCGTGACCAGGAAGGACGGTCGTCATGGGTCGCAGATCACTCGTGAGGCGTGAAGCAGTCATCGCAGACACGTGGTCGGCGATCGACGCGGCGTCCAACGTGGCTCTTGGCAACTTCGTCACGACGACGACGTCGAGTCCGCACTCGCAGGCGACGCCGTCGAACAACATCGTCGCCGCCGTGCTGCTCACGGGCAAGCAGGCCGGCTACTTTCGCGTCGATTGCGACGTCGGCTACAGCGACGACACGAACGCGGACGCCGTGACATGGACGCTCGTCGGTCGGTACGTCAACGTGGCGGGCGAGCAGTGGACGGTGGGCGGTGCCGGCAAGCAGGCGGTCGGTTTCTCGGGCACGACCTCGGGCGGCGGCGTCGCCGCGTTCATCGACGGCACGGGCAATGGAACGGGCCTGACTCTCGCGGCGCCCGCGGGAGGCGTATCAGTCGCCCAGAATCTCGACGCGAAGACGATCGACTCGGTGACGGGCCTGCTTGCGCATTCAGACCAGTACTACGGCTTCCACGGCATCGTGGGATTCGCGATCCGAGGCTCGTACACGCCCATCGTCGATCAGCAGATCGCGTTCTACCTGGAGGTGAGCGCGGCGCACACGGTCACGATCCCGTCGCTGCAGATCAGTGTCGCGGAGATCCCGTGGCAGTAACAACGAGCTAGCTCACAGAGTCATGTTTCTGTAAGCTGGATCGCAAATCACGAGCCCACAGGGGCGGAAAGACAGGGACCCATGAGCAGAGGACACAGCTTCGGACACCACGCTCCCATCGAGGAGACGCTGGCGATGATCGCCATCTCGGCGCTGGAGAGCGCGCCGTACAGCTGCCGCGCCGTCGCGACGTCGATCGCGGCGTACACGGGAAGCGGCACGGGCGTGCTGACCTCGTCGGCCGCCGCAGCGCTCGGCGCCCAGGACGGCGTCACGCTCAGCTCGGGCGACACGCTCTTCATTCCCGAGGGGCTCGCCAACGTCTCGGCCGTCGACGCCGGTCCGTGGGTCATCACCAACGCAGGCAGCGGCTCGGCCGACTGGGTGCTGACCCGTCCGACCTGGTGGGCACACGGCGCGAAGATCGGCGCCAACGGTCCTGGCCCCCGCGTGGACGGTCCGTCTCTGGCGCAGGTCATCCGCATCGGTCCGGAGGGCAACTTCTGGGCGGGAACCGACTGGAAGACGTTCGCGACTCCGAACACGGTCATCGACACGTCGGATCCGGACTTCTACCCCGGTCGCGTGACGCAGCAGATCACGCTCGTCTCGGGCGCCAAGACCCTCACGAACGTGCCCATGCGCGGACAGGTGTCGGGCAACCCGACCAACGTGTTCTTCTCGCGTACCTCGACGCTCGGCAGCACGATCACCGCGACGTTCGGCTACCAGACCTCGGTGCTGACCGCGGGCTACCTGAGCCCCGGCGGCTCGGCGAGCCTGGTCTTCATCGCGGCGCTCTCGACCGGCGCGGTCAACACGGCCGACGACTCGCAGGGCGAACTCACGATCGAGAACTGGTAACCTCGTCCGGTTCGATCACGGGCACAAGGCCCACAGCGGGAGCCCCTCGGAGTGCCGGGTGGCTCCCGTTTTCAATTTGCGCGATGGATGCGTCGTCCCAGCCGCGCACGTTGCGCGCGAACTGCCACGGCGTCTCGGGGAAGCCGCGCCCGCACCACAGCGCAGGGCTGTCCCATCGCTCCGGGACCGCTGCGCGCTCCCACGTCAGCGCCGCGTTGCGATGGTTCAGACCGTCGTTGCCGTATGTGCTGACGATGCCGGAGTCGGGCTTACGGTGGTCGACGATGGTCGGCAGCGGCTGCAGGATCGGGATGGCTCTGTCCGCGCAGAAGAGCGCGAAGCGTACGTCTTCGGCGATGCGGGACTCGTGACCGGGACGAAGGCGAGTCTTCTCCCACTCGCGCAGCTGCCGAAGCACGGACATCGGGCACACCCACGCGACGCCGGGCAAGACGTCCATCGTCGCGTACCACCGCAAGCCGACCAGGTGCATGTGCTTGGAATGCGTGTGAATCGTGTAGAAGGCGATGACGTTGCCCGGCTTGGCCGAGAGCATGCGTCGCACGTGGTTCAGGAAATCAGGCGCAACGCGGGCGTCGTCCTGGATCAGAAGCCCGTGCGTCGCGCCCGCGTCGCCTTGCTCCAGAAGCCAGTCCACCGACCGCCGGAACCATGTCGCCATGTGCACGGGCCGGTCGCTCACCACGAGCTTGGCGGTCACCCAGTCCGGGATCTCACCGATCTGCTTCTTCAGGGCGAGACGTGAGGCGACGCGCGCTGGATCCCACCCGCACAAGGGCGTGACCATCGCCAAACGGATGCTCTCGTTGATGGGTGGCGCTGCGGGCTCGGGATCCTCGACCTCGATCTGCTCTCCCTTGCGGACGAAGACCATCGAGTTGAGCGGGTACCAGAACTGCTGCCGGATCGATTCGAACAGGCGCTTGCGCAGGCGCGACGTGCGGACCGTGTCGAGCACCCATCCGCGCGCCACAAACCGATCGATCCAGTACGGCGGCGGCTGCTCGTTGACGTGATCGGTGCCGCCCTGGCCGGGAGGGGCCGCGGTGAAGTAGATCGCGCGCCTGGCGAGCGAACAGAGTGTGTCCACGAGCGTGGCGGCGTGCTTGCCCTCTAGATGCTCAGCCACCTCAGTGCAGACGACCAGCTCCGCGGGGTCGAGCGTGTCGACGTCGAGCGTCGTGATGTCGGCGATCTGGATCCGGTCGGCGACCGGCGAGACGCTGAGGGCGTGAAAAGAACCTTCGACCCCACTGA
>Ga0335082_10005492_pt1 | contig 13859 bp, 12 predicted proteins | sample Lox_Sample_41_FD_206718 | JGI IMG/M metagenome (GOLD analysis project Ga0335082, IMG submission 206718) | Soil microbial communities from Loxahatchee National Wildlife Refuge, Florida, United States - Lox_Sample_4.1 | ecosystem: Environmental > Terrestrial > Soil > Wetlands | place: USA...
TGCGTCTTGACCGCTTGTTCCAACTGCTCTGGGGTAATGATCTTCTCTTTGACGAGCAGATCGCCCAGCCGTTGAGACATACCTCGATCTCCTATCCGAGCGGCAGAGAGATGCCAAAGCCCTTGCTTGGCTCGCGCGAAATCGCAGCTGTTTGTAGGGGAGAAGTGCAGCGTATTTCGCGTTGACATAAATTGTCAACGGACAGGCGTTACTGCAAAAGTAACTTTAGTACTTGTCCTCAGCGGCGTAAGCCGTTCAGTTGTTTACCCTGGTCAGAATGCGCGCCAATCGCGGGTTTGGGGTTGGATTCGCTTCAGGCGGACATGCACTTCGGTAAGCCCATGTCTTACACTCGGACAGGGATCCCTTGAGAGTCTGCACTCCAGAAGAGCACCTGCGCGCGTATTACAAAACCCTCTACTGCGCCTGGGGACCACAACACTGGTGGCCTGCGCGCACCGCCTTCGAGGTCATCGCCGGGGCCTACCTCACGCAGAATACCGCGTGGACAAACGTCGAGTTGGCCTTGAAGCAATTGCGGCGGGCCGGGTGCCTCAGCCTCAAAGGCATCCGGGAAGCGCCCTTGGCCAAACTGGAGCTCTTCATTCGTCCGTCCGGCTACTTTCGCCAAAAGGCAGCTCGGCTGAAAGGCTTCGTGGCGTTTGTTGACGAGCGATACGGTGGATCGCTGCAGCGAATGTTCGCCCAACCCACGATCCGGCTGCGCGATGAACTGCTCACTCTGAACGGCATCGGGCCGGAAACGGCAGATTCCATCCTGCTCTACGCCGGCCAGCATCCCGTCTTTGTGGTGGATGCCTACACCCGCCGGATTCTCGACCGCCACGGAATCCTGGCGGCGTCGAGCCACTATGAAGAAGTTCGTGAGCTTTGCGAACGGGCGCTGTCCCCGGTGTCAGGGAAGCCTGTGCCAGCAAGATCACGCTTGCCTCGCGGAGCGGCCATTCCAGTCGTTGCCCATCGCCCTTCGCCAGTGAGTCGCGCCCCGCGCTCATCGCTGGCCCAGGTCTACAACGATATGCACGGGCTGATCGTGAATGTGGGCAAGCACTATTGCTTCAAGTCGAAGCCTCTTTGCGAGCAGTGCCCGCTGCGAGAATTTCTGCCTCAAGGATCTCCGAAGCCCAAGGTAGAGTAGGTGGGCCGCACGCGACCTGACCGCATATAATTGCCTCAATGAGGCCCCTGCGCGGCTATAGCTTTGGGGCTGGGCAAGAGAGTGGGTGTTTCTCCTCCAATCCGATCGGTGCAAAAGGCCTCCAACCGGAAGGCAGTGATTGTGCTGTTGACTGTCACTCTGGTGCTGCTGTTCGGCATCCTTCTGGCCCTGACCTCATTTGACCTGCCGGTAAACCCGGACACGAACCAGCAACTGTTGATCTTCGCTTCCTTGTCGGCGCTGATTTTTGTGCTGTTTGTAGCGTTGACTTTTGTCTTGTTCCGCAACGTCCTGAAGCTTTTTGCGGAGAGAAAACTGGGAGTGCTGGGGTCGAAGTTTCGCACCCGTCTGGTGGTGGGCAGTCTTCTGCTCTCCTTCTTGCCGGTCATCGGCATGTTCTTTTTCGCGTATGTGCTGATGAACCGGTCGATCGACAAGTGGTTCTCCACGCCGGTTGAAGAAGTGCGGCGCGACACCGCAGCCATGGCGTCTTTGCTCTCGCGCTATGCGGCCCAGAACGCGCTGGCCGAGGCGGTCTCGATTGCCCAATCTGCCGAGACTCAGCGGGCCTTCGAAAACCGCAACTTCAGTGGCGTCATGGAGGAATTCCGCCGGCACGAGGCCACCCTGCAGGGCGGATTTGCCGTCGCCCTCGACAATGGGGATGCGGAGGCCAGCTTTGCTGCCCCAGCGGCCTGGCCGTTGCTGCGCAGCAAGCTGCCCAGAGGCACCCTGAGTTCGGCACCCACTCAATCACTGTCGTGGAACCAGACCGAATACTTCCTGGGGAGCGCTCCGGTCGGGGAGCAGGGATTGGTCCTGGTGGCGATGCCTTTGCCGAAGGAGTTTTCGGAAACGCAGGCGCAGATTGAAACCAGCCAGCAACGCTACCTGGAGCTTGCCCGGGGACGCCGTCTGGTCCGGCGTACTTACATGGAAGTCCTGCTTCTGCTCACGGTTGTGGTATTGTTCGCCACAACCTGGTTGGCCTTGTTCCTCTCCAAGCTGGTCACAAAGCCCGTGGCCGCTCTTGCCGAAGCCACCCAGGAAATCTCGCGCGGCCGTCTCGATTATCGCGTGGAGGTGCCGGCGGCCGACGAGATCGGTGACCTGGTGCAGTCCTTCAATCGCATGGCGGCGGAACTGGAATCCGGCCGTCGCCAGATCGAAACCTCCAGCCGTGAACTGAGTGCCGCCAATATCGCTCTGGAACAGCGGCGCCGGCACATCGAAACCATACTCGAAAGCATTCCCAATGCTGTCCTGTCGCTGAATGCCGACCGCCGCGTCACTCACGCCAACCATGCGTTGCTTCGCTTGTTCCATCCCGCCGGCACCGAAGCCGGCACGCCGGATGTGCTGATCGACTCAGGTCTAAACACTGTTTTCAGCCCGGAGACGGTGCAGGACCTCGAACCACTGCTGCGACGCGCCGACCGTATGGGCACCACCACAACGCAGATGGAAGTAGCGGTCCAGCACCTGACCCTCAACGTGGCGGTCACCGTCGCCACTCTCAAGCACGAGGGCCGAGGGCTGGGGTACGTGTTGGTCTTCGAGGATTTGTCGGAGTTACTCCGCGCCCAGCGGCAGGCGGCATGGCGGGAAGTGGCACGGCGCGTGGCCCACGAGATCAAGAACCCGTTGACTCCGATTGCGCTCTCTGCCGAGCGCATTCGCCGGCATCTGGAACGCGGCACACCTTCCGACTCAGCCTCGCTGGCAGTGCTCCACAGTTGCACGGAGACCATAACCGGGGCGGTTGAGACCGTTCGCTCCCTGGTGGACGAGTTTGCCACTTTGGCACGCTTCCCGACGGCCCAGCCGCGACCGGCCAATATCAATTCCATCGTGGAGACTGCCTTGGCAATGTTCAACGGGCGACTGGAGAATATCCGGGTGCGCACGCTGCTTGCCGCGGACCTTCCCGAGGTTATGGCGGATCCCGAGGCCATCAAGCGGGCCTTGGCCAACCTGGTGGACAACGCCGCGGAAGCCATGCAAGACGCGGCCTTCCGCGAAATCCAGATTTCCACCGCTTTGGTGGCCAGCCACGACGCCGTTGAGATCGTGGTTGCCGACACCGGACACGGGGTCACTCAGGAATTGAAGGAACGGCTCTTTCTGCCCTATTTTTCCACCAAGAAGCGCGGCACCGGCCTGGGTCTTGCGATCGTGAGCCGGATTGTAGAGGACCATCACGGCTCAATCCGGGTGGAGGAGAACGAACCGGTGGGCGCACGCTTCGTGGTGGAGTTGCCGGTCGTCACCGAACCCATCCCTGCTCCCGCCATCAGCCAGCATGCATAACATTCTCATCGTGGACGACGAATCCAGCATCCGCCGCTCCCTGAAGGGCGTGCTGGAAGACGAAGGTTATATGACATCCCAAGCCGAAAGCGGCGAAGCCTGCCTCGACACCCTGCGCAAGCACAGCTTCGATGTCGTTCTGCTGGACATCTGGCTGCCGGGAATGGATGGGCTCGAAACGCTGCAGAAGATCCGCGACTTGGAAGGCGCTCCGGAAGTGATCATGATTTCCGGACATGGGACGATTGAGACCGCGGTCCGCGCTACCAAGCTGGGCGCCTACGACTTTCTTGAGAAGCCACTCTCGATTGATAAAACTCTGATCCTCATCAAGAACGCAATTGACTCTAAACGATTGCGCGAACAAAACCGGGATCTGAAAAAGCAGCTCATCCCCAGGACCGTCATCGTGGGTGAGAGTGTTCCGATGAAGGCCCTGCGTCAGCAAATACAGGTCATGGCCCCCACGAACGGCCGCGTCCTGATCTTTGGTGAATCGGGAACGGGAAAGGAACTGGTGGCACGCGCCATCCATTCCCACAGCATTCGTAAGGATGAAATGTTCGTGGAGGTCAATTGCGCTGCCATCCCGGAGGACCTCATCGAGAGCGAATTGTTCGGCCATCGGCAGGGATCATTTCCCGGCGCCACCGCGGACAAGGAGGGCACCTTCCAGAAAGCCCATGGAGGCACGCTATTCCTGGATGAAATTGGCGACATGAGTCTCAAGACCCAGTCTAAAGTGCTGCGTACTCTGGACGAACAGCGGTTCTTGCCGGTCGGCGGCGAAAACCCCATTACGGTCGATGCCAGGGTCATTGCTTCGACCAACAAGGATCTCGAGGAAGAAATCTCCCGCGGCAATTTTCGCGAAGATCTGTTCTATCGCCTGAATGTGATTCCCTTCTCTGTGCCGCCCTTGCGGGAACGCACGGAGGATGTTCCGCTTTTGGCTCGCCACTTTCTGAAGGAGTTCTCGGCCACATATGGCCGGCGTTCGAGGGAAATCGCGGACGATGCGGTAGACGTCCTCATGCGCTACTCCTGGCCGGGCAATGTGCGAGAACTGCGCAATGTGATCGAACGCATTGTAATTATGAATCCCACCACGGTGCGTTTCGAACGCAAGCATCTGCCGCCACTGGTGCAGCGCGATGGTAGCCGGAGAGCTTCGGGCAGTGAGTTCTCCAGCCTGCACCAGGCCCGTGCCGCCTACGAGCGTGACTACATTCTGAAGAAATTGGACGAGAACCACGGCAATGTCAGTCGCACCGCCGAAGTCCTCGGCTTGGAGCGCAGCCACCTGTACCGCAAGATGAAAACCCTGGGAATTGCCGCGAAGGAATAAGCGCTACCGACTGCGCTGCCGGGAACTTCGCGGCTTGCTGTTTTTGCCCGTCTTACGCGGACTGCGCGCCTTTCGCCCGGCCGGGGCTAGCCGCTTGATCATGTGGATTTCGGTTCCATTCTTGTGGAACTTTACGTCGTCCATGAGCTGATTGATCAGAAAGATGCCCCGCCCATGGCTGGAGTAGATGTTCTGTCCGACCAGCGGGCTTGGGATCTTGGTGGGATCGAAGCCTTGGCCCGGGTCGCGCACCACGATCAGCATGCCCGCTTTCTGCTCGCAGGCCACGTCGCACTCCACACTCTTGGAGGGATCGGATTTTGCCCCATGCACAATGGCGTTGGCCAGGGCCTCGGTGAGGGCCAGTTCGATAGCGTCTTCTTTCCCCGTTGCGCAGTCCATCTCGCGGACCACGTGCATGATCTTCCGGACAACGGGATCCACCGCGCTCTGGTCTGCGGACAACTTGACTTTCAGCTTCAGAGACAACCCGTCCCTGTCGAAATCATGCTGAAAGACTTCGGGCGACATGCTCACGCTTTCTCCCACCCGGTTAGCCGCTCCAGATTGCGGCGCCAATCGAGTTCCTCGACAAAGGCACGTGACTCCCGCCAGTCCGGACTGACCTTGACGAAGAGTTCCAAATAGACGCGCGTTCCTACCATCTTCTCAATCTGCATACGCGCCGCCGTGCCGATCTTCTTCAACATCTGTCCCTGTTTGCCGACCAGAATGCGCTTCTGGCCGTCCCGCTCGCAATAGATAGTAGCAGCAATCCGCGTAAGCCTGGTTCCTTCTTCGAAGCTGTCCACGAGTACGGTGGTGGCATGCGGCACCTCCTCGCTAGTCGCCAGGAGCACCTGCTCGCGGATGGCCTCCGCCGCCATGAAGCGCACCGGCTGGTCGGTCACCTGGTCCTCCGGAAAATATGGTGACCCTTCCGGAAGGCTCTCGACCACCTTGCTCAGTAGAAGGTCCAGGCCTTGCGCTTTACGCGCGGACAGGGGGATGATCTCTTTGAAGTTATAAAGCCTCTGGTATTGATCGATCAGGGGCAGAAGCTGGTCTTTCTGTTTGAGCAGGTCGATCTTGTTCAGCAGGAGAAACACCGGAGTTCCGGACTTCTTGGCGATGTCGAGGACAACCTGGTCGCCGGGCCCGAACTTTTGCGTCACATCGGTGATAAGCAAGAGGAGATTGCAGCCTTCCAGAGCCTCCCGCACCTCAGCCATCATCTTGCGTCCCAGAGAACTGTCGGGCCTGTGCACCCCCGGAGTATCGAGGAGCACAACCTGGCCCCCTGGCGTTCCCTTCTGCTTGGGAACCTGAACGATTCCTAGAATGCGGTTGCGAGTGGTCTGTGGCTTGGGGCTGACGATTGCCAGTTTCTGACCCACCAGAGCATTCAGCAGCGTGGATTTTCCGGCATTTGGCCGGCCCAGGATGCAGACGAATCCAGAATGAAAGGCCATGAATGGTTTGGTGGAGAAGAGACTGTGTCCCCGCGACTGACTATATCAGCTTCATCTGCCGCGGTTCGACGGTGGTAATGCGTACCCGTTTGACCCGCCGCTCGGTCGAGTCCAGAATCTCGAATCTCAGCCCCTCTTCCTGGATCACCTCGCCCCGTTGCGGAATCCTGCCTGCCAGTTCGCTGACCAGACCGGCCACGGTGGCCGCTTCCGTGGCTTCGGGACGCATGCCGAAGAGTTCGTCGAGACGGTCAATATCCATGTTCCCGGGCACAACGTAGGAGTGCTCGTTCTCGCGCACGATGTCGGCTTTGTCGTGTTCGTCGCCGATCTCACCCACAATCTCCTCGACCAGGTCCTCAATCGTTACCAGACCCGCGACGCCACCGTATTCGTCCACCACAATCGCCATGCGGATGTTGTGCTTCTGCATCTCGCGTAACAGATCGCTGCCCAGCTTGCTTTCCGGAACAAAGTAGACGTCTTTGCGCATCAGCGAATCCACGGTGCGGGTACGCGCCTCGGAGTCGGGCACCTGCAGCACGTCCTGCGCATAAACAATGCCCTTGATGTTGTGGATGGTGCCGTCGAACACCGGCACACGCGAAAACGGCTTGTCGCGGAGCAACTCCACGAACTGTTCCACCGTCGTGTTGGTAGGTACAGCAACAATGTCGGGGCGAGGCTTCATGGCTTCGCGCACCGTCTTTCCGCCAAATTCGACGACCGACTGGATCAGGTCGCGATTGCTCTCATCCAGAATTCCCTCTTCCTGGCCGGCCTCGATGAGCGCGTCCACCGCCTCGGCCTGGCTCTCGGGCTCTTGCTCCGTATGTTCCTTGGTCAGGGCGGTCACCGAACGGAGGAAGCCCAGGACCAGAGTGGCAGGCAAAGCAACGTAGATGATGATGCGCAGCACCAGTGCCCAGCGGGCCAGCCACTGGCCCTTGGTCCGCAGGAAAAATGCATACGGAAGAAAACGGTTGAAGATGATGACGATCAAAATCAGGCTGAAAGTGGCCTGCAGTATTTCATGGATGCTCCAGGCGCGGTCGCGGAACACGGTAAAACCCACCAGCATGGCAATGGCAGCCGTGGTGAGCTGGCACATGACCGCCATGGAGATGGAAGCTCTCTCGCGGCTGACCCCCAGCCGGGGCTCGACGCTCTGCTCAAATGCCTCAATGTTGTCCTGAAACTCGCGGGAAAGAAACTTGCCGATCTCCGAGTACAGACGGTCCACATAGGAAACCAGCGTTAACAGGCCGCACAAAAGCAGGAGCGCAGCTGCGATGGCGTAGTTCATCTCGACGCTCGTGCCCCCCTCGGCGGACGCCGCCGTTTCCTAGCTTGTCCCGGGACTGAAGCTCCTCGCGCAGCCCTCTCGGTCAACCCCTCGGGCAACCTCAGTGATCTTCGCAACTGCCGCTCCTTGCGCGCCATCTGGCCGTCATCACGCTCGTGATCATATCCAGCCAGGTGTAACATGCCGTGTACGACGAGGATTCTGACCTCCTCCGTCACCGAGTGCCCCATTCTCTTCGCGTTGCTGGCGGCAATCTCCACGGAAATCGCCAGGTCTCCGGCCACTCCGACCGCACCTTCCGCTGCCGGAAACGATAGCACGTCCGTAGGCCGGTCTTTGCCAAGGAAGCGACGATTCATATTCTGTAACTCGCGGTTGCTGGTCAGCAGGATACTGACTTTTCCTTTCAACCCCAACGCCCGCCGGACGCGAGCAACAAAACGGGCAAGAGGCCCCGCGCTCAACCCGGGCAAGCGCTTCTTGACGATGATCTCAGTTCCCAAGTTCGATCCAAAAGCAAAGAGGAGGGTCGCCGGACGGCCCCCTCCTGCAAAATTCGTGCTTCTTTAATCCTGGCTCACGGTATTCGGAGACGAGGCGCTGCTCTCTTGCTGGGACGGCACGTCAGTCCCGTTAGTTTTGCCGTTGCTGCTGCCCTTCGGCTCCAGCAGCGACATCTGCTGTTCGGCTTGCCGGGTCTTGTGCTCGTCGTAGGCACGTATGATGCGCTGCACCAGGTGATGCCGCACCACATCGCCTTCATCGAAGTACACAAAGCTCAAGCCCTCCACCGGCTTGAGTACATCCACGGCTTCTAACAAGCCGCTGCGCCGCGCATTGGGCAGGTCAATCTGCGTGATGTCGCCGGTGATGACCGCCTTGGAGTTGAAACCCAGGCGGGTGACGAACATTTTCATCTGCTCGGAGGTCGTGTTCTGCGCTTCATCCAGAATCACAAAAGAGTCATTCAGAGTGCGCCCCCGCATGAAGGCGATGGGCGCGATCTCGATGACGTTCTTCTCCAGGTAACGATCGACCTTTTCCGGATCGAGCATGTCGTATAGCGCGTCGTAGAGCGGGCGCAGGTAGGGATCAATCTTGTCCTGAAGCGTGCCGGGCAAGAATCCCAGGCGCTCGCCGGCTTCGACCGCAGGACGGGCCAGAATGATCCGGTTGACCCGCTTGGCCAGCAGAGCCGAGATCGCCATCGCGACCGCCAGGTAGGTCTTCCCCGTGCCGGCGGGCCCGATGCCGAAGACCATGTCGTGCTTCTCGATGGCTTCCAGATAGCGGCGCTGGTTCAGGCTCTTGGGCTGCACCGTGCGGCGGCCAAAGGAGCGCTGCTTCCCCGCCTCTGCCAATCCGCGCAGTGTCGCTTTGGGGTCCGCCACCAACACGCGCAGCATGCTGTTCAGGTCGCCATTGTTGAAGGCGTGCCCGCTGCGGTGCAGCTGATCGTAGTCCGTGAAGACCTGTTCCGCGCGGGCCACGTCGCGCGCCGCCCCCTCCAGTTCAATGGAGTCGGAGCGCAAATCGATGTTGATGTTCAGGCCGTCTTCGAGGACGTGCAGATTCTCGTCCCGGGTACCGAACAGGGTCTCGATGTGGGGAGTGATCTCTATACTTTTCTTCATTCAGTTTCGGAAAACAGCAATAGGGAGACGGAGATCGAAATAGACCCGTGGCGGTGTTTGCGCGCACAAGATACTCCCGATTGTGGAGGTGGAACCCGCCGAAATGCTCGCTCGCGCACCGCAAGCAACTGCCATTGAGGATAGGGTACCCCGGTGGGAGGGGGGAGTCAATGGCGGGGTCCGCCGTGCCGCACCCCGAAGGCTAGCCGCCGCTGGGTTCAGACAGTTCGGGCCTGCCTAGGGGGTGATTTCAAAAACCACTCCGTAGTTGTAAGTTCCGCCCAACCAGGTCGAACCGTAAAGATTGCCAATCCCATCTGTGAACAAGCTGGACCAAGGATACTCTCCATCTGTGCAATTTGGCTGGGAGCAGAAGTTGTGGAGCACAGTTTCCTGAGTTCCCTTAATGGCATACACCGTTCCACAGCCGTACTGGCCACAGTGGGAACTCTTGCCTCCGAGGTGTGTGGTTCCGTACATGACTCTCGATCTGCGGTCAATCGATACGCCAGCTAAAGGAACAGCCCCGTCCTTTCCATGGAATGCGAGCACCCCAGAGTATTGCCACTGGTTTCCTTGATAGCTCATCCTGACAATGCCTCCACATTCGCATTTCGTTGGCCCATAGACTGAAACGCTGGTGTAGAGGTTGCCAACCCCGTCGAAATTTACCTCTCCCCAGGGCACTCCTCCCGTCGCGTAGTTGAACAAAAAAACGAAAGTCTCGCGCCATGTGCCATCGCCATTGGGAGAAAGCTCAAAGAGCGATCCGCAACCGGACCCGCCGTTGCAGAAATAATCTCCTCTGTCATAAGTCGTTCCATAAAGGTTACCCAGCTTGTCGAACGCCACTCCGGCATACGGAGACTGACCGTCAACCGACTGCGACAAACTGTGGAGGGTTGTCTTGGTCCATCCATTTTCAGTCTGAGACAACTCGAAGACACTGCCGTCGTTGTAGACGCCTCCACCGTAGGTCGTTCCGTACAGGTTGCCCCGTTGGTCGAGAACCAGTTTTCCATACGGTGCCCAGGCTTCGGCGTAATCGAAGTTCCAAAGCTTCGTATAGTTCCAGGTTCCATCGGCATTCCTGGACAGTTCGAACGCGGTGCCATATGGCGAACTGTCGGTGCCCCCGGCCACTGTGGTTCCGTACAAATTCCCGGACCTATCCATGGTAAGGCCGGCCCAGGGCTCGAAACCATCACTACAAACTGGCAGGTCGTCGCAGAAGCGGTGGATTACAGTCTCCTTCCACGTGCCATTTCCATTCGGACTTAGCTGGAAAACTGTCCCGCAACCTCCGAATTCGCCTCCACATCCCGGATTTCCGCCGCCCCGCGTAGTGCCGTACATATTCCCATCTCGATCGAATACCAAACCCCCATTAGGAGCCGCACCGTCTTCAATTCCATTGGTTGTCCCGAAGTCGTACGCAACCTTGAACTGCGTCTGCGCAAGAGCGAATTGGCACGTCCACACAAACGGCACTAGGCTCACCATCCACGCTGCCTTTTTCATGGAACCCCTTCGGTGCCAAAGACAATCGATTCTACTCTCGAGCGTGCCCCCTGCAGAGTCAAGATTGCTCGGCTGGGGACATTCGCCCGTAGCTTGGGGGACGTTATCCGTTTGACCGCCAGCGACTTACTCTCGTAAAATAGGACTTCGGTACCCGCGGAATCTCTCCCTGACAAGCGGAGAAATCAGAAGAAGGTAAACGAGATCAATGGCTAATCATTTTTCCGCGCTGAAGCGCGCCCGTCAGACTGACAAACGAACCGCCCGCAACCGGGCCAACACCTCTCGCCTGCGCACCGCGCTGCGGCAACTGCGCGAGTCCCTCGCCAAGGGCGACAAAGCCGCCGCTGAGCAGGTTTTCCGGCAGACCGTCTCCGCCCTCGACAAGGCCGTCCAGAAGGGCGTGGTTCACAAGAACACGGCGTCCCGCTACAAGTCCCGGCTGAGCGCGCGGCTGGCAGCAAAGTAGTCAAGAGTCAGGCCCGCCGCTTTACAGGACAACGCCGAAGTATCGCGCCAAGGCCTCCCGCCATTCCTCTTCCGAGCCCAAACCTGACTCCTCCTTCTGACCATTTCGAGTGAAGATCAGCCTGCGATCCGCAATCGTGATGCGTCCGTCTACGGTTGCCATCGAACAGACACTCTTGCGGGTGAAAGGAGATTCCGGCGAGGTCTGGTGGTAGTGGCACATGCCGGCAAAGTCTTCCAACTTCCGCGGCGTGAGAGTGAATGAATACTGCCTCTTAAAGTCTTTGCCCGGCTCAGCCATTTCCATGTGGAGTGAGCCGTCTTCTTCAACGATGCGAAACTTGCGCCGGTTTTGGGGCTGCTCAACCCCGACTTCCAGGCGTAGCGGCTCAACGAAGGAATCCCCAAAACCCACGTCCGCCAGCCAGGCTTCGTCGAGATCGACTCGTAAAGCCAGGTGATCGAATTCCGGGCTGTGGCTGCCGTCGTCCCGTGGAACCCGCGCAGAGAGCAACGTCACTTGAAATCCCAGCTCCCGCAGGAGCGCCGCGAACGCTCCGTTCAGTTCGTAGCAGAACCCGCCACGGCGCAGTTCAACGACCTTGCGAACCAACGTCTCTTCTTCACACCTGATCTTGCGCCCCAGCCCGATGTCGAGATTCTCAAAGGGGACGCTGAGCATGTGCGCACGATGCAAGGCGCGCAGGGTGTCGTGGCTAGCTGCCGTGGAACCGGTGTAGTGGATGCGAGCGAGATAGGCGGCGAGGTCGGTCATCACGGTCCGGTTGCCACTGAGTGCTGAGACCTGCCTACACTGGCAACTCTTCCTGCAGCCATCCGGTAACTTCGGGCTTGGGTTCGGCGGTCAAGTCGAGCACCAGCTTTTCCAGCATCAGCCGCTTATTGGGCGGATTGGAGCGAAGCGCCAAGTCGGTCTTGGCCACCAGACGGATCGCCCGGGTGAGCTCGCGCTTTGACTTGTAGCGGCGCGCCTGCCGGATGATATCGTCCGCCGCGAAGGGAGGAACGCGGAAGCCCTGCCACAGGGCCGCCCACAACATGCGCTGGTCGCGGACGTTGCGCTCCAGAATGACCAGCATCTGGCGAAAGGTCTTGGCCAGCATATAAAGATGGCCGATGGCGGCTTCGTCGCTCGCTCCTGTGGTGAGAATCGCATCGAGCATCTCCAAGGCCCGAACGCGGTCTTTGGCGGAGATCGCATCCGTCAGCTCGTATAACGACCGTTGCTTCGCCGCCAGCACCATGGTCTCTACATCGCCCAAAGTGATGCGCTTCTTCGCTCCTACGTACAGGATGAGTTTCTCCAATTCATTGGAGATCATCATCATGTCCCCGCCTAGGGCGTCGACTAGTTCGCGCGCCGCGTCGGCATCCATCTTCACTTCTCGCGTCGCACAGTACTCACCGATCCACCGGGCGGCCTCCCCTTCCTCCACGCGCGACAGTTCCACAATGCCGCAGTACTGTCCCAGAGTTTCGCGGATGCGCTCGTAGCGCTCCTTGTCGGTCATTTCGATGCGCCGCGCATCGGCGGGAATGCTGATGTGATCGGCGACGAAGATCAACACCGCCGCAGGGTTCGGGTCTTTGCAGTAAGCTTCGATGGCATTGAGTTTCTCTTCGTTCGATCCGCGCCCAAACAGATTTTTCACACCGCGCACGAAGAACACCTGGAAGGGCGCCATGAGGGAAGGAGTGCGCGCGCGGTCGAGAATCTCGGCCAAATCGGTTTCTGCCAGATCAAACTCAAAAAGACTGAAGTCCCGCAACTCGGATGGAACCAGGTGTTCGAGAATGGCTTCGCGGCAGCGCTGGCGGAAGAAGGCCTCGTCCCCGACGAAAACATAAGCCGGACGCAGCTGGCGCGCTTGCACCTCGGAAACAAACCGGTCCGCCTGGGCAAAGGCCCGCATCAGAAACCCTCCAGGATGTTCGAGACCAGAGTCTGGGCGAAGTCGCGCGACAAGCGCTGAAAGGCCGGGGTGTCTTCCTCGAAGAAACTATTCGGATCGCGGGACACTTCGTACTGCTCGCGGAACAGATACGAAGGATTGCGGTAGAGAACGCCTCCCTGTTTGTCGAGCAACGACACGTCCATTGAGATAACCACCAGCACGCTGGCAGCCCGTCCGGTCTTGGAATCGTAGGTCATCGGGGTTGTGTAAGTCGAGAGCACGGTGCCGCGCAGCGTGGCGTCGGCGTTTTCCGGAGTCGTGGATACGTGAAAGTGGGTCCGCGTGACCATTTCCCGAACCACCGCGGAGGTGAGCATCTGCTCGATCTTGTAGGTGTGCGTCTGGTTCACGAAAGCTGGCACCGCGATGGTCCGGACGCTATCGGGGATGGTCGTGGCATGGCCCGCAGTATGGTAGCCGCATCCCGCCAGCAAGGGCGCCAGCAGGGCGGCCGTCAGGAATATCGGCGGCACACGGTTCATTGAATCTTGCCTCGCGGCCGGTTCGCCGCCATGGTTTCGGCGCACTCCACTGCGGTGGTAGCCGCGATTCGCAGATTGTCCGAGGCGGCCCACAGCCAGAAGCCATTGGGCTGGCTGGCGTCGGGCACGATCGACAACTGGATGTCTGCCTGTCCCGCCGCA
>Ga0335082_10005493_pt1 | contig 13859 bp, 13 predicted proteins | sample Lox_Sample_41_FD_206718 | JGI IMG/M metagenome (GOLD analysis project Ga0335082, IMG submission 206718) | Soil microbial communities from Loxahatchee National Wildlife Refuge, Florida, United States - Lox_Sample_4.1 | ecosystem: Environmental > Terrestrial > Soil > Wetlands | place: USA...
TCCGAAGTCGGGCGAGAAGGTGTACGTGCCGGAGAAGTTCGTGCCGCACTTCAAGGCCGGCAAGGAGCTGCGCGAGCGCGTCGACGGCGAGGACGGAACGGAGGATCGCGAGCCGCAACGCGAGCCGCAGCGGCAGGCGAGCGGCTGACCCCGGTGGCGGTCTCTTTCGGGGGACGCGCGCGACGGAGGGGATGACCGATGGCCGTGCTGCGATTCCTGTCGTTCCTCGGCTGGCTCGCGGTGTTCGCGGTGCTGGTCGTCTTCGCGATCAAGAACACCGAGCCGGCGACGCTCCACTTCTATTTCGACCGGACGTGGCAGGCGCCGCTCGTGTTCATCGTGGCGGTGAGCTTCGTGGCCGGGGCGGCGTTCGGCGTGATCGCCTGCATCGCGCCGATCGCGCGCCAGCGGCGCGAGATCGCCCGCCTCGAGCGAGAGCTGCGGCTGCGCGAGCCGGCGCCGGGCGCGGGCGAGCCGCCGCGGCCGGCGACGGTGCCCGACGTGCCGGCGCTCCCATAGGAGCGCCGGCCGAAGCGAGTCTCGCGCCGCGGCCGTCGACCCGAATCGTCATGGAGTTCGAGTTCTGGTGGCTGATCGCGTTCCCGGTCTTCTTCGGTCTCGGGTGGCTCGCCGCCCGCATCGACATCCGGCATCTCGTCACCGAGTCGCGCAGCGTCCCGCAGACCTACTTCAAGGGCCTGAACTTCCTGCTGAACGAGCAGCCCGACAAGGCGATTGAGGCGTTCATCGAGGTGGTGAAGGTCGACCCCGAGACCGTGGATCTCCACTTCGCGCTCGGGAGCCTCTTCCGCCGCCGGGGCGAGACCGAGCGCGCGATCCGGATGCACAAGAACCTCCTCGACCGCTCCGACCTCGCCGCCGAGCAGCGCGTCCAGGCGCTCTCCGAGCTCGGGCACGACTACCTGAAGGCGGGGCTCCTCGACCGCGCCGAGGAGGTGTTCGCGCGGCTCCGCGACGGCCCGCAGCGCCTGGAGGCGCTGCAGCGCCTCCTCGACATCTACCAGCAAGAGAAGGAGTGGCAGCGGGCGATCGAGACCGCGCGGGCGCTCGAGCAGGAGACCGGGCAGTCCTGGCAGAAGGAGATCGCCGAGTTCCACTGCGAGATGGCGGCGGTGGAGGCCACGCATTCGCGCCCGGACGCGGCGCGCGAGCTTCTGAACGACGCGCTTCAGGCGAACCGCAAGTGCGTGCGCGCGAGTATCCTGCTCGGCGACCTTGCCGCCGCCGCCGGCCGGCACGACGAGGCGGTCGAGCACTGGAAGCGGGTGGAAACGCAGAACCCCGCGTTCCTCGCCCTGGTCGCGCACCGGCTGCTGAAGAGCTTCCAGGAGATCGGCGACACCGCGACCGGGCTCACCCTGCTCCGCGGCTATCTCGCGCAGTACCCGTCGCTCGACCTCCTCGACGTGGCGTTCCAGTCGACGCTCGACGCGCAGGGGCCGGACGCCGCCTACGCGCTCGTCCGCGACGAGCTGCGGCGCAACCCGACGCTCCTCGGCCTCGATCGCCTCCTCGAGGCGCAGCTCCTCGCCGCGCCGGCCGAGCGGCGCCACGATCTCGAGCTGGTGCGCAACCTCGTGCAGGGTCAGACGCGGCGGCTCGCGCGCTACAAGTGCGAGAACTGCGGGTTTCGTGCCCGGCAGTTCTACTGGCAGTGCCCGGCGTGCCTCGCCTGGGAGACCTATCCGCCGCGGCGGACCGAGGAGTTCGATCTTGCGCCGTAACGTGCGACGCTTTGCCATGACACCCGAGCAGGTACGCGAATGAAGATCACCATGATCGGCACCGGCTACGTCGGCCTTGTCTCGGGCGCGTGCTTCGCCGAGGTCGGCAACGACGTGCTCTGCTTCGACGTCGATCCGCGGAAGATCGCGGCCCTGAAAGCCGGCGAAGTGCCGATCCACGAGCCCGGGCTGCCGGAGCTGGTGGAGCGCAACGCCGCCGCCGGGCGGCTGCGGTTCACCACCGATCCCGCGGAGAGCGTGACGCACGGGCGCGTGCAGTTCATTGCCGTCGGCACGCCGCCGGACGAGGACGGGTCGGCCGACCTCAAGCACGTCGTCGCGGCCGCGCGCACGATCGGGCGGCACATGACCGAGCACCGCCTCGTCGTCGACAAGTCCACCGTCCCGGTCGGCACGGCCGACGCGGTGCGCGAGGCGATCGGCCGGGAGCTCGCCGCACGCGGCGCATCGATCCCGTTCGAGGTGGTGTCGAACCCCGAGTTCCTGAAGGAGGGTGCGGCGGTCGACGACTTCATGCGCCCCGACCGCGTCGTCATCGGATCCGACCACCCGGAGGCGACGCGCGTCATGCGGATGCTCTACGCCCCGTTCCAGCGCAACCACGAACGGTTGATCGTGATGGACGTCCGCTCGGCGGAGCTCACCAAGTACGCGGCGAACGCGATGCTCGCCACCCGCATCTCGTTCATGAACGAGATGGCGAACCTCGCCGAGCGCCTCGGCGCGGACGTGGAGCAGGTGCGCCGGGGCATCGGCGCCGACCCGCGGATCGGGTTCCACTTTCTATACCCCGGCGCGGGCTATGGGGGGTCCTGCTTCCCGAAGGACGTGAAGGCGGTCGTCAAGACGGCGGCGGACGCCGGGATCGACCTGCAGCTCCTCACCGCGGTGGAGCGGGTGAACGAGGCGCAGAAGCGCGTGCTCGTCGACAAGGTCGTGCGGCGGTTTGGCGAGAGCCTCGCCGGCCGGACGTTCGCCCTCTGGGGGCTCGCGTTCAAGCCCAACACCGACGACATGCGCGAGGCACCGAGCCTGGTGATCGTGGCGGCGCTCCTCGCCCGCGGCGCGACCGTGCGCGTCTACGACCCCGCGGCAATGGAATCCGCCCGGCGCGCGTTCGGCGCGGAGCCGCGGATCGCGTACGCGGGCTCGCCGCTCGACGCGGTGACCGGCGCTGACGCGCTCGTCATCGTCACCGAGTGGAAGGAGTTCCGCAGCCCCGACTTCGACGCGATCCGTGCGCGGCTGAAGCAGCCGGTGATCTTCGACGGGCGGAACCTCTACGAGCCGGCCGACGTCGCGCGGCTCGGGTTCGAGTACTCCCCGATCGGCAGAACGGTCGGCCGGGGCGGGGGCGGCGGGTGAAGGCGAAGCGCCCGGCGCTGCCCGACCTGACGAAGGCGCGCGTCCTCGTGGTGGGCGACGTCATGCTCGACCGCTACTGGTTCGGTGATGTGAGCCGGATCTCGCCGGAGGCGCCGGTCCCGGTGGTCCGGATCCGGATCGAGCAGACCGAAGAACGGCCCGGCGGCGCGGCGAATGTCGCACGCAACTGCGCTGCGCTCGGCGCCCAGGTCGGCCTCCTCTCGGTGGTCGGAGCAGACGAACCCGGAGAAACGCTCGCGCGCCTCGTCGAGGCGGAGGGCGTCCGCGCGAGCCTTTACCGCGATGGCGCGTTGGCCACGACCGTGAAGCTGCGCGTGATGAGTTTTCCCCGTCCGCAGCAGCTCCTGCGCATCGATTTCGAAACCTCGCCCTCGCACGAGGTGCTCGCCGAAAAGCTTGCGGAGTTTGAGGGAAGCTTGAGTGACTACGACGTCGTGGTGCTGTCGGACTACGGCAAAGGCGGATTGACCCATATCGGACGGATGATCAGTCTCGCGCACGCGGCGGGAAAGCCAGTGCTGGTCGATCCCAAGGGCGACGACTACTCGCGCTACCGCGGTGCCTCCGTGCTCACCCCGAACCTGACCGAGCTCGAGAAGGTTGTCGGCCGCTGGAAGGACGAGACAGATCTCACCCGCCGCGCCGAGAAGCTGCGCGGCGAGCTTGGACTCGAGGCGCTCCTGCTGACGAGAGGCGCCGAGGGGATGACGCTTTATCGGGCCGACGGGGTTCAGACCGTGCCGGCGAGGAAGCGCGATGTCGCGGACGTGACCGGCGCCGGCGACACCGTGGTTGCGACGCTCGCCGTGATGCTAGGGGCGGGCGCCGACCTACCCGAAGCCGTTCGCGCCGCCAACCACGCCGGCGGCATCGTCGTTGGTAAACTCGGCACCGCGGTCGTGCATCCGGCGGAGCTCGCTGCCGATCTCGCTGCCGCCTAGAGTCTCGACACCATGAACTACATCGTCGTCACCGGCGCCGCCGGCTTCATCGGCTCCAACCTCGTGCGCGCGCTGAACGAGCGCGGCGTGACGAACATCCTCGCGGTGGACAACCTCTCCCGCGCGGACAAGTTCGCGAACCTGGTCGGCTGCGACCTCGCCGACTACCTCGACAAGCGCGACTTCATCGACCGGATCGACGCCGGCGAATTCGACGGCGGGCTCGACGCGGTGCTCCATCAGGGCGCCTGCTCCGACACGATGGAGACGGACGGGCGGTACATGATGGAGAACAACTACCGCTACTCGCTCGATCTCCTCGACTTCTGCCTTGCCGAGGAAATCCCCTATCTCTACGCGTCGTCAGCGTCGGTGTACGGGGGCGGGCGGGTGTTCCGCGAGTCGCCGGAGTGCGAGGCGCCGCTGAACGTCTACGGCTACTCGAAGTACCTCTTCGATCAGGTCGTGCGGCGCCGGCTGCCGGAGGCGTCCTCGCAGGTCGCTGGTTTCCGCTACTTCAACGTGTACGGCCCGAACGAAGCCCACAAGACGCGCATGGCTTCGGTGGCGTGGCACTTCTTCAACCAGTACCGCGCCGAAGGCAAGGTCAGGCTCTTCGAGGGCTCCGGCGGGTATGCCGACGGCGAGCAGCGGCGCGACTTCGTCTCGGTCGAGGACGTGGTCAGGGTCAACCTGCATTTCCTCGAGCGCCCCGAGCGCTCTGGCATCTTCAACGTCGGCACCGGGCGGGCGCAGACCTTCAACGACGTCGCGGAGAGCGTCATCAACGCGTGCCGCGGAGCCGCGGGCGAGCCGGCACTCTCACGCGCCGAACTCAAGGCGCAGGGCGCGCTCCAATACATACCGTTCCCCGACGCGCTGCGCGGCAAGTACCAGAGCTTCACCGAGGCCGACCTCGGGGCGCTGCGCGGCGCGGGCTACGGCCATCCGTTCCTGACGGTGGCCGAAGGCGTGGAGCGGTACATCGCGGAGCTGTTGAAGCACGACCTGAAGCAACAAGGGGGCGGCGCCCCCTTGTAGATCCCCCAGGCTAGCGCTTCGCACTCGGACGATCATGACGACCTGGAAGACGATCGACGACACCGTCGGCAACACTCCGCTCGTGCGGCTGAAGCGCCTGCCCGGCGCGACGACGAACGTAGTGCTCTGCAAGCTCGAGGGCAACAACCCCGCCGGGTCGGTCAAGGATCGTCCCGCGCTGTCGATGATCAGGCGCGCCGAGGAACGCGGCACGATCAAGCCCGGCGATACGCTGATCGAGCCCACGAGCGGCAACACCGGGATCGCGCTCGCGATGGTGGCCGCGATGCGCGGCTACCGGATGATGCTGATCATGCCGGAGCATCTCTCGGTCGAGCGCCGGCAGACGATGGCCGCCTACGGCGCCGAGATCGTCCTCACGTCGAAGGAAGGCGGCATGGAGGCCGCCCGCGATCTCGCCGACCGCATGATCGCCGAAGGCAAGGGTGTGATGCTCGACCAGTTCGCCAACCCGGACAACCCGCGCTCGCACTACGAGGGCACCGGACCCGAGCTGTGGCGCGAGACCGAAGGCCGGATCACCCACTTCGTGTCGAGCATGGGGACCACCGGCACGATCATGGGCGCCGGACGGTACCTAAAGGAGCGGAACGCGAGGATCGAGATCATCGGATGCCAGCCGACCGAAGGCTCGCAGATTCCCGGCATCCGCAAATGGCCGGAGGCGTACCTGCCGAAGATCTACGACAAGTCCCGCGTCGACCACCTCGAGTACGTTAGCCAGGCGGACGCCGAGGAGATGGCGCGCCGTCTCGCGAAGGTGGAGGGCATCTTCGGCGGGATCTCGTCGGGCGGCGCCGTGCACGTCGCGCTGCGCATCTCAGCGGAGGTCTCGAACGCCGTGATCGTCGCAATCGTCTGCGACCGTGGCGACCGCTATCTCTCGACCGGCGTCTTCCCCGCGTAGCCCGGGATGCCGGCCACGATCGTCTTCGACATCGAGACTGTGCCCGACGTCGCGGGCTGCCGCGTCGTCTTCGGGCTCGACGCCTCGGTCTCCGACGCGGACGTGGCGGAGATCGCCTTCCAGCGCCGCCGCGCGGTGACCGGTCAGGATTTCCTGCCGCTCCACCTACAGCGCGTCGTCGCGATCGCCTGCGTGCTGCGCGAGCGGGACGCGCTGCGGGCGTGGTCGCTCGGCTCGCCCACCGACGGCGAGGGCGAGCTCGTCCAGCGCTTCTACGACGGCGTCGAGAAGTACACGCCGCAGCTCGTTTCCTGGAACGGCGGCGGGTTCGACCTGCCGGTGCTCCACTACCGCGGCCTCATCCACGGCGTGACCGCACCGCGGTACTGGGACCTGGGCGACGGCGACTACGCCGACAGCCGCGACTTCCGGTACAACAACTACATCGGCCGCTACCACACCCGGCACATCGACCTGATGGATCTCCTCGCGCTCTACCAGCCGCGCGCGAGCGCGCCGCTCGATCAGCTCGCGCGGCTCGCCGGGTTTCCGGGCAAGCTCGGCATGGACGGCTCGCAGGTCTGGGACGCCTTTCGCGCCGGCCGGCTCGCCGACATCCGCAGCTACTGCGAGACGGACGTCTTCAACACCTGGCTCGTGTTCCTGCGCTTCCAGCGCATGCGCGGGGCGATTGACGGGCCGGCGTACGACCGCGAGATCGCGCTCGCCCGCGCGACGATCGAGAAGCTCGACGGACCGCACTGGCGGGAATTCCTCGCTCGCTGGACCGACCCGCGGCAACGAGGGGGCATCGCCCCCTCGTAGCTCCCCCGAGTCAGGCTTCGCCCACCCGGATCGCCGTGCCCGTCGCGCTCGTCGAATCCCTCGACCGGGAAGGCCGCGGCGTCGCGCGCGCCGACGGGAAGGCGGTGTTCATCGGCGGCGCGCTTCCGGGCGAGCGCGTCGAGTACGCGGTCGACAAGCGCAAGCCGAGCTACGACGCCGGCACGCTGACCCGCCTCGTGCGCGGGAGCGCGGCGCGTGTCGCGCCGCGCTGCCCCTATTTCGGGACCTGCGGCGGCTGCGCGATCCAGCACCTCGACCCGAACGCGCAGGTCGCGGTGAAGCAGCGCGTGCTCGAAGACGCGCTGTGGCACATCGGGAAGGTGCAGGCGGAGTCGCTGCTCGCACCGATCCACGGCCCGGCTTGGGGCTACCGGCATCGCGCCCGGCTCTCGGCGCGGTACGTGGCGAAGAAGGGCGGCGCGCTGGTCGGCTTTCGCGAGCGGCGGTCGACCTACGTCGCCGAGATGCGCTCCTGCGAGGTTCTGCCGCCGCACGTGTCCGCGCTGATCATGCCGCTGCGCGCCCTCATCGGCGCGCTGTCGATCCGGGAGCGGATCCCGCAGGTCGAGGTGGCAGTCGGCGAGGAGGTCGTCGTTCTCGTCCTGCGCATCCTCGAGCCGCTGACGGCGGCCGACGAGGACGCGGTCAGGTCGTTCGCCGACGAGCATCGCGTACAGCTCTGGCTGCAGCCGGCCGGGCCGGCGTCCGCACGACCGTTCCACCCGCTCGACGCGCCGCCGCTCTACTACTCGCTGCCGGAGTTCGACGTCCGCGTCCGTTTCGGGCCGGCGGACTTCACGCAGGTGAACTGCGCCGTGAACGGCATGCTGGTACGCCGGGCGATGCAGCTCCTCGGCCCGGCGCCCGGCGAGCGCGTCCTCGATCTCTTCTGCGGACTCGGCAACTTCGCGCTCCCGCTCGCCCGGCTCGGCGCAGCGGTGACGGGGATCGAGGGCAGTGCGGCCCTGGTCGAGCGGGCGCGGGAGAACGCGCTGACGAACCGGTTGCCGGTGGAGTTCGCAGTCGGCGACCTGTTCGATGCAGCGACGTGCGCAGCGCTACCGAGCTGTGACGCGATGCTCGTCGATCCGCCCCGCGAGGGCGCCATCGAGGTCGTCAAAGCGCTTCACGGCGACGGCCCGGCCCGGATCGTCTACGTCGCCTGCGATCCGGCGACGCTCGCCCGCGACGCGGGCGTGCTCGTCCACGTGAAGGGGTATCGGCTCGCCGCTGCGGGTGTGGCGAACATGTTCCCGCACACCGCCCACGTCGAGTCGATGGCGCTGTTCGTGCGGGCCTAAGCGGACAAACAAAAGGGCGGCCGGAGCCGCCCTTCCTTGTGGAGCGAAACTGCTAGTCGTGATCGCCGCCGAAGATCCCGAGCAGCTGTAGCAGGCTCGAGAAGAGGTTGTACAGCGCGACGTAGAGCGTAAGCGTCGCCGAGATGTAGTTCGTCTCCCCGCCGCGGACGATCGAGTTGATTTGCCACAGGATGATCAGCGACGAGAACAGGATGAACCCGCCGAGGATCATGAGCTGGAAGACCGGGCTCGCGAGGAACAGGTTCGCGATCACCGACAGCATGATCACGAAGAACCCCACCAGCAGGAACTTGCTCAGGCCGCTGAAGTCGCGCTTGGCGGTCGAGGCGACCGTCGCCAGGCCGAAGAACACAGCCGAAGTGCCGCCGGCCGCGAGCATCACGAGCTGCGCGCCGTTCTTGAAGGCGAGCACCGACTGGAACAGCGGGCCGAGGAGCAGGCCGAGGAAGAGCGTGAAGCCGAGCAGCAGCGCCACCCCGAGGCCGCTGTTGCGGCTCTTCTCGATCGCGAAGATCCAGCCGTAGAAGACCGCCAGGATCACCATGAACGAGAGGATCGGGCTCGAGCGCAGGAACGACAGGTTCAGGTTGGTGCCGATCACCGCCCCGATCGCCGTCGGGATCAGCGTGACCGCGAGGAGCCAGTAGGTGTTGCGCAGCACCCGGCTCTGCTGGAGCGAGAGCTCCTGGGCAGACGTCGGGACGTTCGCTTGGACCGGTTGCAGTTCAGGTTGCATTGCTTCCTCCTCGGTTCGCACTAGGCGCACGGTCCTTAGACGTGTTCTACGCGCCCTAGTTTCGCGGCGAAGTATACCCTTTCGCCGCTCCGGGGCGGTGCAAGGCGGTGCCGCGTCCGGCCGGCGTGCTATAGTCGCCGCCACCGCTAACCTGTTGATGCAATTGAAACTCGCACGGCACGGATGGGTGGCAGAGCGGTCGAATGCGGCGGTCTTGAAAACCGTTGACCCGCAAGGGTCCGGGGGTTCGAATCCCTCCCCATCCGCCAGACCATTTTCCTTTCATGGAACCTGAAGTGCACGGCAACGGTGTCGAGCCTGGCGGCTTCCGCTACCCGCCGTTCGTGCCTTCGCCGACGGCACGCGCGAACCGGCGCCGACTGCTCGTGTTCGTGGGCGTCTTCGTCGCCGTGGCCGCGATCGGGCTCGGCTACACCTTTCTTCGCCCCGCCGAGTATCGGGCGAGCGCACGCGTCCAGATCACGCCTGCCGGCGAGGTCGCGCGCATCGAGGCTCCGCCCGGCGCGGCGGCCGGCTCCCCCAAGCCGTTCCTGACCGAGGTCGAGGTGCTTGCGAGCCGGCCGGTGCTCGGCGACGTCGTCGCGCGCCTCAATGCCGCCGGCGAGCAGCTCACCGAGTTCGGCCCCGACCCGATCGAGGGCATCCGATCGTCGCTGGACGTGGTGCCCGTCGCTGGAACTAACGTCGTGGAGATCGCCGCACGGGGCCCACGTCCAGAGGCCCTTGCGGCGGTCGTCAATAACGTCGTCGACGTCTACCGGGAGCGGCTCGCGAGCGCCTACCGCAGCGAGTCCGGCGAGGCGATGGCCCAGGCCGCCGAGGAAGCGCAGCGGCTCGAATCGAGCGTCCTCGCCAAGCGGCGCGACGTCGAAGCGTTCCGCACGCGGAACAACATCGTGTCGCTCGAGCGGGACGAGAACCAGGTGCTCGCGCAAGTGAAGGGACTCGGCGCCTCGTTGAACGCCGCGAACGAACACGTCGCCGCCGCGGAGGGCAAAGTCCGGTCGCTGACCGAGTCGACGGCCGCCGGCAAGGGCACCGCGCGTGCGCGCGACGACCCCACGCTCGCGAATCTCGAGCAGCGCGCGTCGCAGATCCGCGAGGAGCTGCGGGAGCTCGAGCGGACGTTCACGCCCGATTACCTGGCGATGGATCCGAAGGCGAGAGCGATGCGCTCGCGGCTCGCGGAGCTCGATCAGCAGATCAAGGTGCAGCGCGAGGCGGGGCAGCGGGCCGGACTGCGGGATGCCGAGGAAGAGCTCGCGGCCGCGCGCGAGGCGGCGCGGCGCATCCAGCAGCAGATGGCCGGCGGCCGGCAAGAGGTGACCCAGTTCACGGCGCGCTTCAACGAGTACAAGTCGCTGCAGGAGGATCTGGCGCAGCTCGAGAAGGCCTACCGCGACGCGGTCGAGCGGCGCGCGAAGCTTGAAGCGACCGAGCGCGCACGCACGCCGACAGTACGGATGCTCGAGGCGGCGGCGGTGCCGCGGGAGGTGTGGCGGCCGCTCTACCTGCGCGACGCGGGGATCAGCATCGCCGCTGCGATCCTGCTGGCGCTCGCGGCAATGTGGATCGTCGAGCTCTTCAACCGCCCGGAGCCGCAGCCCGCGGTGGTGATCGCCCAGCCGGTCGTGTCAGGGATGCTCGTCCACGGCGGTCCCCAGCCGGTCGCGTTGCCTGGGCAGAGGCACGTCGCGCTCGAGGCACCCGAGCTGGCGTTGCTGCAGCACCAAACGATGCACCACGCAATCCTGCCGCGCGAGCTCGGGAGCGAGGAGATTCAAGCGATCGTCCGTGATGCCGACCACGACGAGAGGCTCGCGATGCTTCTGCTCCTTCACGGGGTCGCGCCTGACGAACTCGTGCAGCTTCGTTGGACCGATATCGATCTTGAGCAGCGCGTCGTGCGCGTCCGCGGCGAATCCGCGCGCGAGATTCCGGTCGGCGACGCGCTCGAACGCGAGCTCACGGTCGGTCCTGCTTCGGCGGATCAGCCGCTTTTTACCGCCCGCGGCGATCGGCCGGCAATGCTGTCCGACATAGAAAGCGCGTTCCTCTACGCCGCCCACGATGCCGGCATCGAGCGGCCGTCGGAGCTCACTCCGGCGGCCCTGCGCCACACCTATGTCGCGTTCCTTGTACGCCAAGGCATCCGGTTTGCCGACCTCGCTCGGCTCGTCGGTGCGATTCCGCCCGCGGAGCTCGCGGCGTATGGTGCGCTTACCCCCGTGGGCCCGCGCGTTGCGTTCGAGGCGATCCAGCTCGTACTGCCGGCGCTCCGAATGGCGGCACCCGATCGCTCGGGGCCGAGCTGATCTTCGCGCACACCAACGAAAAAGGCCGGCAACGCCGGCCTTTTCGCGCGGGCGTGTCCCGTCAGTGGTCGGTGCTCGGTCCCTTGCTCTTGGTGCCCCGCTTGTCCTTCGCCGCCTTCTTGAGGTTGCGGAAGAGGTCGGGCTGCGACTGCTTGAGGTACTCGATCACCTCGAAGTCTTCCTTCTTGACGCGCGTAAGGTCGAGCTTCTCGACGTGCACGAGGCGCAGCAGCTCCTGCACCGGCTTCGGCATCTCGCGGCCGCTTTCGTAGCGCGACCCGCCGCTCTGCGTCACGCCGATCTTGGTCCAGAACTCCTGCTGGTTCAGACCGAGCTTGCGCCGGATGTCCTTCGGATCGAGCAAAAAGTTGAAAATCTTCATTTTGGTTTCTGGCCCCTGTTCTGTAGTGGCGCCTGGCTGGCCGCTCCCCGCGAGCGTCTCGCGATCCTAGCACAACGTCATATTTCCGCCACTTGCAGACTGTAAACATTCGTTAAAGATTGGCGCTCGCGGTCGCGGTTCGCGGGCGCCCGGCGCCGGGCGGCGCGAGGCCATCGGGTTAGAATTCGCGCCTTTCCCGGGCCCTTGCATGGCACTCATCGTCCAGAAATACGGCGGCACTTCGGTTGGCAGCGTCGAGCGGATCAGGGCGGTTGCGCGCCGGGTCGCGCACTGGAAGGAACTGGGACACCAGATCGCGGTCGTGCCGTCCGCGATGGCCGGCGAGACGAACCGCCTGATCGGGCTCGCCCGGGAAATCCAGGCGACGCCGGACCCGCGCGAGCTCGACGTCGTCGCAGCAACCGGCGAGCAGGTCACGATCGGCCTGCTGTCGATGGCGCTGATGGACCTCGGGATCAAGGCGAAGAGCTACACCGGCGCCCAGGTGCGCGTGGTCACCGATAGCGCGTTCACCAAGGCGCGCATCGTGAGCATCGACGAGGACCGGCTGAAGGCCGACCTCGCCGCCGGCACCGTGCCGGTCGTCGCCGGCTTCCAGGGCGTCGATCCCGCCGGCAACCTGACGACGCTCGGGCGCGGCGGCTCCGACACGTCCGCCGTCGCACTCGCCGCCGCGCTCAAGGCGGACGAGTGCCAGATCTACACCGACGTCGACGGCGTCTACACCACCGACCCCCGCATCGTTCCGGAGGCGCGCCGCCTCAAGACGGTCACCTTCGAGGAGATGCTCGAGATGGCGAGCCTCGGCTCGAAGGTGCTGCAGATCCGGGCGGTCGAGTTCGCCGGCAAGTACAAGGTGCGGCTGCGCGTCCTCTCGAGCTTCGGGGAGACGGGCGAAGGCACGCTCATCACTTTCGAGGAAGACGAGAAGATGGAACAGGCAGTCATCTCCGGCATCGCGTTCAACCGCGACGAGGCCAAGATCACGGTGATGGGCGTGCCCGATCGCCCCGGCATCGCGTACGCCATCCTCGGTCCGATCGCCGACGCCAACATCGACGTCGACATGATCATCCAGAACGCGAGCGTCGACGGGATCACCGACTTCTCCTTCACCGTCCACCGCAACGACTACGCGAAGGCCCTCGACATCGCGAAGGCGGTGCAGGCGCACATCGGGGCGCGGGGCGTCGTGGGCGACAACAGGGTGTGCAAGGTGTCGATGGTCGGCGTCGGGATGCGCTCGCACGTCGGCATCGCGAGCCAGATGTTCCGCACGCTGTCGGAGGAGGGTATCAACATCGAGATGATCTCGACCTCCGAGATCAAGATCTCCGTCGTGGTGCACGAGAAGTACATGGAGCTCGCGGTGCGCGTGCTCCACAAGGCGTTCGGACTCGATCAGTCCGCCTGACCGGTTTGTAACGGAACCCGGCGGGGAATCGATCGGACTAATACCTTAGCTGTATTGCCGGACGGGCGCGTCGCGATTAACTTTGCGTCCGAGCCACGAACTCATGCATGACAGCGACATGACGAACAAGCCACAGCTTCCGAAGGGTCACGCCTCGATCCTTTCGCCCACGTTCAAGTACGTTCCCGCGGCGAATACGGACCTCGCGAAGACGTTCGCCCGCATCCGCACGCAGCGTCTCGCGCCGGCCCAGCCGCGGGCGAGCGTGTCGGTTCTGAAGCCGAGAAATCTCGGTTAAGGGTTTGGCGTCGAACGGCCGGTCAGGGTTCTGACCGGCGCGTTACGCAACAAAAAAGCGACCGCCAAGGTCGCTCTTTTGTTGGCGGAGAGAGCCCGTCAAGCCCCGGATGGATCCTGGCTCTCCGGGCTATTGGACTCAAGAGTGCCGATTGAGTCGCCACTTATTGTGGGACGTGCCTCCGGAATCCAACTTGTTTACGCTAAGAGCGCGAATCCCGGTCAAACGATGCTCCTGAGTGTCGAGCTTGCGATGCCGGTAGCGCAGATAGCGATAGACACGACGACGTCGGACGTTGTGGTCGGGGTCGTCGGTGTTAGCCAAGGTGAAGCCCTTGAGCGCGCCGAAATGGGCCTCGATCAGGTTCAGCCAAGAGGCCTCGGTTGGGGTCCACACCGGATGGATGCGAAGCCGCTTGGGCAGGGCGAGGAAGCGCGGGTGG
>Ga0335082_10005495_pt1 | contig 13852 bp, 12 predicted proteins | sample Lox_Sample_41_FD_206718 | JGI IMG/M metagenome (GOLD analysis project Ga0335082, IMG submission 206718) | Soil microbial communities from Loxahatchee National Wildlife Refuge, Florida, United States - Lox_Sample_4.1 | ecosystem: Environmental > Terrestrial > Soil > Wetlands | place: USA...
GCCGCGCTCGGCGCGGGCCTCGGCCTCGCGCTGCGGCGCCGGTGCCTCGCTCCGCTCGCGATCCCGGCGGGCCTTGCCGCGCTGGCGCTCGGCTACGGCGCCTGGCGCCTCGCCGCGCAGACCCCCGGTTCGCCGACCGTTCGCGTGGGCGTGGTGCAGGCCTCGGTGCCGCAGGAGGAGCGCTTCCAGCCGGGCTCGGCAGCTCGAAACGTCGCGCGCCACAGCGAGGCGACGCGCGCGCTCGCGGCCCGCGAGCGGCTCGACCTGGTGGTGTGGTCCGAGACCGCGGTCGACATCGACCTCGAATCAACGCCGAGCCTGCGCGCCGGGCTCGAGCGGCTCGCGACCGAGATCGGCGTGCCGATCGTGACGGGCGCGCCGCGCTCCGAGGGCGGGCAGCACACCAACTCGGTCGTGCTCTTCGCGCCAGGGCGCGGCCTGGTCGAGTCCTACGCCAAGCAGGTGCTGGTGCCGTGGTCGGAATACGACCCGAAGCTCGGCGGGACGCTCGCCGCGCTGATCGGCCCGGTCACCGAGGGAGCGCCCTACCGCGCCGGAGAGCTCGCGACCGTCTTCCGCGCCGGCCCACTGCCGTTCTCGACGCCAGTCTGCTTCGAGGTCACCTATCCGAACCTCGTGCGCCGCTTCCGCGCCGCCGGCGCCGCCCTGCTCCTGAACCTGTCGAACGACGCGTGGTTCGGGCCGATCGGCTATCCGAAGATGCACCTGGCCCACGCCATCTTGCGCGCCGTCGAGGAGCGAAGCTGGCTCCTGCGCGGCGCCAACACGGGCATCTCCGCCGCCATCGATCCCGCCGGCCGCGTCGTCGCCGAGGTCCCGGCGTTCGAGTCCGGCAGCTTCACGGCCGACGTCTGGGCCGCGGGCGACCCGCCCTTCTACGCGCGCCACGGCGACGCACCGGCCATTGCGCTCATCGCGGCGCTGCTCGCGACCTCGCTCGCGGCTTCGCGGCGCGGGAGGCGCCCGGCGGCGGCGCGGCGCGCTCGGGACGCTTCTCGCACGGCGCGCCGGCGCCACCGCTCGGGAGCCGCAGCCTCCGGCGACCAGGGCTAAGCTAACGCTCCATGCTCGGACGACGCCCCGACGCGACCCTGGTCCCCAACGTCTCCCCGATGCGGCGCTTCATGCCCTTCGTCTCGCCGCGCCGCAACGAGTCGCTGGTGCTGTTCGCACAATCCATCGACGCCGAGCCGGCGCTCCTGTGGCTCGACCAGCTGAACGCCGAGCGACCGCCCGAACGGCGCGTGACCTTCTTCCACCTGCTGCTCCGCTCGATCGCGCTCGCGCTCCACGAGCGCCCTCGCCTCAACCGGTTCACCGCCGGCGGCCGGCTCTGGCAGCGCGACGGCGTCTGGATCACGTTCAGCGCCAAGCGCGCCCTCGAGGAGAACGCGCCCATCCTGACTGTGAAGCGGCGCTTCGAGCAGAGCGAGACCCTCCTCGACATGGTCGACGGGATCCTCGATCGCCTCGGCGAGGGCCGACGGGGAAAGCGCACCCAGTCGGACAGCGAGATGGACGTGATGCTCCGGCTCCCGTCGCCGGTAATCCGGGCGCTCATGTGGGTCGCGCGCAAGGCCGACGCGCTCGGCCTCTATCCGCGCGCAATGATCGATCCCGACCCGCTCTTCGCCTCGGCCTTCGTCGCCAACCTGGGCTCGGTGGGGCTCGCGGCGGGCTATCACCATCTCTGGGAGTACGGCAACTGCGGGATCTTCTGCGTCCTCGGCAGATTCACGCCCGACTCCGGCGGGCGACGCTCGGTCGAGCTCAAGTGGACCTATGACGAGCGCGTCGACGACGGCTTCTATGCGGCGGGCTCGCTCGAGCGCGTGCGCGAGCGACTCGAGCATCCCGAGAAGCTCTAGGCGGATGGCGAACCGCTTCGCGCAGCCGAAGATCGTGGTCTACGGGCCCGTGCGCTCCCCCTTCATCGAGAAGGTGGCGATGGCGCTCGCACTGAAGGGCCTCGGCCACGAGTCCGTCGAGCCGCAGAGCGCGGAGGACTTCCGGCGCTGGAGCCCCGAGACGGGGCATCTCCCGGTGATGGACGTCGACGGCGAGCGGATCGCCGACTCCGCAGCGATCCTCGACTGGCTAGACGAGCACTTCCCCGAGCCGCCGCTCTCCTCCCGCGATCCGTGGACCGCGCGCTCGCAGCGCATGCTCGAGCTGTGGACAGGAGAGACCTTCTATTACTACTGGGTCCGCTGGCTGCGAGCGGAAGTCGAGGCCGGGCGCACGCCGCGCCCCGCGGCGAGCTCGGCGGGCGGCGACCTCGCGCGGCTCGGCATCCTGGGACACGTGGGCGAGATCCTGAGCAGCCGCGACGCGCGGGCGCGGAGCCTCGGCCCGGAGTTCGCCCGCCGCCTAGACGACCTGGCCGGCTTCCTGGGCGACCGCCCGTACTACTACGCCGACCGGGTCGGCCGCGCCGATCTCACGGTCGTCGCCTTCCTCCGCAGCCTCGAGAGCGGGATGATCCCCGGAGGCCCGCGGCAGCTCGCCGCGCGCCCGACCCTCCGGGCGCTGATGCAGCGGGTGACCGCCGACGTCCCTCGCTGAGGCAGGCTCGCCTGACGCACATGCGGGCGCCCATCCCTTTGGGCGCGCTTGGGGATGCTTCCCACGGCTCGTGGAAAATGTTTTCCGCTCGGGAAGAAGCGAGATTCCCAGATAGACTGGCCCCGCGACTTCCAACTCCTTTTGAATCAGATAGTTAGATCGCTGCCATGCCTGGCATGGGGCTTGCTCAGCACACTCGCGGGACGTGTCGGCCCAGAAGGGGAGTGCATGCGCGCACGAAATCTCTTACTCGGATTCCTGGCACTTGGGGTCATCGCGCTGTTCGGGGCAGGCGCCGCGCGAGCGAGCGTCGCGATCTGCGCGGACGCAGGCTGCACCTCGGTCGGCTCGCTGGGAACCATGTCCACCGCTCCCGATGGGGCTCCGCTCTGGACGCTCTCGGCTCCCTACAACGGCACGGGGTACACGGTCAACAGCTGGACCGCGGAGCTCGACAGCGATCCGTTCGTCACGAACAACATCGTCGTCACGAACACCCAGGCGAGCCCGCAGACCTTCATCGCGACCGTGTTGCTCAACATCCCGGCCTTCGCCTACAGCGCGGCCATCAACTCCTCCGTCGGCGTGACCGTGACCGACAGCAACGGCGACGGCGTCCTCTCGTTTGCGAACTCCGGCGGGACGCCGGTCTTCCAGGGCACCGTGAACGGGCCGGCCGTGCTCTCGCTGAATCCATCGTCTCCGGCGACGATGCCGCTCTCGATCGCGAGCTGCCCGGTCTCGTTCCCGGGGTGCACGGCGACAAGCGCGGGCGGCACCGCTTTCTTCGCGCTCGCTCCCGGGAGCGCGACGCAGATCGGCATCATCCTCACCTTCACGCTTTCGCCGGGTGACTCGGCGGGTCTCACCAGCCGCTTCGAGATCGTGCCCGAGCCGGCGACGCTGGCGCTTCTCGGCGCCGGCCTGGCAGGTCTCCTGGCCTTGGGGCGGCGGCGGGTCGCGTAGGCGGCCGCCGTCGGATGCGACGACGGGCCCGGCCTCGCGGCCGGGCCCGTTTCGTTTCGGGGGCCCCGCGGCGCAGTTGCAGCGCCGCCTCGCGCTCGGCGATCCTCGTCTCGGCATGGAGCCCCTCGCCCCCGCGCATCGCCCGCCGCTGCGCCCCGACGACGGGCGGCTCGCGCGGGGGCGCGCGAGCCGCGCGCGCATCCTCGCCGCGGCGCGCGAGCTCTTCCGCGAGCGCAGCTTCGACGGCGCGACGCTGCGCGCGATCGCCGCGCGCGCCGGCATGGGCGCGAGCTCGCTCTACCGGCACATCCGCTCGAAGGAGGAGCTCCTCGTCGAGGACCTCGCGGCGCGCCAGGAGGAGGCGTGGCGGCGCTTCCGCGCCGAGGACGCGCGCAGCCGTCCCGCCCGCGAGCGCCTGCTCGCCTTCTTCGACCATCAGCACCGGCTCCTCTCGGCCGAGCCGGACCTCACCACGATCGCGCTGCGCGCGCTCACCCACCCCGAAGCGCGCGTCGCGCGCCGCGTGCTCGCGCTCCACGACCGCACCATCGGACTCCTCGCCGAGGTGCTGCTCCAGGGCCGCATGCGCGGCGACTTGAAGCGGGAGGCCGACGTGATGCTCGCCGCGCGCGCCCTCTTCCACGCCGCGCTCGGCGCGCGCATCGCGTGGGCGAACGGCCTGCTCTCGCCCGAGGGCTGCGCGGAGTCGATCGGCTCCTCGGTGGAGCTGCTCTTCCGCGGCCTCGAGAGCTACGGCTCGGCGGAGACGCGCGGCAGGTAGACGCGCATGCGCGTGCCGTCGCCGGGCGCGCTGTCGACGTGGAGGAAGCCGCCGCATCGCTCGACGATCGCATAGACGATCGAGAGCCCGATGCCGCTGCCCTGGCCCTCCGGCTTGGTGGTGAAGAAGGGCTCGAAGATGCGCGCGCGCGTGGCCCTGTCCATGCCGACGCCCGAGTCGGCGACCTCGATCACGACGTAGACGCCCGGCGTCTCCTCGCCCTCGGCGACCGACGCCTCCGCGACGGTGACGTCGATGGTCCCGCCGCGCGGCATCGCGTCGCGCGCGTTCAGCACGAGGTTCAGCACCACGCGCTCGAGCTGCGAGCGGTCGACGAGCGCGCGGCCGATCGGCCGCACCACCCGGATCACCACGGGGTGCGAGGAGCCGACCGCGGTGCGCAGCACGCTCGAGAGCGACTCGACCACCTCCGCGACGTCGACGACGCGCGGCGCCTGCGCCCCGCCCCGGCCGAAAGAGAGCAGCTCCTTCGCGAGCGCCGCACCGCGCTCGGCGGCCGCGCCGATCTCGCGCGCGGCGCGCTCGATACGCGCCGGCACACCGGTCTGGCCCGCGATCTCGTGGGCGTAGCCGACCACCACGGTGAGCACGTTGCGGAAGTCGTGCGCCACACCGGCCGCGAGGCGGCCGAGCGCCTCCATCTTCTGGAACTCGAGCCAGTGCTCCTCGTGCGCGCGCATCCGCGCCTCCGCGTCCTGGCGCGCGGAGGCCTCGAGCTTGAGCGCGACCTGGTCGGCAACCGACCCGGCGAAGTCGCGCTCCTGCGCGGTCCACTGGCGCGGCGCGCCGCGGTGCTCGTGGCATACCACCCCGGCCACCTGGCCATCGCGGAAGATCGGCGCGTCGAGCATGGACACGATGCCGAGCGGCAGGAGGTAAGCCTCGCGAAGCTCCTCGGTCAGCGCGTCCGTGCGGGCGTCCGCCGCCGGCACGTCGCGGCGCTCCTCGAGCGCGCGGAAGTAGACGGGGAAATCGGCAGCGCGCAGCACGGCGCCCTCGCAGTGCTGGTCCTTCGATCGCTCGTACAGGTAGAAGCAGCGAAGCGCGCTGCGCTCGTCGATCAGGAGCCAGATGCCGACCCGCTCCACCGCGAGCGTCTCGGCCGCCAGCCGCGCGGTCTCGCGCAGCGCCTCCGCGAGCGAGGGACCGCCGGCCACGCGCAGCCGCGCCATGCGCAGCCGCGCGGCCTCGAAGGCGCGGCGCTGGTCTTCGCCGCGAGCCGGCGCGGGCGGCGTTTCGGCCGACATCGGTGAGACGACGCTAAACGAGGAGCCGGTGCGGCGCCAACCTCAAGAGGGCCGCAGCCTCGAGAGGGCCGGCAGCCGCGTCGAGAGCGCCCGCAGCCGTCAGGAGCGCGCGCCGCCGAAGCGCTCCCAATGCAGGCATTCGTCCACCGGCCGTCGCGGCGGCCGGCCGTAGCGGCCGACCGGCCAGCCGATCGGCAGGAGCGCGCAGCTCGGCCGATCCTTCGGGAGGCCGAGGAAGCCGTCGATCTCGTCGCCGAAGGCGCGGTGGACGGTGGTGAGCGAAGCGCCGAGACCGACCGCGCGACAGGCGAGCAGCACGTTCTGCACCGCGGGGAAGAGCGCCTGGAGCTGCGGCTCTCCGCGCCGTAGCCAGCCCGCGACGAATAGGTGCACGGGAACCTCGTGCATGTGCTCGGCGAGGTAGAGCGCGGCGCGCACGTTCCTGCGCGTCGCCTCGGGGAAGGCCGGCCGCGTCATCTCCTCAAGCGCGGGCTCGATGTAGGCCGCGAAGGCGCGCCGGTACCGCTCTGCGACGAACGCGCGCCGCTCGGGATCGGTGACGGCGACGAAGAGCCACGGCTGGCGGTTGCCGCCGCTCGGCGCGAAGGTGCCGGCCTCGCACACCTTGCGGACGAGCGCCGGCGGAACCGGATCGGGGCGCAGCCGGCGAATCGCGCGGGTGGTGCGGATACCCTCGAGGAGGCGGACGTCTTCGCCGATCGACGCGACGTCGATCGCCTGCGGAGTCTCGCTCATCGGCGCAGTATATCGGGCGGAGTCCGCGGAGCCGAGCGACGTCGATCGGCTAGCATGGACGCCTGCGGAGGAGCCGCCGATGCGCGCCGTCGTGGTGGACCGCTGGATGGAGCCCGCCGAGCTCGTCGTGCGGGAGGTGCCGGAGCCGAAGGTGGGGCCCGGACAGCTCGGCGTCGAGGTGCGGGCGGCCGGCTGCAACTTCTTTGACATCCTGCTCGTGCAGGGCCGCTACCAGGTGAAGCCGCCCTTCCCGTTCGTCCCGGGCGGCGAGATCGCGGGCGTGGTGCGTGACGTCGGGCCCGGCGTCGCGGGCTTCGCGGTCGGCGACCGCGTGCTCGCGGGCGTGCCGATGGGCGGCTACGCGGAGCGCACCTCGATCCCGGCGGCGCTCGCGCACCGCATGCCGGACGGGATGAGCTTCGAGGAGGGCGCGGCCTTCCCGATCGTCTACCCGACCTCCTACGCGGGGCTCGTGTATCGCGCCGCCCTTCGTTCGGGCGAGACGCTGCTCGTGCACGCGGCCGCGGGGGGTGTGGGGCTCGCGGCGGTGCAGATCGGCAAGGCGCTCGGCGCGCACGTGATCGCCACCGCGGGCGGCCACGACAAGCTGCACGTCGCGCACGCGGCCGGCGCCGACATCCTGATCGACTACCTCGAGGAGGACTTCGTCGAGCGGGTGAAGGAGTTCACGCACGGACGCGGGGCCGACGTGATCTACGACTCGGTCGGCGGCGACGTCTTCGATCGCTCGCTCAAGTGCATCGCCTGGAACGGGCGGCTGCTCGTGATTGGTTTCGCGAGCGGCAAGATCCCGAGCGTCGCCGCCAACCGGATCTTGCTGAAGAACATCGCGGTGGTGGGCCTGCACTGGGGTGCCTACGCCAAGCACGAGCCCGAGCGGGTGCCCGAGGCGTTCGCGGCGCTCTTCTCGCTCTACGCGGAGAAGAAGATCCGGCCGGTGATCTTCGAGCGCTATCCGCTCGAGCGCGCTCCCGAGGCGCTGGCTGTGCTCGGCGGGCGGAAGAGCTACGGCAAGGTCGTGCTCGTGCCGGCATGACGGGGCCCCTCTTCGAGCCTTCGCCCGAGCGCGTGCGCGCCGCGCAGCTCACGCGCTTCCGCGAGCGGATGGAGCAACGCTTCGCGCGGCGGATCCCGGACTACGCCGCGCTCCACGCCTGGTCCATCGCGCACCGCGAGGAGTTCTGGCCGGCGCTCTGGGAGTTCTGCGAGGTGCGCGGGGTCCGCGGCGAGCCCGTGCTCGAGGAAGGCGAGCGCATGCCGGGCGCGCGCTGGTTTCCCGAGGCGCGGCTCAACTTCGCCGAGAACCTGCTGCGGCGGGGCGACGAGCGGCCGGCGCTCGTCGCGCGCGACGAGAGCGGCGCGCGCCGCGTGATGTCGTGGGCGGAGCTCGCCCGAGAGGCGTCGCGCGGCGCCCAGGCGCTGCGCGCGGCGGGCGTGCGCCCGGGCGATCGCGTGGCGGGCTACCTGCCGAACGGCATCGACGCCGTGCTGGCGATGCTCGCGGCCGCGAGCCTCGGCGCGGTCTGGTCATCCTGCTCGCCCGACTTCGGCGTGCAGGGGGTGCTCGACCGCTTCGGCCAGATCGCGCCGCGCGTGCTCTTCGCGGCCGAGGGCTACTCCTACAACGGGAAGAGACACGACCTCGGCGCGCGGGTAGAGGCGATCGCCGAGGGCCTGCCGTCTCTTGAGCGTCTCGTCACCTCGTGGTCCGACTTCACCGCTCCCTTCGCGGCGGGAGAGCTCGAGTTCGCGCAGCTTCCCTTCGACCATCCCCTCTACATCCTCTACTCCTCCGGCACCACCGGCGCCCCGAAGTGCATCGTGCACGGCGCCGGAGGAACCCTGCTCCAGCACCTGAAGGAGCACCGCCTGCACGTGGACCTGCGCCCCGGCGACGTCCTGTTCTACTTCACCACGACCGGCTGGATGATGTGGAACTGGCTCGCTTCTGGTCTGGCGAGCGAGGCGACGCTCGCGCTCTACGACGGCTCTCCGTTCCACCCGGACCCGGCCGCGCTCTTCGACCTCGCGGAGGAGGAGCGCGTCTCGATCTTTGGCGCCTCCGCCAAGTTCATCGACGCCACGCGCAAGGCGGGCCTGCGGCCGCGCGAGACGCACGAGCTCGCGAGCCTGCGCGCCATCCTCTCGACCGGCTCGCCCCTCGCGCCCGAGGGCTTCGCGTGGGTCTACGACGCCGTGGCGAGCGACGTGCCGCTCGCGTCGATCTCGGGCGGCACCGACATCGTGTCGTGCTTCGTGTGCGCCGATCCGACGGGACCGGTCTTCGCGGGCGAGTGCCAGGTGGCGGCCCTCGGCATGGCGGTCGACGTCTTCGACGACGCCGGCCGACCCGTGCGCGGCGCGCCGGGGGAGCTGGTCTGCACCCGCGCCTTCCCCTCGATGCCGATCGGCTTCTGGAACGACGTGGACGGCAGCCGCTATCGCGCGGCCTACTTCGAGCGCTTTGCCGGCGTCTGGCACCACGGCGACTTCGCGGAATGGACCGAGAACGGAGGCATGATCATCCACGGCCGCAGCGACGCCACGCTCAATCCGGGCGGGGTGCGCATCGGAACCGCCGAGATCTACCGGCAGGTGGAGCAGATCGACGCGGTGCAGGAGGCCCTGGTGATCGGCCAGCCGTGGGACAACGACGTGCGCGTGGTGCTCTTCGTGCGCCTGCGCGGGGAGGCGCGGCTCGACGACGCGCTCCGCGACGAGATCCGCCGCCGCATCCGCACCAACACCACGCCGCGCCATGTGCCGGCGGTGATCGCGCAGGTGGACGACATCCCGCGCACCAAGAGCGGCAAGATCGTCGAACTCGCGGTGCGCGACGTGGTGGCGGGCCGGCCGGTGAAGAACCGCGAGGCGCTCGCCAACCCCGAGGCGCTCGAGCTCTTCCGCGACTGTCCAGAGCTGCGTTAGTCGCGGATAGCGCCTGTGCGAGGGGATGTGGGCGAGCGCGGAAATCTGAGGGCGCAGGGAGCGTGCGATCGAGTCGAAGCCTCCGTCGCCCGAAGCGTGACGCGCGAGGCCACATCCCCTCGCGCGTGTGCTAGCGCGGCGCGAGCGCGCCGAAGTCGATCTCGATGCGGTCGCCGCTCCCGACGCCGAGCGCGGCCAGGCGTCCGCCCGCCACCTCGACCGCGTACTGGGCGGGCAGCGCGCTCGGGTAGGGCCGCAGCCGCCGCTCGTAGGCCGCACCCGCCTCGCCCGCCGCGCGCGGCCGCTCGGGCTGCATCGCGAAGACGTTGATGACGCGGCCCTGCGCGTCGAGGAAGGCCACGTCGATCGGGATCGGGCAGTCGCGCATCACGAAGACCAGCGGATGCGGCCCGTCGAACGCGAAGAGCATCCCGCCGTGCGGATCGATCGCGTCGCGCCCGCCGAGGCCGCGCATCTGCGTGGCCGGGTCGCGCGCGAGCTCGAGGGCGAAGCGCTCACCTCCGATCGTCGCCGCCACCGTGGGCAGGCGGGCGCCGGCGCTCGAGTCGGCGTGCGCCGCCAGGGCGGCGATCGCCAGCGCGAGCGCCGCCGCGAGCCGCGGCGCCCCGCGCCAGGCGCCCCGCGCCTCGACCGACGCCGCGTGCATGCTCACCCCGCCTTCTTCTGCTTCCCCTGCTGCTCGGCGACGTGCTTCTGGATCTCGGCGTTGATGGCGTTGCCCATCGCGCCGATGAAGGTCGGCCGGTTCTGAGCAGCCCACTGCATGCTGGCCTCTCGGTTCTCGTTGGTGCGCTGGAAGCGCGGCATCACGTAGCGCGCGAAGAGCTCGTAGCTGCGCTTCGTCTCCGCCCAGTCCGCCCAGTTGTGCGCCATGTGGAGGAAGCAGCCGTAGCCCCCCGACTGCTTCTCGAGCCGCTCGAGCTGCGCGATCGCGTCGGAGGGATCGCCGATCACGGCGAGCCCCGAGCCGATCAGCGCGTCGATCGCGTTGTCCAGCGAGCCGGGCGGCGCAAGCGGGAGCGCCGCCACCTCGAGGAAGTAGCGCAGCCAGTTCTGGAGCCCGAAGCGCACGTTCTCGCGCGCCTTCTCGCGGGTCTCCGCGACGTGGACCGGGCCGACCAGCCGCCACGCGCTGCGCGAGACCTCCTGGCCGTACTCGGCGGCCTTGTCGGTGCAGATCTGCCAGTTGGCGGCGAGCGCGTTGAAGCCCCCCGTCGAGGTCGCGCCGATCGAGAGCAGGCCGAGCCCGTGCTTGCCGGCGGCGCGCGCGCCGGCCGGCGAGATCTGCGACGCCACGCAGATCTCGATGTGCGGGCGCGTGTAGGGGGCGAGCTGGAGCCGCGCGTCGCGCAACTCGAACCAGTCGCTCTTGTGCGTCACCGTCTCGCCGCGCAGGAGCGGCACCAGGACGCCGATCGCCTCGTCCATGCGGTCGCGCTGGCGCTCCACCGGGATGCCCATCATGAAGGCGTCGGAGGGGAGCGCGCCGGGACCCACCCCGAACATCACGCGGCCACGCGTCTGGTGGTCGAGCTGGTTGATGCGGTCGGCCAGCATCAGCGGGTGGTGATAGGGGAGCGAGGAGACGCCGGTGCCGAGCCGGATGTGGCGGGTGCGCTCGGCCGCCGCGGCGATGAAGACCTCGGGCGAGGCGATGATCTCGTAGCCCGCGGAGTGGTGCTCCCCGATCCAGGCCTCGTCGTAGCCGAGCTGATCGAGCCACTCGACCAGCTCGAAGTCGCGGCGCAGGGCGAGCTGCGGGTTCTCGTCCACGGGGTGGAACGGCGCGACGAACATCCCGAAGCGCAGGCCGGGCTGGAACAAGGGGCTCTCCTCGGCGGGTTCGGCGGTGGGGTGCGGGCGGCAGGGTAGCCGCGCCGCGCGCGTCTGGCGAAGCCGTAAAACCGCGGTTGACAGGAGCTCGGCTCCGGTGGTTTACTGTACGCATGGCCAATAAGACGCGCGGTCGCCGCTCGCAGGCGGAGTCGCTCCGGACGCGGGAGCGACTGCTCGACCGGGCGGAGCGGCTCTTCGCGCGCAAGGGCTACCGCGGCATGTCGATGCGCGAGCTGGCGCGCGCCTGCGGCGTCGCCCCCTTCACGATCCAGCACCACTTCGGCTCGAAGCTCGCGCTCTACCAGGCCGTGCTGGCGCGCTGGGACGCCGACGTGCTCGCGCTCGTCTCGGGAGCGCTCGGCCCCGATCGCGACCTCCCCGCGGTCGTCGAGTCGGTCGTCGACGCGCTCTTCGACTTCTTCCTCGACAAGCGCGATTGGATCGCGATCGGCCAGCGCGCGGCGCTCGGCGAGGGACTGCCGCGCGGCATCGACCTCGAGGAGCAGAGCTGGGTGTCCTACATCGAGCGCGCGCTCGGCGCGCGCCGCGTCGGTCCTGCCAACCTCGACCTGCGCCTGCTCTTGATCACCGTCGAGGGGATCCTCGCGAACCACATCCTCTCGACCGCCCACTACCGCAAGCTGTTCGGCGCCGACGTCACCGATCCGCACCTGCGCAGCCGCGCCAAACGACACCTGCGAGACGTGATCCTGGCCCTCGTCGACGGAGCGCCGCGCGCCCCGTCGCTGGAGCTCCAGGCCGCCGCAACGAGGGCCACATGAGAAAGCTCACCGCCTATCGGGACGTGCGCGCGCTGGTCACCGGCGCGTCGAGCGGCATCGGCCGCTCGCTGGCGCTGCGCTTCGCGCGCGAGGGCGCCTCGGTCGCGCTCGTGGCGCGCCGCGCCGACGAGCTCGAGAAGCTGGCTGCCGAGATTCGCGGCATCGGCGGGCACGCCTGCGCGCTGCCGTGCGACGTCGGCGATCGCGAAGCGGTCGCCGCGACGGCCGCGCGCGCGGTGGAGCAGCTCGGCGGCATCGACCTCCTGGTCAACAACGCCGGCTACGGCCACCACCGCCGCTTCCTCGAATGGGACCTCGCCGACATGGAGCGCATGATGCGGGTCAACTACCTCGGCGCGCTCTACTTCACCAAGGCGCTGCTGCCCCAGATGGTCGCGCGCGGCAAGGGCTGGCTGATTTTCGTGGCCTCGGTCGCCGGCAAGCTCGCGGTTCCCGAGGAGGCCGCCTACGCGGCGTCGAAGTTCGCGATGCTGGGCCTCGCCGAGGCGCTCTCGCTCGAGGTCGAGGACGCGGGCGTCCACGTGCTGAACGTGTGCCCCGGCGTGGTCGACACCCCCTTCTTCGACGCCGAGGCGCTCGAGCGCATGCCGGCCGCCTCGCGGCGCTCGATGGTCGACCCCGAGCGGCTCACCGACGCCGTCATGCGCGGGCTCGCGCGCGGAGCGCGCGAGGTGACCCATCCCCGCCACATCGCGATCGCCTACCTCTTCCGCGCGCTCTGGCCGGAGTTCCTGCGGCGCCAGGTCCGGCGCAACACGATCGACGCGGAGCGCGCCGGCCCGGCGAGAGGCGCGCTTCGCGCGGAAGCCCCCCGATGAACGACGTCCTCGTGATCGGCGCGGGGATGGCGGGCCTCACCGCGGCGCGCGAGCTTGCCCGCGCCGGCCTCTCCGCAACGGTGCTCGAGGCGCGCGATCGGATCGGCGGCCGCGTGCACTCGATCCGTGACTTCTGCGACGAGCCGGTTGAAGCCGGCGCCGAGTTCATCCACGGCAAGGGGGCCGCCACCTGGACCGAGGTGCGCGCCGCCGGGCTCGCGGTGCGGCCCTGCCCCCTGGTGCGCGACACCATGTTCAACGTCGGCGGAGCCACGCGCTGGCTGCCGTGGATCCTGCTGCACCCGGGCGCCTGGCCGGGCCTCGGCATCATGCGCTCGCTCGCGCGCGTCCGCCCGCCCGACCGCACCGCGCGCGCGTACCTCGAGCAGCGGGGGTACCGCGGGCGCGCGCGCATCTTCGCCGAGATGACGCTCACCGGGCACCTGCCCGGCAGCGTCGACGAGATCGGCATGCTCGGCCTGCTCGCGGACGGCGTCCTGCACCTCGAGATGGGGATGAACAACCGCGTGGTGGACGGCTACGACCGGGTGGCGGCCTTCATCGGCGAGGGCCTCGACGTGCGCCTGGGCTTTCCGGTCCGCCGCGTCGCTTGGACGCCAGAGGGCGTCGTGGCGACGGCCGAGGACGGGCGCGAGATCGCGGCTGCCGCGGCGATCTCGACGCTCCCGGTCGGCGTCCTGCGCGCGGCGGGCGTGCGCTTCGCCCCCGAGCTGCCGGACGCCAAGCGCGCAGCGCTCGAGCTCGTGATGATGGGTCCGGTGGTCAAGGTGCTGCTGCGCTTCGACGAGCGCTTCTGGCCGCGCTGGCTCGCCACGCTCGGCTGCGGGCGCGGACCCGTCACGCTCTACTGGCCGGTCTTCCACGGCCGCGACGACGCGCCCGCGGTGCTGACCGCCTACGCCACCGGACCGCGCGCCGCGCTCCTCTCGCGGGTGGGCGAGGCCGAGGCAGCCGAGATCGCGATCGGCGACCTCGCGCGGCTCTTTCCGAAGGTCGACCCGCGGCGGCACCTGATGGCGTTCCGGCGCATCGACTGGGCGGGCGACC
>Ga0335082_10005496_pt1 | contig 13849 bp, 13 predicted proteins | sample Lox_Sample_41_FD_206718 | JGI IMG/M metagenome (GOLD analysis project Ga0335082, IMG submission 206718) | Soil microbial communities from Loxahatchee National Wildlife Refuge, Florida, United States - Lox_Sample_4.1 | ecosystem: Environmental > Terrestrial > Soil > Wetlands | place: USA...
GGCGCGCTGCGCTGCGTCGCCTGCCAGGCGCGGCACGAGAAGACTTTCCGCTAGCTCCGCCGGTCGACGTCCTCGGCCAGCCGCCGCAGCGCCGGGGCGATCTCGACCCGCGGCGCGGGCAGGCGCGCGAGCTGCGAGCGGCAGCGCGCGCGCGCGTGCTCGAGGCCGGGCTGCGGCAGCCGCCGGCCCGCGCGCATCGCCGGAACGAGGAGCACCTCGCCGACCTGCGCGTCGCGTTCCACGCTGACGACGTCGCGCGCGAAGCGGCCCGCGGCGTCGAGCTCCCGCCAGACCTGCTTGCGGCCCGGCCAGGTCGCCTTGCCCGCGGAGCGCTTGCGCCGCGCGAGGCCCGCGTATTCCTGCAGCTTGTACACCGCGTCGAGGTAGGGCGCGTCGGCCGAGGTCGTGAGGCTGGTGCCCACGCCGAAGCTGTCGATCGGCGCGCCCGCGGCGACCAGCGCCGCGATGCGCGCTTCGTCGAGGTTGCCGCTCGCGAAGACGATCGCCTCGCGATGCCCCGCCGCGTCGAGGATGCGCCGCGCCTCGCGCGAGAGCGCGTCGAGATCGCCGCTATCGAGCCGCACCCCCTTCAGGCGGCCCGGCGTCGCCGCCGCACGGCGCGTGCCTTCGATCGAGTCGTAGGTGTCGACGAGCAGCACCGCGTTGTCCGGAAACGCCGCCGCGAAGTGCGCGAAGGCGGCGACCTCGCTCGCGTGCGCCTCCACGAACGAATGCGCCATGGTGCCGAACACGGGGATGCCGAAGCGCGGCGCGGCGAGCGCGGTGGCGGTGCCGTCGAAGCCCGCGAGGTACGCGGCGCGCGCGGCGAGCAGCCCCGCTTCCGCGCCGTGCGCGCGGCGCAGGCCGAAATCGATCAGCCCCTTGCCGGGCGCCGCGAGCCGCACGTGCGCCGCCTTCGAGGCGACCACGGTCTGGAAGTGCACGAGGTTCAGCAGCCGCGTCTCCGCGAGCTGCGCCTCGGGCATCGGCGCGGTGACGCGCAGGATCGGCTCGTCCGCAAAGAACAGCGTCCCCTCCGGCATCGCGTGCACCTCGCCCGTGAAGCGCAGGCGCTCCAGACGCGCCGCGAACCCGGGCTTGAAGTGGCCGCAGCGCTCGATCCACGCCAGTTCCTCGGGCCCGAAACGCAGGCCTTCCAGGTAATCGAGCGCCTGCTCGAGCCCCGCGGCGACGAGGAACTGCCGGCCCGGCGGGAGCTTGCGCACGAACAGCTCGAACACCGCCGTGTCGGTCATCTCCTGCTCGTAGTAGGCCTGCAGCATCGTCAGCTGGTACAGGTCGGTGAGCAGCGCGCTGGAGAGCGGGTCCATGCGGCGAGCCTAGGGCGGCCCGCGCGCCCGCCCTTGACGCAGGTCAACGGCGGCGGGCCCCAGCCGCGCAAACTGCCGCGATGCCCCCGCCCCTGCCCCTGCCTCCGGGCGCGCTCCGGCGCCGGTGCGACGCCGCGGCCCTCGGCTTCGCGAGCACCGCGCAGTTGCAGCCGCTCGAGTCCCTGCCCGGCCAAGCGCGCGCCGAAGCCGCGCTCGCGTTCGGCGTCGGCATGCGGCGCGAGGGCTACCACCTGTTCGCGATGGGACCGGAGGGCTACGGCCGGCACAGCCTGGTGCGCGCGCGCCTGGAAGCCGAGGCCGCGCGGCGCGAGGCGCCGCCGGACTGGTGCTACGTCTTCAACTTCGACGCGCCGCACCGGCCGCGCGCGCTGCGGCTGCCGGCCGGCCGGGCGCCGCGCTTTCGCGACGCAATGGCGCGGCTCGTGGAGGACCTCGCGGCGGCGATCGCGGCCGCCTTCGAGACCGAGGAGTACCGCAACCGCCACCGCGAGATCGAGACCGGGCTCGCCGAACGCAGCGAAGGCGCGCTGAACGACCTGGGGGAGCGCGCGCGCGGCGAGCGCATCGCGTTCGTGCGCACGCCGAGCGGCTTCGGGTTCGGCCCGCTCAACAAGGCGGGCGACGGCGTCATGGAGCCGGAGGACTTCGCCAAGCTCGAGGAGGCCGAGCAGCAGCGGCTGCAGGCGCGCATCTCCGCGCTGCAGAAGGAGCTCGGCGACCTGCTGCACCTGATGCCGACCTGGCGGCGCGAGGCGCTCGACAGGATGCGCGCGCTCGACCGCGAGGTCACGCGCACGGCGGCCAACAACCTGATCGACGAGCTGAAGAGCGCCTACGCCGCGCTGCCGCGCGTGCAGGAATACCTCGACCGCGTGAAGGCCGACATCCTCGAGAACGCCGCTGCGTTCCGCCAGGCGAAGGAGGGCGGCGAGGCGCCGACGCTGTTCGGCATCCCGCTGCCGCGGCCCGAGGGCGCCGAGGGGCCCTTCCGCCGCTACGCGGTGAACGTGGTCATCGAGCACGCGGACGCGGGCGGCGCGCCGGTGGTGTACGAGGACCACCCGAGCCATGCGGCGCTGGTCGGGCGCATCGAGCACGTGGCGCAGATGGGGGCGCTGGTCACCGACTTCATGCTGATCCGCGCCGGCGCGCTGCACCGCGCGAACGGCGGCTACCTCGTGCTCGATGCGGCCAAGGTGCTGACGCAGCCCTACGCCTGGGAGGCGCTCAAGCGCGCGCTGCGCTCGCGCTCGGTCGACGTGCGCACGCTCGGCGAGGAGCTGGGAATCCTGTCCACCGTGTCGCTCGAGCCCGAGCCGATCCCGCTCGAGGTGAAGCTCGTGCTGGTCGGCGAGCGGATCCTGTACTACCTGCTGCACGCCTGGGACCCGGAGTTCGCGGAGCTCTTCAAGGTGCCGGTGGACTTCGAGGAGGACATGCCGCACGGCGACGGCGACGGCGTGCTCTACGCGCGGCTGGTCGCCGGCTGCGTGCAGCGCGAGAAGCTGCGGCCGCTCGACGCCGCGGCGGTGGCGCGCGTGATCGAGCACCAGGCGCGCGACGCGGGGCACGCCGGCAAGCTCTCGGTGCGCGTGCAGTCGCTCGTCGACCTGCTGCGCGAGGCCGACTACTGGGCGGGCGCGGCGAGCCGCGCCGCCGTGGGCGCCGCGGACGTGCAGCGCGCGATCGACGCGCAGGTCGCGCGCGTGGACCGCGTTCGCGAGCGACTGCGCGAGCAGATCGTGCAGGGCACGCTGCTCGTCGCCACCGACGGCGAGCGCGCCGGGCAGGCCAACGGCCTCGCCGTGCTGCAGCTCGGGGACTTCGCCTTCGGCACGCCGCAGCGCATCACCGCGCGCGCGCGCCTCGGCGCGAAGGGCGTGGTCGACATCGAGCGCGAGTCCGAGCTCGGCGGCCCGATCCATTCGAAGGGCGTGCTGATCCTCTCGGGCTACCTCGCCGGGCGCTACGCGCCGGGGCTGCCGCTGTCGCTCTCGGCGAGCCTCGTGTTCGAGCAGAGCTACGGCGGGATCGAGGGCGACAGCGCGTCCTCGGCGGAGCTCTACGCGCTGCTCTCCGCGCTCGCCGAGGCGCCGCTCCGGCAGTCGCTCGCGGTCACGGGCTCGGTCAACCAGCTCGGCGACGTGCAGGCGATCGGCGGCGTGAACGAGAAGATCGAGGGCTTCTTCGACCTGTGCCGCGAGCGCGGCCTCACGGGCCGGCAGGGCGTGCTGATCCCGGCGTCGAACGTGCAGCACCTGATGCTGCGCGAGGACGTCGTGCGCGCGGCGGCCGAGGGCAGGTTCGCTGTCTACGCGGTGTCCACGGTCGACGAGGGCATCGAGCTGCTCACCGGCCTGCCGGCAGGCGAGATCCATGCGCGGGTCGAGGCGCGGCTCGCGCGCTTCGCCGAGCGGGCGCGCGAGTTCGCGGCCGCGGGCCGCCGCAAGCCATGGCGGGTCGAGAAGAAGAAGTGAGGATCCGGCGCGTGATCGCCTGCTTCGCGCCGGGCCACGGCGCGCGGCCGGAGGCAGCGGCGCGGCTCGCGCGCGAGCTCGAGGCGGAGTTCCTCGGGCTGTTCGTCGAGGACGCCGACCTCGTGCGCCTCGCGTCGCTGCCTTTCGCGCGCGAGGTCGGGCTCGCCTCGGCGTCGCTGCTCTCGATGGACCCCGGCGCGCTCGAGCGCCAGCTGCGCGCGCAGGCCGCACGCGTCGAGCAGGCGCTGCAGACGATCCTGGGCCCCGCGCCGGGCTGGTCGTTCCGCGTCGAGCGGGCGACGCCTGAGCGCGCCGTCGAGGCCGCGCTCGCCGAAGGGCACGCGCCGGCGCTGCTCATTCCGCCGGCCGCCGACCTTCGCGGCGCGCGCGTCCACGCGCGCCGCGTCGAGCTCACCCGGCAGGCGCTGAGGGCCTGGTGGACCTCGGGAAAGCCGCTCGTCCTGCTGCCCGACTGAATTGGCCCGGGCGCTAGCGGGTGACCAGGTCGGTGTGGCCGAAGCCCTTCGCGTAGTCCAGCACGGAGATCACTTCCGGGGTGACGCGGAACAGGCTCACGTCCGCCGGGCTCGGCAGGGCGGGAAGCCCGGGCGACTCCTGCTGCGGATACCTCCGCCTCAGCATGGCGAGCGCCTTCTCGGCCTCCTTCGGGTCGAGGACGGCTCGCGCCCGGGCCGCCATCGACAGCCCGCTGATTTCCATGACCTGCGGCGTGTCGTGATCGACGGTCAAGGACACCCGATCGTCGAGCGCGAGGTTGGCGGCTTTCTGGCTGTCGCGGCCGCACAGAAAATAGAGCGTGAGCCCGTCATTGGCGTAGCCGACGGTGGTCGCCTGCGGCCAGCCGTCGGGCCTCAAGGTGGCGATCGTCATGATCCTGTGCTGGTTCAGGATGTCCAGGATCTTGCGCCGTGTCGCTTCGTCCATGACCGGAGGCCTCCGCGTCCCTATCGAGGAAGCCTAGGGCATGGGCGGCATTGCAGCTTGACCGAGGTCAAGTGGCAGTCGTGCGGCCCAGCCGACGCCTCAACTCGGCCAGCGGCCGCGCGTTGAGCACGTCCTTCTTCTCCAGCCAGCCGCGGCGCGCCTGCCCGACGCCGAAGCGCAGCAGGCCGAAGTCGTCGGTGGCGTGCGCGTCGGAGTCGATGGCCACGAGCACGCCCTCGTCCTTCGCCATGCGGCAGTGCGCGTCGGTCAGGTCGAGGCGCTCGGGCTGCGCGTTCAGCTCGAGCGCCACGCCGCGGCGCTTCGCCGCGCGTACCACGGCGAGCATGTCGATGTCGCTGGCCTCGCGCTCGCCGATCAGCCGCCCGGTCGGGTGCGCGAGGATCGACAACAGGGGGTTCGCCATCGCCTTCACGATGCGCTCGGTCTGGCGCGCGCGCGGCAGGTCGAATTTCGAGTGCACGGCGCCGACGACCAGGTCCAGCTTCGACAGGATCGAGTCCGGCAGGTCGAGAGACCCATCCTCGAGGATGTCGACCTCGATGCCCTTCAGCAGCGTGATGCCCTTCAGCTCGCGGTTCAGCGCGTCGATCTCGGCGATCTGCTTCGCCAGGCGCTGCGGGTCCAGGCCGTGCGCCATCGCGAGATGCCGCGAGTGGTCGGTGATCGCGAGGTAGGCCAGGCCCGCCGCCTTCGCCGCGAGCGCCATCTCGCGCAGGGTATTGCGCCCGTCGGTGGCCTTGGTATGCGCGTGCAGGTCGCCCGCGAGATCGGATAGCGTCACCAGGTCCGGCAGCTCGCCGCGGCGCGCGGCCTCGAGCTCCCCGGCTTCCTCGCGCAGCTCGGGCTCGATGTAGGGCAGCCCCACCGCGGCGTAGACCGATTCCTCGGTCTCGCCCGCGATGCGCCTCGCGCCCTTCCACACGCCGTACTCGTTGATCTTGAGCCCGCGCGCGACGCCGAGCTTCCTCACGGCGATGTTGTGCGCCTTCGAGCCCGTGAAGTAGTGCAGCGCGGCGCCGAAGGATTCCTTCGGCACCACGCGCAGGTCGCACTGGAGGCCGCTCGCGAGGATCGCGCTCGCGCGCGTCGTGCCCTGCGCGATCACCTGCTGCACCTCGCCGTAGGCGGCGAATCGCTTGACGACCGCCTCGGGCTTCGACGACGCGACGAGGAAATCGAGGTCGCCGACCGTCTCCTTCATGCGGCGGTAGCTGCCGGCCACCGTCGCGCCGAGGTAGGTCGCGAACGGCTCGGCGTACTGCGCGGCGACCGCGAGCTTGAAGCGCGGCTTCTTCTTCCGGTGCGCGGCCGCGGCCTCGGCGAGGCGCTGCGCGGTCTTCGCGCCCAAGCCCGGGATTTCGGCAAGCGTTCCCTCGCCCGCCGCGCTCTCCAGCGCCTCGAGCGAGTCGATGCGCCGGTCGACGAGCGCGCGCAGGCGCTTGGGCCCGAGGCCCGGGAGCTTGAGCAGCTGCGTGACGCCGGCGGGAAACTTCCTTCGCAGCCGCTCGAGCAGCTTGCAGCTGCCGGTGGCGGCGATCTCGTGGATCTTGCCGTCGAGGTCCGCGCCGATGCCGGGGAGCTTCGGCAGGTCCCTGCCCGCGGCGAGCGTCGCGGCGAGGTCGAGCGACAGGCCGCCGACGATTCGCGCCGCGTTGCGGTAGGCGCGCACGCGGAACGGGTTCTCGTCGCCGAGCTCGAGCAGGTCGGCGATCTCCTCGAACGCCGCGGCGATGTCGGCGTTGTGGACCGGCATTCAGCGGCCGATCGGCAGATCGACGAAGGATGCGTGCCCCGCGTCGCGCAACACGCGAACCCGGGGCGCGGGCCGGAGCACCGGCGTCTCGAAGTTGTCGGCGTCGGCGAACGTGAGCGTCACGCGCAGCCGGTCGCCCTTCGCGAAGCGGCGCGCGGTGGGCTGCAGCTTGAATTCGAGCTCGGCCGGTCGCCCGGGCTCGAGCGGCGCGACGCCGTCCCGGGTGTGCGGGTGGTAGGGCAGTCCCAGGTTGTCGTAGGGCGCCTGGCCGGTCCGGCGCTGCGAGGCGCGCAGGTTGCCCTCGGTCACGTACGTCGAGCGCCCCTTCTCGTCCACCGCCTCGAGATACGCGAACACGTCGACGTCCGGCGCGTCCGCGGCGAGCCACAAGTGGAGCACGGGATGGCCGATGACCTCCGTGTCGATTGCGAGCGGCGCTCCAGTGTAGGCGAGGCCCTTGGCGTCGTTCGCCCGCATGTCCGGATACTCGTGCGGCCAGTTGATCGACTGCCAGCGCGATTTCTTCCCGGTCGTCGCTGAATAGTCCACGCTGCGCGCGTCGGCGGCCTCGGCGGCGTCGGGCGGCTGCGCCGCGAGCGACGCCGCGCCGAGGTAGAGGCGGTGCGGCGACGCGTTCCCGGGCGGCCAGTCCGCCGCCGTGCGCCAGGCCGAGCCCTTCGGCGCCCCGAGGACGAAGTAGTGGATCGGCGGCTCGCGCAGGATGCCGTTGTCGATGCCCTTCAGCCAGAAGTCGAACCAGCGTTGCGCCTCCGCCGCGTAGTCGAGGTCGTCGGCAAGCTTGTCCGCCTTGCTGTGATCGATCGGGCGCACGGTCAGTCGCTTGGGTACCGTGAGGTTGTGGTAGAGCAGCAGCGAGTCCGACGCGAAGATGTCGAACCAGCCGGTCGTCAGGTAGGTCGGCACGTTCGCGCGGTTGACGTCCGCAACGAGCGAGTACACCGAGCCGATCTGCCAGACCCGCTTCCCGCCGGCCGTGGAACTGTCGCGGAACGGGAAGTCCTTGAAGTGCTCCCCCTGCTCGCCCGTCGTGCGCCCGCGGCGCGCCTCGAGAACCTTGGCGAGCTGCGCGCCGTCCGGGTCGCTGTCGACCGGCGTGACCACGCGCTCGAGCAGCGCCATCGCCCAGCCGAAGAAGGACTGGAACCCCTGGTTGTAGACGCCGCCGGAGAACGTCAGGTCGTAGGCGTCGAAAGAGCTCGAGGCCGGGAAGATCGCCTTCAGGTGCGGGTTTCCCGCCGAGGCCGCGGCGAACTGGACCATGGCCTGGAACGACTCGCCGTACATGCCGATCTTCCCGTTCGACCAGGGCTGCGCCGCGATCCAGTCGAGGATCGCGTTCGCCTCGGCGGCCGCCGCCGCGTGCGAGAGGTCGGCGATGCCGGTCGAGGCGCCGGTGCCGGAGCGCTCGACGACGATCACCGCGTAGCCGTGCCGGATCATGCGCCCGAGCCAGCGCGTACGGAACGTCGGGTCGAGCAGGCGTCCGCGGTCCGAGGTCCAGTAGCGCACGCGCAGGTACGCGCGCTGCCACCAGGGCATCTCGAACAGGTCCGAGACGAGGTTATGGCCTTCGCGGTCGAAAATGGTGAATGTGCGCAGGTACGGCGTGTACTTGAACAGCACCGGCAGCGGTTCCGCGGCGGGGACGCCGTCGCGCGTCGGAAGGATCAGGTCGTAGGCGAGGCGCGTGCCATTGGGCAGCGTCAGGTAATCCGAGCGACGCAGGTTTCCGTCGTAGCGGGCCGGCGTGTAGCCTTCGTAGCGGCCAAATTCGGAGACGCGCACGTCGTCGGTGTGCCGGGGATAGAGCGCATAGGCCGCCGCCAGCGCGACGACCACGGCGGCGAGGACCAGGGCGTGGCGACGCATTGGCCCAGCCTGCCACCCGGCGGGCGAAACTGCTTGACGCGGATCAAACGATCAGTGGTCTTCGAGCCGCGGCACGCCGTCCTCGGCGGGCAGGCCGGTCTCGGAATCGATGTAGTCCGAGATCCCGATCTCGCCCTCCGCCTCCTCCAGCGTCTCTCCCGGCTCCAGGCCCGCGTCGCTCGCCTCCATGTCCTGCACGGCCTCGAGCAGCGTGGCGAACGGCCCGTATTCGCGCTCGCCGTCCTTCGCCTGCCAGTAGACGCCGTCGGGCCGCTCGACGATGCGCGTGCGGTCGTAGTCGGGGGCGGTTTCGGGAATGGCCTGGGTCATCGTTGCGCCATGTTACCTGCAAACGAGGACCGGCACGCGTGCATGCGAGACGGTCTTCAGGGTCTGGCTGCCCAGCGCCGCCAGCCCGCCGACGCCGTGCGTGCCCATGACGATCAGGTCGCAGCGGTGCCGGGACGCAACCTGCGTTATCGCGCGCCACGGCCTGTGCTCGCGCGTATTCGCGCGCCGCACGGACACGCCGGCGCCGGCCGCCTCGCGCTCCACCTGCCCGAGCGCGGCCTCGGCCGCTGCGCGCAGCGCGGCGCGCACCTGCGGGCCGAGGATCCCCGACCCGTACAGGCGGTCCCCGCTGAAGAGCGTCGGCACGCCCTCGGGCACGACGTGGAGCGCGGTCAACCGCGCCCCCAGGGCGGCGGCCAGCCGCGCCGCGCGCGCCGCCGCGCGACGCGCCGCGGGCGACCCGTCGGTCGGGACCAGGATGTTCCGATACGGCACGGCTTCATTTCGCCATGGCGGCGCCGCCGCGGTTTGACCGAAATCAATTCCCGCCGCTTCGGCCCTGTCACGCTGGCTCATGGGCCTGGAGCCGGTCTACCGCCGCACGATCGCGGGCGCCCTTGCGGTGTTCGGCGTGGTGCTCATGCTCGCGACCCCCTCGACCCGCGCGGGCGTCGCGGTGCTCGCGCTCGCGGTGGCGATCGAGGTGGCCGGCATCCTGATCGACCGCCGGCGCTAGAGGACCCGATGCCCTGGAACGAGGACTACTTTCCGGCATCGATGAAGAATCTGCCGCCGCTGGTGCGCGCGAAGGCGATCGAGATCGCCAACGCGCTGCTCGAGTCCGGGCACCCCGAAGGCCAGGCCATCCGCATTGCGATCGCGCAGGCGAAGGCCTGGGCGCGGCAGCATCCGTACGGGTGAAGCTCTTCCTCTGCGGCGACGTGATGACCGGCCGCGGCATCGACCAGGTGCTCGCGCATCCGGGCGATCCGGCGCTCGACGAACCCTGGGTGAAGGACGCGCGCGACTACATCGAGCTCGCCGAGCGCGCGAACGGCCCCATCCCGCGCGCGGTCGCGCCGGACTACGTCTGGGGCGATGCGCTCGCGCTGCTCGCGGAGGAGCGCCCCGACCTGCGCATCGCCAACCTCGAGACCGCGGTCACGGCGCGCGGCGCGCGCGCGCCCAAGGGCATCCATTACCGCATGCACCCGGCGAACGTCGAGTGCCTCTCGGCGGCGCGGCTGGACTGCTGCGTGCTCGCCAACAACCACGTGCTCGACTGGGGCGTGCGCGGGCTCGAGGACACGCTCGATGCCCTGCATGACGCGGGCCTGCGCACGGCGGGTGCCGGGCGCGACGCGGCCGGGGCGACGGCGCCGGCCGTGCTCGAGGCGCAGGGCGCGCGCGTGCTCGTATTCGCCTACGGACTGCAAAGCGCCGGCGTGCCCCCGGGCTGGGCGGCGGGTGCGGGCCGCCCCGGCGTGAGCTTCCTCGCCGACCTCTCGCCCGCGAGCGCAGACCGGGTCGCCGCGCAGGTGCGGGCCGCGAGGCGCGACGGCGACCGCGTGGTGGTCTCGCTGCACTGGGGTCCGAACTGGGGCTACGCGGTCGATCGCGAGCAGCGCGACTTCGTGCGGCGCCTGGTCGACGCGGGCGCCGCCGACGTCGTGCACGGACATTCGTCGCACCACCCGATGTCGCTCGAGGTGCACCGCGACCGGCTCATCCTGTACGGCTGCGGCGACCTGATCAACGACTACGAGGGCATCGAGGGCCACGAGGCGTTCCGCCCCGCGCTCGCGCTGATGTATTTCGCGACGCTCTCGCCCGACGGCGGCCTGCGCGGCCTCGCGCTGAGGCCGGTGCGGCGGCGGCGGTTCCGCCTCGAGCGCGCGGGCGCGGCAGACGCCGCGTGGCTGGAGGCCACGCTGCGCCGCGAGCGCGGCGCGCACTTCGACCCCGCGTGGTTGCGCTAGATCAAGGCCGCGGCCGGTCGGCGCGCGAAAATGATCTGATGGCCACGCTCTTCACCGACCGGCTCGACGCCGGGCGCCGCCTCGCGCAGGCGCTCGCTGCGCACAAGGCCCGCAACCCGCTCGTGCTCGCGATCCCGCGCGGCGCGGTGGCGATGGGGGCCGAGATCGCGAAGCTGCTCGGCGGCGAGCTCGACGTCGTGCTGGTCAAGAAGCTGCACGCGCCCGGCAGCCCCGAGTTCGCGGTGGGCGCGGTCGACGAGAGCGGCTGGACGTTCGTCGCCGGCTACGCGGCGCAGGCCGGCGCCGACGAGCGCTACCTCGCGCGCGAGCGCGCCGAGGAGCTCGAGCTGCTGCGGCGGCGCCGCGCGCTGTACACGCCCGCGCGCGCGCCCGCGGACCCCGCGGGCCGCGTCGCGATCGTGGTCGACGACGGCATCGCCACGGGCGCGAGCATGATCGCGGCGCTGCACTCCGTTCGCGCGAAGAAGCCCGCGCGCCTGGTGTGCGCGGTGCCCGTCGCGCCGCCCGGCAGCCTCGAGCAGATCCGCCCGTACTGCGACGAGCTCGTCTGCCTCGAGACGCCCGAGGACTTCATGGCGGTCGGCCAGTTCTACCGGCGCTTCGACCAGGTGGACGACGAAGAAGTCGTCGCGCTGCTCGCGCGCCATGGCAAGCGCGCCGCCTGATACGCTGAAGGCGCTGCTCGAGCAAAGCTGCGCGCGCTGGCGCGCGCGGCCGGCATTCACCAGCATGGGCGTCACTCTCAGCTACGGCGAGGTCGAGCGGCGCTCGGCGGCCTTCGGCGCTTACCTGCGCCGCGCGCTCGGGCTCGCGCCGGGCGAGCGCGTCGCGCTGATGCTGCCCAACCTGCTGCAATACCCGATCGCGCTGGCCGGCGCCCTGCGCGCCGGGCTCGCCGTGGTGAACGTGAACCCGCTCTACACGGCGAGCGAGCTGCGCTTGCAGCTCGGGGATTCCGGCGCGGCCGCGATCGTCGTGCTGGAGAACTTCGCGCACACGGTGCAGCAGGCGCTCGCCGGCACCAACGTGCGCCATGTGATCGTGACGCAGGTGGGCGATGCCTTTCCGGCGCCGAGGCGCTGGGCCGTCAACCTCGCGGTAAAGCGCTTCAGGCGCATTGTGCCCGCCTGGCGGATCGCCGGGGCGATCCCGTTCCGGCAAGCGCATGCCGCGGACACGCTCGAGGCCGTGGTGCACCCGGAGGACGTCGCCTTCCTGCAGTACACCGGCGGCACCACCGGGCGGCCGAAGGGCGCGGTGCTCACGCACGCCAACATGGCGGCCAACGTGCGCCAGACGCTGGCCTGGGCGAGCGCGGTGCTCAGGGAGGGCGAGGAAACCGTGGTCACCGCGTTGCCGCTCTACCACGTGTTCGCGCTCACCGCGAACCTGCTGCTCTTCTTCCGGCTCGGGGGAAGAAGCCTGCTGATCCCGAATCCGCGCGATATGCGCGCCTTCGTCGCGGAGCTGGCGCGCACGCGCTTCAGCGCCATCACCGGCGTGAGCACGCTGTACGCGGCGCTGCTCGACGCGCCCGGCTTCGACGCGGTGTGCCGCGCCAATCGCGGCGCGCTCAAGCTCTCGGTGGCGGGCGGCATGGCGCTGCAGCGCGAGGTGGCCGAGCGCTGGCAGCGCGCCACCGGCGCGCCGCTCGTCGAGGGCTACGGCCTCACCGAAGCCTCGCCCAACGTCTGCGCCAACCCCGTCGACGCGCGCGAGTTCAGCGGCAGGCTCGGCGCGCCGCTGCCCGAGACCGAGGTCACCATCCGCGGCGAGCAGGGCGCCGAGCTCGCGCGCGGCGAGACGGGCGAGATCTGCGTGCGCGGGCCGCAGGTGATGCGCGGCTACTGGAACGCGCCCGAGGAGAACGCGCAGGCGTTCTTCCCCGGCGGCTGGCTGCGCACGGGCGATCTGGGCAGGATCAATGCGCGCGGCGACATCGAGTTCGTCGAGCGGCTGAAGGACGTGATCGTGGTTTCGGGCTTCAAGGCCTACCCGAGCGAGATCGAGGCGGTGGCGCTCTCGCACCCGGGCGTGAAGGACGCGGGCGCGGCGGGCGTGCCGCACCCGAGGAGCGGCGAGGCGGTGGTGCTCTACGTCGTGCGGCGCGATCCGTCGCTCAGCGCCGAGGCGCTCGCCGCGCACTGCGCCGAGCGGCTCACGCCCTACAAGCGCCCGGTGCGCATCGAATTCAGGGAGTCGCTGCCCAAGTCGCCGCTCGGCAAGGTGCTGCGCCGCGAGCTGCGCGCGGCCGCCTAGCGCGCGGCGGGCTTGCGAACGCCTGTGCGGATCGCGTCCTTGGCGCGCTTTTCCGCGATCACGCCCAGGTAGCGCCGGATGGTCGCGCTTCGCAACCGCGGCCATGCATCATCGGCCGAGCAGCGGCAGCCGCCGCAGCCGCTTGCCGGTGGCCGCAAACACGGCGTTCGCCACCGCGGGCGCGAGCGGCGGCACGCCCGGCTCGCCTGCGCCGCCGGGCGGCTCGCGGCTTTCGACGAAGTGCACCTCGATCTCCGGCGTATCGGACATGCGCAGGATCGGGTAGTCCTCGAAGCTCGATTGCTCCACCGCGCCGTCCGCCAGCGTGATCTCGCCATGCAGCGCCGCGCTCAGCGCGAACACGATCGCGCCCTCCATCTGCGCCGCCACCGCGTCCGGGTTGACGAGCGTGCCGCAGTCGGCCGCGCACACGACGCGCGCCACGCGCCAGGCGTCGCCCTCGGCCGCGACCTCGGCGATCTGCGCCACCCAGCTGCCGTAACAGTGGTACACGGCAATGCCGCAGCCGCGGCCGCGCGTCAGCCGGCCGTGCCACGCGGCGCGCCGCGCGGCGAGCTCGAGCACGCCGCGATGGCGCGGCGCGTGCGCGAGCAGCCCGAGCCGGTAGGCGAGCGGGTCCTTCCCCGCCGCGGCGGCGAGCTCGTCGATGAAGCACTCGATGGCGAACGCATTCTGCGAGGCCCCGACCGACCGCCAGTAGCCGGTGGGCACGCCGGGGTCCTCCTTCACATGGAATTCGCGCAGGCTGGGAATCGCGTAGGGAACGTCGATTTCCTCCAGCGCGAGCTCCGGGCCGGCGATGCGCTGCTCCCAGGCGCTCGGCATGCCGCGCGCATCGAG
>Ga0335082_10005497_pt1 | contig 13848 bp, 7 predicted proteins | sample Lox_Sample_41_FD_206718 | JGI IMG/M metagenome (GOLD analysis project Ga0335082, IMG submission 206718) | Soil microbial communities from Loxahatchee National Wildlife Refuge, Florida, United States - Lox_Sample_4.1 | ecosystem: Environmental > Terrestrial > Soil > Wetlands | place: USA: Florida...
GAGCCGGCAGGGTTGGGCACGGGCTTCGACATTACCGAGCGAAAACGGGCAGAGGAGGAACTGCTGAAGAGCGAAGCCCGTCGTGCAGCGCTGCTCAATGCCGTCCCCGACTTGATGTTCCACATGAAGGCGGACGGAACCTTTATCGGCTTCCAAGCGCCCGAAGGCGCTGCCGTTTATGTTCAACCGTCCGACTTTCTCGGCAGAGGAGTTCAGGATGTGATGCCTGAGGCGATTGCGAACGACGCCCTGCGGCTTATTGCCGAAACCTTGAGTTCGGGCAGAGCCCAAGTTTTTGAGTACCAGTTACTGATGCGGGGCGATGTCCGTGACTACGAGGCGCGACTCGTTTCTTGCGGGGCCGATGAAGTGCTGGCGATTGTCCGCGACATCACTGAGAGACGGCAGGCGGAGATTGTGCTCAGAGAGAGCGAGGCCCGGCTGCGATCGGTTTTCGAGCATTCGCGCGATGGCATCGGAGTCATCCGCGCCGGAGTCCATGAATACGTGAATTCGGCGTACTCCCAAATGTTCGGCTGCTCCGAACCCGAGAAGTTCATGGGTCAGTCCTGCTCCGACCTCCTGGTGCGTGAACCGGACTTCACGGAACACTCTCAGGCATACGAGACCCGCGGCCGGCGCAAAGATGGTGGAGAGTTTGATGTTGATGTCCGGGTGTCCACGTATGTTTTTGCGGGAGAGCGTCGCTCAATCCTGGCAATCCGCGACATCAGCCTGCAGAAGCGACTCGAAGAACAGGCGCGCAAAGCGCAAATGATGGACGCCGTGGGCCGTCTTGCCGGTGGCGTGGCCCACGATTTCAACAACCTCCTTACCATCATCAAAGGCTATGCGCAGTTGACGTTAAACGAGCTTCCGCCGGATGACCCACTCGTAGCGAAGCTGGAGTACATTGCACACGCATCGAAACGCGCTGAGACTCTTGCGGATCAGCTATTGACTTTCAGCCAACGCCAGGTGGTACAGCCTCGTGTCATCGATTTGAATCGCGCTTTGACGGAGGCGTACCGGCCACTGCGCCGGCTGCTGGACGAGTCCATCGAATTGAGGATCGTTCCCGCGGAAAAATTGCACGCCATCAGAATCGATCCGCGCCAGTTGCAGCGTGTCCTGATCAACCTGGCTACGAATGCGAGCGAGGCCATGCCCCACGGCGGCATTCTCACAATCGAAGCGCATAACGTGGCGGCGGAAACCGCCGCCACGGCGTCTCTCCCTTCTGTCGAGCACGTGATGCTGGCCGTCTCCGACACGGGCGGAGGCATGGATGCGATCACGCTCAGTCATCTTTTCGAGCCATTCTTCACCACCAAGGAGTCGCCGCAGCGGAAGGGCTTGGGACTGCCGGCGACCTATGGCATTATCCGGCAGAGCGGAGGCGAGATCCGCGCCGCGAGCGAACCGGGCAAAGGGACGACTTTTCAAATCTATCTTCCCGCTGCTCCGGACGAAATGCCCGAACCAGTGCTATCCCGTCAACCAGAGTCCGGCATGGTGGACGGCAAGACAGTTCTTGTGGTGGAGGACGAACCAGCCGTGCGTGAGTTGGCCCGCCAGGTACTTGTGCGATACGGCTGCCGCGTTCTGAGTGCCGCTGACGCGCAAGAAGCCCTTTCACTGGCCAAAAAGGGCACGGAATTAATCGACGTCCTGCTTACCGACGTTGTCATGCCCAATATGAGCGGGCGGGAACTTGCGGTTCGGCTACGCGAACAGCGGCCGGATCTTAAGGTCGTCTACATGTCCGGCTATCCTCGCGATATTCTGGCCATGGACCTGGGCGACGCGGAGTTCACCTTCCTGCAGAAGCCCTTTTCCCCCTCCGCACTCGCGGCCAAGATCCGCGAAGCGCTGCAGCAGGCGTGAAGCTTAGATCCGGTGGAAGCTTCGCAGAATATCGCGCGTCGAGTAGCGCAGGGCAATGGGCCGCCCGTGCGGGCAGCTCATGGGCATGGCGCAGGCGCCCAATTCCCGCAACAACCAATCCATCTTGTTCGCTTCCAGCGGCGTGTTGATCTTGATCGCCGCCCGGCAGGCGACTGATGCAGCAATCCCGCGGCGCAGATCGTCAACCGACACGCGCCGCAGTTCCGATTCCGCAATGTCGAGAACCTCGCCCACCACTCTTTCCAGGTCGGCGGCCGCGATGCCCGCCGGCGCCGCTTTCACTGCAAGCGTGCGGTTTCCGAATGGCTCCGTTTCGAATCCAGCTGCCTGAAGATCGCCGGCGATCCGGTCGTATTCAATCTGTTGCGCCGCCGTCAATTCCACCACGATCGGCATCAGCAGGCGTTGCTGCTCGACGCGCCCGGCGGCCATCTGCCGCAGAACACGTTCAAACAGGATCCGCTCATGGGCTACGTGCTGATCGATGATCCAAAGCCCATCGCGTCCAGCGGCGACGATGAAGCTCTCGTGGATCTGGCCCAGGACGCGGAGATCAGAGAGCCCCGCGAGGCTGGCCGGTGCGCTCTCGTCCACTCCAGCCGGGAATCCGCCATGCGTGTCGGGCACCCGTAACCGCAGGGGTTGCACGGACTTTTCCGTCAACGGGATGGAAGCGCCGCCGAAATCGAAGCGCGGTTCGGCCGCGGGCGCGGGGCGCAGCGTGAAAACGGGAAGCTCCTCGCCTCGTCCCGGCTCGAGCGTCAGCGGCACCACGGGACGCGCCTCGTCGAACCGGTGATTTTCCAGCGATTGCGTGAAGTCGGAAAACGGCAGCGCCGCGGCCATTTGGGGCGGCGATGGAACGCCGAACGAAGGCGCCGGCCGGCTCTCGATGAGCGATTCGCGCACGGCATCGCGAACGAAGTCGTGGACGATGGTGCCCTGGCGGAATCGCACCTCGGTCTTCGACGGGTGAACATTCACGTCCACTTCCGACGGATCGCACTGCAGAAAGAGAAGGGCGAACGGGTAGGTTCCCGGCGGAATGAGGTTGTGATACGCCGATGAAATCCCGTGCAGAAGCAAACGATCTTTGATGAGGCGCCCGTTCACGAACAGGAAAATCGAGTTGCGGTTGAGCTTCTGCACCTGGGGACGGGAAACAAAGCCCTCCAAAACATAACCCTCGTGTTCGCGAATCTTGAGGTCCACCAGGTCCTCCAACGCCTGCCCGCCGAACACTTGAAAGACGCGTTCCCGCAATTCCGCAACTGGAGTCACGTGCAGCAGTTCTTTATCGTTGTGAGTCAGCCGGAACGTCTTGCCCGAATGGGCCAGGCTGTAGTGGGTTACCAACTGCGCGATATGCGTCAGTTCTGTTTGTTCCGAACGAAGAAATTTCTTGCGCGCGGGAACGTTATAAAAGAGATCGCGAACCGTGATCGTGGTTCCCGGCTCGAACGCCTGCTCGTCGCAGCGCAGCAGCCGCCCGCCGGCAATCTCCACGCGTGTGCCGGAGGGCTCCTCGGCGCTGCGTGTTTCCAGGACCAGCCGGGAAACCGATCCGATCGACGGCAGCGCCTCCCCTCGAAAGCCGAGCGTGGCAATCGCCTCCAGGTCGTGGATGGTCGTCAGCTTACTGGTTGCGTGGCGTTCAAAGGCGAGCAGCGCGTCGTCCCGCAACATGCCGTGGCCATTGTCCGTCACGCGGAGAAGGCGCCTTCCCCCGCTCTCGGCGTCGACGAGCACTTCAGTGGCGCCGGCATCGATGGAGTTTTCCAGCAGTTCCTTGACGACGGACGCAGGCCGCTCAACCACCTCGCCGGCGGCGATTTTGTTAGCAATCTGATCGGAGAGAATCCGGATACGGCCCAAGATTTTATTGGACCACGATCCCCTTGTCCTCGAGAATGGTGCCGAGCTTCTGCTGCAAGTTCACCATATTGCGGCGGTACTGGACAGTGCTGCTGACCAGGTTCGACTGCGCGTTGGTGAGATCCGTCTGCGACGACAACAGGAAGAACAGCGTGATGACGCCCAGATCGTATCTCTTCTGGTCGGCTTCAGCGCGTTTGATGGAATAATCGACGGCGATGCGGGCTAGCTTGACGCTGGCGCGGCTGCTCTCCACTTGGGTGATTGCCGTCAGTACGTCCTGCCGGATTTGCTGCTCGACCTGCCGTTGCTGGAAGATCTGCAGTTTCTTGTTCACCATGGTATCCGCCAGGTTCGCCGCGGCGTTGTGGTCCCGGAGAGGGAAGTTCAGAGTCACGCCCATCGCGTAGGTCGGATAGCCAAAGTTGAACATCTGGCCCCAGGAATCGATCGGGCTGCCGGGAATCATGCCGCCACCCTGAAGGAACTGGTTACCGCCGCGTCCATAGGTTGTGTAGGTTCCCGTGAGATTCAGCAGGGGTTTCAACGTGTTTCGTGCGCTGAGGATCTGGAGGTCGGCATTGATGATGTCTTCCTTCTCCGCTTTGAGGTCGGGCCGCAGCACCATCGCTTGCTGCACCAGAGCCTCGCGGTCGAAAGGCTTCTCATCCAGGTTCGGTTCCACCTTCTCCGTCAGGACGATGGGCAATTTCCGGACCTCGGGATCGAGGTCCGCTCCAATGTAACGGCGCAAAACATCTTCCGCCTGGAGAAGCTGATACTGAACGCGAGTCAGGTTGATTTGGGCCGTGGCGTACTGTTGCTCAGGCTGGTACACCTCCAGCGGGCTGGTGGCGCCAAGCTCAATTTCCTTGCGGGCGCGTTCCAGCGACTGTCGTGACAGCTCGAGAGCCTGCTCCTGTACCTTGATGTTCTCCTTTGCGGACACGACATCCCAATACGCGTTCTCGGCCGTCACCATGTACGTTTGCAGCGTCGATTCATAGCGAAGCCCAGTCGATTTCAACGTGCTCTTCGCGATAATGATGGGCAACCGGTTCACATAAAAGCCCCGGTTGCGCAACAGCGGCTGGCTGAAGCCCATCGCCCATGAGTTCGAATAGCCTGGGTTGAACGTCTGGAAGGCATTGTTCGTAGAGGCCTTCGTCCACGCAAGACTCGAGATGATCTGAGTTCCGTTTTCCAGCGTTTGCTGATAGCGCATTTGGAGGGGCTGGTTGAGATTCGACAGAATCGATGCCCCTTCCAACGCGTTCGAGGTAGGCGTCAGCGCTCGCGACGTATTGAACGAACTGTTGATGAACGGATCGAAGGGAGAGAATGCCCGCTGGATTGCGTTCTTCGGCGTCTCGACATTCAACCGCTGGATGGCGATATCCGTGTTGTTGACGAGCACCAACTGCAGATAGTTCTTCAGTGAGAGCTCGAGCTTGTTATCGACGACATAGTCTCTCAACCGCACAGGCGCCTGTAGAGACACATTGAGGTCGGGCGTCGTGAAGTTCTTCTTCCAATACGCCTTGGTGCCGATCCATGGCGCCGTGGGCTCGGTCAGCACAGGATCTGACAAAGCTTTGACGGGACCCTCGGGCGACGGTTGAGCGGATGTCGGCGCCGCGCCACCTGGAGGAGGCGGCACGGCCGATGCCGCCGCGGGCTGCGCTGGCGCTCCACCGGCCACCTGAGCGCCTGCGGGCAATGAGAGTACAAAGGTCAGTACAACTGCAAGGATACGCATGTTTCTACTCGTAACGGATCGCTTCAATGGGATCGAGTTTGGCGGCCTGCACGGCCGGGTAGATTCCGAACAGCAGTCCAATCCCGACCGATACACCGAAAGCGACTGCGATGGACGTCAGCGTGACGACCGTGGACCATCCCGCGGCAGCGGCGATGATGCGGGATAGAGTAAAGCCGAAAAGAATGCCGATTAAGCCGCCCAAGATGGATATCATTACGGCCTCTGTCAAAAACTGTCGAATAATGTCGGCCTGGCGGGCTCCGATGGCTCGTCGGATGCCGATCTCACGGGTTCGCTCCAGAACGGTTGCCAACATGATGTTCATGATGCCGATGCCGCCGACCAGCAGCGAAATGCCCGCGATACAGATCATGACGATCTTGAAGATGTTAGAAGTCCGCTTCTTCTGTTCCAGCAGCCCGGCAGGCACCGTCACCGTAACATCACCCGCATCTTTGTGCGTAGCGGCCAAAATCGCATTAATGACGCTGGCGGTTTCGATGGAATCCGTACCGGGTTTCACCCGAATGTAGACGCCATCGATCTCGTCCTTCAAAAAACTGTTGACGTCCTCGAAGCGGCGCATCACCGTGTTCAGCGGGGCCACCACCAGGTTGTTGCGCGAAAGAATCTCGACGCCTTCCACGTCGGTATCGGCGCCGGCCTGTTGGGCCATGACACCGATCACCTGCAGCCAGGTATCGTTGATCTTGACGTACTTCCCCACCGCTGGCTCGTAGCCCAGCAAGCCCACCTTTGCCGATTCACCGAGCACGCAAACCGGTACCGACTTGCTGTCCTCATCGTCGCTGAAAAAGCGCCCTTCCACAATGCGAATGCTCTGGATGTCCTTGTAGCTGGTTTGCACGCCAATGAGAACCGGCGGTTCAGCCGCGGTCTTCGGCAGCACCTTCATCGGTTTGAACCGCTTCCGCGGAGTCATCTTCTCGATGCCCTGGACGTTTTCCTGTATGGCGCGATAGTCGCGAAACGTCAGGCCCGGCGACACCGTGCGGCGGGTCTGAAGCTCGTTCCGATCCACCGCTTCTTTGGCTTCAATGATGATGTTGTTGACACCCAGCAGGTCGATGTAGCTGAGCATCTCCTTCTCGACGCCCGCCGTAATGGCCAGCATGGCCACCACCGCGCCGACACCGAAAATCATGCCGAGCATCGTCAGCATTGTGCGGAGCTTGTGAACCAGAAGGCTCGACAGCCCCATGTAGATTTCAGGGATGAGACCCTGCAGTACGGCGGTCATGTTAGCGAGCTCCTCCGCCGGATCCACCGACAGGCAGTGCTCCCGCTGCGCCCGATCCGCCTTCTTTCTTTTCCTGCTTCTTCTGGCCCGGCTTGGCGGTCGGGTCGGACATGGCCACCGTTTCGCCTACCCTCACGCCGCCCGAAAGGATACTCACGGATTCACTTCGTTTCGAGATCTGAACTTCACGCGGCTCGAAGCGGTCGCCGGACTTCACATAGACCACCGGCTTGCCGTCTTTCTCGAAAATCACCTGGTTCGGCAGGTAGATGGCGTTAGGGACCTTCTCCACGATGATCTCGACGTCGGCCAGTAGACCAGGCCGCAGCAACACATCGAGATTCGAGTCTTCTCCCGGCGCCGGAGGCAATTCGGCTGAATCAAGATCCTTCTGCGAGAAGGTTCCTCCGCCGCCCATCACGGGAGGCAGATCCATCCCGCCTCCTCGCCTACCATTCCCGCCACCCGGACCGCCGCCCGGCCCGCCAAAGCCGAATGCCATCGCCTGAGGAGCGCCAGGGGTCGAACTGTCGCTCTTTTTGCCGTCAGCCTGTTTCGTGTCGCCTTTCTTGTCGTCGCTCTTCTTGGCCGCACCGCCGCCCATTTGTTCACGAATCTTGGCAAAAAGCTGCTGCCGCTCTTCCGGTGAAAGATCTTGCATGTTTCGCCCGTTGAGAGCCTTCTGCATCGCCTCGCGCATCTTCTGCCGCTGTTCATCCGACATCTGGGGCCGGTCGCCGCCGCCAAACCCACCCTGCCGTCCGCCCTGCCCGCCGTCCTGACCGCCTGCGCCCGCCTGCATGACCACCATCTGCGGACCGCCGCCACCCGCACCGCCACCCATCGCAGCCATTCCGCCCGGCATTTGAGCTGCGTTATTGGCGGCGTCAAAGCCAGGCATCATCGCCATCATCGAAGGCTGGGTAACGGAGATCGGCTTCTTCCGGTTCTCCTCCGCCATGCGCATGATGCCGGCGATCTGTTCGGGCTTTGCCCCCAGCGCGGTGAGCAGTTGATGCATATCGATCGAAAAGACCACGTCAAACTTCTTGCCCGGATCCGACGAGAACACATTCGCGCTCGCCGTGCCGCTCATCGATTTAATCTTCCCGTTGAAGACTTTGTCGGAAAGCGCATCCAGCCGCATCAACACTTCCTGGCCTTCCTTCAAATTCGCCCGATCCAGTTCGCCGACACGAGCCGTCACTTCCAATTCGGACAGGTCGAGGACCTCGGCTACGGGAATGCCAGGCTGCAACTGGTCGCCTTCGCGAATATCAGGAACGGCAGTCCCGAACATTCCGCCAAAGCCACTGCGATTCTGTTTGATCGCCACCAGGCCGCTGATGGGAGACAGCAGTTTTACCTGTGCCAGCCGCATCCGCTCCCGTTGGATATCCAACAGACTGCGCCGCCGCTTTTCCATCAGCACATTCAGTTCGGCCTGCGCCTGGTCCTGCTTCGACTTGATATCGCTTTCCAACTGCTTCAATGCCTGCTCCGACTGCTTCAGGTTATTCTTCTTCTGATCGATTTCAGAGAGAATCTCGTTGCGCTTGACTTCAAGCTGAGCGCGGCGAACGGAGTAACGGGCGCGCAGCAGGTCCACCTGGTCCTGGTTGTTTCGAATGGCGAGATCGGCCTGGGACTTTTTGATCTGTTCGTCGAACTGTTCCAGCTCCAATTGCTTCTGTTCGAGCCGCGCGACCACTTCGGAGTCGTCGAATTCAACGATCAAATTCTTCTCTTTGGCCGAAGCGCCCAACGGCGCCAGCTTGGTCACCTGGATGCTGCCGAATAGGTTGGGAGCGCTCAATGTCGCGCTGCGCACGGCTCGCAATTCTCCCCGGGTAAATGTGCGCACCACGACATCGCCCTGACGGACCTTCGTCACGGGAGTCTGTGCCTGCCGCGACGGCAGTCCCTTGAAGTAGTGGTACACCGCCCATCCGGCGCCCCCGATGAGCACCAGCAGGAATAGACGGATTGCGATCTTTTTCATGGCAAACACTTCCCGAGTTCAGAACTTTTTGGCCCGCTTGGCAACCTCTGCCGGGTTCTCCAGCGCAATACGGTCGCCCTCCTGCAGGCCCTTCAGGACGACGATGTCGCTTTCATTCCGTTTGCCCACCTCAATCATGCGGGTCTCAAAGCCCAGGCCCCGAGACAACCAGACGGCCGGCTTGCCCTTCTCCAGGAAACTCGCTTTTGCCGGAATCATGAGCGCGTTTGGCACGCTTTCAATCAGAATCTCGGCTGAAGCCGACATCCCTGGACGCAGCCGGTTGTCGTTCTGCTCCAGGGTGGCCCGCGCGGGGAATATCTTCTCCGTCGGCACGCCGGGGCCCCGGAAGTTGAGCTGCGCGATCGGGCTGAACCAGTCCAGTGTCGCCGTGAACTCGCGGTCCGGAATCGCCTCCACACGGACCTTCAGCTTCTGGCCGGTCTGCAATTTGCCCCGGTCCACTTCATCCAGTTTCAACTCGATCCGCATCTCCCGCAGGTCGGGCAACTCCGCGATCGAAGCTCCGGTCCATGCTTGGTCGCCTTCCTTGAACGGCGGCGGCGTCGAACCCCACGAGCCCTGCGCCCGAAAGTTCGGCAACACGTTCACCATGCCGTCAACGGGCGCCCGGATCACCATCTTGGACAGGTAATCCTTGATACGGGTCTGGTCGCGGACAGCCTTGTCTTTCCGCTGCTGCAACCGCTCCACGTCCGCTTCCTGCTGGACGTCATGGGCCTTGATGGTGGTCTTCACCTGGCCGAGCGAACCTTTCGAAATGCCAACGTCGATCCGGTTCTTGGCGCCTTCGATCTCCGACAGGATTTCCGCCTTGCTGGCCTCCAGTTCGGCGCGCTGCACGTCGAATTCTCCGGTCATCAGGTTCATCGCGTCGCCCTCGTCCACGATCTTGTGGCTGGCCTTCTGCTGCACCATCTCGCTGTCCACGGTCCGCACCTGGGTCTGGCGATCCAGATAGTAGCTTTCCAACTGGGCCGTGTCGAACTCCACCACCACCTCACCGGCCTTGATAAATTTGCCGGACTCCGCGAGTTTCGTGATGCGGGGGTTGGGAACTTGGGGCGCGGTAAGGATCACCGACTTGGTCGCTTTGATCTCGCCGTGTGCTTTGACGGTAATGGTGAACTCGGCCTTCCGGACTTTCGCCACGGGAACTTCGATGGGAGTCGACGTGTTGTAGCGGTAGGCGGCAAAACTGCCTCCGGCCACGCACAGCAGCAGGACGGTTCCGGCAATCGCGCGGCGGCGCCCGGACCCAACTTGGCCGAGCTTCTGTTTGGGCTTAAGATCTTTGGACATTTTCTTCGGTCTTCGCTGTTGTGGATTGTCCTGTGGCGGGAGGTTCCAGTGCGATCACCTCGCCCGGTTTGAGACCCTCCAAAATTTCCGCGTGAATGTTGTTGCGGACTCCCAGCCGCACCTGGCGCCGCTCGTAAATCTCCCCGGTCTTCACATAGACATAAGGCTGGCTGTCACGCGCATCCTGGAACACGCTCTCCAGTGGCGCCACCACCGCGGTTTGCTTCCCTGATTCCACGACCACATCGGCGCTGACAGACAAATCGGGAATAACGCGCGGATCCAGCTTGTCCAACTTCAGGAACACCGGGACCTCTTTCACGAACTTGTCGCGGAAGCCCGCCGTGTTGGTCATGGCGCCGATGGATACGACATGCGCCGGCAACATCAAATCGGGGAATGCATCGAAACGAAGGCTGGCTCGCGCTCCAATTCGAACCAGTTCCACATCCGTCTGGTTCACCGTCGCCTGGACGAGCATCGAATTGAGGTCAACAACCTGCATGAAGAGCTGGCCGGGAAAGAGCTGGTCCCCCTGCTGGATCTGCTGCATTTCGGGGCCCCGGCGGATCGTCTGCATTACGGCCATTCCGTCCATCGGCGCTTTCATGAGCAGTTTGTCGACGTTGATTTGGGCCCGCTTCAGCTCCAGGTTTGCTTGGTCCATGTCGATCTGCGCGGCGCGGCGAGCCGACTTCTCACTCACGTCCGCGTACGGCAGCATTCCCTTCACCATCTTCAACTGCAGTTCCGCCTCCTCCAGCGTCAACTTCAGCCGTTCGGCATCGATGTCCGAAAGAACGGGCGCGGTCTTGATATCCAACTTCGCCTTGTCGACAGCCGATTGCGCCACCGTGACCTGCTGTTCGCGTTGTTTCCTCGAAACGTCCAACTCTGAATCGAGCCGCCGCAGGCTGCGGTCCGACTGGTCCACGTTCGCTTTGAAATCATCGAGCCGAAGAAGTTGGTACTGGCGGTCGAACTCGGCGACGACGTCGCCTCGCTTTACGAATTTGCCGCTCGGGATTGCCGATTGCAGAACCTGCATGAAATCGCTGGCTCCGCCACTCATGCCGGAAAAGTCGCCGCCACTGAAATTGCCGACGTTCGATGTCGCGGCGGCAGTGGAACCCCGCGACGCACTGGATGTAGAACTTGTCGAAGACGATGAGCTGCTGCCAAACCGGTTTACGTTGGCGCCCCTGAATCCCGCACTCGATGACGACGATGAACCGGAAGTGGAACTGCCCGTCGAACTTGCTGTGCTGGTACTGCTTGTCGACGAGGAAGTCGAAGAAGACGAACTGCTTCCGCCGCCACCCCCTCCACCGCCACCCTGTACCGTAATCTGTACGGCGGCCCCGCCCCCCATCCTTCCGCCCGACGACATCATGACTGATACACCGCGGCCCCCGCGAAGTTGGGGAGCCGTAATAGACATGAACCTCCCGGCGGCGGTGACTCCGGTCAAACGGATCGTTTTTTCAAGATTGCCGTGCTGGACGGATGCAGTCCGAACCCCGGTTACCACGGGACCACCACCACCCATGTCGGGTACTCGCCAGAGGTCGCGAAGAGTGTACCCCCCCAGACCTAGCCCGAATAGAACTAGAAACAAATAAATCAGTAACTTGCGAGATTTCTCTGGCGCCGGGGGAACGACTTCAGGTCGCCGTTTCGGCAGAGGCGGGACACTGGGTTGTGGGATCGGCTCAGGTTGCATGACAGTACCGCGCTCGACGGCTGACGCGCCCGGCGGGTGACGAATGCTCGACGCCTGTTATGACGATTCCAGGCCTGGAAAGGTTATCTTCCCGACTCATCGAAAGATGCCACCCGCGAGAGGGTGGCCTAGCCGCTCATCGAAGCCAGGAACTCGGCGTTCGACCGGGTCTTGGCCAGTTTGTCCAACAGCAATTCTACAGACTCGACCGGCGAAAGTGGGGCCAAAACCTTGCGTAGCACCCAGATCCGGTTCAACTCCTCGCGGGGGATCAACAGTTCGTCCTTCCGGGTACCGGACTTGTTAATATCGATTGCCGGGAAGATCCGCTTATCCACCAACTTACGGTCAAGATGGATTTCCATGTTGCCCGTACCTTTGAACTCCTCGAAGATAACGTCGTCCATCCTTGATCCGGTATCGATCAGGGCCGTCGCGATGATAGTGAGCGAGCCGCCTTCCTCGATATTGCGCGCAGCGCCGAAAAACCGCTTCGGCCGCTGCAAAGCATTCGAGTCGACGCCGCCGGACAACACCTTGCCACTAGGTGGAACCACAGTGTTGTAGGCGCGGGCCAGACGTGTAATCGAGTCGAGCAGGATGACGACATCCCGCTTGTGCTCAACCAGCCGCTTTGCCTTCTCAATCACCATCTCGGCTACCTGCACGTGGCGCTGTGCAGGTTCGTCAAATGTCGAACTGATCACTTCACCCTTCACCGAACGCTGCATGTCGGTGACTTCCTCGGGGCGTTCGTCGATCAGCAATACAATCAGAACAATCTCCGGGTGGTTTGCGGCAATCGAGTGTGCCACGGATTGGAGCATCATCGTCTTGCCGGTCCGGGGAGCCGCCACGATAAGGCCGCGCTGCCCTTTCCCGATCGGCGTCAGCATATCCATTACGCGCCCGGTGTAGTTGTCCTTCGCCGTTTCCAGCCTCACACGTCCCTGCGGATAGAGCGGCGTGAGGTTGTCGAAGAAGATCTTGTTGCGCGCTTCCTCCGGCGGCTCGAAGTTGATCGCGTCCACCTTGATGAGCGCGAAATACCGCTCGCCTTCCTTCGGCGGGCGGATCTGGCCGCTCACCGTATCGCCGGTGCGCAGGTCAAAGCGCCGGATCTGGGACGGCGATACGTACACGTCGTCCGGACCGGGCAGGTAGTTGTATTCAGGAGCGCGCAGGAAGCCGAAGCCGTCCGGCAGGCACTCCAGAACACCTTCCGAAAAGATCAGGCCCGCCTTTTCAGCCTGCGTCTGCAGGATTTTGAAGATGAGCTCCTGCTTCCGCATTCCGGCCATGCCGGTAATGCCCAGGTCGCGGGCGATCTGGTTGAGCTTGGAGATCGACATCTCCTTCAACACACCCAGATCGAGGTTGCCGTTCTTGATCGCGCTCACCCGCTCCGTTTTGGGCTCCTCCGCCGGCTTTGCCTCCGGGGGTTTTGTCTCGACCGCCGCCACTTTGGGCTCGGCAGACTTCGCCTCGGAGGTTCGCTTCCGGGAGGCGGGGGCAGGTTCGGGTTTGGGGGTTGCTTCTTCGGGGCTGACGTCTGGAGTCAGCGCGTCCTTGTTTTCAAAATCGTTTGCCAAAGTTCCTTTACTCCTTGGCCGTTCACGGCCGAAAACCAAACCAGTTCGCCATCCGGCCAATGCCGCCGGATCGCCTTCTGGCTTTGACTTCGCTCCTTCTGGTTCAGCTTGTCCACCTTGGTGGCGACAACAACATAAGGCCGCTGGTGGTGCTCAAGCCACTCTCGAAGCTGCAAGTCCTTTTCCATCCACCCGCGCCGTGCATCGAGCAGCAGCAACGCGAGCACGAGCGACGACCGCTCGCCGAGATACGCTTCAATCACCTCGCGCCACGCTCTGGACGTGGCTTGGGAAACGTGGGCGTATCCATATCCCGGCAGATCGACGAAATACCAAACGCCGTCCACCCGGTAAAAATTCACTGATTGTGTTCGGCCCGGCGTACTCGACGAGAACGCCAGA
>Ga0335082_10005498_pt1 | contig 13845 bp, 12 predicted proteins | sample Lox_Sample_41_FD_206718 | JGI IMG/M metagenome (GOLD analysis project Ga0335082, IMG submission 206718) | Soil microbial communities from Loxahatchee National Wildlife Refuge, Florida, United States - Lox_Sample_4.1 | ecosystem: Environmental > Terrestrial > Soil > Wetlands | place: USA...
CTTCGGCGACGGCTTTCAACTAACATCGCCGGGAGGCGGCGCGCCGTGCGCGGCATTGAAATCAGGGAAAGAATTGAGCAAGCAAACAGGAGAGCCTTCTCCAGCGATCGAGGCCGTCGAGCGGCCGGCTCCGGCCGAGGCGACCTCCAATTCAGCCTGGGGGAGCGACGCGATTGCCGCGGTGTTGCGGCAACTCGATATTCCCTATGTCGCGCTCAACCCCGGCGCCAGCTATCGCGGTCTCCATGACAGCCTCGTCAATTACCTCGGCAATGAGCGGCCGCAAATGCTGCTCTGCCTCCATGAGGAGAGCGCGGTCGCAATTGCGCACGGCTGGGCGAAGGTGACGGAGCGGCCGATGGCCGCGATCGTGCACAGCAATGTCGGCCTCATGCACGCGACCATGGCCGTTTTCAATGCGTGGTGCGACCGCGCGCCCCTGCTCCTGCTGGGCGCGACGGGACCGGTCGACGCGACGAAGCGGCGCCCCTGGATCGACTGGATCCACACCGCGCGCGATCAGGGCGCGCTCATCCGCCACTACACCAAATGGGACGACCAGCCGGCCTCCGTGGGCGCGGCGCAAGAGGCGCTGCTGCGCGCGAACCTCATCGCGCTGACGGCGCCGCGCGGACCGGTCTACGTCAATCTCGACGCGAGCCTGCAGGAGGAGTCGATCCCGGAAATGCCGCGCCCGCCGGAGGCGGCGCGCCATCTGCCGCCGGCACCCTCTCACCCCGCGGCGAACGCCATCGACGCCGCGGCGAAAATCCTGGTGCAGGCGAAGCAGCCGGTGATCATGATCGGCCGCGTCTCCCGCGACAGCGCGGCCTGGCAACGACGGATCGAGCTTGCGGAGGCACTGGGCGCGCGCGTCGTCACTACCTTGCTCGCTGCCGCCGGGTTCCCGACCGACCACCCGCTGCACGCGGCGCCACCGGGCAATTTCCTGACGCCCGCGGGCATGGAAGTGGTCGCAAGCGCCGACGCGATCTTGAGCCTCGACTGGGTCGATCTGGCGGGCGCGCTGCGCAGCGCCTTCGGCGCAAAGCCCATAGCGGCGAAGATCGTCCAGGTCTCGGTCGATCAATACATCCATAACGGCTGGAGCATGGATTACCAGGGCCTGCCGCCTGTGGACCTGCATCTCCTCGCAGAGCCCGACATCGCGGTGCTGCCCTTGCTCGCGGCGGTGCGCGCGCTGCGGCCCATCCCGCCGGCCCTTCCGCCGCGGGAAACGCGGCAGGGCGCGCCGCCGCCCGCAGCGCTCGAGAGCGCCGGGACGATCGAGGTGCCGATGCTCGCGACTGCGCTTGCGGCGGCGCTCGGCGATAGCGAAGCCTCGCTCGTGCGCCTGCCATTGAGCTGGGCCGGACATCTCCGGGATTTCCGGCATCCTCTCGATTACCTCGGCTGCGATGGCGGCGGCGGCGTTGGCGCGGGGCCTGGGAACGCGGTAGGCGCTGCGCTGGCACTGCGCGGGAGCGGGCGACTTCCTGTCGCGATAATCGGCGACGGCGATTTCCTGATGGGGAACACCGCGCTCTGGACGGCCGCGCATTACGGGATTCCCGTACTCATCATCGTCGCCAACAACCGCTCCTTCTTCAACGACGAACTGCACCAGGAGCGCGTGGCGAAGGTACGGGGACGGCCGGTCGCCAATCGCTGGATCGGCCAGGCGATCCGCGAACCAGATATCGACATCGCCGCGATGGCGCGCGCCCAAGGCTGCCTCGGCATCGGGCCGGTCGCCGATCCCAAGCGCCTCGTCGCCGCGCTCGCGGAGGGCATCGGCGCCGTACGCGGCGGAAAGCCTTGCGTCGTCGATGTCCGCGTCGCCATGGGTTACGATCCCGCCGCCGCAGCGGGCATGCAGCGAACGGTGAAATCCTAGGGGCGGCAGAGAATGGCGGCGGTCGTCCTCAGCGTCGACGGCATCTCGAAGACCTATGTTGCCGCCGACGGCACGAGGATCGCCGCACTCGAGGGCGTCTCGCTCGACGTGCGCGAGGGCGAATTCGTCTCGGTGATTGGCCCCAGCGGTTGCGGGAAGTCGACGCTCTTCCAGATCATCGGGGGCCTACTCGGCAGCGACGGCGGCAGCGTCCGCGTCGACGGGCATCCCATCTCCGGATCGCATCGCGACATCGGCATGGTCTTCCAGGAGGAATCGACCTTTCCGTGGCGGAACGTGCTCGAGAACGTTGCATTCCCGCTGGAGCTCGCGGGGATGCCGAGAGCCGAGCGCGAGCAGGCCGCGCGCGGACTCATCCGCCTCGTCGGCCTCGAGGGATTCGAGAAGCGCTTTCCCGATGAGCTCTCCGGCGGCATGCGCCAGCGCACGGCGATCGCGCGCACGCTCGCGGCCGAGCCTCGGATCCTCCTGATGGACGAGCCCTTCGCCTCGCTCGACGAGCAAACACGCATCCTCCTCGGCGACAAGATCCTGCAGATCTGGCGCCAGTTGAAGCAGACGACGCTGCTCATAACGCACGACATTACGGAAGCCGTGCAGCTCAGCGATCGCGTGGCGGTCATGACCTATCGGCCCGGGCGCATCAAGCGGGTGATCGAGATCGATCTGCCGCGCCCCCGTGACTCCGCGCAGATCGCGAGCCCGGAATTCGGCCGCTACGTCGGCATGCTGTGGCAGGATTTGCGCGAGGAGGCTAGCCGCGGCCTCGCGGATGCGGATAGCATGCACTGAAGGATACGAAGAACACGGGAGGAGACGATGATCCGTACCCTGGGTCGCGCGGGCACTATTGCCGCCGCGTTGATCGCACTCTCGATGGCGGCGCCGGCCTCGGCGCTCGACGTGATCAAAGTCGCAGACGCACAGAAGGGCTTCTGGGACACCGCCTTCGTCTTCCTGGGGCAGGAGCGCGGCTTCTTCAGGGAGCAGGGGATCGAGCTCGACATCCAGTGGACGGAAGGCGGCGCCGACACACAGCAGGCCGTGATCACCGGCAGCTTCGACGTGGGCCTCGCGACGGGATTGCTCGGCGTCGTCAGTGCCTACGCCAAAGGCGCACCGATCGTCCTCCTGAGCTCGGAGATGACCGGCGCCTCCGATCTCCTCTGGTATGTGCGCGCGGATAGCCCGATCAAGAGCCTCGCGGACATCGAAGGCAAGACCATCGCCTTCTCACGGCCGGGGTCCTCGAGCAATCAGATCGCGGCGGCGCTGGTGAAGCTCTCGGGCAAGAGCGCAAAGCTCGTCTCGACCGGCGGCGCGCCGGCGACTCTGACGCAGGTGATGTCCGGCCAGATCGATGTCGGCTGGTCGGCGGTGCCGGGGCCGCTGGAGCTGGTCGGCGAGGGCAAGCTCCGGGTGATCGCCGTCGGCAACGACGCGCCCGGCGCCGCGGAGCAAACCGTCAGGGTCAACATCACGAACGCCACTATGCTCAGCACGCGCCGCGACGTGCTTCGGCGGTTCCTGGTCGCTTATCAGAAGACTATCGACTGGGCCTATAGCAGCCCCGAGGTGCTGCAGGACTATGCGAAATTCGCGAGCGTGAAGCCGGAGACGGTCGAATTGCTGCGCGCCAAATACTTCGCCAAATCGGCCGTCGCTCTCGACCGGATGGCCGGACTCGACGCTACGATGCGCGAAGCGGTGGAGGCGAAGCGCCTGGAGAAGCCGCTCACGCCGGAGCAGCAGGCCGATCTGCTGAAGCCCATGCAGGAGCTGACGAAAGACCTGGCGAAATAGCCGTGAGGCGCTGGGCGCCAGCGCTCGGGGGCGCCGGCGCGGTGCTGGCACTCGCGGCCCTGCTCCAGGCGGTCATCGCCTTGGGTTGGGTCTCGCGCTTCGCGGTGGCGCCGCCCTCCGAAGTGATCGCGGCATTTCCCTCGCTGATCGCGAGTGAGGGCCTTGGCGCGGCCTTTCTCTCGACCTTCGCGTCGACCTTCGCCGCGGCCGCGATCGCGGCCGCCGCCGGCATTCCCGTGGGCTATCTGCTCTATCGCTTCCGGCGCCTCGATCGCGCCTGGGAGAGCTGGATCGCAGCGCTCTTCTCCGCGCCGATGGTGCTGCTCTATCCCGCCTTTCTCGTGGTCTTCGGAAGATCGGCGCTGGTTGGCATCTCCATGGGCGCCGTCGTCGCTTCCATCCCCGTCATCCTCAAGACGCGCGAGGGGTTCCTCGGGGTCTCGCCCGTGCTGATCAAAGTCGCGCGATCCTTCGGCGCAGACGAGCGGACGGTCTTCGCAAAGGTGCTGCTACCTGGCGCCCGCGGGGCCATTTTCACGGGCCTCAGGCTCGCGCTCATCTACGCCATGATCAATGTCGTGGGAATCGAGTTTCTGGCCAATCTCGGCGGGCTCGGCTACCTCGTCGGCGAGATGTTCGACCGCTACGAGATCCCCTCGATGTACGCGGCGACCCTCTGCGTGATCCTTGCGAGCGCGCTCTTCTATCTCCTGACCGGCCGGCTCGAAGGCTGGCTATCCTCGCGATGAGCGTGACCGCGATACGCGCGGCGACGCTCCTCGCGATCTGGGCAGCGTGGGAGGCGCTCGCGCAATCGGGTCTCGTCTACGAGGGCATCGTGCCTTCCTCGCTTGCGGTTGCGGTAGCGGTATTCCGCCAGCTCTCGCAGCAGGAGATCTACGTCGACATGCTCCAGACGGCATACGAGGTCATCGTTGGTTTCGCCGTGGGCAGCCTCGCCGGCGTGAGCGCCGGCCTTCTCCTGGGTGCATGCCGCTTCGTGGACCGGGCCGCGGCACCCTATGTGCAAGGCCTCGCGGCGACGCCTAAAATCGTGTTCCTGCCGATCCTGATGCTCGCGCTCGGCGTTGGAGCGGGCTCGAAGATCGGGATGGGCGCGCTTTCGGCGTTCTTTCCCATCCTGATCGCGACGGCCGAGGGAATGCAGGGCGTGAGCCCCACCCTCCTCCGCGTCGCTCGCAGCTTCAACGCCTCGGGACTGCAGATCGTGCGGACGGTCATTCTGCCGTCGCTCGTGGAGCCCATCCTCACGGGCATGCGCCTCGGGCTCGGTGTCGCCATCGTGGGCGTATTGCTGGCGGAGATAAAATTCGCGAGGGCCGGGCTCGGCCACCTCGCGATTCAGCACTACAACTTTCTCCGCACTGCGGACATGTACGCGGTCCTGCTCATCACCTTCGCCTTGGCCCTCGCGGCCAACGCATTGATAGGTGCGGCCGGCCGCCGACTGCGGCGCCGCCGTCTCTGAGGCTCAGGCTTCCGCGTCCGGCTGCTTCTCCGGGAAGGCGCGCTCGATTGCGGGAACCGCACGGCAGGCCTCGAAAATGCGCATGATCGTGGGATAGGGCCTGAAGTCGAAGCTCGCGTGCCGCTTGGCGTTGACGACCTGCGGCACGAGGCAGCAATCCGCGAGGCCCGGCGTGTCGCCGTGACAGAAGCGCCCGGTCGCGCCCTCCCGCCGGAGACGCTGCTCGATCGCGTCGAAGCCGAGCTTGATCCAATGGTTGAACCACGTCTCGATAGTCTTCTCGTCGTGCCCCAGCGGCTTGGCGAGGTAGCGGAGCACGCGGAGATTGTCGATGGGGTGGATGTCGCAGGCGATCATCTGCGCGAGCGACCGCACCCGCGCGCGCGCACTGGGCGTCGAGGGCAGAAGCGGCGGCGTCGGGTGAGTCTCGTCGAGGAATTCGATGATCGCGAGCGACTGACTCACGATCTCCGCCCCGTCCTCCAGCGCCGGCACCAGCGGCGAGGCGCTGAGCCTCAAATACGCCGCAGAAAACTGCTCGTTGTTGCGGAGATGATACGAGGCCTGCTCGTAATCGATGCCCTTGAGGTTGAGGGCGATCCGCACGCGGAAGGCGGCGGAGGAGCGGAAATACCCGTGGAGCTTCATTGGCGCGGCCTCCCGAATTCTTGCGCGCCGATCCTAGCCGCTGGCCGCGCGAATTCAACCGGGCAGGCGGTATTGCGCAACCTTCTGATCGATGGCGCCAAAGATCGAGCGACCCTCGGCATCGAGCATTTCAATCCGAACGCGGTCGCCGAATTTGAGAAAAGGCGTCACCGGCGCGCCGGTCTCGATGGTCTCGATCATGCGCCGCTCGGCGATGCAGGAGGAGCCTGCGCCTTGGGCGCGGTTCGAGATCGTGCCGGAGCCGAGGATCGTCCCGGCCTCGAGCTCGCGGGTCTTCGCGGCATGCGCGATCAAGGTTGGAAAGTCGAAGTTCATGTCCTCACCGGCATTGGGCTTGCCGAAGAGCGATCCGTTGATGGTGCTCACGACCGGCAGATGGACGGTGCGGCCGTCCCACGCGGCGCCGAACTCGTCCGGCGTCACCGCCACCGGCGAGAAGGCAGTTGCGGGCTTGCCGTGCAGGAAGCCGAATCCCTTCGCGAGCTCCGGTGGGATGAGATTGCGCAGGCTCACGTCGTTGACGAGCATCACGAGCTTGATGTGCGAGGCCGCTTCGGCAGCGGCGACGCCCATGGGGACGTCGTCAAGGACGACCGCGACCTCGCTCTCGAAATCGATGCCCGCGGCTTCGTCGGCAGCGAGGATGTCGTCGGTCGGGCCGATGAAGCTGTCGGAGCCGCCCTGGTACATCAGGGGATCGCTGTAGAGGCTTTGCGGCATCTCCGCCTTGCGCGCGCGGCGCACGAGCTCGGCGTGGTAGAGATAGGCGGAACCGTCGAGCCATTGATAGGCGCGCGGCAATGGCGCCGCTGCCAGCACGGGATCGAAAGGCTCGACCTTGGCGATACCGCCCTTCTCGAGCCGCACCGCAACTTCCCGAAGCGCAGGCTCGGTGCGCGGCCAGCGGTCGAGCGCGTCTTGCAGGCTCGCAGCGACCTCCGGCACCGCGACGCAGCGCTTGAGATCCCGGCTCACCAGGACGAGCGTCCCGTCGCGGCCGCCGCGCTTCAGCGAGGCAAGCTTCACGAGACCTCGCCGCGCCAGGAATTCACGTATTCCGCGGCTTCGACGCCTGCGGGAAGCTTCGCGATGTCGAGCGCGTCGCGTGCATCGAGCATCACCGCAACCTCGTCGGTCTCGCCTTTTTTCGGCGTGAAGGCGCCCTTGAGCGCCTTCGGATGCGGTCCATGCGGAAAGCCGCAGGGATGCAGGGTCACCATCCCCGCGTGGATGTTGTCGCGCGAGAAGAAATTACCGCGGTGATAGAAGATCACCTCGTCGAAATCGTCGTTCGAATGGAAGAACGGCACCTTCAGTGCGCCGGGATCGCTCTCGAAGGGACGCGGCACGAATGTGCAGACGACAAAACGATTCGCGAGAAATGTCGTATGCGCGGAGGGCGGCAGATGCACGCGATGGCTCATCAGCGGGCGGATGTCGCGCCAATTCAGTTTGACGGGCGCGAGATCGCCGTGCCAACCGACGGCGTCGAGGGGATTGTAGGGATAGGTGATGGTGGAGATTTGGCCGCGGCGCTTGACGCGGACGCGCCACTCCTCGCGCTTCCCCGCTTGCGTCTGCTGCGCCCTGAAGGCCTCGTCAATCGCGGGCACCTCTAGGACGGCAGGATCGAAGATCGCCGTACCGCCGACGAGCCCCTTCTCCGGCAGGCGGTAGCCCTCGTTGGTAGCCTCGATCATCAGGAAGGTGGCGGCGCCCGCGCAATCGACCCGCCACTGCGCGCCGCGCGGCAGCACGATGTAGTCGCCATCGCGGAAACTCAGATGGCCCCAATCGCAAAAGAGCTCGCCCTCCCCCGCATGCACGAAGAGCAGCTCGTCGCCGTCGCCGTTGCGTACGAGATGGTCCATCTTGCCGCTGGTACGCCAGAGCCGATAGCGCAGATGCGCATTGAAAAGGATCTCGTCCGCCTGCCAAGGCGATGACGCGACCGTATTGAGCTTGGTGAGGTCGAAGGCGCGCGGGCGCAGCGGCCCCTCCCAATCGATCCAGCCCGTCGGCGGATGCGCGTGATACATCTGCGTCGCCGGGCCGAAGAAGCCCTCCTTGCCGAGCTCGCGCTCGTAGGTTCCCTCCGGCAAATCCGCATGCGCCTGCCGCGAGCTCTTGCCCGCCATGTGGGGAAAGCTGATCCAGGTCTTCATTGTGTCTCCTTCGCCTGCGGATCGAGGACGCCGCGCCGAATCTGATCGAGCTCGATCGATTCGAAGAGCGCACGGAAATTGCCCTCTCCGAAGCCTTCGTTGCCCTTGCGCTGGATAATCTCGAAAAAGATCGGGCCGATCACCGTATCCGTGAAAATCTGCAGCAGCAGCCCGCCGCCCTCGGTCGGCGCGCCGTCGACGAGGATGCGGTTTAGCTTGAGGCGCTCCAGGTCCTGGCCGTGGCCGGGAAGGCGCGCCTCGACCTGCTCGTAGTAAGTGTCGGGCACGCTCATGAAGGCGACGCCGCGCGCGCGCAGTGCCTCGACGGTCGCGTGCACGTCCTCGGTCGCGAGCGCGATGTGCTGGATCCCCTCGCCGCGATAGGCCGCGAGGTATTCCGCAATCTGCGACTTGTCGTCGGCGCTCTCGTTGATGGGAATGCGGATCTTGCCGCAGGGGCTCGTCATCGCCTTCGAGCGCAGCCCCGTGAGCTTGCCTTCGATATCGAAATAGCGGACCTCACGGAAATTGAAGAGGTCCTCGTAGAACTTCGCCCAGAGCGCCATGCGCCCGCGATGCACGTTGTGCGTGAGGTGATCGACGCTCGTCAGGCCCGCGCCGCGGGGCCTCGCCTCGGCGCCCGTCAAGGGCACGAAATCCACGTCGTAGATCGTGCGGTCGCCGTAGCGGTCGACGAGATAGATGAGGCTGCCGCCGATCCCCTCGATCGCGGGGATGTTGAGCTCCATCGGTCCGACCTTCCCGTGGACGGGCTTTGCGCCGAGCGCGATCGCGCGGTCATGCGCGCGGGCGGCGTCGCGCACGCGGAACGCAATGGCGCAGACGGAGGGGCCGTGAAGGCGCGCGAAAGCCTGGGCGAAGCTCTCGGGCTCGGAATTGACGACGAAGTTGACGTCGCCCTGGCGGTAGAGCGTCACATTCTTGGAGCGATGCCGCGCCACCGCGGCGAAGCCCATGCTCTCGAAGAGCCTGCCCAGCGCCGCGGTGTCGGGCGCCGTGTACTCCACGAACTCGAAACCGTCGGTTCCCATGGGATTTTCCCAGAGATCGCTGGGAGCGGCGGCGGGCTCTGGGGTCTTGACGGGATCGGCCATGCCCAGCAATTTAGTTTCAGATGAAACGAAAGCCAAGCCCCCGCGCCCGCCCCCCAAACGGCGGGCTCGTTCTGGAAGAATTCCTGCCCTATCGGCTCTCGGTGCTCATGCTCCGCGTCTCCCAGGCGATCGCGCGGAGCTACGAGCGGCGGTTCCGGCTCACGGTGCCGGAGTGGCGGGTGATGGCGGTGCTCGGGCGCTTCGGCCCGCTCTCCGCGAACGGCGTCGCGGAGAAGACGCAGATGGACAAGGTGCGCGTGAGCCGGGCAGTGGCGCGCCTCGTCGCCTCCGGCCGCGTGAGCCGCCGCATCGACCCCGCCGACCGCCGCCGCTCGGTCCTCGCCCTCACGGCGACCGGAAAAGCCGTCCACCGCGAGATCGTGCCCCACGCCCGCCGCGTCGAGGCACGCCTCCTCGCAGGCCTTGCACCCACGGAGCGGGCCTCGCTAGACCGCCTCCTCGCCAAGCTCGAGGCAAGGGCAGCAACGCCTTTTGTAGCGGAGGTGGAATGACCGTGCGTCCTTCGACGCACGCTGTTTGCCCCACCCCTCCCCCCCTGCTATAAGGCGCGGATCGCAAACATCCGATCTCGGGAATTGCCGGTGGCACGCGCGACGATCCTCATCTTGAACGGCCCCAACCTCAACATGCTGGGCATCCGCGAGCCGCAGATTTACGGCTCGAGCACGCTGGCGGACATCGAGGCTGCTTGCGCGGAGCGCGCGAGCGAGCTGGAGCTCGACATCGATTTCCGACAGTCCAATCACGAGGGCCAGATCGTGGACTGGATCCAGGAGGCGCGCGGCAGCGCCGACGGCATAATCCTCAATCCCGCGGGATTCACGCACACCTCCGTCGCGATCCACGACGCGATCAAGGCCGCGGGCGTGCCGACGATCGAGGTACATCTCTCGAACATCCATCGCCGCGAGGAATGGCGGCACCACTCCTACATCAGCTTGGTCGCAGACGGTGTGATCATGGGGCTGGGGCCGCAGGGCTATCTGTTGGCGCTCGACGCTCATGCGCGCATGCTCGAAGCAGCCGCCGACAAGACGGCCTGAGCGAGGGATTCTCTCGAATGCCCAATCGAAGCGACCTCGCCGTCGACGCCGAGCTCGTCCGTGAGCTCGCGGCGCTGCTCGAGGAGACCGGCCTCACGGAAATCGAATACGCCTACAAGGATCGCCGCATCCGCGTCGCGCGGAACGTCGTGACCGCGATCGCCGCCGCGCCGGTCGCCGCTCCCGCGGCTTCGCCCAGCGAGACGACCGAAAAGCCTGCGGCCGTTGCGCCCGTCGACCATCCCGGCGCGATCAAATCGCCGATGGTCGGCACCGCCTACATCGCCCCGCAGCCGGATCAGCCACCCTTCGTCAAGCTCGGCGACCGCGTTAACGAGGGCCAGGTGCTGCTGATCGTCGAGGCCATGAAGGTCATGAACCAGATCCGCGCTCCGCGTCCCGGCCGCGTCGCCGAGGTCCTCGTCGCGGACGGCATGCCCGTCGAGTACGGCCAGGTCCTGATGGTCGTGGAATAGGGGGCGGCGCCCCGATGTTCGAGAAGATCCTCATCGCTAACCGCGGCGAGATCGCGCTGCGCATCCACCGCGCCTGCCGCGAGATGGGGATCAAGACCGTGGCCGTGCATTCGACGGCGGATGCAGCGGCGATGCATGTGCGCCTCGCGGACGAGAGCGTCTGCATCGGTCCGCCGCCCGCGCGCGAGAGCTATCTCAACATCCCCGCGATCCTCTCCGCCGCGCGCATCACCGGCGCCGATGCGATTCATCCGGGCCTGGGCTTCCTCGCGGAAAACCCGGGCTTTGCGGAAATGGTCGAGGAGCACGGCTTCGTCTTCATCGGCCCCAGCGTCGAGCACATTCGCGTGATGGGCGACAAGGTCGCGGCGAAGCGGGCGGCGATCGACCTCGGCATCCCCGTGGTGCCAGGCTCCGATGGCGCGGTCGACACGCTCGAGCACGCGCTCGCGGAGGCGAAGCGCATCGGCTATCCCGTCCTCATCAAGGCCGCGGGCGGCGGCGGCGGACGCGGCATGCGCGTGGCTCGCGACGAGGCGGCGCTCGCGGAGATGCTGCCGGCGGCACAGCGGGAATCCGCAGCCTTCTTTGCGAATGCCGAGGTCTATCTGGAGCGGCATCTGACGCATCCCCGCCACATCGAGATGCAGATCCTCGGCGACGGCCAAGGCGGCGTCATTCACATCGGCGAGCGCGACTGCTCGGTTCAGCGGTCGCACCAAAAGCTGCTGGAGGAGACGCCCTCGCCCGCGCTCAACGCGGAGCAGCGCGCCTCGCTCGGCGCGATCGTCACGGCCGCGATGACGAAGCTCGGCTACAGGAGCGCCGGCACGGTCGAGTTCCTCTTCGAGGACGGCAAGTTCCACTTCATCGAGATGAACACCCGGCTCCAGGTCGAGCATCCGATCTCGGAGATGCTGAGTGGGATCGACATCGTCCGAGAGCAGATCCGGATTGCCTCGGGAGCGCCGCTCGGCTATCGCCAGCAGGACGTGACGCTGTCGGGACACTCGATCGAGTGCCGTATCAACGCCGAGCATCCCGAGACCTTCGTGCCCTCGCCGGGCCTGGTCACCGGCTATCACGCCCCCGGCGGCCTCGGCGTGCGCGTCGACAGCGCGCTCTACCAGGGCTACACGGTGCCTCCCCAATACGACAGCCTCGTCTCGAAGCTCATCGTATCCGGAGGGAGCCGCAACGAATGCCTCATGCGGCTCCGCCGCGCGCTCGAGGAATACGTCATCACCGGCATCGACACCACAATCCCGCTCCACCAGCGCCTCATCGCCGCCCCGGATTTCGTCAACGGCGACTACGACGTGCATTGGCTCGAGCGTTTTCTCGGGCGCTAGCTCCCTGCGGTGACCCGCATCGGCGGGACCCGCTCGCGCTCGGATCTCGAAGCTCGATCCTCTAGAAGCTCCCGAATTTGCTCGATGGCGGTGTCGACGTCGCCCGTTGCCACTTCCCAGCAGGGCACGCGATCGACGGTGTCGACGATCGTTGCGACAGCCTCGAAGTCGAGCCGCCGCGGGATCGCGAGGCACTCGTCGAGCATTCGCCTCAAAGCATCCGCGGGCGCGACCCGCGCCGGTTTCCGCGCAGCGCCCGGCACGTAGCGTGGGAACACGATCAGCGCGGGACGCTCGGCGCGCACGGGCGACGGCAGGCTCGTCGGCGGAGGCGGCATGTAACGAACGATGACACCGTCGTCCCGCTCGTGTTCCGGCAATTCCTGGAGTTTCGGATATTGCGCTCGCAGCAATTCCGAGGCGTCCGATTTCACGGATAGAGCGGTCGGGATCGGTTGCACCGTCCCGTCGCGGCGCAGCAGAACCGCCTCGTCCGAGAAGTAAATGCCGCCGAGGGAGAGCAGCCGCGCCGTCAGCAGGGTCTTGCCGTTGCCGCTCGGCGCTGGGAGCACGATCAGCTTCCCGTCGACCGCAACCGCCGCGGCATGGAGATGCAGCACATGATCCTTCTGGCCGATCGCGCGGGCCATCACCTCCGCTTTCAGCTTCGGCACCAGCTTGCTAGGGGTGTCCGCAACGAGCAGAAGCTGGTCGCCCGCGAAGATGTAGTGCCAGTCGAGAATCCGCACGACGGTAAGCATCGCCGCGGGAGTCGATGCAGTGTCGTCGACCTCCAAATGCGCAAACGCGGCATGCACTAGCCCCTCGACCGTGGCATCGCCGAAGCGAAGGCGCACGACGGTGTCGAGGAGCCGATAATCCCTGCTGCGGAATGCGAAGCGTGTGGGATCGAGCCGCGGGCCCGAGGGCGATTTTGCCGCAGTATCCTGCAGCAGGCCCGCGGCTATCCAGTGGGTCGCGAGTTCCCGGAGCTCCGCCATCGCGACCGTGTCAGCTATCCCGCGCTGAGCGACAGCGGTCTCGGCCACTCGGTTCCACCCCCAACCCGCCTCCAGCGCGCACCAGACACGCGCGGCGTCACGATTGAGGCGATGCAGGGTACCGCCGGATTCACTGAACAGGATCCCTTCATCGCCGAGGATGAAAAGCTGCGTGCCGGAAACCGGTCGGAGCGTATCCGGGAGTTGGAGCGCAGCCCGCGTCTCGGCGGTGCGCACGAAGGGATATTGCCGCGCCTCCAGGGCAATCGAGCGGGCGCCGAAGCTCACGCCGGCAAAGGCCTCGTATTCCGCGAGGCTGCGCCGGGTGCCGAGTCCATATCGCCCGAGGGCAGCGACCTCGTCGGGCGTGAAGGCCCCGGGCTCGGTCAGCAGCCGCATCCGATGCAGGGTTCGCTCATGGAGAAGCCGCGTCTGGCGCGAAGCTGCGTCGTTCCAGACGCGTGAACTGTCCACCCGCCGGTAGTAATGATAGATGACCGTGATATGCGGCGAGAACAGGTCGAAGCCGGCGGTCCAAAGTCGCACCGCGAGGTTGGGCTCCTCGCCGTTGAAATAGAGTTCGGGATCCGACGGCACGTCCCGGAGTATCCGCGACGAGCCGAAGATGAATCCACCCGCCACCGCCGCGGTATGCATCGGCCGGTCCACGCTCATGCCCTCCGGCACGGGCGCGACCCCAAACTCGAGCAGCCCGTTGGGCAGGAAACGGCGGATCGTCTGCACATGCGCGCGCGGCAGGTCTTCGCGCTCGTCCGGCGGGTTGTAGCTCGCG
>Ga0335082_10005499_pt1 | contig 13844 bp, 10 predicted proteins | sample Lox_Sample_41_FD_206718 | JGI IMG/M metagenome (GOLD analysis project Ga0335082, IMG submission 206718) | Soil microbial communities from Loxahatchee National Wildlife Refuge, Florida, United States - Lox_Sample_4.1 | ecosystem: Environmental > Terrestrial > Soil > Wetlands | place: USA...
AAGAAGTATGGGACAAGCTGCCGCGCCACACGCAGGAACAGATCATCTCCAAGAAGATCAAATTTTACGTCATTGACGGTTACAAAGTTGCCCAGCAAACAGGGATGGGTGCTCGTGTCAACACGATTATGCAAACCTGCTTCTTTGCAATCTCCGGGGTTTTGCCGCGAGAGCAGGCGATCGAAGCAATCAAAAATTCCATCAAGAAAACTTACGGCAGGAAGGGTGATCAGGTTGTACAGCAGAATTTTGCCGCAGTTGATCAGACGCTGGCGAATCTGTTTGAGGTCAAGGTGCCGAATGCGGTTTCCAGTACGATCGAGATGCCGCCCGTCGTTTCCGACAAGGCGCCGAAGTTCGTCAAGGACGTCACCGCTATGATCATGGCCGGTGCCGGAGATGCACTCGCCGTGAGCAAATTCCCCGTCGACGGAACATACCCCACCGGCACAGCTGCCTGGGAAAAGAGAAATATTGCGCTGGAAATTCCGCAGTGGATACCGGAAATCTGTATCCAGTGCAACAAGTGTGCACTCGTCTGTCCTCATGCGACTATCAGAATCAAAGTCTTCGATCAGAAAGAGCTGGCAAATTGCCCTCCGACTTTCAAATCGATGGATTACAAGGGATCGGAATTCAAAGGGATGAAGTATTCGATACAGGTTGGCCCTGAAGATTGCACAGGTTGCGGACTCTGTGTTGAAATATGTCCAGCAAAGAGTAAGTCCGAGGCAAAGGTGAAGGCAATCAACATGACATCTCAGCCCCCGCTCCGTGAGCCAGAACGGCTGAACTGGGATTTCTTCCTGAACATTCCGGAAATAGACCGACGAATCGTAAAGATGGACAATGTCAAGGGCTCCCAGCTCCTTCAACCATTGTTCGAATATTCAGGGGCATGTTCCGGATGCGGTGAAACACCCTATCTCAAACTCGCAACACAGCTCTTCGGGGACAGGATGATCATTGCGAACGCCACGGGATGTTCATCGATTTACGGGGGAAATCTCCCGACGACCCCATGGACAAAAGACAAGGCGGGTCGCGGTCCGGCATGGTCCAACTCCCTTTTCGAAGACAACGCCGAATTCGGGCTGGGAATGCGGCTGACGATAGATAAACATTCCGAGATGGCGAGAGAATTTGTTCGCGAGCTCGCTTCGAGTATCGGCCAGGATCTTGCGCAGCAAATCTTGGACGCCGATCAATCGGATGAGGCCGGACTCTATGCACAGCGGGAACGCGTCGCTGAGCTGAAGAAGCGGCTTCACGAGATCAAGACACCGGAGGCAAAACATCTGATGAGTCTTGCCGACACGCTCGTGAAAAAGAGCGTCTGGATCGTAGGCGGAGACGGGTGGGCATACGACATCGGATACGGAGGACTCGATCACGTGCTCGCATCGGGGCGCAATGTGAACATCCTGGTTCTCGATACGGAAGTCTATTCCAATACCGGAGGCCAGATGTCCAAGTCGACACCCCGCTCGGCAATTGCAAAATTCGCGGCATCCGGCAAACCCACACCCAAGAAAGATCTTGCGATGCTGGCCATGACGTATGGAAACGTCTACGTCGCAAAAATTGCGATGGGGGCAAATGATATGCACACGATCCGGGCATTCATCGAAGCGGAAGCATACAACGGTCCGTCTATCATCATTGCCTACAGTCACTGTATTGCTCACGGCATCGACATGGCCAAAGGAATGAACAACCAGAAGGTCGCCGTCGAGACCGGGTACTGGCAACTCTTCCGGTACAATCCGACACTCAGGGAGTCCGGACAGAATCCCTTCAAGCTCGATTCAAAGGCGCCAAAGCTTCCGCTCAGGGATTTCACGTCGCTTGAAACACGGTTCAGGATGCTTGAGAAGAGTTACCCGGAGCGTGCAAAACTCCTCGGGGCACTCGCACAGGAAGACGTCCAGGTCCGATGGAAATTATATGAATATCTCGCGCAGGAACCGGGGACGACGCAGACAACCTCAGCACCAGTAAATTAATCTCTAAGGGTTCATATGGATCTTTCCACACGCTACCTGGGTCTGAAGCTCAAAAACCCCATCGTTCCTTCCGCCGGGCCTTTCTCCCGCACACTCGACGGCATGAAGCAACTCGAGGATGCCGGAGCAGCTGCCATCATTATGTATTCATTATTCGAAGAACAGATTGCGCACGAGACGTCGGAGTTATTTCATTACCTCTCGTATGGAACGGAGAGCTTCGCAGAAGCATTGACGTATTTTCCGGACGTTCAACAGTATAATCTGGGACCCGAGGAATATATCGAGCTACTGCACCGGGCAAAACAGGCACTCGATATTCCGGTCATCGGGAGTCTGAACGGGATCTCCGTCGGCGGGTGGATCAACTATGCGAAGAAAATCGAGCAGGCCGGTGCCGATGCACTCGAACTGAATATTTATTACATCCCGACCGACCCGATGCTTTCGGGCACCGATGTCGAGGATCGATATCTTGAAGTGGTGCATGCGGTGAAGCGTACGGTTGCGATTCCGATCGCTGTGAAATTGAGCCCTTTTTTCAGCGCTGTCGCACATATGGCGTTGCGGCTTGAACATTCCGGGGCAGACGGGCTTGTTCTGTTTAATCGCTTCTATCAGCCTGATATCGACATTGAAGGTCTCGAAGTAAAACCAAACGTCATTCTGAGTACGCCCCAGGCCATGCGGCTTCCGCTGCGATGGATTGCAATTCTGTACGGCAAGCTCCGCGCAAATCTCGCCGCAACCGGAGGCGTCCACACTCATGAGGATGTTCTGAAACTTCTAATGGCGGGCGCCGATGTGACCATGATGTGCTCGGCATTGCTCAAGCACGGCCCACAGCACATCACGGAAGTCCTCCGCGCAATGGAATCGTGGATGGTCGAACATGAGTATCTTTCGGTTCAGCAAATGAAAGGGAGCATGAGCCAGAAATCCGTTGCGGATCCCTCGGCATTCGAACGGGCAAACTATATGAAAGCCCTCAACACCTACCGCGAGCCGATCCCCCCGCGGCCCGCATAAGCGCCAGACGAGCCGTTGGCGCGCTGACCCCATGTCCAAGTAATTAAATTCTTCGAGTCCGGTTTACTCCCTCCCCAGACCACACACTGGAGAGACCGTGTGGTTCTTATCATCACTGAAATGCATCTCCTCAGGTGAGTCTCAAATTTGAGAACGAGGTAATGTCTATAGCTTAATTTCGGACAATATTGTCTGAAATTAAACCAGCTTTTTTGGCCCGCTTGTTGCGTTTGATCCTGATAACAATCTGACACGCAGCATATGAACTCCCTCTTCAGCAAACAGTGTGAGTACGCAATTCAGGCGCTCCTCTATCTCGCATTGAGGCCGCCCGGAACAATGACCTCGATCAAGGACTTGACGGGAGCACTCCGGATTCCCTTTCATTTCGTTGCAAAAATTCTCCAACGCCTCACGCGGAAGGGACTCGTTTCATCTCTGAAGGGTCCAACAGGTGGATTCATGCTCGGTCACCCGGCGGAGAAAATCACGTTGTTCGAAGTCATCAATGCTGTGGACGGAACAATCGCTCTTGATTCCTGTCTCCTCGGATTTTCGGAATGCTCCTCGGCCCATCCCTGCGGCGTGCACAAGGAATGGCAAAAGGTAAGAAGTTCGACGAAATCGATTCTGATGAATCAGACCATCGCTGCAATGGCACAGAACACAAAGAAACCACAATATCGGATTCAACGATGAGGACCGAAAGTACAGAAACCTCCCCGACCACTTCCGATTCGGGCAGATTGTCCCCGCTCATCGTTCTTCGAAATCAGAGAAAGGTCAATGCACCTCAAGCTCGGCGCATACAGGTTAAAAAGCTTCTTCCGGAACTCAGAAAGCGAAAAACGATTGTCGAAGCAGGCACACCGTGGTATCGTCGCTTCTTCTATCGCCTCAGAAACGATTCCCAATTCCTGCGCAGCACGGTACAAGCGGCATTCGTTCTCCTCTGCGTTTGGATCGGGATAGAGTTCGCCCTCTTCGTTCAATGGGGAGTATCCGGAGGTCAATCGACGTTCGTTCCACGGCCACCGGGAGCTGAAGGATTCCTGCCGATCAGCTCACTCATGGGACTCGTATACTGGTTTCGGACGGGCATCATCAACGATGTCCATCCTGCGGGTTTCTTCATCTTCATCGCCATTGCGTTGGTCAGCTTGCTTTCCAAAAAGGCCTTCTGCAGTTGGATGTGTCCGGTGGGAACGCTCAGCGAATCTCTCCACCTTCTGGGAAAGAGATTGTTCGGGAGAAATTTTCAGCTGCCGCGTTGGTGCGATTACCCACTTCGCTCGTTGAAATATCTCCTCCTGGCATTCTTCACCTTTTCGATTCTGCAGCTGGATGTCCCGTCCCTGAGCGCATTCATCTACAGTCCGTACAACAAGATGGCGGATATTAAGATGTACTTGTTCTTCGCAAACATTTCAACATTCGCTCTCTGGACCATCATTGCCCTCATGGCGCTTTCCATTCTTGTCAAGAATTTCTGGTGTCGATACCTTTGTCCTTACGGTGCCCTCTTGGGAGCATTGAGCTGGTTTAGCCCGTTAAAAATCACACGCAACAAGACGACGTGCATCGATTGTGAGCTCTGCACAAAGGCGTGCCCTGCCAACATCCTCATACACAAGAAAGGCCGGATCGTCAGCGATGAATGCACGAATTGTCTCGCATGCGTCGCAGCATGTCCGGTCAAAGAAACACTCGAGGTGCGCCCATCGACCGAAGGACGCCGGGTTCCCGAATGGGTCGTCGGAGCGTTTATCGTCGGTTTGTTCGTCGCCGTCACCGGTCTTGGCATTCTCATGGGACGATGGAAAAATGAGATGCGGAAGGAAGAATATCTGATGCGATTTCAGCGGCTCGATTCTCCGCTCTATCAGCATAATCACGGACAGGTACCCCAATACGGTCCGAATGACTGAACGGGCGTATCCCCCATGAAGAAATGCGGCAGGGTAGAGGTGAACATCACCCGCGGGTAAAAGCTTTATTTCAAAAGATTCTGTATACTTATTCAATCACATGTTCAGGAGTTCTTCCATGACACAAACCACTATTTCGACTACATATGAAGCCGATCATGATCGGCTGGATGGACTATTCACCTCGTTCCGTAATTTGAAGAGAACGGATTTCCCGAAGGCAAAGGAATATTTCAAACAATTCAAGTCCGGATTACAAAGGCACATCATCTGGGAAGAAGAAATTCTCTTCCCGGCATTCGAACAGAAGACCGGACTTTCAGATTCCGGTCCCACCCACGTCATGCGTATGGAACACCGGAGAATAGGAGATCTCCTGGAAGCGATTCATGAAAAGGTGAAGATGGGTGATCCGAATAGTGATGCGGACGAGGAGCTCCTCCTCACAGTTCTTTCGGTTCACAATCAGAAAGAGGAAGGAATACTGTATCCCGCAATTGACCGGTTCCTCACCGCGGACGAGCGCTCCAGCGTTTACACCTTGATGGCGGATCTTCCGGAAGAGCGCTACAACACCTGTTGTCATCATCCACACACCCGTTCAAATTGAACGTGCAATCCATTTCACGATTTCAGGAGAGACCATGAAGCGCCTTTGGCTGGGTTTTTGGGGAGTCATCATTGTTTCATTTGCAGTGCTCGGATGGGCAGGCCTCAGAATTTACCAGCAACATCCCCCCATCCCGCAGAGTGTCGTGACGACGAATGGATCGGTCATCATTCCCGAAGGAGATATCGAGAAGGGGCAAAGCGTCTGGCAGGCCATGGGTGGAATGGAAGTCGGTTCGATCTGGGGACATGGAAGCTATGTTGCACCCGACTGGACCGCTGACTGGTTACACCGGGAGTGCGAATTTATTTTGGATGAATGGGGCACACTCGACTATTTCAAACCGTATGCAAATCTCTCCTCCGAACAGCAGGCGGTACTGAAGACGCGCCTTCGCGAGATGATGCGAAAGAACACCTACGATCCTGCAACGAATATGCTCAGCATCGACCCCGTCCGGAAGCGCGCGTTCGAAGCGAACCTCAACCATTATGCAGAGGTCTTTGCACAGGGAAACATTCCGTACGCGATTCCTGCGGGCACGGTCACCGATCCTGAGAAGCTCCGTCAGCTTGCCGCATTCTTTTTTTGGACCTCCTGGGCTGCGTCGACGGAACGTCCGAATGACGAAATCACCTATACCAGCAACTGGCCGCACGAAGAGCTTGTTGGGAACAATCCGGCTCCTGATTCCATTATTTGGACGGGAGTGAGCATCATTGTCCTCCTTGCAGGAATCGGAGGCATGGTGTGGTACCATTCCTCGCAGCAGAAGGAACTGATCCCGATCCGGGTCCCTGATGACGACCCGATGCACGATCACCAACCGACCCCCTCGCAGCATGCAACAGTAAAGTATTTCTGGGTCGTGTCTGCACTTATTCTCGTCCAGGTCGGTCTCGGAGCGCTCACTGCACATTATGGTGTGGAAGGAAATGGATTCTTTGGCATTCCGGTGAGCAAGTGGATCCCGTACGTCGTCAGCCGCACATGGCACACGCAGATCGGTATATTCTGGATTGCCACCGCCTGGCTGGCTGCCGGACTCTATATTGCACCTGCGGTCAGCGGGTCCGATCCAAAGGGACAGAAACTCGGTGTCAATATTCTTTTCAGTGCACTTCTTCTTGTTGTGGCGGGTTCGCTGACAGGAGAATGGCTGAGTGTTTACCACAAGTTGAGCGGGGACGCATGGTTCTATTTCGGACACCAGGGATTTGAGTATGTTGATCTCGGCAGGGCATGGCAGCTTGGCCTGCTGGTCGGACTTGGGCTCTGGGTGTTCCTGGTCGGACGTTGTATCGTTGTCGGCATCAAACGAAACGATGAACAAAAGCCGCTCCTCCTGTTGTTCCTTGTGGCATCAATTGCGATTGGCGGATTTTATGCCGCGGGATTCATGATCAGCAAGCACACAAATCTGGCTATCGCGGAATACTGGCGATGGTGGGTGGTGCATTTGTGGGTCGAGGGATTCTTCGAAGTCTTTGCGACCGTCGTTATCGCTTTCATGTTTGCCCGGCTCAAATTGATTCGCGTGCAGACCGCAAGCTCCTCCGTGATCTTCTCATCGACGATTTTTCTCTCCGGAGGGATCATCGGCACGCTACATCACCTCTACTTCTCCGGAACCCCGATCGCAATCCTTGCGCTGGGAGCGGTCTTTAGCGCGCTCGAAGTGGTGCCTCTCGCTTTGGTCGGATTCGAAGCATGGGATAATATTCGCCTCTCCAAAACCGCCCCATGGGTTCAACGGTACAAATGGCCCGTTGCTTTCTTTGTCGCAGTCGCTTTTTGGAATCTTGTCGGGGCTGGTCTCTTCGGCTTCATGATTAATCCTCCTATCGCTCTGTACTATATGCAGGGCCTCAACACAACTCCCGTCCACGCACACGCCGCCCTTTTCGGGGTGTATGGGATGCTGGGAATTGGGCTGATGTTGTTCTGTTTGCGGGTCCTATGGGTTCAACGGGAGTGGAAGGAAACGCTGCTCCGGATTTCGTTCTGGGGACTGAATATCGGACTCCTCGCCATGGTGGGAATCAGTCTGCTTCCCGTTGGTCTCCTGCAGACGTGGGCTTCCGTGAAATACGGATACTGGTATGCGAGAAGTGCGGAATTTCTCTACTCGCCGACCGTCGAAACGTTCAAATGGCTTCGGGCATTCGGGGATACAATCTTCGCATTATCGGCAGTGGCCATCGTTCTCTTCGTCTACGGGCTTGCCACTGGTCATTCGTTTCGAAAAGAACGATGATACTTCACGATAGATTATCGTGAGATATCATTTCTGACTCCTACTTCCGAAGAAGCTTAAAAGCATGGTTCCAGCTGTTTGTCTTCGCTCCATAAAGGACCCAGAGGATACACATCGGTTCCAGGAGCCGTGCTCCTTCAATATTCCCGATATCGATCGTCGGCCAATGAAACGCGGTAAGAATGTCCGTTACAACCTTCTTGGCACCGGCATCATTTCCGCAAATGAACATATCCGGAGGCCCGCCGGGAAATTCCGGATTGACCATATGCCGGTTTCCAACGATATTAAATGCTTTCACAACTTTGGATTGGGGAAGCCAGCGTTGCACCTGCTCACCGCCGGAATCTGTTTGACCAAGCGCCAGCCGCGGAGGAGCGCCCGGAGAAAATAAGAGAGGATTTGTCGTATCAACCACGACTTTTCCAGCCAGATTTTTCGGATTGGCCAGGGAGATGGCGCTCTCAGTCCCCGTCCAGAGTGTTGCGAGAATGACGACGTCTCCGAATTTCGCTGCCTCTTCAAACGTCACCACTGAAACATTCTTTCCCACCTGGGCCACGACTTCGGCGGCTTTTGGACTTTTGGGATCGCGCGTTCCGATCCTGACGCTGTGGCCGGTCTGCACAAATCCTTTTGCGAGTGCTTTGCCGACATCGCCTGTTCCCAGAATTCCGACATTCATCTTAGTCTCCGGATAAGTGGACGGTACATGCCCCCCCTCCAAAAGATAGGAAATCCCTCCCGGAGATTCAACACACAGAATGGTTTCGCCGACTCACACCGCTTCGGCTTTGAGCTCTTCCTTCTTCTCCCGTTTGTTGCAGAGATACTGGTGGATCGACTGGGCGGCCTTCTTTCCATCGCGCATCGCGAGAATAACGGTCGCCCCGCCCCGCGCCAGATCACCGCCGGCAAAAATCCCTTCTCTGCTTGTGCACAGATCGTCATTTGTCACAACGGTTCCGCGCTTTCCCACATCCAGACCGGGCGTCGTTGCCTGAATGATCGGGTTCGGTTTCTGGCCGATGGCCTCGATCACCGTTTCGACTTCCAGGACGAATTCTGACCCCTTGATAGGGACAGGCCTACGTCTTCCCGATTCATCCGGTTCACCGAGCTCCATTTTCTGGCATTCCAGCCCTGTGACCCACTTGGTCGCAGTGCCGAGTATGCGTGTTGGATTGGTGAGGAGCAGAAATTCCACACCTTCCTCCTCGGCGTGATGGACTTCTTCGACGCGCGCCGGCATTTCCTCTTTTGATCGCCGGTAGACAAGATACGCCTTCTCCGCTCCCAGGCGACGCGAAGTTCGCACCGCATCCATGGCGGTATTCCCCCCGCCGATCACCGCAACACGTTTTCCAACCTTTATCGGAGTATCGAAATCCGGAAACTTGTAGGCCTTCATGAGATTGACGCGAGTGAGGAACTCATTGGCGGAATAAACCCCGCTCATATTTTCTCCGGGAATTCCCATAAACGTCGGAGTGCCGGCACCGGTACCCAGAAAAACTGCGCTGAACTTCCATTCATTAAATAGCTCATCGATGGTTGCTGTTCGACCGATGAGGAAATTCGTATAAATTTCCACTCCCAGCGCCTTGATTCTTTCCACTTCCTGATCAAGTATAGTGCGTGGGAGACGGAATTCGGGAATGCCATACCGAAGGACTCCTCCAACGGCATGAAGTGCTTCAAACATCGTGACCCCGTATCCCATTTTTGCCAGCTCTGCGGCGCACGTCAGGCCGGCCGGACCGGAACCGACGATCGCAACGGATTCTTCGCTGCGTTCCGGCACTTCTGGAGGGGTAAAGAGATCATGTTGCGACTCATAGTCAGCAACAAACCTTTCGAGCTTTCCAATCGCGACGGAAGGGTGCTTCTTCCCCATCGTACACACCGCTTCACACTGCGATTCCTGAGGACAGACACGACCGCAAATGGCCGGGAGATAATTTGCTTCGCGAATCTTCTTCACGGCACCCGCATAATTGCGATCCATGACAAGCTGAATGAACGTCCGGATGTCAATACCTACGGGGCATCCTTCGATACAGACCGGGTTCTTGCACTCCAGGCACCTGGTCGATTCCACCAATGCCCGTGCTTCATCCAGCCCGAGTGACACTTCCTGAAAATTCCGAGAGCGTTCGACAGGATTCTGCTCGATGGAGTTTTGACGCGGAATCTTCATCCGCTCAGACGGTTTCATCGTATTGCTGACACTCATCGTGAACTTCCTCCTTCGGCGTGAACGGTTTCGTGTGCCTGGCAGCGCTCGTTCGATATGCGCTCCAAATCAGTGTATGTCCGGTTGCGCATGATGATTTCATCAAAATCTACGCTGTGGCCGTCGAATTCCGGACCATCAACGCAGGCAAATTTCATTTTACCGTCGACCGTGACCCGGCATCCACCGCACATGCCCGTCCCGTCCACCATGATTGCATTCAGACTGACGAGCGTTTTCACCCCGAATTCCTTCGTAAGATTGGATACTGCTTTCATCATCGGAAGAGGGCCAATGGCGTAAACTGCCGCGAGACCGTTCGGAGACTTCAGCAAATCCCTCAGCTGATCCGTCACGATTCCCTTTCGGCCATAACTCCCATCGTCGGTCGTGATGTACAGTGCGCGCGATATCGAGCCCATTTCTTTTTCCAGGATGATAAGATCTTTCGAACGTGCACCGATGATGGTATAGATAGTGTTTCCTGCTTTCTGCAACGCTTTGGCGATAGGAAGCAACTCCGCCGTACCGACTCCACCTCCAATACACGCGACCGGACCGTGGAATTCGATCGGTGTCGGGTTTCCAAGAGGGCCGGCAACATCGGCGATCGTGTCGCCGACGTTCTTCATGGCAAGTGCACGCGTCGTCTTTCCAATCGCCTGCACGATGAGTGTAATTGTCCCGTGCTCAATATTGCTGTCGACAATTGTCAGCGGAATTCGCTCCCCGGTCTCGTCGAGACGAATAATCACAAAATTTCCCGGGAGGCGTTTTCGTGCAACGAACGGCGCTTCGATCACGTACCGGGTAATCGTCGGGGAAAGAATTTCCTTTTCTTTGATCGTATGCATGCGTCCTCCTGATGCTGTCGGGTGCGGGTTCATGATACGACGGGTTTCGTTAACCCATCATCTTTAATACAATCCATGGGACACACCGAGATTGCCCGTCTGATATCTGCTTCTTCCCGTTCATCTGCGGGCTGCTGGAGGATATAGTAATATGAGGCATCGTTGCTGTACATAAAATTCTGCAGAGCGACCGAAAAACAAAGACCGCACCCGTTGCAGGAGTCGATGACATAATATTTACCCGGCTCGTTATCCGGAAGCGGTTTCGGAGTTGCTGTCATGACATTTTCCTTTCGATGAACAGAATGAACGGTAGATGATCGTTAATGAGATGGTTGCACCATGGCCGTTCTGAGCTGCTGTACTTCATCGTTCGTCAACAGTCGTCGGGCCATTCTGTACAAGATGGTATTTTCCCTTTGGATGTGACCGCTCAGATACTCGGCCAGAAATTTTGTCATCTGCACAAGACCTCGTACTGAAAAATCGCAGAGCCTGCCGTTTTCAACTTCCAGCACAAACTTCATCACGGTGCCGTAAACTTCCCAGAGCTTTCGATGTTCCTGCCGCATGAGTGCGGTGGGCCCTTCGATGTGATTTTCGATGAGCGGAAACAGATACTCTTCTTCACGCTCGCTGTGAGAAAATATCGTCTTCCCGATCGTGCGTGCGGACTCGGCAATCATCTGGAACGCCTCGACTGAGAATCCATTCGTCTCAATTGACTGCGCGGCGTTTTCCAGGTGGAGTACCCAGTCGAGCTCCAATCCATGCTCGCGCATGAGATTCTCGAGAGGATCCGTTTCCACAACATTTTCTCTTGGTCCAGTCATAATAATCTGTCCACGCTCTCGCGGTTTAAAGTTATTTGGCACACGCCCACCTGCCACTTCCTTCCAGACTATTTATCAACTCACGTGCCAGAATAACTGCTCGATGTGGACTGATTATCCATAAAATATTGATAAATCGACACTTTCCGGGGGACAAAATGGCGGGGTTATCACTTGTGACAATGATAAAAAGGGAGAGCTTTCACATGTGATAATGGAACCGGGAGTTGAGGCGCTTATCTGAATTCCATTTGGGGAAGCTGGCGGGTGCGGAAGGAAATCCGGCAGATGGTTTGATTCAGGACTTGAAGTTTCGGATCCGATCCTCCAGCCGAGAGGAAATACTCATACTCATTTCTGGGACAATGTCCTGACTGAAGATCTCAGGAATTGATCGTCATTGTCTCCCTCTCAGCGAGATTCATCAGGACAAAGAGTGCAGCTGTTATTGCTCGTACAGTCCGGTTTGCGTTCCGTGGCAGGTACCGATCATCGAGCAGTTATTTTCGAGATAGCTCAGCGGACCCGGGGCCTTTTGAAATCCGGTGATGACAAGCTTATCGTACACACCGACACCGAGATAATTGTATGGCTGAACATCGGAGGCGTATCCGATGAGGCGTGATCGTTTCGACCCGTGTGGAACGGCGAGATGACAGGTGATGCATTTCACCGACGCGTTCTGGTGATCGACTCCGGCATGCACATTATTTGTCCAGACTCCGCCACTGTACATCGAATGACAGTTTGCACAGAAGAGATCGCCTTGCCAGTTGTTCTTATTGTTGACGATATCGTCGAGCGACCAAAGCCCTCCGAGGGCGTTGGTCGGCCAGTACTTTGCATTCCCTGTCAGCATGAATCTGCTGTTCGATGCATGCGGACCCTGCGGAACTGTTGCCGACGTCGGCTGGTCGTTCCCGTGGCAATCGGAGCAATACATTGTCTGTGAGCCGACGACATTCCACGGAGGCAGCATCTGAGATGGGTCGAGTTGTTTTGGAATCAGCGATCCCGCCTCGCTGCTGAGGCCAACCATGACGGGGTGTGCCGAGTGATTATTGGGATTGAATTCCATTGCCTGATCGGTCGCGGGGGTTCCCGACGGGCCGATGATGGTTGAGACGCCATTCGGGACGATCCCAAGAGCATAGGAGGAATGGCACTTGAGGCAGATCTGATTCTCCTGGAGGGCGGGAGTAATCGGCGTATAGATTGTCGTTTGAGTCCAGTTATCCGTCACCCCGGGGATAACACCGGCGACGCCGAGGAGAACGTTCGATACGGCATTCGAGCCCACCGAATGGAGACCCTTCATCGCGCGATGCGAATTGTGGCAGTCCTGGCATTCCGCATGGCGGTTCGAGAAGCCGACGCTTGTCGGTGAATCAGGATTCTTATGCTTCCCTGTGATCGTGATCGTCGGATGTGCATAGAGCTTTTCGAATTCGCTCTGGATGTCTTTGGTGTTAACTCCCGTAACCGACTTTCCATGGCATCCGGAGTTGAAACAGGTGTTTTCTTCCACACCCGTCAGTAAATACGGAATCCCGGGGCCTCCGTGAGATTCATGGCAGTTCCGGCAAGCCCACTCACCGACCGTAGTGGATGAACCACCCGGAGGAGTATAACTTTGAGTCGAAGTCCTGTGTATTGCATCTGCCCAACCCGTTTTGAGATGGCAAAACGTGCAGAGCGATGCATTGGTGTTGCTCGCACGGAGGAACGGGGAATACGTATTATCGTGCGGATCGTGACAGGTGATGCATTCGACAGTACCGCCCGAAGCATCAGGATCGAGCTTGATGGTGGTGTTCCATGGCCACGGCCGGGTCACGAGCTCCGGATCCCGGGAGTTGTCGTAGACGTAACCGACCGGATGGTCGTTCGCTAGAGATACTCCGAGATTTCCCGCAGCATCAGCGGGCATCGTTGTAACACCGTTCTCCATCGAAATCGCTTGTGCTCCCCCATTATTGTAGACTGCACCGATCGCGATCGTGCCGTCGTGGCACGACAGACAGAGCTTTGATCGTGGATTCGGCTGATTCGGGGGAGTGTAACTGAGGCTCGTCAGGTAATCGCTCGAAT
>Ga0335082_10005500_pt1 | contig 13843 bp, 15 predicted proteins | sample Lox_Sample_41_FD_206718 | JGI IMG/M metagenome (GOLD analysis project Ga0335082, IMG submission 206718) | Soil microbial communities from Loxahatchee National Wildlife Refuge, Florida, United States - Lox_Sample_4.1 | ecosystem: Environmental > Terrestrial > Soil > Wetlands | place: USA...
GGGCCGGCGGCAGAGGGCTCGCCTCCTGCGCTGGCTCATCATCGGCGGCGGCTTCGCGGCCCTGGCGGTGGCGGCCGGTTATGTCCTGACGAAAACGGACGACTCGACCAACTTCTGGCTCTTCGTCCTCTTCGTGCTGGCCATCGTGGTGGTGATCCTCGGCAACATCCCCATGTCCAATCTGCGCTCGGAGGTGAAGACCTTCGTCATGGAGAAGCTCGCGGGCTTCTTCGGCTTCAGCTACGAAGCCAAGCCGACCTTCGAGACCCTCGCCGACTTCAAGGACCTCTCCCTGCTGCCGCACCATGACAACGCCCGCTTCGAGGACGGCCTCAGGGGCGCGGTGAAGGGCGTGCCGTTCGAAATGGTCGAGGTGCATCTCACGGAGCGCCGCGGCACCGGCAAGGAGCGCAAGACCGTCACGGTCTTCCGCGGCCTGCTGCTCGCCCTGCCCTGGCCCGAGGCGGGCGAGGAGGCCGTCACCGTCTGGCGGCGCGACGTCGATCAGTGGAACGAGGACTCGGACGTCGGTCCGGTCAAGCTCGGCGACGACGCCTTCGACCAGGCCTACATCGTGCATTCCGACAATGTCGAGACCGCGCGCCGCCTGCTCGGTCGCGATGCGCGCGCGGCGCTCGCAGTACTCGAGCAGCGCGACACGATCGACGACGTCCGTGTCGGCATCGGCGGCGGCCGGCTGTTGCTCGCCTTCCGGACGGGCACCGACAGCTTCGAGGCCGGCAAGATGAGCCGTCGGCTCGCCGACCCCAACCGGGTTCAGGACATGGTCGAATTGTTCGCCCTGCCTTTCGACGCCGTCGACGGCTTCAAGCTGCAGCAGCCCGCGTCGCCGCCAGCACCGGCGAGTCGAAGTGCCCCCTGAAATGCCGCTGCGGCCGGACAAACCTGCGGTCTGGCCATGGTGGTAGAGCCTAGCGGGGGCTCGCGCCCGGAGTTCCGCGATCTCGATAGCTTCTGCAAAACCGAGATCGCGCCCTGGCTGAAAGCCCACGAAGGACGGCAGCGATCGGCGCGACGCCTGCGCTGGCTCATCATCGGCACGGGGTTCGCGGCGCTGGCAGCCGGCTGCTACTACCTGCTCCGCCAGCCTGCCGGAACGCACGAGGTCTGGTTCCTTGGGCTCCTGGCCGGAGCGGTGGCCGTCGTCAAATTGGGAAATCTCCCGCACTGGCGCCTGCGGACAGACGTCAGGACCTTCGTCATGAGCAAGCTCGCGGGGTTCTTCGATTTCACTTACCAAGAGCACGCAGCTATCGACGAGATCGAGTTGTTCCGCGATCTCAAGCTGTTGCCTCCTGACACGAGCGTCGATTTCGGCGGCGGACTGCAGGGTGTCATCGAGAGCATCCCCTTTCAGATGGTCGAGATCCACCTGACGGAACGTCACGCGACAGGCAGATCATCGGATACGATGACGGTGTTTCGCGGACTCTTATTGAGCATGCCCTGCAATGCCGCCGGCATCATCACGGTGCGGCGCCGGGGAGACGTGGCGTGGAGCGACGGCGAGGAACAGGGTGCGGCAGCGCTCGGTGACGCTGCATTCCACGAGAACTATGTCGTGCATGAATCCGAGCCTGGCGCGGCCGGTCATGTCCTCGGTGCAGCAGCGCGGCGATTGTTCACCAAGCTCGATTCACTTGATGGCGTCGGCAATGTCCGGCTGGGCATACGATCCGGCCGCCTGCTGCTCGTCATCGAACGCAGCATCGCCAGCTTCGAGGACGGCCGTCTGGATTCGTCACTTGCCGATCCCGACCGGATCCAGGCCCTGGTCGCTCTGTTCGTCATCCCCTTCGATGCGGTCGACGCCTTCAGGTGGCAGCCCGCGGCGGCCCCGGCGGCATCTTGAGGGCGACGCTGCCGGAGCGGGCGCGGGATTGTGGGCCGCGGGGTTTTGCGCTCTTATCTAACCCCCATGGATGCACCGCCTGCGCTCAGCGCCCACGCCGACAATCACCGAAGCTATACCGATCCCGATGCGGCCCTGCGCGCCGTCACCGAAATCTATCAGGCCGGCTGCCGCGTCATCCGCGACCGCTTCGAGCGCTTCGTGAAGGGCGAGCGCACGGGCGATCCCACGACCGCCGCCTGCTATCCCTATCTCGGCATCACCGTCGGGCTGGAGAATCTGATCGTCGACCATCGCCCGGCCTTCGGCACGCTGCCCTATGCCGGCACCTACGGCACCACTCTCACGCGGCCCGACCTCTTCGCCGACTACTATCGCGAGCAGATCGAGATGCTGGTGCGCTACCACAAGGTGCCGGTGGTCGTGGGCGTCAGCGATCGGCGCATGCCCCTGCTGTTCGTGCTGGAGGGCGCCACCGCGCAGCTCGCCGCCGAGGACCTGTCGGCCGTCGAGGCCGTGTTCGCGCTGCCGCGCCTGGCGGAGATCGACGACGCCATCGCCAACGGCACCTACGAGCCGCCGGACGGCGCCCCGCTGCCGCTCTCGCTCTTCACCGCCGGACGCGTCGACCTCGCGCTCCAGCGCCTGCTCCACTACACCGCGACCGCGCCCGAGCACTTCCAGCGCTTCGTGCTGTTCACGAACTACCAGCGCTACGTCACCGCCTTCGTCAACTACGGGCGGCGCGAGGTGGCGGAGGGTGACGAGTACCTCGCCTTCGTCGAGCCCGGCAACGTCGTGACGCCCAATCCGCGCCGCACCGACTATCTGGCCGGCGGTGCGCCGCCCGCCCATCTCCCGCAGATGCCCGCCTACCACCTCGTGCGCGCCGACAAGCTCGGCATCACCCTCGTCAATATCGGCGTCGGCCCCTCGAACGCCAAGACGATCACCGATCACCTCGCCGTGCTGCGCCCGCATTGCTGGCTGATGATCGGCCACTGCGGCGGCCTCAGGCGCTCGCAGAAGCTCGGCGACTACGCCCTGGCCCACGCCTATATCCGCGAGGACCACGTGCTCGACCAGGACCTGCCGCTGTGGGTGCCGGTGCCGCCGATCGCGGAGATCCAGGTGGCCCTGCAGGAGGCGGTCGTGCGCGTCACCGGATTAAAAGGGTCAGAGTTGAAGACCCGCATGCGCACGGGCACCGTGGCCTCGACCGACAACCGCAACTGGGAGCTGCGCTACGACGAGCTCTACCGCCGCTTCAACCAGTCGCGCGCCATCGCCATCGACATGGAGAGCGCCACCATCGCCGCCAACGGCTTCCGCCTGCGCGTGCCCTACGGCACCCTGCTGTGCGTCTCCGACAAGCCGCTGCACGGCGAGATCAAGCTCTCGGCCATGGCCAACGCCTTCTATCGCGAACGGGTGAAGCAGCACCTGAAGATCGGCCTCGAGGCGATCCGCCTCCTGCGCGAGGCCGGCACCGACCAGCTCCATTCGCGCAAGCTCCGGAGCTTCGATGAGCCGGGATTCCGCTGAGATCGGGAGCCGGCAGACGTCAGATCACATTGTCGGGCCGAGGCGTCCCGCCGACGCTGCAGAAGATCTTGGGATAGGTGCCGGCCCTGACGAGGTTGCTCTCAGCGGCGAATTCGTAGCCGGTCTGGGCGCACATGCCGAGGCCCTCGGCCTGCTCCGGCGCCGGGATCCAGTCGACCGCGGTATGGCGGTCGCATTGGGTGGGGCTCATGCTGGCCATGCAGATGGCGATATAGACGGTATAGAGCACGAACGCTCCTTTCCCGCGCAGCACTGCGCGACGCGATGGTGAACGATGCTCGGGTCCGACGCAGGTGATGAAGGAATCGGAGCCGCGCCAGTCCTAGGAATGCCTTTGCGCTCGCGCAGGTTCCCGGCGCCGCAGAGCGACAGCCCTGGCGACGGAGGCAAATCTGTGATCTCTCCGTGGACGCGGCTAGGAGCCTTGCGGTATCGGGACTGCGGCGAGCGCGCGCAGCCGTCGTTCGCGGTAGGCGACGTAGAGTCCGGCGGCGACGATGATGAGCGCGCCGACGATGGCCCAGTGGTCCGGCAGGTCGCCGAAGACGAAATAGCCGAAGGCGGTGGCGCCGATCAGCTGCGCGTAGTTGAAGGGCGCCAGGATCGCCGCCGGCGCCAGCGCGAAGGCGCGCGTGACCAAGTAGTGCGCGAGACCGTGCAGCAGCCCGGACGCCACCATCATCGCCCAGCCGAGCGCGTCGGGCGTTCGCCAGACAAAGGGCAGCGCCAGGGTCGAGGCAGCCGTGCCGACGATGACCATGTAGGCGAAGCTGACGAGCGGCGGCGTGGTGCGGCTCAGCACCCGCGTCGCGATCTGATAGAGCGCGTAGAGGAAGGCCGTGAGCAGCGGCAGCAGCGCCGCCCACTGCATGGCGCCGCCGCCGGGACGCACGATCACGAGCACGCCGAGGAACCCGATGACCACGGCGCTCCAGCGATGCAGCCCCACCCGCTCCTTCAGCAGCGGCACCGCCAGAGCGGTCAGCATCAGCGGCGAGACGAACATGAGCGCGGTGGCGTCGGCCAGCGGCATGCTGCCGAGCGCGACCACAATGGAGATGCCACCGGCGATCGGAATCAGGCCGCGCGCGATCAGCAACACCGGCCGCTGCACATGCAGCAGCTCGGGCCAGCGCCGCCCCACGATGAAGGGAAGCAACGGCAGCGCGAAGGTAAAGCGCGCCCAGCTGATCTGCAGCACGTCCATGTCCTGCACCATCAGCTTCGCGAGGCCGTCGATGGTGGCGTAGAGCGTGACGGCGGCGACGATCAGCAGGATGGGAGCCATGGGGACGACTGAAACGCGCGACGGGCGGCTTGGACGCGGAGAAGCTCCCAAGCTTGCATGTAGCGGCCGCCTTGACCAATGCACAGAACGCGCACCGCTCCTGCCGAAGTGGATGCCGCGGATGCGCCGGCGCCCGTTGAACCTCTCGGGCACGATTGCGTTGGCGCTCACGGTCGCCGTCATCGCAGCCTGTCGTGCCGGCACCGAGTCGCCGGAGGCGATCTATGTCGTCGACGCCAAGCCGGTACCATCCATCGCATCGTCCGCCTACGCGGCCTATCCCGAATTCAAAGCCATGGCGGTCAATGCCGACGGCACGGCCTTCCTGAGCATTCGACAGTGCAGCGCCGCCAAGGCGACGGAAGACGCGCTCGACGACTGCCGCCGCAGCTCCACTGGCCAAGCCTGCCGCGTGGCCGCGATCGGCAATGCCGACGCCTCCGGTCTCGACGAATCGGGCGTGCGCAGCTCATCCGGCAGCATTCCCGCGCCATCGCCAAGCTGCGCCGCAGCAGCACGCACTCGGGGGCGGCGATACCCGTCGTTCTAGCCGGCAAAGACGTGCCCTATGTACCGGGCTTCGCCACGGGCAACCTGTACTATGATCCGACCCTCCCATGCGTCGGCGTGGTTGTCGCTCAGACGAGGGAGGGCCTGGTCTGCGACGGCGCCTGGCAGTTCCGGCGCCGCCTGTCTTCCGCCGAATATCCCGTGGAAGGCGATCTGGACTTCGATTGCTCCAACGGCGTCAATATCGCCGGCACCTACGTCACGTTCGCGAGCGGCTCCGGAGCGGCGCGCGTGAGCGACGAGCGCGGCCGCACGCTGTTCGCGGTCTACGGGCCGGACGTCGCCGCCGACGCGGCGGACGGCGGCGACACATTCCTGCGGCTCTGGCAAGAGCGCGCGGCCCGCTCCCCCGATGCCGCCATCTTTCGGCAGCAGCCCGTCCTCCCATGAGCAGCGCTGTTTCGCGGCCGGGCCTGCGCCGATCATCGACTATCGCCGCGGACGCGGACTCGCGCATCCGCATTCGGCCTGCTGGTGCGGACGAAGCCGAGCTCCTCACCGATCTCAGCCTGCGCTCCAAGGCCTTCTGGGGCTACGACGCCGGCTTCCTGGCGCGCTGCCGCGCCGTGATGACGGTGAAGGCGCGCGGCATCGAGGCCCAGCCGCACTATGTCGCCGACCTCGCGGGCCGCATCGCCGGCTTCTACGGATTCGAGTCGGAAGCCGCCGGCGTCGGCCTCGACTATCTCTTCGTCGAGCCCGACCTCGTTGGCCGCGGCATCGGGCGCGCGCTGTGGCGCCATGCCGTCGCGACCGCCCGTGCCCACGGCCACTCGGCGCTGATCGTCGTGAGCGATCCGAACGCCGAGGGCTTCTATCTCAAGATGGGCTGCCGCCACATCGGCACCCGCCCCTCCGAATTGGAACCCGGGCGCCAGCTGCCTCTACTGCGGTTCGCCCTCTAGCGCCCCGGCCGGGCCGCAACGCGGCCACAATGCCGCGCCAATGAGTCGATAGGGTCGCATCCTGGCTGCCCGGACCGTCCATGCGTCGCATCTTTCGCCTTGCCGCCGCCCTGCTCCTGCTGCTCGCCATCGGCGTGGCCGCGCTCGCCGGCGCCGCCTATCGGAGCTACCACCGAGACCTGCCCCTGCAGCGACAGCGCGGACCGGTCGGACTGTGGCTCGAACATCGCTGGGTCGGCGAGCCGCAGACCGACGGGGCCTACGATGCACTCGCCGATGAGCTCCACGGCCTTGGCGTCACCGACGTCTTCGCGCATGTCGGGCCGGTGCGCCTCGCCCTTGCCGGTGCCGACCCTGCCGCCGGGCGGCCCGGTGTCGCCATCTATGCCCGCTGGACCACCGATGCCGTCGAATGGGCGACCGACGGCTGTGGCGCGGCGAGCCCTGAAGCGAACATCGCCACGGCGGCCTTGCGCTTTTGGTCCGGCTGCGCCAACTAGTCGGAGGACGCCACCGGCGAGCGAGCGACCCATGCCCCCGAGAAAGAAATCCGTGAAGCGAAAGACCTCTGCGCGCAAGCGCGCGCGGCCGACCGCGAAGGCGGCTCCACGAAAGAAGGTGGCCGCGAAGAAGGCTCCCTTGCCCAAGAGAAAGCCGGCGCCCAAGGCCGCCAAGCCGAAGCCTCGCCGGCCTGCGAAGACCGCTGCGAAGAAGCCCAGCGCTCCGCGGCGCGGGAATGGCGCGACCGCCACGCCGGCCCTGTCCCTGATCGATGGGCTGATCCAGCAGGCACGCACGGCCGGCGCCGACGCCGCGGACGCCGTGCTGGTCGAGAGCGCTGCCCTTGCCGTTGCCCAGCGGCTGGGAAAGCCGGAGAAGCTGGAGCGCGCCGAGAGCCGCGATCTCGGTCTGCGCGTCTTCATCGGCAAGCGGCAGGCGATCGTCTCGACCACCGATACCGCGCCGGCCATGCTGAAGGAGCTGGTCGAGCGCGCCATCGCCATGGCGCGAACCGTCCCGGAAGATCCCTATTGCGGTCTCGCCGACCCTCGCGACCTCGCCCGCCAGATCCCGGCCATCGACCTGTGCGACGACGCCGAGCCGACGGCCGCCGCCCTGAAGGAAAGCGCGCGCGCCGCCGAGGAATCGGCGCTCGCTGTAAAGGGCGTGACCAACTCGGAGGGGGCCGACGCCGGCTGGAGTCGCGGCACGGTCACCCTGGCCGCGTCGAACGGCTTCCATGGCAGCTATGCCCGGTCGCACTACAGCGTCGGGGCCGCCGTTCTGGCCGGCGAAGGCACCGGCATGGAGCGCGACTACGATCATGCGTCCGCCGTCTACGGCCGCGACCTCGAGGACGCCGCCGCCGTCGGCCGGCGGGCCGGTGAACGGGCGGTGAAGCGGCTCAACGCGCGCAAGGCGGCGACGGCGCGGGTGCCGATCGTCTACGATCCCCGCGTCTCGCGTGGGCTGCTCGGCCACCTGGCGGGCGCCATCAACGGCGCCGCGATCGCGCGCGGCACCAGCTTCCTGAAGGACAAGCTGGGTCAGCGCATCTTCGGCTCGGACATCACGATCATCGACGATCCGCACCGGCCGCGCGGGCTCAACTCCAAGCCGTTCGACGGCGAGGGCATCGCCAACCGCAAGCGGGCCATCGTCGAGGACGGCGTGCTGACGACCTGGGTGCTCGATCTGCGCTCGGCGCGCCAGCTCGGCCTCAAGAGCACGGGACATGCGGCCCGCGGCACCTCCTCGCCGCCCTCGCCGTCGCTGACCAACCTCTATATGGCGGCGGGCAACATGACGCCGGAGGAGATGATCGGCGGCATCTTCTCAGGCTTCTATGTGACGGAGCTGATGGGCATGGGCGTTAACGGCGTCACGGGCGACTACAGCCGCGGCGCCGCCGGCTTCTGGATCGAGCATGGCGAACTCGCCTATCCCGTCAGCGAAGTAACCATCGCCGGCAACCTCAACGACATGTTCCTCAACCTCACGCCTGCCAACGACCTGGTGTTCCGGTACGGCAGCGACGCACCCACGATCCGCGTCGACGGCATGACGGTGGCGGGGACCTGAGGCGCCGGATCATGGGGGACAAGGCAATGCTGCTGTTGACGATCTTCCTGCGCCACGACCAATCGAAGAACCTCGATCAGATCCAGGCGCATTTGAAGGAGACCGGCTTCTATCGGAGCTTCCCGCCGGAGGGCATCGAGGTCGTGTCCTGGACCGTGATGATGGGCGTCGGCCAGGTGGTCACGCTGCGCCTGCCGGCCGAGCGCCTGCGCGAGGTCAACCGCATGATCGAGGAGAAGGCCTGGGGCGCCTTCCGCACCGAGTTCTATCCGACCTACGATTTCGTCCCCGTCTGGCAGACGCTGCGCAAGCAGACCTAACCCGCGCGCCGGCGCTGGTCGGGGCGCAGAAGCTCGCTCCAGACGCGCGGTGACAGCAGCCCGCGGCGGTGGAAGTAGATGCTCTGCGCCAGCGCTCGCAGGGGCGGGGTGCCGAGGCCGACGTCGATCAGCCAGTTGGGCGGGCCGAGGTCGAACAGCTGGCGCAGTCGGCGCTTCCAGAGGAAGCGTGGATAGCTGCCCGCGAGAACATGGTGCGGCGCCTGCGCTCCTTCGAACAGATGATCGGCGATGGCGTGGCCGGCGCGCCAGCCCGACTCGAGCGCGGTGTGGATGCCGCCGGCGGTGAGCGGGGAGACGATGCCGGCGGCGTCGCCGATCAGCAGCATGCGCTCGCCGCCGAAAGGCGCCACGCGGCCACCGACCGGGATAAGGCCGCCGCGCCGACCGATGACGCGGGCGCTGCCGAGATCGAACAGGTGCGCCAGCCTGGCCATGAAGCCGCCAAGGTCTGGGCGCGCTGGTTGGCGGCAGGCGAGGCCGACCTGCGCCACGCCGCCGACGCCGATGAAGGCCCACCCGATGTAGCCGGGCATCAGCCGGCTATCGAGGAAGCAATGCAGGCGGTCGGGGTCGAGGCCGCGCAGCCCCAGCACCTCGGCCTCCACGCCCAGCAGGAAGTCGCGGTTGCTGCCGAGGCCGAGATGGCGCGCGACCGCCGAGCGCGGCCCGTCCGCGCCGACCAGGAAGCGGGTCCATACGCCGCAGTCCGGCAGCTCCAGCCGGTCCTCGCGTCGGCTGGCGCCGCGGAACGGGGTGCCGTAGCGCAGCTGCGCGCCGGCCTTGCCGGCCTCGCGCGCCAGCCAGGTCATCAGGCGCGGCGTGTCGGTGGCGAGGAAGTAGTAGCCCGGCGATTCCAGGTCGATCGCGGAGAGCGAGGGGCCGTAGAGCCGCACCCCGCGGATGCGGCGCGTGAGCCGCGGCGGCGCTTCCAGCCGCTCCGCCACCTCCTTGACCAGCAGGCCGGTGGTGTGGATGCGGCGGCCGGGCGCCGGCTGGCGCTCAAGGACGACCGTGTGCAGCCCGCGCAGGGCCGCCGACCGGGCGCAGACCAGCCCGGCGAAGCCGCCGCCGACGATCGCCAGGTCATAGCCCTTGACCATGTCTGCTCCTGCTGCCCTGCCGCAGTGTCGCCCGCCGGCATGGCGAAAGGGAAGCCGCGGCGTGGCGCAATCAAGGCAGGGGTGCGCGTCCGGACTCCGGCGGCACGATGAGACGGAGCGCCTGCGGGGCAATCTCGATGCGCACGGGCAGGCGTGCGATGATGTCGCCGTCACCCTGCACGGGATCGCCGGCCGGACCGTCGATGGTTACGGAACGGCCGCGCAGGATGCGGAAATCGGCCAGCCGCGGCAGGCGGCCGAGCGCCAATGCGACGGCGTAACGGACCGCGTTCCAGCGGCCGCCGCGCTCGAACAGGCAGACATGGAACTCCGGCTGGTCGAGGCGCGCGTCGGGGGCGCAGACATAGCGGCCGGCATAGAAGTGGCCCTTGGCGACGATGACCGAGGCGGCGTCGTAGGTCTGGCCGTCGACGGTCACACGGTAGCGCGGGAACGAAAAACGCGAGAGCTGGCGCAGCGATTCCAGGACGTAGGCACCCTTGCCGAGCAGGCGCTTCACCCGTGGGTTGACGTTGGCGACGACATGGGCGTCGAAACCGGCGCCGGCCATGGCCGTGAAGCAGCGGCCGTTGGCCACGCCGACATAGGCGCGCACGGCGGCGCCGCCGGCGATCGTGCGCGCCACGGCGGCCGGCGCGGCGGCGAGGCCGATCTCGTTGGCCAGGACGTTGGCGGTGCCGAGCGGCACCAGCGCCAGGGGCGACGCCTCTTCGCCGCCGTTGGCCAGGAGTCCGTTCACCGCCTCGTTGATGGTGCCGTCGCCGCCCGCGATCACCAGTAGGTCCCGTTCCCGCCGCGGACCGCCGAAGGCGCGCGCGATTGTCTCCGCGTCGCCGCGGGCGGTCGTGGCCTGCACGTCGACCTCGCAGCCGGAGTCACGCAGCAGCTTCACCGTCTCGTTCAAGCGGGCGCGGCGACGGCAGCCGGCGGTCGGATTGAAGACCACGGTCATGCGACGCGCGCGTTGCACGGCTGAGGATGATGCTTGCATGTCGGGCTGCAGCGCGATGGTTTTGCTGAAGGTCACGGGAAGATGTGGGGCCGGCGACACTAGCGTGACTATTCAAGGACTTACTAGTTAAGGTTTCGTGAATTCTTTGTTTTTACACCAGATTTCAACGCGAGGCGATTGATTCTACCCAAGATGTTGGGGTAGGTGCGCATTTGATCCTGTGGATAACTCGCGGAGGTATGCCGCTTACACCATGACGGAATCGATCGCAGTGAACCGCTACCGCGCGATCTGGATCTCGGACGTGCATCTGGGGACGCGCGGATGCAAGGCGGAGTTTCTCCTCGATTTCTTGAAGCATACTGAATCCGAGTACCTCTACCTCGTCGGCGACATCATCGACTGCTGGCGCCTGCGCCGCAGCTGGTACTGGGCGCAGAGCCACAACGATTTCGTGCAGAAGGTGCTGCGCAAGGCGCGCAAGGGCACGCATGTGGTCTACGTGCCGGGCAACCACGACGAGCCGCTGCGCGACTACACGGACATGCAGTTCGGCGGCGTCACCGTGGTGAACGAGGCGATCCACGAGACGGCCGACGGCCGCCGCTTCCTGATCCTGCATGGCGACGCCTTCGACGGCATCGTGCGCTACGCCCGCTGGCTCGCATTCCTGGGCGACCGCGCCTACACGATCCTGCTGGTGGTGAACCACTGGTACAACGTCACGCGGCATCTGCTCGGCTATCCCTACTGGTCGCTCTCCGCGCACCTGAAGCAGAAGGTCAAGAACGCGGTCGAATACATCAGCAACTTCGAGCACGCGGTCGCCGAGGAGGCGAAGAAGCGCGGCGTCGACGGCGTGATCTGCGGCCATATCCACAAGGCGGAGATGCGGCAGATCGGTCCGGTGCTCTACTGCAACGACGGCGACTGGGTGGAGAGCTGCACGGCGCTGGTCGAGCATCGCGACGGCCGGCTGGAGATCATCGACTGGCCGGTGGTGCGCAAGCTTTCGATGCTGCACGTCCATCAGAACCTCGTCCCCGCCGAGTAGATGCGCATCCTCATCGTCACCGACGCCTGGGCGCCGCAGATCAACGGCGTCGTGCGGACCCTGACGCGCACCCGGCAGGAGGTCGAGGCCCTCGGGCACGAGGTGCGCATCATCTCGCCCGACTTGTTCGCCAACCTGCCCTGCCCGACCTACCCGGAGATCCGCCTGGCGGTGCTGCCGGGACGGCGGCTGCCGGGCATGATCGACGCCTTCCAGCCCTGCGCCATCCACATCGCGACGGAGGGACCGTTGGGACAAGCCGCCCGCCGCTACTGCATCAAGCGCCGCCTGCCCTTCACGACCGCCTACCACACGCGCTTCCCCGAATACATCAAGGCGCGCACCAAGATTCCGGTCGGCGCCACCTATCGGCTGATGCGCCGCTTCCACCGGCCGGCGGCGGGGGTGATGGTGGCCACGGGCTCGATGGAGCGGGAGCTGGCAGGGCGCGGCTTCCGCAACCTGCGGCGCTGGACGCGCGGCGTCGATACCGAGCTGTTCCGGCCGCGCGACAAGGACCTGTTCGACCTGCCGCGCCCGCTCCACCTCTATGTCGGCCGGCTGGCGGTGGAGAAGAACGTCGAGGACTTCCTGCGGCTCGACCTGCCCGGCAGCAAGCTGGTCGTCGGCGACGGGCCGCAGCTGCCGGAGCTGCGGCGCAAATATCCGGAGGCCCGCTTCGTCGGCGCCAAAGTGGGCGAGGAGCTGGCGGCCCACTATGCGGCGGCCGACGTGTTCGTGTTCCCCAGCCGCACCGATACCTTCGGGCTGGTGCTGCTGGAGGCGCTGGCCTCGGGCGTGCCGGTCGCCGCCTATCCGGTGCCGGGGCCGCTCGACATCGTCGACGGCACGGGCGTGGGCGTGCTCGACACCGATCTCGCGACGGCGGCGCGCCAGGCGATCACGATCTCGCCCGAGCGCTGCCGGGAAGTGGCGCTGCAATATTCCTGGCGCGCCTCGGCCGAGCAGTTCGTCCACAACCTGCAGCCCTTCTGCTGACCATCAACTCGGCATCGGCGGCACGAGCAGCTGGGCATCGATGGGGGTGCTGAAGAGGAACATGCCCCAGTGCAGATGCGGCCCGGTGGCGCGGCCGGTGGCGCCGAGGTTGCCGACATAGCCGCCCTTGGCGAGCCTGTCGCCCTCCTTCACCGCCACCTTGTCCATGTGGGCGAAGAGCGAGGCGAGGCCGTGGCCGTGGTCGATGATGATGGTGCCGCCGGTGAAGAAGAGGTCGCGATCGGCGAGCGACACGATGCCGCCGGCCGGCGCCTTCAGCGGGGTGCCGCGGGGCGCCGCGATATCGACCCCGAAATGCGGAGCGCGCGGCTGGCCGTTGAGGATGCGCTGGCTGCCGTAGACCCCGCTGATCGGGCCGACCGCCGGCCAATCGAACGGCTCGAAGGCATAGGGCAGGTCGGTGTCGCGGGCGCGGGCGGCGTTGATGCGGACCTGCTCGGCCTTGATGCGCTTCAGCTCCTCGGCGTTGGGTTCGACCTGGTTCTTGGGCAGGTTGTCGATGCGCTGGATGTCGAACTTGCGCTGGGTGATCGCCAGCTCCTGAGTTTCGGTCTTGCCATCCGGGCGAGTGATGGCGAGGGTGGCGTGCGGCGCCTGATCCCGGGAGAAGCCCAGCAGGAAGCGGCCGTCGCCGGCGATCGGCATATGCTGCTTGTCGAGCGCGACGCGGCTGCCGGGCTCGGTGCGGCCGAAGGCGAGGCCGCCCTGGGTGAGGTGGCCGTCGAGCTCGATGGCGGCCTTCGCCCGGCGCACGAGGCCGGCGCCGGCGAGGAGCGGCAGCAGCGCCATCAGGGTGCGGCGGGAGAGCGTCACAGCAGATTTCCCTGTCGCGGATCGGGCTTCTTCTTCGAGGCGCGCGGGCGCTGCTTGTCGGCGCGGCCGCCGGCCGTGACTGCCACGTCGCCGTCGCCGAACTGGATGCTCAGGCCGGCGCCGGGGGTCACCTTGGCGGCGCTCGTCACGGGGCGGTCGGCGGCGTCGCGCACCAGGGCGAAGCCGCGCGCCAGCACGTTCTCGTAGGAATAGCTGTCGAGCAGGTCGCCGAGCGACTCGATCTGCAGCAGGCCGCGG
>Ga0335082_10005501_pt1 | contig 13843 bp, 12 predicted proteins | sample Lox_Sample_41_FD_206718 | JGI IMG/M metagenome (GOLD analysis project Ga0335082, IMG submission 206718) | Soil microbial communities from Loxahatchee National Wildlife Refuge, Florida, United States - Lox_Sample_4.1 | ecosystem: Environmental > Terrestrial > Soil > Wetlands | place: USA...
CTCCTCGGCCAGAAAGGCCATGTGCCGCATCGCGTGACGGATCAAACTCCGATGGGTATCCCGCATCTGATGGCCTTCCAGTGCCGCGGTCAACTCGTTCAGTTTCTTCTTGGCATGGCCGCGCGCCAATTGTGCGATATCGAAAGCGCTCGGCTGTCCAGCTCCGTCCAACCCGTTCACTAGCGCTTCCAGCATCAGCTGTCAGGATAATCCAAACACATCGCTCAGGACATCGCCAATCTTTACGTTGGCGTCCTCCAGCACCTTCTGCACCCGATTCCGCTCTTCGGCCGCCGCCCCGATCATCTGCTTGCGGCGCCGCGTGAAATCTCGTAATTCCCGGATGGCTCGTGGCGGGATGAAGCTTGGACGGATCATCCCATGCCGCAACAAATGCGCCAGCCAACGGGCATCGTGCGGATCAGTTTTATGCCCGGTGATCGCTTTGACCTGCTGCGGATTCGCCACCACGATTTTCAGGCTGTACTGCGGATCGTCCTCCAGGATGTTCAGCACCGGCTTCCAATACACGCCGGTACTTTCCATCACTACATGGGTGCAACCCTCCGACTGCAGCCACTGGCGCAGACTTTCCAGTTGCTGGAGCACGGTCCCATACTTGCGCACTTCTGATTGTGCTTCCTCGTTGGCCGGCCCGGTCATGACGCAGACCGCCAAAACTTTCTTGCCGACGTCGATGCCCGCGCATCGCTCGATGATTGCTGGAATCATGGCTAGCTCCTTTGCTGAAGCTTGCCAGCGCCTACCCGTTTACAAGTTGTTCTGCGAGCCGAAGCTCATTCCAGGGTGTGTTCCACGCCGGCCGAACCAGGTTCATCCTCGGGGCTTTTTCACCACCACTACGCTGAAAGGTTCTCCTGCTTCAGCTGAAACCATTCTCCTTCACTCCTCGCTCGCGTTTTCATTCCCCAGGGTGGCCGAAGGCCATGTGTGGTTCATCCGCGGCCAAAACAGTTTCTCGTTCTTCACTGGCGCGCTGTCCGTCGACGACAGCCTTCGCGATGCGCTCGCGATGGAACGCGGCGTCTCCTAGGGCAAGCTCGGATGCCTTCGCCCGGCGGTAGTACAGATGCGCGTCGTTTTCCCAAGTGAAACCCATGCCGCCGTGGACCTGGATGGCACGATTGCCGACTTCGCGATAGGCATCGCTGGCGTACACTTTCGCAACCGAGACCGCCAGGTGCGCCTCGGGAATGTTCTCCTGAAGGGCATAAGCGGCATAGTAGGCGGCCGAGCGAGAACTTTCGGTATAGAGCAGCATGTCGGCGCACTGGTGCTGGACCGCTTGGAATTCGCCGATGGGACGTCCGAACTGTTTGCGGGTTTTGGCATATTCCACGGCGATTTCGAGCAGGCGCTGCATGCCGCCGGTCATTTCTGCAACCAAGGCGACGGTGGCGATATCCAACGCCCGATTGAGAGCGGCGCGTGCAGCGCTGCCTTGCGCGAGCAACTCGACGGGAACAGATTCGAAAGAGACTTCGTAGAGCTTGCGCGTTCCGTCGATCGATGGCGACGGAGTGATCTGGAGACCGCGAGCGCCGGAGGGCACAACGAACAGGGCGAGGTCGCCGTCCATGCGCGCGGCGCAGACCAGAAAGTCGGCCACGTCGGCGTCCGGGACGAACAGCTTGCGGCCGGTGAGGAGAAGACCCGAGGCGTTCATCTTCACGGCATCGGGAGACCACGAGGCGGAGTCTTCGAGCAGGGCCAGAGTCGCCCGCGCTTCGCCCCGGCAGACTGCGCCGAGATATTTTTCCTTCTGTTGTTCATTGCCCGCTCGTTCGACTACGGTTCCGGCGAGCAGCACCGTGCTGAAGAACGGCCCCGGCAGCAGCGCGCGTCCCATCTCTTCGAGGGCGGCGGCCATCTCCACCATCCCCATGCCGAAGCCGCCGTACGCTTCCGGAAAAATGATGCCTGTCCAACCTTGATCCGCCATCTTTCTCCAGAGACCGGCATCGAATGCAGCTTCCGTCTCCATCTGCTTGCGAACTTCGGCGATCGGGCATTCCGCGGCCAGGAACTTCCGCACTGTGTTCTTGAGAGTTTGTTGAGTTTCAGTAAGTCCGAATTGCATGAAATCGCCTCGATTTAGTAACTCTTCGGAAGGCCGAGCACAAAATGGCCCACGATATTGCGTTGAATTTCAGATGTTCCGGCCTCGATTGTGTTGCCGCGGGCGCGCAGGAACGAGTAAGCCCACAAGCCGTCGTCAACGGCATCGTTCGCGCCCTTAGTAAGTTGGACATAGGGGCCCAGAAGTTCCGCGGCCACCTGCTGGAAGCGTTGATTCAGCTCCGTCCAAAAGATCTTTTGGATCGAGCCTTCAGGACCGGGCACGCCCTTTTGATTGATGCGTGTGATGGAGCGCATTTGGTTGAGCCGCATGATTTCGATCTCGGTGTAACATTGCGCCAGTTTTTGGCGGATCACCGGATCATCACAAGCTGGACGGCCGTTGCGCTCGATGGTGTGGGAGAGCTGGACCAAGCGATCGAATTGCCGCTTGAAGGTGATTTGCATTCCGGCGCCGAGTGTAGATCTTTCATGCATCAGCGTTCCGAGAGCAACATTCCAGCCATCACCGACTTTGCCGAGGACGTTTTCGGCGGGTGCTTTCACATTGTGAAAGAAGAGCTCGCAGAATTCGCTCTCGCCGGTCATCTGGCGCAGCGGGCGGACTTCGACACCCGGACTTTTCATGTCCACCAAAATGTAAGTGAGACCCTTGTGCTTCGCGGAATCGGGATCGGATCGCGTGAGCAGTGCGCACCAATCGGCGGCCCAACCGTAGCTGGTCCAGACTTTTTGGCCGTTGATAACGTAGTGATCCCCGTTGAGCTTCGCTTCAGTGCGAACGTTGGCCAGGTCCGACCCGGCATTCGGTTCGGAGAAGCCCTGACACCAGATTTCGTCGGCGCTGAGGATGTTGGGCAGGAAGCGCTTCTTCTGGGCATCCGTTCCGAAGGCGATAATCGTTGGGCCGATGAGCATCAAGCCGAGGACGTTAGCGAGCGGAGGCGCGCCGGCGCGTGCCATTTCTTCCGTGAAGATCACCTGCTCCATGAGTGTTGCGCCTCGACCGCCGAATTCCTTCGGCCAAGAGATCCCGGCCCAGCCCGCCTCATAGACCTTCTTCTGCCAACTACGAAGGAACTCAAAGCGCGCACTCAGTTCGTCCTCGGTACGACGCTTTTCCCAGTCGGACGGGACATTAGCCGTGAGCCATGTGCGCACCTCGTCGCGAAATGCGAGTTCGGTGGGAGTAAGATTGAGATCCATGTATGGGATTAGGATATCAGGGGAGAACTCGGGGTTGGTCGGGACACTATGTTCATCCGTGGCCTGATAAAACTAAAGGATGGTCTCGATCGACGGGTCGCATCTGTCCCTCTCCGACGTTCAGCAAATCTCCGAACATGACGCGCCTGTCGAGATTGCTTCCCACGCGGTCACGGCGATGGAGCGCTCTCGGGCCGTGGTCGAGAGACTTGCCGGCGGAGATGCGCCGGTCTATGCCGTAAACACTGGCGTTGGCTTGCTCGCCGACGTTCGCGTGCCGGCACAAGATCTGGAACAACTGCAACGGAATGTGGTCCGATCGCATGCATGCGGAGTTGGTGAGCCACTCGCGCGCTGCGAGGTCCGGGCCATGATGCTGATTCGTGCCAATGTGCTGGCCAAAGGATTCTCGGGCATTCGACCGCTTGTTGCGCAGCGGCTGTGCGATCTGCTGAACCACGGCGTGACGCCAGTCGTGCCATCGCAGGGCAGCGTAGGGGCTAGTGGCGATCTTGCTCCGCTTGCGCATATCGCTCTGGTGTTGATCGGCGAAGGTGAAGCCGAATTCGAAGGAGCGCGCTACGCGGGCGGCGAGGCGCTGCAGCGCGCCGGTGTTGAGCCGATCGTCCTGGCGTCGAAAGAAGGCATCTCGCTGGTGAATGGAACGCAGGCAATGCTGGCCGTGGGCTGTCTTCAGCTCATCGAAGCGGAGAGGTTGGCGGATGCGGCGGACACGATCTGTGCGATGACACTGGATGGGTTGCGTGGTACACCTCGGGCTTTCGATGCGCGACTGCATGCGACGCGGCCACATCCGGGACAAACGAAGAGCGCGGCGAATCTCTCGAAACTTCTCGAAGGCAGCGAAATCCGTGAATCGCACATCACCTGCCGGCGAGTCCAGGATGCCTACTCGTTACGTTGCGCGCCTCAGGTGCACGGCGCGGTTCGCGACGCGCTGTCCGCGGCTCGGAGCTCATTTGAAATCGAACTGAACTCGGTTACCGACAATCCGCTGGTGATCGACGAGGAGATCATGTCCGGTGGAAACTTCCACGGCGAACCATTGGCGTTGCATCTCGACGCCATGGCTGTCGCACTGACGGTGCTCGCCGGCATCTCCGAGCGCCGGGTGGATCGATTGGTGAATCCAGCGCTGAACGAAGAACTGCCTGCGTTCCTGACCAACCATCCGGGTCTAGAATCCGGGTTAATGATGCTGCAAGTAACTGCAGCGGCCCTGGTGGCGGAGAACCGGGTGCTGTCGCATCCGGCTTCGGTCGGCTCCATCACCACCAGCGGCAACAAAGAAGATTTCGTCAGTATGGGCATGACCTCCGCACTCAAGCTCAAGCAGGTGACGCGCAACACACGGAATGTTCTCGCCATCGAGATGCTGGCGGCCGCCCGCGCGTTGGATTGCCTGCGGCCGCTGCGATCGAGTCCGGCGATTGAGAGTCTACGTGCCGAGCTGGCTAAACGAAGCGCCCCGTGGATTGCGGATCGTCCGTTGTCCGCGGATATTGAAACGGTGGGTGAATGGATTTCCTCAGGCAGTCAATCCGCAATATAGACGTTGAAGTTCGTGACTGTTCGGTAGCCCATTTTCTCGTACAATGCCAGGCCCGATGGGGTGGATTGCAACACCGTTCGGGTGATGCCGGAATTCTGTCTGCCTCCTTCGATGACCTGCCGCATGATGGCTTCGGCGAAGCCTTGCCGACGATACTGTGGCATAGTGGCTACCGAATACAGTCCGATGACGTCACCGGTTATCATTGCAGCAGCGGTAGTGACAGCGGTGCCATTTGAGAATCCGACATAGCCGCGCAGTTCACCGTTCCACGCTCGCTCAGATCCGTACACGGCAGAGCACACTGAGAACGGAATATCGAACGCAATGGACATGATCTCAGCGAAAGCTCCCGAAGTGGGTTCATCATCGACGGGCCGTACGTCGAGCTCGGGTAGCGGGCGGTCTGGGGGAAGTAGATTCGTTGCATACATCCCAGGCGCTTCCGTTAACGGGCGCAGGCCATGACGCCGGAAGATGCGCGAGGCATCCCGCCGCAGCGGGGTCCCCAGAAAGTCTTCGCATACCCAGTAGGTCCATCGAAGATTCCTCGCCTCAAACTGGGCGGCACAAAGCTGGATCAGGCGCGAAAGCTCCTGGTCGTCTCCCTGGATGGGCTTGGCGAGCAATGCGGCATTGAAGGCGGCGTAGTTCAGCCCGCAGAAAATCAGCGACACTCCAGGCAGGTCGTGTATTTCCCCAGTTTTCCGCGCGTACCCGAAGAATCGCAGCGCCTGCAGCAGATTCTCGGCCACGGCGCGAACTTCGGGCTCGGCCATCTGGCGATTAGAGCAAAATGCGGCAGGGGGCGTCAACGGATGTTGAAAAATTCAGCACGGAGTTACAATGGTCAGTGCTTCGGGTTCCCAATTATTCGTTATCGAAGCGCCTTCCTTCCTGCGGCGTTCCGCGCCAGCTATTGCTCGATCTCGAACGGCACATTCACGAACGCGCGGATGCGCTGTTGAAGGGCGAGCAGGCGGAGCGTACTTTCACAGTCTCGGTAACCGACTCCATGGGAACCGAAACGATGCGCAATGTCGAGGAATACCCTGTCGAGGTCTTTCCCGACGACACACGCGCGATCTCTCTAGACCTGCTTACTCTGGGCGTTCATCAGCTTCACGTTTCCATTCACTTCAGTACGCGTCCTGAAGACTCTCTCGTGTCCATCTGTTTTAGTGGCCCGAAACCGCGTGCTACAGCGCATGGGGTGCTTGCAGGAATCGAGAAAGTGATCGGCCCGTATCAAACAAATCATCATCTCTACTTGTCGAAAATCCTTTGGTCCGCCGTGCCAGCTGTGTGGGTAGCTGCGTTTTCGATTCAATGGCGTCACCTCAAGCTGAATTGGGCCGATGTCGTGATTATCGTGGCGAGCGCGGGACTGTGGATATTGACGCAGCTCAAGCCGTATACCATGTTCGATACGCGTAGGAATGAGACGAAAGCGAAATGGGCGCCGAGAGTATTAAATGGTCTGCTGACGGGCCTTCTAGCGGTGCTGATCTTTGCAGCGATCACGCCACTTATGGACTAGCCGGCTCTCGCCAACACCGTGGCCTTGTAAGGCGTCTGATAGCGCGCATTGCAGGCAGCGCATGCCGAACGCCTCCCGCGCCGAAGTGGACATAGCCCCGGACGGGCGGTGACCGGTTTTCGACGCTCGAAAAGGTGGTCCACACAAACCAACCGTGGCCCGCGGTGGAACTTATTGATCCGCAACACGGCGCTCGAGGTATTCTCTGGCATGTGGAGACTCGCGTCGTGAAGGAACAATATGACGGGTGCGATTCAAGAACCCTCATTTCTTGATCGATATTTTCGAGAACTTCGGAAGCGCGAACAATAACTCCCGAGTTGTCGCATCTTGGTGAGCCGCAAGTTGGCCGTTACGCATTCAGTGGGGACCTGACACTGAGCTGTCCACACGCGCTGGCTTCCACTATTGACGAAAGTTTTCGTTGACAATGACGAAGGTCTTCGTCAATAATAAACCATGGCTTCCAAGCAGCCCAAACCGACCGCGGGGGAGTTGGAGATCCTGCAGGTCCTGTGGGAATGCGGACCTCGCTCCGTGCGCGAGATCCAGCGCACGCTCGATACAATCAAGCCCACCGGGTACACAACAGTCCTGAAGCTCCTCCAGATCATGACTGATAAAGGCCTGGTGACTCGAGATGAAAAACAGCGACCCCAGATCTACCGCCCCCGTTATCGCCGAGAGCACACGCAGCGCCAAATGCTGCACGATCTGGTGCAACGCGCGTTCGGAGGATCGGTGAAGGCACTCGTGTTGCAGGCCCTGGCCGGCCGGAAGTCATCGCGGGAAGAAATCGATGAAATCGAGAAGCTATTGGACCGGATGGAAGGAGAAACCAAATGACAGCCATTACCCAGGCAATCAGTGCGGCACTGCTTCACTTCTTGTGGCAGGGGCTGCTGATCGCGTTGCTGGCGTGGGTCGCGCTCGCGATTTTGCGCAACGGCTCGGCGCGGGTCCGCTATTTAGTAAGTTGCGCCGCGCTGGGCATCATGACCCTCTCACCCATGGTTACAGCGTGGGTCGTGTATCGAGCGCCCGTTGCCGCGGGCATGACCCACGCACTCGATGCTATCCCTCAATCCACTAGTCCGGCTGCGCTATCCCCGACCGCGTTGCTGCCCACATGGATCGCGGTCCTGCAGGCCTGGGCGCTCCCGGTCTGGTTCGTCGGCGTCCTGATCTTTGCTGTCCGCCTCATTTGGATTTCCAAGTATGTAGGCATGCTGAAACGCTCAGGCGAAGCTGCTGAAGCCCCGCTTATCGACACGATCTCGCGCTTGGCGGATCGGATGAGGATCAGCGGCCCGGTGCGGGTAGTGATCTCTCGGCTCACCGATACTCCCAGCGTCGTGGGTTGGCTGCGACCGGTAATTCTGCTTCCTGCCGCGACATTCTTGTCCCTCAGCGTCGAACAGTTGGAAGCCGTGTTAGCGCATGAACTGGCACACATCCGCCGGCACGATTATCTTGTCAATCTCCTGCAGGCCGTGGTTGAGACGTTGTTTTTCTATCATCCGTCGATCTGGTGGGTTTCGTCGCGAATCCGTCACGAGCGCGAACTGTGCTGTGACGACCTGGTTGTTAGCGTTTGCGGCGATGCAATCGGCTACGCCCGCGCTCTCACAACACTCGAGCGATTGCGAATTATTGCGCCCGGACTGGCGATGAGCAGCACGGGCGGATCATTGCTGTTTCGCATACAGAGGCTCACAGGCACATCGCACGAGCAATCTCCTTCCAAGATCCCGGCCATCGTCGCGCTAGTTCTGGCTGTAGTCTGTTTTGCGATCAGTCCGCATTGGGCCAGCGGCCAGTCGGCACGGAGCGAGGAAGCTGTAGTTAACCATGATGCGATCTGGGTGGACACAGTCAAATATGGTGACCTGCCGATCACGGTTCGCGCCCTGGGGACCATCGTCTCGCCGACCGCTGCGGAGTTGAAGGTCGCTACAAGGGCCGGTGAGGTGCAAGTAGGCCAAACCGCGTTAGTAGAGACTGTCCACAGCCGCGGAATCACCATAGCCGGCACTGTGTCGCGCATCGAGTCCTACGCCGCCGGTGGAACAATTGCGGTAACGGTTGAGCTGCGGTCGCCGGTGCCGGAACTCGCAGGCTTACAGGTTGATGGCGCCATCCAAATCCGAGTTCTGAAGGACGTGTTCTATGTCGGCCGCCCTGTCTTTGGCCAACCAAACGCATCGAGCACGCTGTTCAAGTTGGAACAGGACAGTAACCACGCCACCCGCGTAACGGTGCAGTTCGGCGCAAGTTCGGTGAATTCCATTCAGGTCTTGAAAGGTCTGCAGCCCAGCGACCGCGTGATTCTATCGGACATGAGCAAGTATGAAGGCTATGATCGAATTCGCGTGGAGTAACGCTAGACTTTCGCAGCATTTTCAAACACAATGCTGAGGCACGTCAGACCCGCCTCCGCCTTCAGGAACTCCGATATGTCCGCTAACGTAACGTGAAGTCCTGCGTGCGAAATGAATTCCGCCGTGCGTGGAAACGAACTCGGCACAGCCACGTGATGCGCAATCATTAACGCGTTCGCTCCAGCCGGTTCATCCTTCGCGACGTCGATTTGCTTGAATCGCTCGAACGGAACTGCATCCACCCACTCTCGATTGATCAAAATCGTGTCGCGGCCGAGATAGGTACAAGCGGTCTTCAGGTGCAGGCACCCGGACACAAGCACCGGAGTAACGCGGTAGCCAAACGGTCGAACGATTTGTTCCAGATCGGATATCGCCGATGCGTTCGTTCGCGTGGAGACTCCGACAAACAGCTCGTGATCGATCCGCAATACATCCCCTCCATCGAGCTTTGCCGGAAATTGCAAAGCGAAAAGCGGGCGATACTTCGCCAGCGCAACCGCCGCGCTCTCCACTTCGCTCTTCCTCGACTCCGCACTCATGGCCGCGACAATGGCACACTCGTCCAGAACGATCGCCGTATCTTCGACAAACGCTCCGTCCGGAGAATCCGGCTCCTCCGGAAGCCTGTCAATCTGAAGACCCCAACTCTCGAGCATCGCTTCGTACTGCAGGTGTTGCCGGCTCGCAAGTTCCACATCGATCAGTTGACGCGGAATAAACGTCAGCTCACACTCCATCAATCTCGAGCTTGGCCTGCGAGTCAAAGCAATCGGCATGAGAACTGATTGAAAGTTTACGAAAGAGTAGGGGTAATAATCAGGCGGCTACTCAGAAGTCCCGTCACGACCAGTCGCACGGCCCGGGTGCCTCCCGACAACATGCAAGGTGGCGCGCCTTCCACGCGGTGAACTGGAACAAGCCTGCGATCAGGCCCCCAGCACCGACCGCCATCGGTACGGCTCGCGATGCTCGATGTCCTTCTGCGGTGCACTGAGGCGTACACGAGTGTAGTGTCGCGGGCGTTCAGATGGGCCAAGTGGCCGATCTGATCGGCGCCCAGGGAGCAGCCGCGGCAGGCGTGCTCGGGCCAGCCGAAGACGCCTGGCTCGAAGAAGGCGCGATAATGTACTCTTTTTCCCGCTTGCAGGCAAACAATCACTTACTAATTGTGAAGCATGAGCAGTTCCAAGCCGCAACCTTTTGAAATCAGCGGTTAGAAGGCTATGCGCCTCATCGGACATCAGTAGATTTTTCAGCGATCGCCTATTTCACGCGGACGTAACTTTCGTTCGTCAGGCAACCGATCACCAGGAGTTTCTGCCCGTCGTGCGATTACACTTGAAGAGAGATGTCTGCTATTCCGGAACGGATCGGTCCGTATGAAATCACCGGGAAACTGGGTGAAGGCGGAATGGGTATTGTCTACAGCGCCAACGATACCCGGCTGAACCGGCCGGTTGCGCTCAAGATGATACTCGATTCGGGCTATGACGAGGACAGCCGGAAGCGTTTTCTCCGCGAAGCGCAGGCGGCCGCGCGAGTCACCCACCCCAATATCTGCCGCCTCTACGATATCGGCGAGATAGACAACCGGCCGTTCGTGGTGATGGAATTACTCGAGGGGGAGTCGATGTTCGTGCGCCTGGAGCGTGGGCCGATGCCGCTTCCCGAAGCGCTGCAGACTACGCTCAGTGTCCTTTCGGCGCTTGCGGCGCTGCATAAGTCGTCCATCGTGCATCGGGATCTGAAGCCGTCGAACGTATTTCTGTCGACGCATGGCGTGAAGCTGCTGGATTTCGGGCTTGCCAAGCCGATTGCGGCGTCCCATGAAGGAGGGCAGACGCAATCGGAGCTGACCGGGCATGGAATGATCGCCGGTACGCCGCGATATGCATCGCCGGAGCAAGTGACGGGAAAACCGGTGGACGCGCGCTCGGATCTGTTCGCGGTTGCCGCAATTCTTTTCGAGGCGCTAGCGGGCAAGCCGGCGTTCGGGGGCAACACGGCGCTCGAGATCTTTCACTCTGTGCTTTATGAAATGCCGCCGGTGCTCAGTGGATCGCAGGCCGTTTCAGCGGTGGATCGCATCGTGCGACGAGCGATGGACAAGAATCCTGCGAACCGCTTCACAGCAGCCGATGAAATGGCCGCGGAGCTGCGTACGGTGATGCGTCTGGACGATTCGAGCACGCATGTGGAGACTCGCGTCGTGAAGCGGCTGATCGTGCTGCCCTTTCGTGTTCTTCGTTCTGATCCGGAGACTGATTTTCTGGCGTTCAGTCTGCCGGACGCGATCTCGGCGTCGCTGGCGGGCTTGAGCTCGCTGGTGGTTCGGTCGAGCCTTGCGGCTGCGCGGTTCACGGAAGCGGTCCTGGATCTGCGAGAGATCGCCAGAGAGGTTGACGTGGATACCGTGCTGACCGGTACGCTTCTCCGCGCCGGCACGCAGTTGCGTCTCACCACTCAACTGGTGGAGGCTCCGAGTGGCACGCTGATCTGGTCGAAGGCCTCGCAGGCAGAGCTGCGTGATATTTTTCAACTCCAGGACGCGTTGGTGAGCGGCGTCGTAGAGTCGCTCTCGCTGCCCTTGACCGCGGGCGAGCGCCAGCAGCTCGCGCACGATGCGCCGGCCAATGCGAGTGCGTACGATCTGTACCTGCGCGCGAATGAAGCGGGCAAAGCATTCAGCGGGCTTTCAGAAGCGATCGCTTTGTATGAGCACTGTGTCGCGCTGGATCCCGGATACGCGCCCGCCTGGGCTCGTTTGGGGCGAGCACGCTGGCTGATTGGCAAGTTTTCCGTAGGAGCGGAGGGAAAATTGGTGGAAGGGCGCAGCGCGATCGAGCGGGCGCTGGAGCTCAATCCCGATCTTCCATTGGCGCACAATCTGTACACGAACATCCAAGTGGACCAGGGCCACACTATGGATGCGATGAGGCGTCTGCTCAAACGGCTGCGCAGTTCAAAGACCGATCCGGAGTTGTTTGCCGGCCTTACCCACGCAAGCCGCTACTGCGGTCTGCTCCAGGCATCGATCGAGGCGGATCGTCAGGCCCGGCGGCTCGATCCGAACATTCGGACCTCGGTCATCCATACGCTGTTCGCGATGGGCGACTACCAGGGCGCTATCGATGTGGCGGGACAGGATTTTGGCTATTTCACGCCGCTGCGGCTCGCGATGGTTGGGCGGCTGGAGGAAGCCATCGCGACGCTGAAGGAGAAGGAGCCTGGCATGTCGGAACGACGCGCCCAGGTGTTCATGATGTCTCTGCGCACATTGCTGGAAGGAAACCGGGAAATGAGCCTGAAGGCCAGTGATGAGCTGATGGAGAAGGAGTTCATGGACCCGGAGGGGAAATACTATCTGGCGCGGCAACTTGCCTTTCTGAGCGAAACCGGTCGCGCGACCCAAGTGCTTAACGCGACCGTCGATGGAGGCTACTTCTGTTACCCGCAGATCGCTTCCGATCCGTGGCTCGATCCGATTCGCGGCGATGCCGAGTTCAAACGAATCCTGAATCGAGCACAGGCGCTGCATCAGGAGGCGATAGAGCTATTCAGGGCTGAAGGTGGGCCTCCGCTGCTTGGTCAGGAGTAGGCGCCGCAGAAATCATGCGCGGAGAGTTACAAACACCTCGCCTGCTACATGCACCTATCGTGCCTTCCCGGTTTCGCGGCCGGACTTTTGGGCTTCGCCTCGAAGCATGTCCCCCATAGCGTAGTTGCCTTCGTGGCAGGCGTATTCGTAGATGGGTCCCGGAGAGCGCTCCAACGTCAATTCGCCCTTCCAAGGCCGCGTGAATGCGGAGGGGTCGTCCACCTCGAACCTGTACAAAAGGGTGTCCGCGTCGAGAAAGCTGAATCGTTCCACCACGTGCAGATTCTCATCCCAACCGAACACGCCTCCTGCGTCACCGAAGAAGCCCCCGGTGTCTCTAAAGTTAGTCGTATCCACTACCAACGTGCGGCCTTCCCAACGTCCCACTGAATCGCCGAGCCAGAGCCGCACACTCGGCGGAAGGTGAGGACGGCCGTCGAGCGGAATGATTCTCGTTTCGTGGTTCATCTCCACGTGCACTACCAATGTGTCTGGCGTCTGGATGATCCGGTAATTACTGTTGTAGCGGTAGGGCAACATGGGCGGCCCGGCAGTCGGAAAAGCCAGGCACCGGTCCTGAAGACCGAAATCCTCGGCGCTCTCCGGATTCCGGAGCCTCTCCATGCGGCGGCTCTTTGCGGCGGAAGCCGCGGCTGTGAGTGCAGGAATCCGGCCATCCGCGGGATCGGTCACGATGGACGTCCGCAGAGTCTTGACCACTCGGGAACCAAACTCGAAATATTCCGTGTCATAGGTGCCGACGCCCGCTGTCCCATTCTCAGCGTTTTGCCTGGCAGCCGCACGCTGCCACTCCGCCGCCTCGGCCGGTGTGAAGAATGCTTTGTCCTTTAGTTTTGCGGGGCGTTGCAGGGGAGTGGCTGTTGCCGAGTTCCAGATGCCTCCGAAATCGGGTAGCCCGCCCACTGTTGAGGAATGCGCCTGCGCGAGGACTGGCCGGACAGGTGGCAATGCCAAAAGGCAAGCAATTATTCTCAGTCGACTCATAGTCAAGCCGCTAGTTACAGGTTGTGGCACGTCTGCGCTCGGTTCAAGGTATCATGCGCGGGTAGCTGGAAGGCCGCCGAACCCGCGCGGTGTGAAGCCGATAGCTCCGGAGTTACCGCGTACCCGGAAGTAGCCGGTCAACGCTGGGCCCTGCAGACCACTGGCTTTCCTAATAGCGCAACGCCAGGATAGCTATCGTGAGTTAGGCAATCTAATTCCTCAGCCAGTCTTTCAGCATTGCAGATTGAAGTGCGGTCACATTGCCTGCTGGCTCGATGGTGAAGCTTCGCCGCATCTTTGACCCTAGCACAACGTCTACTTCCCGCACTTCACCATGATGCGCTGCCAGCACTCGAATCTTCTCCCCTGCTTTTCTCGTCTTTAGCACTTCCTCGACTGTGTGATTCCCGAGAGGTACGCCGTCGATAGCGAGAATT
>Ga0335082_10005503_pt1 | contig 13841 bp, 13 predicted proteins | sample Lox_Sample_41_FD_206718 | JGI IMG/M metagenome (GOLD analysis project Ga0335082, IMG submission 206718) | Soil microbial communities from Loxahatchee National Wildlife Refuge, Florida, United States - Lox_Sample_4.1 | ecosystem: Environmental > Terrestrial > Soil > Wetlands | place: USA...
CACGATTGCGGCATCGATGTTGAGCGCGCCGCATAGTTTGCGGGCCGAGAAAGAGGGTTTCACCAAAATCGCGGCCACCCGCGATTACGTCAACGTCTCCGGCACGGGTCTAGTCGCGCATGCCGACCAGATCAAGAGGCGCCCGGCTATGATGAAACGTTTTATGCGCGCCACCTTGCGCGCGATGAATTTTATTCGGGAAAATCGTACCGATACCACGCAAATGATCGTCCGCGAGTTCGGCATGGATCAGGAAGTTGCCGCGCTCGCCTACAAACAGTTATTGGAGTTGCTCAGCCCGGACGGCAAAAATCGGGTGGATGGTTATCAGCTCTTGATCGATTTCGCCCGTGCCGCGCAGAAAGTAGATAAGCCGATCAGCGCCGCTCAGTTCATCGACGAATCGTTGCTCGACGAGGTGCTGCGCGAAGGCGTCCCGCTTCGCTAACCGGGTACAACTCTCACATGACAACTCACGCGATCAATTGTTTCATCACTGCTCTACTTCTACTATTTGCCTTCCCGGCCATGGCTGCATCTGACGGGCGTGAAGAGTGGGAGAAGGTGCTCCGCGCGGGAAAACAAGAAGGGAGAGTTGTCCTTTATACTTTTCCCGGCCAGGAGCTTGTTTTCCAAGAGTGCCAGAAAAATTTTCCCGACATCAAGCTGGTCGAAGTGAGTGTCCGAGGATCGGAACGGGTGACGAGAATTTTGTCTGAAAGGCGCGCGGGAAAGTACCTCGCCGATATCCTTATCGGCGGAGTTGGTTCTGCCCAGTCCGGGCTCCTGAAAACCGGGCTCCTCGATCCGATTAAGCCCGCGCTGATCCTTCCCGAAGTTTTGGACGAGTCGAGGTGGTGGCAGGGGAAACATAACTACGGAGACGACGAGGACAAATATATCTTTTCCTTTGCCGGCGCTCCGCTCTATTATTTTCACTATAACACCACGTTGGTGAATCCGCTGGATTTCAAATCCTATTGGGATCTTCTCAATCCCAAGTGGAAGGGAAAGATGATCGTGACCGAGCCAATGACTGGCGGAACGCAGGAGCCCTTGGTTTTCATGTATCACAGCAAGGAACTGGGCCCTGAGTTTATGCGGCGATTTCTTACCGAAATGGATCTCGGCGTCAGCCGCGATATTCGGCAACTTTTGGATTGGGTAGCGCAAGGCAAATACGCCATGTCGGCTTTGCAAAACGCGGATCGAATACGGCTGTGGGATGCCAAGAAGCAAGGCCTGCCAGTGAACGCGTTCGAAACCGACAAATTCAAGGAAGGAGGCCTGGTGGGATCGGGCGGCGGCAACATCGCACTGATCAATCGAGCGCCTCACCCCAATGCAGCCAAGGTCTTTATCAATTGGTTTCTTTCGCGGGAAGGCCAAATCGCCTATCAAAAACTTGTCCAGGGAGGGCGAAATTCTCTTAGGATCGATATCCCTAAGGATGATCTCCCGCCTCATGCTCGCATCAAATCGGGCGCGAAGTATACACTCATCGACGACATCGGCTACAGCGACCTCGATTCAGTGCAGCGGTTTGTAACCGAGATCTGGAAGAAAAAGTGATCGGATGAAGATCTCAGTCGCGCATTTAATTGTTAAGTTTCTTAAAGAGGCTGGAGTCCCATACCTCTTCGGCCTCTCCGGCCATTCAATTTTTCCTATTACCGACGCCCTATATTCTGAGCCAAACCTCCGGTTTGTTCCGGTCATGCACGAGCTTTCCGCCGCCTATATGGCCGCCGCCTACGCCAAGGGCACGAGAACCGCCGGTGTCTGCACGGCCTCTGCCGGGGCGGGGGTTACGAACCTTCTGACCGGAGTCGCCTATGCTTACAAGGAATCGATTCCGGTGATTGTTCTGGCAGCGGATGTACCGCGCCGTCATGCAGGAAAAGGCGCGTCCTCGTGGCACGGGATACCTCAGCGCGAAATATTCGCGCCGATAACCAAGACAAGGATCACCCTTGAAAACGCAAATGAAGCCATCGACGCATTGCGTGACGCGCTAAACGAAGCGACAACGGGAAGAAAAGGGCCGGTTTACATCGGGTTCCCGCGTGACATTCAGGGGCAGGAAATCGAAGCACCCGGGTCTGGCTGGCTGGACACGGTCAGGGCAATCGTGGAGCCTGACCCGGCCGCTTTGGACCGGGCGGCGGAAGAGCTGCAGAAAGCATCCGCTCCCATCATTATAGGTGGCGGAGGCGTTTACTGGTCGAGAGCGGAAGAAGAACTGCGCGAGCTTGCCGAATTCCTCTCAATTCCCTTCGCCACTACGCCGTCGCACAAAGGGTTGATCTCGGAAGATCACGCCCTTTCTCTCGGAGTGCTGGGTTTCGGCGCCTTTCCGTTCGCCAATCCATTCTGTCTCGCAGCCGACTTGATTCTTGCCGTTGGCGTAACTTTCAGTGAGGGTCTCACCCTCGGCTACGGCGACAAGGTGATTCCGGCACGAGCAAAGATTATCCAGGTTGACGCAGACTCGCGAGAGCTCGGCAAGATTTATCCGATTCATCTTCCCGTGCTAGGCGACGCAAAAACGGTTCTCAGAGGGCTTATCGCGCGGCTGAGAAAAGCTGGGGTCCAGAAAAAAAATTTATCTCGGCTCGATGCGCTCGAGGGAGAGAAAAATAACTGGCACGAGAAAATTCTTGGCTACGCTTGTGAGGGTTCAGGTCCGATCAATCAGTGGCATGTTTACCAGGCGCTGAAAGAAGCGATAGGCGAAGATGCGGTCGTCGTCGGCGCTGGCGGGACGGCGGAACTCATCAGGCGCTTTGTCGCTCCCTCTTACGCGTATCATTCGGGCGAAATGCGCGCCATCGGTTTCGGCCTCTCAACGTCAATCGGCTTAAGCCTCGCCTTTCCATCGCGACCGGTGGCGTGCGTGACCGGCGACGGTTCTTTTATGCTCGAAAGCCAAGAACTGGCTACGGCAGCTGCCTTGGAACTCCCCATTTCGATCATCGTTATTCGCAACGACGCCTACGGAAACATGAAGCGGGACCAGCTCAAACACTACGACGGTCGGGTTATTGGAACGGATCTACACCTGCCCGATCTTTGCGCTCTCGCCGGAGCGTACGGCATCGAAGCGGAAAGCGTAACCCACCCGCAAGCGCTTTTACCCGCACTCAAGCGGGCATTGGCACTCGGTACGCCAATACTGTTGGACGTGATCTGTCCAATAGAAGGAATCTGAGTCAGCCATGCGGATGAAGCGGATCGTATTCCAGGAATACGTCGTGGACGGTAAAAAACATGCCGGACAGCAAGAGGCGAAATCGAGACGTGGTCAAGCAATAAATCAACAATCGGGAGAGGAAGCCATGCAGATAAGTCGTCGCGACTTTCTAAAAACTAGTGCAGGCATTGGCGCTGCCATGATGCTGCCGGGGAGTTTTGCAACGGCGCAGGGCTCGCCGTTGCTGCAGAAAAAGATCCCCTCCAGCGGCGAGATGATTCCGATCATCGGTTTGGGCACCGCGCGCCGGTACGAAGAGGTGAAGACCGAAGCGGAAAAGATTCCGCTACGTGAGACGATTCTCAAGTTCAAAGAGGTCGGTCTCAAAGTCATCGATTCTTCTCCATCGTATGGCAACGCCGAAACGGTGGTGGGCGAAATTATCGACGGACTCAAAATTCGCGATTCGCTGTTTCTGGCCACGAAAGTCAGTCTGCGGAGCGGTGGACGGGAGGCGGGCGTTGAGCAAATTGAGCGATCGTTCAAGCGCTTCCGGACAAACATGATCGATCTCATTGCGGTGCATAATTTGCTGGATACCCTGACTCAACTTTCCACACTGCGTGAGATGAAGACGACGGGACGTATCCGTTACGTCGGCATTACGACTTCCTTCGACAACCAGTATGGGGAATTCGAACGGATTATGAAGAATCAAACCCTTGACTTCATTCAGGTGGACTACGCTCTCGACAATCGCGATGCGGGTGATCGGATAATCCCGCTGGCCGCCGACCGCGGCATGGCGGTGATGATCAATTTGCCGTTTGGCCGCGGCCGACTTTTTAATGCGGTGCAGGGGAAGAAGCTGCCGGAATGGGCAAGCGAGTTCGACTGCGCGACCTGGGCGCAATTCTTTCTCAAATACATCGTTTCTCACCCCGCTATCACCTGCGCCGTGCCCGGCATGGCCAAGGCGGAGTACGTCAGCGACAACCTCGGCGCCGCCCGCGGGCGCCTGCCCGACGCCGCCATGCGCCGGCGCATGGAGCAATTCATCGATGGAGTTTAACCTACGCCGTCTTGCGCGGTAGTAGGCGCGAGAATGACGAAGGCGGTGAAAGCGGAGTAGGAAGTTGAATAGCGCGCTCGATAACTTCTCCGAAGCAGAGGGCGGATTCGTCTACCGGCTGCTCAAGCGAGTGCTCGACGTACGTCCCGCCGAGTTGGGCGCGCTCGGCTGGTCCTGGCTTTACATCTTTTCCGTACTCTCGGCCTATTACATTCTTCGGCCAATCCGCGACGAGATGGGAGTTGCCGGCGGTGTCGAAAATCTCCAGTGGCTGTTCACCGGCACGCTCCTCGGCATGATCCTGGTCAATCCGCCATTTGCGATGTTGGTGGCCAAGCTCCCGCGGGTGCGGTTTATTGCAATCGCTTATCGATTCTTTATCGCCAATCTACTGCTCTTCGTCTTGCTCCTGAAGATGGCAAGCGCAGAGCAAAACATCCGGGTCGGCCGCGTCTTCTTCATCTGGACGTCGGTTTTCAACCTCTTCGTCGTGTCGGTGTTTTGGGCGCTGATGGTCGATATTTATAATTCCGAGCAAAGCAAGCGGCTCTTTGGCTTTATTTCCGCGGGGGCAACCCTCGGCGCAATCGTGGGATCGAGCATCACGGCGGCGCTGGCCGTCCACGTCCCGGCGACTTATCTTCTTTTGGGTTCGGCGGTGTTGCTTGAAGTAGCGGTGTTCAGTGTCCGCCGCCTGTCGCGCCTGTCAGACGTGTTGCACCGCCAGCCAACGGCGCCCACGGGGGAAGCGCCCATCGGAGGATCAGCGCTTTCCGGATTCACCCATGCTTTCAAGTCGCCTTATCTGATCAACGTCAGCGTTTACATCTTGTTGTACGCAATCACCTCGACGTTTCTTTATTTCCAGCAAGCCGATATTGCCCGTCAGGCTTTCGTTGATCGCGGAGCGCGTACAGCATTTTTTGCCCGGATTGATTTACTGGTCAATATACTCACCCTGGGCGCGCAGCTCTTCGTCACAAGCCGGGTTTTGCGCGCTTTCGGAGTTGCCGTTACGCTGGCCACGCTGCCGGCCCTAAGTGTATTGGGCTTCGGTACGCTGGCTGTGGCGCCGACTCTAGTGGTCCTCGTTGTCTATCAGGTGCTGCGCCGCGCCGGAAATTTCGCTTTCGCCCGACCGTCACGGGAGGTGCTTTTCACCGTCGTGCCGCGCGAGGACAAGTACAAGGCCAAGAGCTTCATCGACACCGTAATCTACCGAACCGGCGATCAAGTGGGCGCCTGGTCCTATGCGGGGTTGAGTTTTTTTGGGTTGGGAATGATCGGCATCGCCATCACAGCGGTGCCCGTTTCCATAGCATGGCTGATCAATGGTTGGTGGCTGGGCCGAAAGCAAGAAATATTAGCTCGGCCGCATCGAATTTCCGATAAGGATTCTTAGCGATACAGGGCGTCGATAAAACCGCTCCTCTCCAGTTCGCGCACAAAACGGTCGTCGAAAAACCTCGCCGGCTCTTGATCTTTGGCTTTGGGGTTTCGCTCCGCAAGCTCCTCCACGACCGACCGTACGGCTTCCGTAGTTGGTAGCGGCGCTTTCATGAGATACTTGCTGATTTGCACATCGTAAGTTTCCGCGAGGAGTTCCGGTTCATCTACGCGGAGGTATTTTCGCAGAATCTTCATCGTGAAGGCCCGATCTTTTTTCATTAATGCGACCGCCTCGATGACAGCCGAGAGATAACGCCTGACGAGATCCGGGTCGTTACGAATCACCTCTCCGCGGGTGGAGAGGCCGTTGGCGGCATAGGCGATGTTTAGCGTCGGCAGGTGTAGCATCAGACGGTTGCCGAGCTTCAGCGCCTTTGTCGAAGCCGGATATCCGAAGATGCCCGCTTGAATGCGGCCCCCCTGCAGCGCGCTGACGATCCATTCTCCGGCACCGATTTCGACGATCGCCACATCTCGCCCGGCTTCCATGCCGAAATGCCTCACGGCTATGCGCGCGCCAGTATGAAGAGATGTGCCGAAGCGGCTTATCCCAACGCTCTTGCCGCGCAATTGCTCAGGCTTCTCGATTTCGGGCCGGACAATTAGATTCTGCAACAGCGTTCCAACGTTGGTTGCGATAATCTTGACGTCGGCCCCGCTTACCGCGGCCCCAGCCGTGGTGCCGCCGGCGATGTGCACGAAATCCACTTCCCGCGCAATCAGCGTATTCATTCCCTGAAGTCCGCTGGGAGTGGCAATGACTTCCACTTGTAGGCCGTACTTGGCGAAAATCCCCGCCTCGTTGGCTGCCCAAGGCGGAGTCATGCTACCGGCGATCGAGGTCACTGCTGAACGGATTTTCCGGAGCGTCGTTTGTTCTGCCGCGCGGGCATCGAGCCCGGCAAAGAAGAAGCTTAACAAACACAAGAGCGAAATGATTTTGCATGCCTTCATCGTCAAGTTCCCTGCCTATTTGAGCGACAGATAGCCGCTGTTCGCGCCTTCGTCAAGCGGAAATTACGGGAGGATCTTGAGCCGCAGGACTACATTTCTTCGGCGAGCCGTTGACTTCCGTTAAAGCTATATTAGCGTTTAACTGTATGAGACGAACAGCATGGCTCGCGTCGCTGGCGTTCATTTTTCCGCTGTCCGGCTGTGCCTCGTTTCAAGCCGCTGGAGATATCGAATCGGGGCGGCGAGCCCTTCTTATCAATAATCCGGAACAGGCTCTGGGCTATTTCCAGCAGGCGGCTGAGAGCAATCCGAATTATATCTTCGAATCAGGATTATTTCGGGAGGGAATCTGGACCTACGTCGGACGCTCTCAATATGCCATAGGCAAACTCCAGGAAGCGCGACAGTCGTTTGAACGCGCGCTATCCATTTATAGGGACGACTATTTGGCCAGACTTTATCTGGGTTTGACCCTGGCGCGCAGCGACGATCAGTCAGGTGGCCTGAAAGAGATAGAGAGTGGTATGAAGGGCCTCCATGACTGGCTCGAATATATGAACACCAGCAGGCCGTTTACCTCGTATTGGGATCCCCAGCGCGAGATTCGCTCCGAGTTGGAAGGGGATCTTGCGATGATCTCGGGCAAAGACATCGACTGGCCGAAGCTCATCGCGAGCGGCGAATGGGTGGGACAAAAGATGGAGGAGGAGATCGATAAAGTGAAGCGCGACGAACTGCAACGCTACCGCCAAGACGAGTTTGGTCCGCGGCGGGGGCTATCTTTAGGGATCGACGTGGGTTTCTAAGCAAACAGTAGCCCGCGTCACTCTTTCGGCCGAGAGCTTCAGGTGGCAGGGACTGTAATGAAAGATGCACCAATCCGCCCATGATCACGAAGTCTTCACCGTTGTCCGGCATCGCGTTATCTCGACGCGCGCTGCTGCGCCTTGCTCTGGGCGCGGGGGCGGTGGCATTTAGCGGAGGGACAATGGGAGCCACAGGGATATTGCGGCGACCGATTCCTCGCACATCAGAATCGTTGCCGGTTATCGGGCTCGGCACCTGGCAGACCTTTGATGTAGGCCGCTCCGAATCCGAGCGAGCGCCGTTGCGCGACGTGCTGCGCGAACTGGTGCGCGGCGGCGGCAACGTCGTGGACTCATCACCTATGTATGGGCAGTCAGAGCGCGTCGTTGGCGACCTCGCCGCCGTACTCGCCTTGCACAAGGACCTTTTCCTCGCCACCAAGGTTTGGACCAGCGGCCGCGAGGCTGGAATACGGCAGATGGAGCAGTCCTTTAAGCTCTTGCGCACCAAGCGCATGGATCTTATGCAAGTTCACAATCTGGTGGACTGGCGCACGCATCTCGCGACGCTGCGGCAGTGGAAGGAGCAGGGAAAAGTTCGTTATATCGGCGTGACGCACTACGCCGCCAGCGCCTACGATGACCTCGCGCGCGTGCTTGAATCCGAAGAGTTGGATTTTGTGCAGATCAATTACTCCGTTGCAGAGCGCGAAGCCGAGCGCCGGATTTTGCCGCTCGCCGCAGAGCGGCGCATCGCCGTCCTGGTGAACCGTCCGTTTGCGCAAGCTGGGCTGTTCAGAAACGTGCGAGACAAGTCGCTGCCTCCCTGGGCGAAAGAGATCGGCTGTGCGAGCTGGGCGCAATTCTTCTTGAAGTTTGTGATTTCACACCCCGCGGTCACCTGCGCCATTCCTGGAACGAGCAAGGTGGAGCATCTGATGGAAAACATGCAGGCAGGAGTGGCGCCGCTTCCCGACGCGGCCGCGCGGGAACGCATGGCTCGCACCGTGGCCGGGCATTGACAGGCTGGAAGAGCCATCTACTTCGCCCTATGATGAAATCATTGCTTTAGTCAACTTGGTAAAATACGATCTCTTAGGGGCCAAACGGCGCGCATCGATGAAACACAAAATTACGGGGGGCAGACAATGATTTTCCGTGAATTGAATCGCGGCAAGTGCAAAACTTATCTCATCGGCAGCGAAAAAGAACATGTGGCGGTCTTGGTCGATCCGGTTCGAGAGAAGCTCGATCGCTACCTTGCGCTGCTTGCCTATTATGGGCTCAAACTCGATGCCGCCATTGACACCCACACTCACGCGGATCACCGCACCGCCGCCTTTGATCTCAAAGAGCTCATCGGCGCCAAGGTTATCATGCATCGCAGGGCGCCGGCGCCAGAGGTGAACGTGCATGTGGACGATGGTGACTCGATTGCGGTCGGCGACCTAAATCTCAAGGTTCTCTACACTCCGGGCCATACGCCGGACGGGATCAGTCTTTGCATCGAGGGGCGCGTATTGACCGGCGACACGCTTCTCATTCGCGGCACCGGCCGCTGCGATTTTGCCGGCGGCGACGCTGGAGAACAATTCGACGCGATCACGCAGAAGCTTTTTGGGCTGCCCGATGAAACCTTCGTTTATCCCGCCCACGATTATCGGGGCAATAGGCGCTCTACCATCGGAGAGGAAAAACTCTGCAATCCGCGGGTGACGGGCAGAACTCGGGAACAGTACATTGATTTGATGAACAATCTAGGATTGCCTCTGCCAGAAAATATTCAAGAAGTTCTCCAGCCGAATCAATCGGCCGTGGAAGACGACCGGCTTCGCTTTCCTTCCCTGGGCGAACTAAACCAAGTCCGGCAACTCACTCCAGTTCAGGTGCAAGCTTTGACCGAGACTTTGCCCGCGCCGATTATTCTTGATGTCCGAGAGCCCGAAGAATATAGGGGTGAGCTCGGGCATATCTTGGGGAGCATCCTCATCCCGCTTAAAGACCTGACTTCACGCGCAGAAGAATTGGAGGAATACAAAGATAAGCATGTTATCGCTGTGTGCCGCGCGGGAGTTCGGAGCACGACGGCGGCGGCCATTCTGACCGGTCTCGGGTTTGAGCAAGTCTCAAACCTTAAGGGCGGGATGCTGGACTGGAACAACCAGAATCTGCCTGTGGAAAGGAGCTGAGCGAGAGTAAGGATTGGAGTACTGGAGTAATGGAGCGATGTATTTAATGATGCGGACTATTTTTCTGACGCCAGACGCTCCACGTCGGCAATCGTGCCGTTCAGGCGGAAAGCGCGGTGGACGTTCCACTCCAGGACTTCCATGGTTCGAATGCCTCTCCTATGATGCGGATCCTGAGCCGCAATGCGCTCCGCTTCGTTTAGGCTCGACGCCAGCATGATATAAATTCCGTAAGCGCGATCAGACGTCGGTCCGGAAAAAAGCAGTCGCCCTGATCGATGCTGATCGTCCAGCCATTGGCGATGCTCCTCGTAATGAAGCTGTTTGCTTTTCTCTTTTTCTGGCAGCGAGCGTGAAAGTACGATGTACCACATGATAATTTTTCCTTCCCCAATGGAATCGACTCTAGAACTCCACTTGCGTCATTGGACGCGGAGCAACGGACGCAAGCCGCGAACGTCGCGAATCTTCTCCAGCTTCCAGATAGCGTCACACAGCTTGCGCGCGCGAGCCTTGCCAATCACCGAAGCCATCAGATCGTAGCTCTTGGCATCCACTTCGGCGCACGTCATCGGATTCTCGGCGGTCCCGCGGACGGCCGTAGTATGGCGCTTGAGATTGCGCCCGTCGCGCAGCTTCACCTCGACGATTCCTTGGCGGCTCGGCATGACCGCCGACAGCGCGTCGTCACCGCGAAGCTCGATGCGGTTGCGCAGCGCCAAAACCTTACGGTCGCGCATGCGCTTTTCATCGTGCGACGACGTGAAGGTAACCTGGCCGTCGATTAACATAACCGCGCACATGTGCTGCATGCAGATGTCGGGCATAGCGCGGTTGTCCACGGTGTTCGCCCCCTGGTGCGCCACCCGCACCACAAGTCTCTCGATGTCTTCCGCTTTGATTTCGTGCTCGTGGATGAGATCGTGCAACGAATCGAGGGGCGCCTGGATCGGCGAGCCCACCGACCAGCGCTTGATGTTCGTATTCATGATTTCGTAGGTGGCGCCGAGTCCGCGTGCCAGCACTGCGGGATCCGGGTTGCGGCCGTAGGCGACGAAGAAGCTCCGCTCGCCCGCGAACACGTCATCGACGCCCGTGAAACCATGACCGACCATCGTGGCCGCTGCGACGCCGTTTCGAGCCGGCATGCCGCCGAAGTCGAAGGCTTTTTCAACGTGCTCCCCATCACGCATCCAGCAGGAGACGCCCGATGCTTGTTGCGCGGTGAAGGAGAGTAAATAGCGGACCTGACGCTCCCGTAGGCCGGCCAGCGCCCCCGCCGCTGCGGCGGCTCCGAACATCGGGCCGAAGCTGTGCGTCGAATGGCCATCGTTGCGGAACTGATAGGCGTCAAGGGATTGCGTCAGCCGGCAGCCGACGTCGTAACCGACTGCGACTGCGCGGATAAGCGCCGCACCGTTGCGCCCCTCCCGCTCGGCCATGGCCAGAGCCGCGGGCACGATGCCGCAACCGGGATGGGTCAGCGACGGCGCATGCGAGTCGTCAGTTTCGTCGGCATGAGCCAGCATGCCGTTGGCCAAGGCGGCGTTTATGGCGGTCGTAATGAAGGCGCTGCCAATCACGGCGGCTTCTTTGACGCCGCCAAGCGTTTTAACGTAGGCAATCGCTTTCACTCCGGGCGCGAGCCGCGATCCGGAAACCATGGCGGCGATCGTGTCGAGGATGTGATGCTTGGTCTTTTCGACGACCGCGGGAGGGAGTGGCCGACGCAGCGCCGATGCGATGTAGGCGCTCAGGCGACGCATGACCGGGGAGATTTGTAAGGCCGCTTGCTCGCTCATGAAAAAAACCCGAAATAAGGCCCGGGGCGAGCTTGATGCGGGGCGCGAGGTTCCCTTTGACCGCGAGCCCAGGATAATCTTGATGCGAGACCGAGAATTTGCCCCATACGCTTTAGTTTGTTGAAATTGAATCGAGCATATCGCGCGCGTGGTTTTGGGTCAATTTCAATTTCCGCGTCCGGTATTTATCCCCAATTCCCAGTTCAAATGAGCGAGGAGCCAACCTTCCATAGCGAAGACCATGCATTCTGTCTCTAAGCTGCCAACATTCATTAGTGCTGTGTGGAAGTAGTTAGTGCAATCAAGCAATAGCCTGAGAGCGAAAAAAGACTTTGAAGCTGTACGGTTGGGTGTCTTTGCTACTCCAGGTTCGCTCCTCGCTCATGACTTCATATCCGACTGCGGAATCCCGGTTTATGCAGAGATCACTAAAATCGCGGTGCGAGAATATCCCCGGCGAAATAAAAATCGAGATAAAAATCGGGTTGACAGCGGCGCATCGGTTGGAGCAAATATGGGGCATAGAAGGAGGTTCTATGGGACTATTGAAAATAGAAGGAGTAACGCATTGGTCGATTCCGGTAAAAAGTCTGGACGAGTCGGAGAAGTTCTACGGCGATCTTCTGGGTCTTAAGCACTTGGGGCGCCTTGGTACTTCGGGCATGTCCTGCTTCAATGTCGGCGACAACAATATTTTACTCTGCGAGCGGGCGGCCACCGTGGATAAATCATTCGTTGAGGATCAAAACGTGCACCATTCCTTCACGGTGAGCCCGGAGACACTTGTGCAGGCGTGCAAGATTTTTTCCGAAAAGAAGGTCCGCATCGACCGGCTCTATTACCGCGCGAAGGGTTTTTTTACGGGAAGAGAGCTTTATTTCTTCGATCCGAGCGGGAATCGGCTCGAGCTCCGCGATCCGACATGGAAGGCCGGCATGCCCGAACCTAGTTTCGAAGAACTCGCGCGCTCTTGACGGAGCCGCGTGGTTCAACCCGTTCCAAGCGTTCAAGCAGCTCAAACGGTTTAAACGGCTGTAACTTTTAAATGACTTGGAGGAATTCAACGGCTTGAACGATTTGAACCGGCCAAATCGTTCAAGCACGTTTCATGGCGAGCTATTTGATGTCCGGCACTCCTGGCGGCTTGGTTTTGCCGTCGTAGAACTCTTGCGTGAATTCAGGTTTGCGGCGCTGCGAGAAGGCCGCCGATCCTTCATCATAGTCTTTGCTCTGGCGCAAGTGGGCATAGAATTCCCGATGCACGTCAAAACCCTTTTCCCAACCCTGAATCTCGTACAATAATTTGTCTTCGATGTACTCCACCGTGTGCGCGGCGATAAGCCGGCCATTGCGGTTGATGGTCGTGGCTAGCTCGATGCAATCGTCGAGGAGCTTTTCCGGCGCGCAGATTTTCTGCACGATGCCGAGCCGAAAGGCCGTATCCGCGTCGATCATCTGGCCGGAGAGCGCAAACCAGTAAGCCCAGCCCGTTGGCAATTGACAAACGTAGCTCGGCCATGCCGCCATGTGCGACCAGCGCACTTCTGAGCAGCCGAACTTCGATGCTGGAACACAGTAGCGGATATGGCAAGCCAGCGACAACCCAAAACCGCCGCCTACCGCGTAGCCGTTAATAGCGGCTATGATGGGTTTGTGCATCTGCAGAGAGCGCGTATTAGAGTAGGGCCGGGGACCGGAGCGTGGACCTTTCATCTCGCCTTTTGCAAACGCAAGGTTTTCTTTAAGATCACCGCCGGCGCAGAAGGCGTCGCCGGTGCCGGTAAGGATGATCGACCATACGTCTTCGTCCGCCTTCGCTTTCTGCCACGCTTCATCGAGCGCCCAGTAAAGATCGCGGCTGATGGCGTTCTTTTTTTCCGGCCGGTTTAACCGAATAATCGCGATGTGGGGATCGCGCTTTTCGTAGATGCATAATGGTTGTGGTTCGGACATGGTTCCTCCTTCGGAAATCAAAAATTAGAAGTTAAAAATCAAAAAACAGATTCGAATCTCACGTTACGTTTCCCGTGCTTCTGTCATTGCAAACCGTAGCAAGAAATCTTAGATCCCTCGCATTTGCTCGGGATGACAATCAGCAGGCGCCAGTCTATTGTGTCCCGCCAATCCTTGATTTTGAAATTTTCATTTTTAACTTTGAATTGTGTTAGTAGAGTACTTTCTCATCTTCGAGCGCAGCGATTTCCTTATCGCTCAGACCGAGAAGCTCACGGGCGATCTCATGCGTGTGCTCGCCCATCATCGGCGCCAGCCCGCGCACTTTCCCCGGTGTTTCAGAAAAACGCATGGGAACGTTTTCGGTTACCACGTCGCCGGCTTCGGGCTCCTTCATATTCACCAAAAAGCCGGTAGCTGCGT
>Ga0335082_10005504_pt1 | contig 13840 bp, 13 predicted proteins | sample Lox_Sample_41_FD_206718 | JGI IMG/M metagenome (GOLD analysis project Ga0335082, IMG submission 206718) | Soil microbial communities from Loxahatchee National Wildlife Refuge, Florida, United States - Lox_Sample_4.1 | ecosystem: Environmental > Terrestrial > Soil > Wetlands | place: USA...
ACGCGATGCGACGCTTGCCGGCGTAGGCTTTCTGCACGGCGGCGTCGAACACCGCCTGGCTGGCGCGCCAGATGTCGGGGCCGGTGCCGTCGCCTTCGATGAACGGGATGACGGGATTGTTGGGGACTTCGAGTCGCCCATTCGCGTTGCGAATGCGTTCACCTGCGGGAGTCGCGCCTGCGTTTGCCATTAGGGGATTGCCTCGTCCGTTGTAGTCGCTGCGGCATTCCTGTCGAACGGCAGCGAGCGCACCGTAGCTGAATCGGCGGCGAAAGTGTAGGAGGCAACGGGCGCCATTCCGAATGGACTTCAGACCTCAGACTTCGCACCTCAGGAAACCCCTTCCGTACCCGAAGCCTGAGGCCCGAAGCCTCTTTCGTTGGGTTGCAGGCACCGCCCGCGCCGAGTTGCCCAATCCGCACGCCGCGGTTAGTCTCTGCGGCAACCGCAGTCGGGAGCCCGTATGCGCGGCAAACGCATGACCATCTTCCTCGGCGAGAGCGACCAATGGCATCACCGGCCGCTCTACATGGCCATCCTGGAACACCTGAAGACGGCGGGCTGCGCCGGCGCCACCGTGACCCGCGGCATCGCCGGCTTCGGCGCGCAGTCGCAGATCAAGACAGCCAACATCCTCACGCTCTCCGTTGACCTCCCGGTCGTGATTACGGCCATCGACGCGGCGGAGAAGATCGAACGCGTGTTGCCCGAAGTGTCAGCGATGCTCGGAGCCGGGCTGATCATCGTCGACGATACGGAAATCTACTTCCACTCGGCGGCCTTCCGCGGGGGCTTTCCTGACCTGTGCGTTGCCGACGTCATGAGCACGGAACCGGAGGCCGTCACGCCGGAGACACCGATCGCCGACGTCGTTGAGCGTCTGGTGCGCCGTGACTACACCGCATTGCCCGTCGTGGACGACAGCGGCTGCGTGCTCGGCGTGATCGGCGATACGGATCTGCTGCGTGGCGGTCTCACCGGCGTGAGCGTCAGCGTGCACAAGGTCATCGGTTCCGATCTCGTGCGCGACCAACTCAGCGCGCTCAAGTCCAGCGGCACGACGGTGCGGCAAGCGATGACGACACCGGCCGTGACAGTTACGCGAACCACACCACTGGCGGAGGCGGCGCACCTCATGCACGCGCGCAACCTGAAGCGGCTGCCGGTTGTGGACGAGGCGGGGAAACTGGTTGGCGTGCTGGGCCGGCTCGACGTGCTGCAAAGCATCGCCACCGGCTACGCGCGCCGCACCACACCGCACGCCGTCACCCTGCCGCAGGTGCATCCCACCGTTGCCGAGATCATGGAGCAGCAAGTGCCGAGCGTCTCCGAGACCGCCCCGCTGGCTGATGTCGTCGGCAAACTGCTCGACTCCGCCGCGAAGCGTGTCGTCGTGCTCACTGCTGCCGGCACGCTTGCGGGTATTATCACCGACACCGACATCGTTGCGCGCGTCGATCCGGAACAGCGACCCGGCCTGTTGACGTTGCTGCGTAGCCGCTGGAGCACGGAGGCACACCGGCAGGTGCAGCGCGCGTACGGCCAGCGCGCCGTGGACGTCATGACGCGGCCGGTGGTCACCGTGCGCGAGACGGCGTCGGTGCTCGACGCACTGACACTCACTGTGGAACGTCACATCAAGCGGCTGCCGGTGATCGACGCAGCCGGAGGTGTCGTGGGCATCGTGTCGCGCCCGGCCTTGCTCGCCGCCGCGCTTGACCTGGCCCGTGCGGACCCGGCCCGATGAAGGAGCTGCTCTGGGTGGGGCTCGGCGGCTTCCTCGGGGCCAACGCCCGCTACCTGTTCGGCCTCTGGGTCGCGGCCCGCATGGGGACTTCCTTCCCGTACGGCACGTTCGTCATCAACGTCAGCGGGAGCTTTGTGTTGGGAATCATCATGGGGTTGCTCGACGCCCACGTGCTGGCGCCGGCCGTCCGTCTGTCGCTAGCGATCGGTTTCATCGGCGCGTACACGACGTTTTCGACCTTCACGTACGAAACGCTGCGGCTCATTGAAGACGGCAGTCTGCTGCTCGCTACCGCCAATGTCGTCGGCAGCGTGGTCATCGGCATGCTCGCAGCGGTCGTAGGACTGGCCGCCGGGCGATCCATCTAGGACCTGCGGTCGGCGTCATTTCTATGGCCCGCTCCCCGATGGGTCGCTGTAGGCTTCCAAGTCCGACACGCTGCTAGCCGAGGAGGTTCCCCACGCCGCTCACGCTCTACACCATCGGCCATTCCAACCGTCCGCTCGACGCGTTCCTCGATCTCGTCGCGGCGCATGGCGTACAAGGCCTGGCCGACGTCCGCGCCTTTCCGTCGTCCCGCCGGTGGCCGCACTTCAATCGCCAGCCGCTTGCCGAGGCGCTGAACGGGCGCGGCGTGCAATACGACTGGCTCCCGGCCCTGGGCGGCCGGCGGCACCAGGGCCGGCCGGACTCACCGCACAGCGCGTGGACGGTGGCCGCTTTCCGCAACTACGCCGACTACACCGAAACCGCCGAGTTTGCGCAGGGCCTCGAGCAGCTGCTCGCCCTCGCGCGCCGGCGCCGCACCGCCTTCATGTGCGCCGAAGCGTTGTACTGGCAATGTCACCGCCGCCTGATCGCCGACCAGCTCGTCGTCCGCGGGCACTGCGTGCGGCATATTCAGAGCCGCGAGCGCGCAGTGGAGCATCAATTGCCGGACTTTGCCCGCGTCGTCGACGGCCGCATCATCTACGACGGCAAGACACAGTTGGAGATGTTGTAGCAGCTTGGAATCGTAACATCTCAATCAGTAAGTACCGTCTGTCAGAAATATGGTGGGTTCGCCAAACATCTGATCCCCTCACTGGCCTCTCCCGGAGGAGAGCGTCGATAAACACGCAATCGATGCTGCTGAGCGGGCCACCGGAGGGTCAAACCCTCCGGCTGAGTCGCAACAAAGCCCACCAAGGGGGCTCCGAACGCTCGGTCTCGAGCCCCTTCAGTGGGCTTTCAGCGCCTCAGCCGGGCGATTTGATCGCCCGGCGCTACGGCACCGACGAAAATCGACAGTCTCGGAGGGAGAGGAACCTGTATCCGATACGTCACCGGAAAGAGCCGGGCAAGATATCGGCGCTACCCGAACAGCGGCGCCCACACCGCTTCCGCCGCCAGCTCGCCGCTGTGGATGCAGTCGGGGATGCCGACGCCGCGGTAGGCGTTGCCGGCGAGACCGAGGCCCGGGTGCTGCGCCAGGGCCGCGTCGATGCGCGCCATGCGGTCAAGATGACCGACGCGATACTGCGGCATCGCTTGCGGGTGGCGGTGGATGCGGGTGAGCAGCGGCTCGCTGGTGATGCCGAGCAGCTCGCGCAGCTCACGGCGGACGCTGGCCGCCATCGCCGCGTCGTCCTGATCGAACAACTCCTCCTGCAGCGCACCGCCGACGAACGCCCGCAGCAGCACGTGGCCCTGCGGTGCGCGCCCCGGATATTTCATACTGCTGTACGTGCACGCCACAATCGAGCGCGCCTCGACCAGCGGTACGACGAACCCGAAACCGTCGAGCGGCCGCGGAATGCCCTCCTCACGGTACGCCAGGCTCACGGTCGCCGACGAGGCGTAAGGGACACCGCGCAGCTCCTCTGCGAGCCGTGCGTCGAGCGATTGCAGAAAGCGTGCGCTCTGATGCGCGGGCGTGGCCAGCACGACCGCGTCTGCAGTCAATGCGTTGCCGTCGGCTGCCGTGATGGTCCAACCCTGCGTGCGCTGCAACCCGCTCACCGCGCTGCCCAGCCGCACCGCACCTTCCGGCAAGCGCTGCGCGATGGCATCGACAAAGCTCTGCATGCCGTCATCAACGCTGACGAACAAGCTCCAACGCGCGCCGCTGATCGCCCGCGCCGCGGCAGGGGCTCGGCGCTGCGCCGTCCACATTGCCCAGATCAAGCTGCGCCGCGTGCGTTCCATCTCGAGGAAGCGCGGCATCGTCGCCGCCAAGCTCAAGTCATCCGGGTCTGCGGTGTAGATGCCACCGACCAGTGGCTGCGCGACGCGCTCCAACGCTTCGCGGCCGAGCCGGCGCGTGACGAACGAGCCGAGGCTTTCATCGCTGCGCTGCGGCCCGCGCGGCAGGATGAGGTCCATCGCCATCCGCATCTTCCCCGGCCAGGTGAACAGACGCGTCGTAACCAGGGGCCAGAAACGCGTCGGGGCGAGCAACAGGAAGCCGTCCGGCAGCGCATGCAGCGCGCCCTTGTGCACCACGAAGGTGCGCCGGAACTCGTCGCGCGTGCCCACCAGGCGCGGCGTCAAGCCGATGCGTTCGGAGAGGTTCAGCGCCCAGGGCTTCTCGGAGATGAACGAATCCGGTCCCGCTTCGATGACGAACCCGTCGATGCGCTCGGTAGCGATGGAGCCGCCGAGACGCCGGCCCGCTTCCAGCAGCGTCACGCGCACCGGGCGTTGCTGCTCCCGGCTCAGCTCGAGCAGGCGGTGCGCCGCCGCCAGTCCGGCAATGCCCCCACCAACGACGGCGATGTGAGGCGAATGGTAAGTTCGTGCATCCATCTGCGCCCTCACCCCGACCCTCTCCCGAGTGGCAGTGTCGTTCTTCCCGCGCGACGCCCCTCGATACGCCGGGAAAGGAGGGAGGCTACTACCAATGAACCGGTCGTTCCGGTGGTCGAACTCACCCCCTGGCCCCCTCTCTTGGCAAGAGAGGGGGAACGCGATCTCCCCTTCTCTTCCCAAGAGAAGGGGTCGGGGGATGAGTTTGTGCGCGGCAGGTTCATTGGCCCAACATACTCGCGGCGGCGCGAGTCCGGTTCGCGGGGTAAACGGGTCCGATGCTTGGTCTTCAAATCCCCTCTCCGTTCGTCCCGAGTAGGCCGCGTCTTCTCAGCGGCCGTATCGAGGGACGGTTCGCGTTCATCAACACACTCCTGGGGGAGAGGGAGCAGAATATTGGCATCGCACCACCTCGGCGAGCATGCGGATGAACAGGGGATGATCATTCACCGTCGCGGCGCGCACGAAGTTGAGGCCCGCGTCCGCGGCCACCTGTCGCGCTTCGATGTCCAGATCATAGAGCACCTCGACATGGTCGCAGACGAAGCCGATCGGTGCCACTACCAGATCACGGACGCCGGCGCGGGCTGACTGGCGGACGACCTTGCAGATGTCGGGTTCGAGCCACGGCTCGCGCGGGTTGCCACTGCGACTCTGATAGGCAATCGACCACTGCAGGTGCCCGATTTGCTGGGCGACCAAGCGCGCGCCCTCGGTGATCTGCGCCACATAGGGTGACACGGCGGCCATCGCCGTCGGGATGCTGTGGGCCGTAAACACCAGCGCCGCAGGCGCGCGACGTTCCGACGGTATCCGCTCGAAGGCGGCATGCACGTGGAGGCTCATCGCTTCGATGAACAGCGGATGCGCGTGCCACTCGTCGACGTAGTCAACCCGCAGCGCGGTCCCACCCACCTGCGCCTGTGCGTTGGCGACATCCCGCTGGTAGCGTCCCCAGCCCGCGTCGTTCTGCTGCGCCGCCATGATCACGCCGATGGCGCGGCGCACACCGTCCGCCGCCATGCGGTGCAACGTCTCATGCAGGTACGGCGTCCAGTTGCGCATGCCGACATACACCGGCAGCGCCGGACCATGCGCGCGCAGCTCCGCTTCCAGCGCGCGCGCCTGGCGGAACGTCAGCTCGTTCAGCGGCGAGCGTCCGCCGATCAACTCGTAGTGATGCACCACCGCTTCGAGACGCTCGGGTGGAATCGGCCGGCCGCGGGTCACGTTAGCGAGAAACGGCCGCACCTCGTTCATGGCTGTCGGGCCACCGAAGGCGATCAGCAGGACAGCGTCGTACGTCGTGCTCAAGGGTCGTGCCTCCCCGCCCCCCGGCGTGCTTCGAGAGCCTCAGCACGAACGGAACCAGATTCATCTCTGCCTGAAATGGACATCACCTCTCCGTTCACCCTGAGGCTCTCGAAGGGTGCTGCCCGCGACAGATCGCACAGATCGTGAACGTCACCGGCTACTCAGCTCGTGCACCATGTCGACCAGCGCGACCACGCTGTCGACGGGTGTGTTCGGCAGGATGCCGTGGCCGAGGTTGAAGATGTGTCCGCGGCGACCGCCGGCGGTATCGAGGATGCGGGCAGCGCGGTCGCGGATCTCGGTGAGCGGGCCGAAGAGCGCTACCGGGTCGAGATTGCCTTGTACGCCGACGTCGTGGCCGACGCGTTGCCAGCCCTCGCCCAGGTCGATCCGCCAGTCGAGGCCGATGACGTCACCGCCGGCGGCACGCATCAACTCCAGCAATCCGGACGTCCCGGTGCCGAAGTGGATGACCGGCACCCCGGGCGCGATGTCGGCGATCAGCGTGCGCATGTGCGGCAACACGAAGCTCCGATAGTCGTCGGGTGCCAAGCAGCCGACCCAGCTGTCGAAGAGTTGGACCGCGTCCACGCCGGCGGCAATCTGTGCGTTGAGGTAGCCGGTGACGGCCATGGCCAGCCGTCGCATCAGCGCATGCCAGGCCTCGGGCTCGCGGTACATCAGCGACTTGGTGTGTACGTAGTTGCGCGAGCCGCCGCCTTCGATGACGTACGACGCCAGCGTGAACGGCGCGCCCGAGAAGCCGATGAGCGGCACCTTCAACGCCGCGCGCGCCTTGCGCACCGCGTCGTAGACGAATGACACGGCGGCCGGCGCATCCACGTCCGGCAGCCGTTCGACGTCGGCGGGCGTGCGCACGGGGTTGTGGAGTACCGGCCCGTCGCCCTTCGAGAACTCCAGCCCCACGCCCATCGGCTCGACGATGAGCAGGATGTCCGCAAAGATGATCGCCGCATCGACCCCGAGCCGCTCGGCCGCGGTGACCGTGACCTCCGCCGCCGCGTCCGAGTCTTTGCACAAATCGAGGAAGCTGACGCGCGCGCGCACGGCGCGATACTCCGGCATGTAGCGGCCCGCCTGGCGCATCAGCCAGATCGGCGTGAACGGCGTCGCTTCGCGGCGGCAGGCTTTCAGGAAGGGGGCGTTGTTCAAGATCATTGGTAGCTACGTTACGAGTAGGGGTGGGTCAAGCGGGCGGTTCGTAAAACGTGAAACGTAAAACGTAAGGGAGCCCGTACCCTCCGATTACGTTTTACGTTTCACGCTTTAGACCCAGCACCTCACGCCCCCGCCGCGCCGCCTCGCCGACCAACTGTCCCATCTTTGGGTGCGCCGGTTCGAGGTCCGGCTCGACGCCGTGTTCGCGTAAGGCTTCGGAACATACGGGCCCGATCGACGCAACGAGTACCGCGCGCAACGCCGTCCTCAGTCGATCGGCAATGTCGCCAGCGACCTGGAACAGGTGGTACACCTGCGTGGCGCTGGTGAACATTGCGATGTCGACTGTCGCGTCGCAGAGCGCGGTGATGGCGGTGCGCAGCGGGCCGAGGTCCTCCGGCAGTGCCCACTCGTAGATGGGCACCCGCAGCACCTGCGCACCGCGCGTTTCCAGTGCGCGGATGAACTCGGCATTGGTGACACCGTACTCTTGCACCGCGATGCGTTTGCCCGCCACCGGGAGCTGCGCGTCGAGCGTCGCCAGAATCTCGCGCCACGTGTTGGGTTCTGGAACGGTGATGTCCGGCTGCAGCTCCAGCTCCCGCAGCGCCGCCACCGGTTTGAGCCCACGCGCGATCAATGTCGCTCGGCGCAGCGCGGCGGCCAGCCGGTCGCGTGTCCACTCGCTGGAAACTGCCTGGACGAGCGTCCGCAGGCCGACACCGGTCATGAGGATGACGATGGAGATTTCGCCCGCGGCAAGCCGCGCGACGTAGTCGAGCGCGGCGCGATTCTCCTTGAGCGGCACCTCGCGCACGGACGGTGCAGAGATCGGTTTGCCGCCGTGCCTGCGGATCAGCTCCGCCATCTCCGTGGCGCGGCGGCTCTCGAAGGAGACGACGCGCAGGCCGCGCAGGTGCTCGCCTTGCGCGTCGCCAAGGCCGTTCGTTGTCATGGCGTGCCGGTCAGCTCTACGTCAGCTCGGCAATCACCTGGTGCGCCACGAACTCGATCTGCTTCAGGTCGCGGCTGTCCGGGAGCTGGATGATGAAGAAGGTGACGCCGCGGCGGATGTAGTCGCGGAAGCGCGGCACGACGATGTCGGGCGTGCCCTGGACGTAGTTGCCCGAAAAGGTCCACATGTAGCCGCGCCCCTTCGCCGTCTCCAGCTGATCGCGCACTTCCTTCTCCCACTCCGCGGTGACCGTCGGCGTCATCAGGGAGCGCTCCAACGTCTGCGGATCGCGGCCGATGGCGCGGCAGTGGTCTTCGAGGACCTGCGTTTTGTGCTCGAACTCCGGCAGCGGTGCGGGAAAGTAGTTCCAGATGTCGGCGTGGCGCGCGACGGCGCGCAACAGCATGCGCTCGCCGCCGCCGCCGATGGTGACCGGCGGATGCGGGCGCTGCACGGGCTTCGGCTCGCAGACCGCCTCGGTGATGCGGTAGTGCTTTCCGCTGAAGGTGGCGTGCTCCTCAGTCCACAGCTTCTTGATGACCGTGAGGCCCTCTTCCATCTGCTGGATGCGCGTCGGCACCGGCGGGAACTCGTACCCGTAGCCGCCGAACTCCTCCTGATGCCAGCCGGCGCCGTAGCCGAACTCCAGGCGGCCGCCGCTGAGCGCGTCGAGGGTCGCCGCCATCTTCGCCAGCAACGCCGGCGGCCGGTAGCCGTTGCACAGCACCAGTGTGCCGAAGCGAATGGTCGTCGTCGCGCCGGCGAGGACGCTCATCAGCGTCCACGGTTCGAGGATGCTGCGATTGCCGATGAACGGGAAGTGATAGAAGTGATCGAAGAGCCAGAGCGAATGGTAGCCGAGCTGTTCGGCCGCCTGCGCGATGTCGCGCAGCTCGCCGAAATCGGCGCCGTCTTGCGGCAGGCGCAGACCGAAACGCAGCGGCATGAGCAAGTTCAAAAGGCAAAAGTCAAAACGCAAAAGTCAAAAGTGTCAGAAGTGACGATTCCCAGCTTTTGCCTTTTGCCTTTTGAAATTTGCCTTTTGCCTTTCTTCATTCTGTGCCCTTCTTCATTCCGTGATCGTCTCCATCACCCGGCCGCTCGGCTCGTCGACGAGCTCGAACTTGGTCTGTGCCGCGATCTGGTGCGCCTGCTTCTTCTCCTTGATGCGCCCGCGCATGCGGTCGGCGAACATCTCGCGCATGCTGTCGCCCATCTGCTCAATCGGGAAGTCACGGAGGTACACCTTGGCGCTTTCGGCACCGCTCCATTCGATGCGTTGCACCTTGGGGCCGAGGATGGGGTTGCCGCGGAAGACCGCCTCGGCATCGGCCTGAAACGTGCCGCCCGGTGCCGCTGCTGCTGGCGCCACAGCCGCCGCGGGCGGCACAGCCGCTGGCGCCGCGGCGGCGGGTGGCGGTGGTTGGCCGGTGGCGCGTGCGAGCAACTGATCGACTTGGTTGCGGGACGCGTCGTCGGTCGCCACCGTGCGTGCCTTCTGCAGCGCCGCCACCATCTTGTCGTTGTCGCCCAGCGTCCGGTAGGCGATGGCCATGTTGAACTGTGCCTGGAAGAAGGACGGGTTGGTTTTGAGTACCGCCTCGTACGCCTGGATGGCCTGGTCGGCTTTGCCACCGGCCAGGTACATTGTTGCCAAATCTGTTTGTACGCTGAGGTCGTCGGGCTTCAGCTTCAGGTAGCGCTGGTAGTAGCTGACGGCGACATCCGATTGTTCCTGGTCGAAGGCGATATTGCCGAGACTGCGGATGACGTCGAGGTTGTCCGGTTCGCGCTCCAGTACGTGCTTCAAGGACGCGGCCGCGTCCGTCAGAAAGCTGGGCTCGATTTGCCCGGCGCGATACTGCACCTCGGCGAGGCGTTTCCAGGCGTCGAGATCTTCGGGCGCCGCGGCGGCCTTCTGCGCCATGTCGCGGATGGTTTGCTTCACCTGGTCGGGAATCGTGAGCGGCGGGTGCCCTTCCGGCAGATTGCCGGCACCGTTTGCCGCACTGCCCTCGGCACCACCGCTTGCGGCCCCGCTGGCGGCTCCGCTAGCGGCCGGCGCGTCGTGGCGCGGCACCGACGCCGGCGTCTTCGGGTTCATAGTGCCGTACAGCACCGCCCCGCCGCCGACGAGCAGCACCGCCAGCACAACGAGCACGGGCGCGTAGCGGCTCACGGGAAGGGAAAAGCCCGTGCGCGGCGCTTTGGTACCGGGCTGGCGCTCGCCACATTCCACGCAGAAGTGCGCCTCACGCAACAGGCGGGCGCCGCAACTGGCGCAGAATCGATTGGCCATGCTTGCAACCGGGGTTTTCAATGTCGCCCGCAATGCGTTCTTAGATAACGGTTCGTCCGGCCGACTGCAACGCGCGATATACTCGAATATTCTCTGAAAGTGCGGCGTCTCAACAGCGCGGGAACGGCATACGCCTGATGCGCGCCTTCTCTTCAGGGCTGAATCCGCTATACTTCTGCGCGCGCAACGGGGCGGGAAGGAGAGGAGCAATGCGATACATCGGCATCGTGGCCAGCGGGGTTCTACTGAGCGCGGCGCTGTTCTCATCGTGCACCTGCCACAAGGAGGTCGGTTCCCCACCGTCGTCGATTTTCGAGGCGCCGCCCAGCGGTTTCCACGCATCCGGCGCCAAGATCACCCCACGCCCCGTCGAAGTGGTCAAGGCGACGCCGGTGGCGCCGCCGACGCAGCCACAGGTGGCGGAAGCCAAGCCACCCCCGAACATGCCCTCGGACTTCCCGGCGGACGTGCCGCTGTACAAGGACGCCTCGCTCGCGGAGGTGCAGGACCTCGCCAACAGTGCGCACAACGTCATCTTCCGAACCGCCGATACGATCCCGAACGTCTTCCGCTTCTATCAGGACCAGATGGTCAAAAACGGCTGGCAGTTGACGCAGCAGGTCCAGCGCAGCACGCATGCGTTCATCTCGTTCAAGAAGGGTTCCATGGTCGCCAACCTGACGGTCGCCGAAGACGTGCAGAACCCGGGCAAGCAGGTCATTGCCATCATGTACGAGGAAGAGAAGCCGCTCGACTTCGAAGAGTTCTGAGGATGGCCGGCAGCGAGCGTTCGCCGACCCGGCCAGGCCTCACAGCGAGCCACGACCCGTGGCGCAGGCGCTGAGCGATGAGGAGCGCGTGCTCAAGCTGATCGAGCGCACGCGCTTGCTGATCGCCCTCGACGACGACATCCCGACCGAGACGAAGCTCAACACGCAGCCGATGTTGAAGATGTTGGAAGCCGCCATCACCCCGGGCGCTGCGGCTGATCAGCAGCGCGCTTCGGGCTATTACAGCGCGCTGTACGCAGACCTCTCGCCGTACCCGGACCTCGAAGCGTTGCTGTCGGCGATGCGCGTGTTCTTGCCGTATCTCTAAGACAACATGGCGAGCGCCGGGACGCTCTCCTCACCGAGTATCCAGTGGTGGCGCAGCTAGAAGCCGGTGCCACCGGATCAGTGCGCATCGCCGGGTATTGCGCACGCCGCGTCGTGCTCGACTTTGGGCGGGTGCAGCCGCAGTTGTTCGTCGTCGACGGTCTGGAAGAGTTCGTCGACGGCGACGCATTGTTGCGCGACCCGGCCGCGCCAGAGCCACCGTACTGGGCGCATCTCTGGCCCGGTGCGCGCGCGCTCGCGCGCCTGCTCGGCACGCGGTCGGACTGCTCCGGGCGGCGCGTCGTGGAAATCGGTTGCGGCCTCGGCCTGCCCGGGCTCACCGCAGCACTGTGCGGCGCCCGCGTGACGATGATCGACACCGCCTACGAGGCCTTACGATTCGCGCAGGCAAGCGCGCAGCTGAACCGCTGCCGCATCGCCACCGTACAGATGGACGTGCGCAACCCAGGCCTGCGCGGGCGCTTCGACTACGTTCTCGCCGCTGACGTCACCTACGATCCGGCACTGCAGACCGCGCTGGCGAATTTCCTGGCGGCGCATCTGGCCCCCGACGGCCACGCCTGGTGCGCGGAATCGGTGCGGACGTTCGACCGCGGTTTCCAGCACGCCTGCGAGGCGCACGCCCTCCACACGCAGCAGCACGAAGTGCGCGAGCCCGACGACGGCCGCGAGGTTGCCGTCCGTATCACGGAGATCAGAGCGCGAAAACGGGTCCCTGGTTGCTGGTCCCTGGTCTCTGGTCATTGATACCTGGTCCCTGGTAGCCGCTCCGCTCAGAGCGGTGCGCACAGCGCACCCTACGCGACTTGAACCAGAAACCACGGACCAGCAACCAGGGACCTTGGGTACTGTCCACGGACAGTACCGGGCCTCGGCCTCCCGTTGCCGTACGCCTGCATAAAGTAGTACGGCTTGGGGACGTGGAAGGAGGGTGCATGGACGAGCTGCTCGGACTAACGCTCATCGAGCTGACGGAGCGGTTGCACGCGCGCCGCGTGTCGCCGGTCGAGCTGATGGATGCGGTGCTGGCACGCATCGACGCGACGCATCACGACCTCAACGCCGTCATCGCCTTGCGCGACCGCGCGGCGCTACGGCGTGACGCCCAGGCGGCCGAGGAGCGCATCGCGCGCGGTGCGGCGCGGCCGCTCGAAGGCGTACCGCTCGGCGTCAAGGACCTGCAAGACGCCGAAGGTCTGGTGACCTCGCAAGGGTCGCTCCCCTTTCGCGAGCGCGTCGCGACTCGCGACTCGACGGAGGTGGCCCGCCTGCGCGCCGCCGGCGCCATCGTGGTCGGCAAGACCAATGCTCCGGAGTTCGGCTACACCGCGATCACCAAGAACCTGGTGTACGGGGTCACGCACTCGCCGTGGAACCTGAAGCACACGCCCGGTGGTTCCAGCGGCGGTTCGGCCGCAGCGATGGCGGCGTGTGTCCTGCCTCTGGTGACTGCCAGCGACGGCGGCGGCTCGATCAGAATACCGGCGAGCTTCACCGGCACTTTCGGATTGAAGACGTCGTACGGCCGCGTGCCACGCGGCCCCTTCGAGCACTGGGACTACGGCAGCACGGCGGTATACGGCCCGCTCACCAAGACCGTCGAAGATGCAGCCTTGATGCTGGACCAAACTGCCGGTCCCTCGCCGTGTGATCCCAGCAGCTTGCCGCACCCTGGCATCTCGTACTTGGAGACAGTGCGCCAGCCGCTGCCCGGCGCGCTGCGCATCGGTTACTCGCCCGACCTCGGCTACGCGATTGTGCAGTCCGACGTGGCGGCAGCGGTGGAAGAGTCGCTGCAGGTGTTCGAGAAGCTCGGCCATCGCATCGAGCGCATCGGCGGCGGTCCGCCGCAGCTGGGGCGCGAGTGGGGCATGCTGGGGGCGTTCGAGCTGGCGTCGCATCTCTACCCGTGGCTCCCCGAGCACGAGGCGAAGTTCGGCCGCGGTTTTCTGTGGGGCGTGAAGATGGGCTGGCAAATGACGCCGGAGGTGTGGGGGACGCAGGGGGCACAGCGGGCGCGGCTCAACGAGTGGTGCGCCGAGGTCTTCGACCGCGTCGACGTCCTCGTCACGCCGACAGTGCCGTACGACCCGCCGCCAGCGGGCGGGCCGTTTCCCGAAGAGACGGAAGGCCGCAAGCAGATCCTCGCCGGCGTCGCCGCTTTCACGATCCCATTCAACCTCTCCTGGCATCCCGCGGCGACCGTGCGCGTCGGCCTGTCGCGCAACCGGCTGCCGATGGGCATGCAGATCGTCGGCCCGCGGCACCGCGACGATCTGGTGTTGCAGGTGGCGCGGGCCTTCGAACGTGAGCGGCCGTGGCATCCGCACTGGCCGACCGTTTGGTGACATGGACGACCTGCAGCGGCTTCTCGAGAACAACCGGCGCTGGGCGGCAGAGATCACGGCGCGCAACCCGGAGTTTTTCCCGACGCTGTCACG
>Ga0335082_10005509_pt1 | contig 13831 bp, 12 predicted proteins | sample Lox_Sample_41_FD_206718 | JGI IMG/M metagenome (GOLD analysis project Ga0335082, IMG submission 206718) | Soil microbial communities from Loxahatchee National Wildlife Refuge, Florida, United States - Lox_Sample_4.1 | ecosystem: Environmental > Terrestrial > Soil > Wetlands | place: USA...
AGCTCGTCGTGCTCTACATCTTGTTCGTGCCGCTCGTGATCCTCGCGTTCACGGCGCTCTCCGTTGTGATGACGACCCCGCAGAAATCGATCTTCAATCCCGGCGCGCACGGCCTGACCGAAGTGACGTACGCGTTCACCTCCATGTCGAACAACAACGGATCGGCGTTCGCCGGCCTGAACGGCAATACGAATTGGTACAACGTGACCGGCGCGCTCTCGATGCTCATCGGCCGGTTCTTCCTCATGATCCCTGTGCTCGCGATCGCCGGTTCACTCGGCCGCAAGCAGCCCACGCCGCCGTCCGCCGGCACGTTCCCGACGAACACCGGCCTGTTCTCCGCGCTGCTCACGGGCGTCGTCGTCATCGTCGTCGGCTTGACGTACTTCCCGGTTATCGCGCTGGGACCGATCGTCGAGCAGCTGCAAGGAAAGTTCTAGGGAGTCGACGTGACGACATCAGTGGAAGCCGCCGAACCGATCCCGCCGGAACCGCCCGCCGAGCGGCCGCCGAAGGTGCGTCGCCGCCCCGCGGGATCACAGTCGATGTTCGACCCCGCGATCATGAAGCGCGCCGTCGGCGACAGCTTCGTGAAGCTCAACCCGCGCCAGATGATGCGGAATCCGGTGATGTTCATCGTCGAGGTCGGCAGCGTCCTCACGACGATCCTGTTCTTCCAGAAGCTCCCGTCGGCATCGGGTTCCGACAGCGTGTTCACCGGTCTCGTTGCCGCGTGGCTCTGGTTCACCGTGCTGTTCGCCAACTTCGCCGAAGCCGTCGCGGAGGGGCGCGGCAAGGCCCAGGCCGACACGCTGCGCAAGACGCGTTCGGAGACCGTCGCGCGCATCCGCCAGGCCGACGGTTCCGTCGCGGAGAAGTCGTCGAACGAGCTGCAAGTCGGCGACGAGTGCGTCGTTCCGGCCGGCGAGCTCATTCCCGGCGACGGCGAGGTGATCGAAGGCATCGCTTCGGTCGACGAGTCCGCGATCACGGGCGAGTCGGCGCCGGTGATCCGCGAATCGGGCGGTGACCGCTCGGCGGTGACGGGCGGCACGCGTGTGCTCTCCGACCAGATCATCGTGCGTATCACGTCGAAGCCGGGGGAGACGTTCCTCGACCGCATGATCGCGCTCGTCGAAGGCGCGTCGCGCCAGAAGACTCCGAACGAGATCGCGTTGAACATCTTGCTCGCGGGCTTGACGATCATCTTCCTGCTCGCGGTCGTCACCTTGCAGCCGTTCGCGATCTACTCGAAGGCGCCGCAGTCGCTGACGGTGCTCGTCGCCCTGCTCGTGTGCCTCATCCCGACGACGATCGGCGCGCTGCTCTCCGCGATCGGCATCGCGGGGATGGACCGGCTCGTGCAACGCAACGTGCTCGCGATGAGCGGCCGCGCGGTCGAGGCGGCCGGCGACTGCTCGACGTTGCTGCTCGACAAGACGGGCACGATCACGTACGGAAACCGGCAGGCCGCGCAATTCTTGGTCGTTCCGGGCGTGGAGGAGCATGAGCTCGCCGAAGCCGCGCTGCTCTCGAGCCTCGCCGACGAGACCCCCGAGGGTCGCTCGATCGTGACGTTCTCCGAGGAGCACTACGGGGAGCGGCCCCGCGACCTTCCGCACGCGGAGCTCGTGCCGTTCACGGCGCAGACGCGCATGAGCGGCGTGAACTTCGATGGTCGCGAAATCCGTAAGGGCGCCACCGACTCGGTGCGCAAGTGGGTGCAGGAGCAGGGCGGCACGATCCCCGACGAGCTCGAGACGATCGTCGACGGCATCTCGACGCAAGGCGGCACGCCGCTCGCGGTCGCGATATCCATCGGCGCTTCGGCCTCCCCTTCCCCTTCGGTCGACCCCGGCACTCTCGCGCAGCCCGGCGCACGCATCCTCGGCGTCATCTACTTGAAGGACGTCGTGAAGCAGGGGATGAACGAGCGCTTCGACCAGCTGCGCGCGATGGGCATCCGAACCGTCATGATCACCGGCGACAACCCGCGCACCGCGGCCGCGATCGCCGCCGAGGCCGGCGTCGACGACTTCCTCGCCGAAGCCACGCCGGAAGACAAGATGGCGCTGATCAAGCGCGAGCAGCTTGGCGGCTCGATGGTCGCGATGACCGGCGACGGCACGAACGACGCGCCCGCGCTCGCGCAGGCCGACGTCGGTGTTGCGATGAACACGGGCACGCAGGCCGCCAAAGAGGCCGGCAACATGGTCGACCTCGACTCCAATCCGACGAAGCTCATCGAGATCGTCGAGATCGGCAAGCAATTGCTGATCACGCGCGGCTCACTCACGACATTCTCGATCGCGAACGACGTCGCGAAGTACTTCGCGATCATCCCCGCGATGTTCCAAGGCGTGTTCCCGCAACTGAGCTCACTGAACATCATGAAGCTCGACAACCCGCACTCCGCGATCCTCAGCGCGGTGATCTTCAACGCGTTGATCATCGTGATGTTGATTCCGCTCGCGCTGCGCGGTGTGAAATTCCGCGCGATGGGCGCAGCCGCGATCCTGCGCCGCAACTTGCTGATCTACGGGGTGGGCGGGCTCATCGCGCCGTTTATCGGGATCAAGCTCATCGATCTCGTCATCACGGCCTTGGGGGTGAAGTGACTGTGCGGATGCAGCGGAGCCACGGATGGCGCAGCGAAGGAGCCATGACTGTGCGGATGCAGCGGAGCCACGGATGGCGCAGCGAAGGAGCCATGACTGTGCGGATGCAGCGGAGACTCGGATGGCGCAGCGAAGGAGCCATGACTGTGCGGATGCAGCGGAGCCACGGATGGCGCAGCGAAGGAGCCATGTGATGCTCCGCAGACAGTTTTTCACGGGCCTGCTGATGACCGTCGTGCTGACCGTGCTGGTCGGTCTCTTGTATCCGCTCCTTGTCACGGGCATCTCCGAGGCGTTCATGGGCAACCGCGCGAACGGCTCACTCGTGAGCGTCAACGGCAAAGTTGTCGGCTCGTCGCTCATCGGGCAGTCGTTCAGCGACGCCAAGGGCAACCCGTTGCCGAAGTACTTCCAGCCCCGGCCGTCCGCGACCGGCACTGCACCGTACAACGGGCTCGCGAGCGGCGGTTCGAACCTCGGTCCGTCGAACGCGCTGCTGATCGGATTCGTGCCGGGTGTGAACACCGTCGGGCTCGACGGCAACCCGTCGAAGCGCAACCCGTTCGCGACCGCCCAGGACCCGTACTGCGTCCCGCTCGACGCGCAAGGAAATCCGGTCACGACGCCGACCCCCGGCCAGCAGTACACGAAGAACCGTGACGGTTCCTACGCCTGCGACCCGAGCACCGTGCCCGAGCGCGTGCTCGCATACCGCGCGTTCAACGACCTCGGACCCGCCGTCAAAGTGCCCTCGGATGCGGTGACCGCTTCGGCGTCGGGCCTCGATCCTGCGATCTCGCTCGCCAACGCCCGGCTGCAGGCGGCCCGAGTGGCACAGGCCCGGGGTGTTCCGCTCACCAAGGTGACGCAGCTGATCACTGCGCACACGCAGGGTCGCCAGTTCGGGGTGCTCGGCGAGCAGACGGTGAACGTGCTCGACCTGAACCTCGCGCTCGACCGGATGTAGGAAACTGTCGGTATGGCGCGCGGCAACCTCCGGGTCTATCTCGGCGCCGCCCCCGGCGTCGGCAAGACGTTCGCCATGCTGAACGAGGGGCGGCGGCGGAACAGTCGTGGTACCGATGTCGTGGTCGGCTACGTCGAGACGCACGGCCGCCCCCACACCGCGGAACAGATCGGCGACCTCGAGGTCGTTCCGCGCCGGCGCGTCGAGTACCGCGGGACAGAGTTCGAGGAGATGGACGTCGACGCGATCTTGGCGCGCCGGCCCGTGCAGGTGCTCGTCGACGAGCTCGCCCACACGAACGTTCCCGGTTTGCGCAACAAGAAGCGGTGGGAAGACGTCGAGGAGCTGCTCGACGCGGGCATCGACGTGATCTCGACCGTCAACATCCAGCACCTCGAGTCGGTGAACGACGTCGTGGAGCGGATCACAGGAGTGCAGCAGCGCGAGACGCTGCCCGACGATGTCGTGCGGCGCGCCGACCAGGTCGAGCTCGTCGACATGACTCCCGAAGCGCTGCGGCGGCGGATGGCGCACGGCAACATCTACAAGCCCGAGAAGGTCGACGCCGCGCTGGCGAACTACTTCCGGCCCGGCAACCTCGCAGCGCTGCGCGAGCTCGCGCTGCTGTGGGTCGCCGACAAGGTCGACGAGACCCTCCAGCAATACATGGAGGACCACGGCATCACCGCGGCGTGGGAGACCCGCGAGCGGATCGTCGTGGCACTGACCGGATCCCCCGGCGGTGAGCACCTCGTGCGGCGGGCGGCGCGCATGGCGTCGCGCGCAAAGGGCGATCTGCTCGGCGTGCACGTGCGCGCGACGGAGGGCCTGGCCGGCCCGCCGACCGGCGCGCTCGAAGCCAACCGGCGGTTGCTCGAAGATCTCGGCGGCACGTATCACGAGATCGCGGGGGCCGACCCGGCCGACGCGCTCGTCCGTTTCGCGCGAGCCGAGCACGCGACGCAGCTCGTGATGGGTTCGAGCCAGCGGTCGCGGATGACCGAGATATTGCGCGGTTCGGTGATCAACCGGGTCGTGCGCGAGTCGGGCGACATCGACGTGCACGTGATCTCGACGCGCGCCGAAGCCGAACCCGTCGCCACTCCTCGTCAGAAAGCGCGACTCGGCCTCGGCGTCTCACGCGAACGTCAGCGGCTGGCCATCGTCATCGCGGTCGTCGGATTGCCGCTGCTGACGTTCTTGTTGACGCGCGCCCGCGATCACATCTCGCTCGGCAGCTGTTTGCTGCTCTACCTGTTGCTCGTCGTCGTGATCGCCGCGATCGGCGGCGCATGGGTGGCGGGAGTCGCCGCGATCGTCGCGTTTCTGCTGGTCAACTGGTATCTCACGCCGCCGATTCACACGTTCACGATCTCCGAGGGTCAAAACGTCCTCGCGCTCGTGGTGTTCCTCGTCGTGGCCGCCGTGGTCAGCGCGCTCGTCACGGTCGCGGCGCGCCGTTCCATCGAATCGGCGCGGGCCCGCAGCGAGGCAACTGCCCTGGTGCAACTCGCGGGCGCGCTGATCGCCGAGACCGATCCGCTGCCCGACATCATGCAACAGCTGCTCGCGACGTTCGCGCTGAGCTCGGTTGCCGTCTTGCGACCAGGGGCCGGCGAGCAACAGTGGACGGTGGTGGCGCACGCGGGCGACGCCACGCTGACCCGACCGGCCGACGCGACCGCGACCGCCGAGCTGCCGGGTGGTGAGGTGTTCGCATACGTCGGACCCAACCTCACTGCCGACGACCGGCGAGTCCTCAACGCGTTCATCGCGCAGTTGAGCGTCGCGCTCGCGAGCCGGGAGCTGCGCGCCGAGGCGGCGGAGGCCTCCGCGCTCGCGGAAGCCGACGCGTTGCGCACCGCGCTCTTGCGCGCGGTGTCGCACGACTTGCGAACCCCGCTCGCGTCGATCAAGGCATCGGTCACGACGCTGCTGGCCGACGACCTGCACCTCGACGACAGCACGGTGCAGCAGCTGCACCAGACGATCGACGAGGAGGTCGATCGGCTCAACGAGCTCGTCAGCAACCTGCTCGCGATGAGTCGTCTGCAAGTGGGTTCGCTGCAGCTCGCGAGTGCCGACGTCGCGATCGACGAGGTCGTCGGGCGCGCGCTCGTGAGCCTCGGCGAGCGAGCCGTGGCGGTCGTCGTCGACGTCTCCGACGACCTGCCGCGCATCCACGTCGATCCGGCGCTGCTCGAACGCGCGATCGCGAACGTCATCGACAACGCGCTTTCGTATTCACCCCCCGAGCAACCGGTTCGGGTCGAGGCTGCGGTGGTCGGAGATCGTCTCGTGTTGCGCGTGATCGACCGCGGTCCCGGCATCCAACCGGCCGACCGTGAGCGCGTCTTCCAGCCGTTCCAGCGCTTCGGCGACGCGGGCGCCCGCACCGGTGTCGGCCTCGGCCTCGCGGTGGCGCGCGGCTTCACCGAGGCGGTCGGCGGCGAGATCCGAGTCGACGACACACCGGGCGGCGGCGCCACGATCGTGTTCTCGTTCCCGCTGGGGGAGCACGCATGAGCAAGGTGCTCGTGATCGAGGACGAGGCCGCGTTGCGCCGCGCACTCCGCATCTTCTTGGAAGCGCACGACTACGACGTCGCCCTCGCCGCGACCGGCACCGAAGGCCTCGACGTCGCGGCACGCGAGCACCCCGATGTTGTGATCCTCGACCTCGGCCTGCCCGACATGGATGGTGTCGAGGTCGCGAGCGCGCTCCGCGGCTGGAGCGCCGTGCCGATCGTTGTGCTCTCGGCGCGCGACGCGGAATCCGTGAAGGTCGCCGCGCTCGACGCCGGTGCCGACGACTACGTCACGAAGCCGTTCGGCATGAACGAGTTCCTCGCGCGGCTCCGGGCCGCGCTTCGCCGCGGCGCGCCGAACGAACAAGAGCGGGTGATCAGCACCGCCGACTTCACGATCGACCTCGGCGCCAAACAGGTGTTCCACGACGGCGAGGCGGTGCACCTCACGCCCACCGAATGGCAGATCGTCGAGGTGCTCGGACGCAACCGCGGCAAGCTCGTCACACAGCAACACTTGCTGCAGCAGGTCTGGGGTCCGCAATACGAGCGCGAGACGCACTACCTGCGGATCTACATGAGCCAGATCCGGCGCAAGCTCGAGCCGAACCCGTCGCGACCGCAGTACTTCATCACGGAGCCCGGCATGGGCTATCGCTTCGTCGTGGAGGAGCCGTGAGCACACAGAGCCCTCTGCACAAGCGGCCGAAGGATCCCGGCGAAGGGCGCCTCGCGGTCGGCCTCGGTATCGGCGCGTTCGGCGCACTCGTGCTCGCCGGGCTGCTCTCGCCGTTGCGCGATCACGTGCCGAACGCGGATATGGCGCTCGCGCTCGTCATTCCTGTGCTCCTCGGCGCGATCATCGGCGGCCGTCTCGCCGGCGTCTGCTCCGCAGTTGTTGCCGCGCTCGCGTTCGACTTCGTGTTCACGAAGCCCTACAACTCGTTGCGGATCGAAAGCAAAGACGACGTGTGGACCCTCGCGGTCTTGCTCATCGTGTCGCTCGTGGCCGCGGAGGTCGGGATCCGCGCGCGGCGGGGCGGCGCGGCCGCGCGCGACTCACGGGCCGACATCGGCCGCCTCGCTCGCGTGGCGGACCTCTCGGCGAAGGGCGCCGACGTCGACGACGTCGTGTCCTCGGTCCGGGCCGAGCTGATCGGCATGTTCAACCTGGTCGACTGCGTCTATGAGCCGGCGCCGACCGGAACACCGCTCCCGCGTCTCGGTGAACGCGGCGCACTCGAAGGCACACCGCTCGTCGTCTGGGGCGACTTCGTGCTGCCGACCGGCGGGGTCGAGTTGCCCGTGCGCGGTCGTGGTCGCGATCTCGGTCGGCTGATCCTGTATACGTACGACGCAACGCCGGCTTCGGTCGAGAAGCGGTTGGTCGCGGTCGCGATAGCCGATGAGCTCGGCGTCACCCTCGCGTCTGGCAGCGCGACCCGCGGCTGATCACGCGCCGATGGCGTGATAGCCGCCGTCGACATGCACGACCTCGCCCGTCGTCGCCGGGAACAAGTCGGAGAGGAGCGCCACGCACGCGGTCGCGACCGGCTCGGCGTCCTTCACGTTCCAGCCGAGCGGCGCGCGCGCCGACCACGCGTCTTCGAACTGCTCGAAGCCGGGGATGCTGCGCGCCGCGATCGTGCGGATCGGACCGGCCGCGACGAGGTTGACGCGGATTCCGTCGGGCCCGAGATCGCGCGCGAGATATCGCGCGGTCGACTCGAACGCGGCCTTCGCCACCCCCATCCAGTCGTAGACGGGCCACGCGACGCGGCTGTTGTCGAAGTCGAGACCGACGATCGACGTGCCCGCGCCGAGCAATGGCCGGCACGCGACCGCGAGAGCCTTCAAGGAGTACGCGCTCACTTGTAGCGCGACCGCGACGTCGTCCCATGGCGCGGTGAGGAACCCGCCGCCGAGACACGACTCCGGCGCGAAGCCGATCGCGTGGAGCACGCCGTCGAGTGATCCCCCGACACGGTCGGCGAGCGTGTCGAGGTGGTCGGCGTCGGTGACGTCGAGCTCGACGATATCCGGCGCCGCCGGCAGCCGGCGCGCGGCGCGTTCTGTCAGGCTCATGGCCCGCCCGAACGAGGTCAGCAGCACGGTCGCGCCTTCTTGCTGGGCGCGGCGCGCGACCGAGAACGCGATGGATGCGTCGTTGAGCACGCCGGTGACGAGGACGCGCTTGTTCGCGAGGAGCATCGGCGGATCTTCCTTCGTTCAGAGCGGGCTGTTGGCGTGGCGGCGGGACGGTTGCGCGTCGCGTTTGGTCGCGAGCATCGAGAGTGCATCGGTAAGCACGTGGCGCGTCGCGGCCGGCTCGATCACCGCGTCCACGAGCCCGCGCTCGGCGGCGCGGTACGGGTTCTCGAACGCCGCGCGGTACTCGGTTTCGAGCGCGGCGCCGTCGCGGCCGCGGGCGAGCACGGCGGCTGCGCCGCTCGCACCCATCACGGCAATTTCGGCGCCGGGCCATGCCACGCACACGTCGTTGCCGATCCCGCGCGAGTCCATCACGATGTACGCGCCGCCGTATGCCTTGCGCAACACGACACAGAGCCGCGGCACCGTCGCGGCCGCGTACGCGTGCACGAGCTCGGCGCCGTGACGGATCATGCCTCGCCATTCGAGATCGCGACCGGGTTCGAAACCCGGCGTGTCGACGAACGTGACGATCGGCAGGTTGAACGCGTTGCACGTTGCGACGAAGCGCGCCGCCTTGCGCGAGCCCTCGATGTCGAGTGTGCCGGCGCGTTGCGAGGGCTGGTTCGCGACCACACCGACCGGCCGGCCCGCAAGCGTGCCGTAGGCGGTGACGAGATTCGGGGCGTAGTGGGCCCGCAGCTCGAGGAGCGAGTCGACGTCGAGCACGTCGGCGATGACCGCACGCACGTCGTATGAGGCCGTCGGCTGTTCCGGCACGGCCGCCGCAGCTCGCACGCAGCGCCGAGCGGCCGGATCGTCGTTCGGGCGGAACGGGGGATCGGCAAGATGATGATCGGGGAGGTACCAGAGGAGCGCGGCGATCGCGTCGTGCGTCGCGACCTCGTCCGGCGCGATGAGTGAGGAGACGCCGCTGTGCACGTCGTGCACGCGAGCGCCACCGAGATCGATACGCGACACGCGTACGCCGGTAAAATCGCGGACGGTCTCGGGGCCGGTGACGTAAGCGAACGCGTCGGCGGTCAGGACGACGTGGTCGAAGAGACCGAGCGCGAGCGCCGGGCCCGACACGCACGCGCCGGTGACGGCGACGAGTGTCGGTACCTGTCCCGAGATTCGCACGACTTCCCGCGCGAGCCGCCCCCACGCGTGGAGCGCGGCGACGCCGTCGCGGAGCTCGGCGCCCGACGTGTCGAGCTCACCGACGAGCGGGAGCTGCAAACGGCCTGCGAGGCGGACCGCTTCTTCGACCGTGCGGCTTCCTTCGACGCCGATCGCGCCGTGGTGCTTTCCGCCCGCGATGCGAAACCTGACGACACGCCGCCCGCCGAGCTCGGTGAGCGCGCCCGCCGCCGCGGTATCGGCCCACGCGTATACGGGCGTCGCGCGGGGCTTCCTCATGCAGACGCGATCACCAACGTGGCGTTGTGGCCACCGAACCCGAACGAGTTCGACAGCACCGGAGCCGCGGCGTAGGGCCGGGGCGCGCCGGCAACCACATCGACCGCGATGTCGTCGCCGATGCGCTCGAGGTTTGCCGTGGGCGGAATCTCGCCGCGTCCGATGGTGAGGATGGCGGCGACGGCTTCGGTCGCGCCCGCGGCGCCGATGAGGTGGCCGGTCACGCCCTTTGTCGAGGTCACGGGCGGCGCGTTGTCGCCGAACACCTTGTGAATGGCCTCCGCCTCGGCCGCGTCGTTCAATGGTGTCGAGGTGCCGTGCGCGTTGATGTGCCCGATCGCGGCGGGGGAGAGCCCGGCGTCCTCGAGCGCGAGTTGCATGCATGCCGCCGCACCTTCGCCGCCGGGCGACGGCGCGGTGATGTGGTAGGCGTCGGCGTTGCAGCCGTAGCCGACGACTTCGGCGTAGATGCGTGCACCGCGCGCGACCGCGTGGTCCCAGCGCTCGACTACGAGCGCGGCCGCGCCTTCGCCCATCACGAAACCGTCGCGTTCGGCATCGAACGGTCGAGACGCGTGCTCCGGATCGTCGTTGCGCGTGCTGAGCGCCGTCATGCGCGCGAACGCCGACATCGCGGTCGGCGTGAGCCCGCATTCGGTGCCGCCAGTCATCACGACGTCGGCGGTGCCGTCGCGCACCAACCGGGCCGCCTCGCCGATCGCGTGCGTGCTCGCGGCACACGCGGTCGAGATACAGAGGTTCGTGCCCTTCCAGCCGAACTGCATCGCAACCGAACCCGCGGTTGCATTCGTCATCATCATCGGCACCAGGAACGGGCTCACGCGCGCCGCGCCCTTCTCGCGGAAGACGCCGACCTGCTCTTCGAGTGTGGTGAGGCCGCCCACACCCGTGCCCATCACCACCGCGCTACGCGCGGGATCGGCGCGCACATCGCCGGCGTCGGCGAGCGCGTCGGTGGCCGCAGCCAGGCCGAGCTGCGTGACGCGATCGACCCGGCGCGCTTCCTTGGGGCCGAGATATGCAGTCGGGTCGAAGTCGCGGACTTCACAGGCGAACCGAACCGGCAACGCCGACGCATCGAAGCGCGTGATCGTCGCCGCCGCGGAGCGGCCCGCGCGCAACGTCGACCAGAAGGTGTCGAGGTCGCACCCGGCCGGTGTCTTCACGCCGACGCCGGTGATTGCGACGCGCATGCGGCGGCGCGCATCGAGCGCGGCTGATTCGCTCATGCACCCACCTTCGCGAGGACGAGGTCGAGGGCCTGACCCACGGTGGCGACTCCCTCGAGATCCTCTTCGGGCACTTCGATGTCGAAGCGTTCTTCGAGTCCCATCACGAGCTCGACGAGGTCGAGGCTGTCGGCGTCGAGATCTTCTTTGAAGCGCGCAGTTTCGGTGACTTGGTCGGGCTCGACGCTGAGTACCTCGACGGCTACTTCGCGGATCGTGCTGAGCGCATCGGCGCGGTCCATGAAAGGTGTCCTCCCTCGTTGTTCGATCAGTGACCCATGCCCAGGCCGCCGTCGACGGGCACGCACGCACCCGTCACGTAGCCGGCGGCCTCGGAGCACAAGAACGTGATGACCGCCGCGCATTCCTCGGCGGTGCCGAAGCGGCCGAGCGGAACGGCGACGTTGATCTGCTCACGCCAGTCGGCAGGCATGTCGTCGGTCATCGCCGTCACGATAGGCCCCGGTGTGACGACGTTGCAGGTGATGGCGCGGCGGGCGAGCTCGCGGGCGACGCTGCGCGTGAGGCCCACGAGTCCGGCTTTGGCCGCCGCGTAGTTCGCCTGGCCGGCCTGGCCCATGTGCGCGCTCGCGGACGAGACGTTCACGATCCGTCCGTAGCGGGCCTTCATCATTCCGGGTGTCGCGCGTCTGATCGTGTAGAACGCGCCGGTGAGATTCGTGTCGAGGACGGCGCGCCACGCCTCGTCGGTCATGCGCACGAGGAGCCCGTCACGTGCGATGCCTGCGTTGTTGACGAGCACCGTAACGGGGCCGAACCCCGCCTCGATCTCCGAGAACGCGGCGTCGACCGCCACGGGATCGGCGATGTCGGTGCGCACCGCAAGGCACTTGCCGCCCAGCTGCTCGACCTCCGCCTGCGTGGCCCGCGCGCCGTCCTCGTCGGAGGCGTAACAGAACGCGACGGGATGGCCTGCTTGTGCGAGCGCGACGACCGTGGCGCGCCCGATACCACGCGACCCGCCGGTGACGAACGCGACCCGCTCGGTCATGATCTCTCGCCCCAGCGCAACAGCACGCTCGCCCACGTCATGCCCGCGCCGAACCCCGAGCACAACACGAGGTCGCCGTCGCGCACGCGTCCCGCGTCGACCGCCTCGAAGAGCGCAAGCGGTATGGACGCCGACGACGTGTTGCCGAAACGATCGATGTTGACCAGCGTGCGCGACGAGTCGAATTCGAGGCGATGCGCGGCGGATTCGATGATGCGCCCGTTCGCCTGATGGGGGACGAACCACTGCACGTCGGAGGACTTCACCCCGGCGCGGTCGAGGGTGTTCGTCGCCGACTCGACGACGGCGCGGACCGCGCGGCGGAACACCTCCGGACCGGACATCTTCAGATAATGCCCGCGTTCGGCCACGGTTGCCGTGCTCGTCGGTCGGCGGCTGCCACCGGCCGGAACCTCGAGGATGCCCGCGGCCGACCCGTCGCAGCCGAGATCCCAGGCCAGGATGCCCGGATCGTCGGATGGGCTCGGCGCGAGCACGGCCGCCCCGGCGCCGTCGCCGAACAGAATCACCGTGGTCCGGTCGTCGGGATCGACGATGCGGCTCAACGTCTCGGCGCCGACGAGCAGCACGTGCTCGTAGCCCGTCGCGAGGAGTGACGCGCCGACGACGAGCTCGTACACGAAACCCGCGCACGCGGCGTTGAGATCGAATGATCCGCAACGCAGGCCGAGTGCGTCGCCGATGAACGCGCCGGTGTGGGGGATGGGCTGTTCGGGGGTTGCGGTCGCCACGATCATGAGGTCGATGTCGGCCGGCGTGAGTCGTGCCTGCTTGATGGCCTGCGCGGCGGCGGCGCACCCGAGGGTCGCGGTCGACTCGTCGGCTCCGGCGACGCGTCGCTCCCGAATGCCCGTGCGTTCGCGAATCCACTCGTCGCTCGTGTCGACTCTGGCCGCGAGGTCGTCGTTCGTGACGCGCGCATCCGGCACGACGGTGCCCCAACCGATGATGCGCGCCGGAATGCTCACGTCGATGGCTCCGTCGCTTCGGCATCCTCGGTTCCGCTGCGCCGGCGCGGTTGTATCCGCATCCACGCGACCGGCTGGCCGACACGAAGGCGTTCGCCGTCGCGGGCGAGCAGTCCCATCACGACACCGGCGAAGGGGCTGCGAACCGGCTCGCGGGTGCCCGGGCCTTCGACAATACCGACGATGTCGCCTTCCACGATGTGCGCACCGACGTCGGTGCCCAGCGCCCGGAACACACCTACGACGGGTGCCACGATCATGCGCTCCGGAACGGTGATGCGCTCACCCGGGAGGTCGACCATCGGCGCGGTCATGACGCGGCGATCTCCGCGAGTCGCGCGGACTCGTCGGGCGTGCCGCACGGAATGACGGAAACGTCGGGCACGGTGCGCTTGGCGACGCCGCCGATCATCGATCCGTGGCCCACCTCGACGAACGACGTCGCGCCGAGGGCGGCGAGGGTCTCCATCGACGTCCGCCAGCGAACGGGAACAACGACGTGTTGCGGCAGGCGCTCGCGCCAGCCGTCGCCGTCGCGGTACGCCGCGCCGTCGTGGTTCGACACGATCGCCGCGCGCGGCGTGGTGAACGCGACGTCGCGCAGCGTCTCGATGAGAGCGGCGCGGGCGGTGTCCATCAACGGCGTATGGAACGCGCCGCCGACGTTCAGCGCCGTTGCGCGCCGCACGCCGATCTCCTTGGCCCGCGTGATCGCGCGCTCGACGCCTTCGGGTGTACCCGCGATCACCACCTGGCCCGGCGCGTTGTCGTTCGCGACCCAGCACGCGTCGGGCGCGGCGGTGCACGCGTCCCCGGCCTGCTCAGGTGTCGCGCCGAGCAACGCGGCCATGCGCCCCGGGTGCGTATCGGCGGCGGCCTGGGTGAGTTCGGCCCG
>Ga0335082_10005512_pt1 | contig 13830 bp, 7 predicted proteins | sample Lox_Sample_41_FD_206718 | JGI IMG/M metagenome (GOLD analysis project Ga0335082, IMG submission 206718) | Soil microbial communities from Loxahatchee National Wildlife Refuge, Florida, United States - Lox_Sample_4.1 | ecosystem: Environmental > Terrestrial > Soil > Wetlands | place: USA: Florida...
AGCTCCGGCGGCGGCGGGATGAACGGCTTGCCGGGCGGCACGATGATGAAGAGGCTGATGAGCCCCACGTGGAAGACGAAGCTCGAGAAGAGCGAGAGCGCGGTGAGCGGCTCGAGCTGGAACGGCGTCTTCAGCTCCGGCGCGGCCGTCGTGTACTGGAAGAAGATCGAGAACAGCCCGTACTGGACGAGCCCGTAGTCCCCCGGGAGCACCGGCACGGGCGCGCCGGACTTCGACACCGAGAGCAGATTCTCCTCGCGTCCGCGCAGGACGAGCACGCCGCTCACGGCGCCGCGTGAGTCGAGCTCCCAGCCTCCCGAGACCGCGCGGAGCGGCACCTCGGGGGCCTGCAGCTCCTCGGGCATCGGGGCGAGGGCGTCCGGCCCGTTGCCGAGCAGGCACGACTGCCCGCGCGCCAGCAGCTTCACGCCGACGATGGTGGTGCCCCACGCGGCGGCCACGCGCAGGACGGGGGTGCTCGGGCTCGCGAGCGGTGCGCCGCCCGGTGCGATTGCTGCTGCTCCTGCGGTCACTGGAAGCTCCCTTCCTTCCGCGTCTCGCTCATCTCGCGCATGAAGCTCCGGTGACCGAGCTCGCCGGCGGAGAACTCGGCGCGCACGCGCCGCAAGAAGTAGACGAGCTGCGGGCTCTTCAAGCGTCCTTCGATGTCCAGCTCACTGAACTTGAAGACGTGCGTGCCCCCATCTCCCACCGTCCTCGACTCGACGACGGCGCCCGCGTCCCACGTCGCCGTGGGCGCGACGGACGGCGCCGTGCCGGTGGAGGTGGGCGCGAGGGTTCCGGCCGTCGGTATGTCCGTTCCGCCGTCGCCCTTCGCGGCGCTCGCGCGGCCGGCCGCGTGGGGCTTCGGCGGCGTGCGTCGCGTCTGCCCGAGGGCGACCTGGCCCACGAGTCCCAGCATCGCCGGCGCCGCGAGGACGATGGCGAGCATCAGCAGGCGCTTGCCCATCGGACTCAGTGTACCTGGGCCGGCCCTTGCGCGGGAGCGGCGGGAGGAGATGGGGCCGCCGATGTAGCAGGCGGTGTGTTCGCCGACGCCGCCGACACGTATCGCTCGGCGTCGGGGCGCAGCGGGCTGTCGCCCGGCGCGTCGGAGAGGAACCGCTTGAACAGCGGCGCGGCGTCGCCGGGTCGCTTGAGGAAATCGGCGTACAGCACGCCGAGATTGAACTCGGCGGCCGTGTCGTGCGGGTCCTGGGCGAGCACCTTCTCGAGCAGCGACCGGGCCTCCTCGAGCTTCTGCGGGTGCTGCGCGTCCGCTTCTCCGCGCAGGGCCGCCGCGAGGCCCACCTGCGCCTCGACGTCGTCCGGCGAGACCTTGAGGATCTCGCGATACTGCTCCTCGGCCTTCGGGTACGCGCCCGCCTTGAGGAGCACGACGCCCATGTTGAGGCGCGACGTCGTGTCGTGCGGGTCCGCCTGCGCGGCCTTGCGGAACTCGGCGAACGCCTCGGCGTCGTCGCCGTTGGAGAGATCGAGCAGCCCCGTCGCGCGGTGGGCGACGGCGCTGCTGGGATTCGAGTCGATCGCCTGCTTGCTCAGCAAGGCCGCGGCTTCCTTCTCTCCCCTCGCGAGATGCGCGAGCGCGAGCTCGGCGAGCGCCGTCGCGTCGGACGGCTTGCGGACGAGCACCTCGCGCGCCTCGCTGATCGCCTTGTCGATCTGTCCGCTCTCGCGCAGCGCGGCGACGTAGAGCGTGCGGGCGTCCACTGCGTTGGGGTGATCCTGCACGAAGTCGGCGAGTCCCTCGGCGGCGAGCTTGTGCTCGCTCCGACGCCGGCGCGTCTCGGCGAGGGCCGTCGCGATCTCCTGCGAGTCGGGCGCGAGCTTCGCCGCCAGCGCGAGCTGCTCCTCGGCGCCGGCGAGATCGCCGGCGTTCGCCAGCACCACGCCCAGGTCGTAGCGCGCCTCCCACAGGTTCGCGTCGATCCCGATCGCCTCGCGCAGGAGCGACGCCGCGCGCTCGCGCTGCCCGTCCTTGGCGGCCTGCACCCCTTGCACCATCTTGCCGACGGCCACCGGGTTCGCCGGCGGAAGCGCGACGGCCGTCTGCGCTCGTTCCGCCGCCGTCTGGTGATGGCCGCATCCGACGAGGAAAACAAACAGGAAGATCAAAAGATCAGGAAGGAGAGCAGGCATCCCCACAATCCCCCCTTCTGATCTTCTGATCTTCCTGTTCATTTCTTCACCGGAGGGGTCGCTGGCGGGGCCGCTGCCACCGCGCGGTTCGGAGCATCGATCAGCGCGGGCATCGGCAGGGGCCCCTGCGAGCGCACCTCGAACCCCGTCTCCTTGAAGGGCGCATAGAGCTCGCTGTTCAAGCGCCCGAGCGCGTCGCGCATCTTCGCCGTCCACTGGTTGTAGATGCCGAGGTCGAGCGCCTTCTTCCAGCCGTTCTCGTACGCGTCGAGGCTGCGCTCCTCCATGGGCACGGCGAACTCCTCGATCTGCGACTGGTAGTCGGCCTTCTGGTCGTCCGTCTTCACTTCGGGCGGCGGCGGCGAGTCGCGCAGCGACTTGCCGAAGGCCTCGTACATGTGGCCGATCTGGTAGAGCGCGGCCGTCGTCCACTCGGCGACGCCCATCGACACGCAGTCGAGGAAGATCTTGGCGGCGTCCTTCAGGAGCTCGGTCTTCTGCTTCAGGCGCGCCTTGAGCTGCTTCACGTCGCCGGCGATCTGGATCTGCTCGAACTTGGCGAGCACGCGCTCGCCCTCCATGTACCGCGCGTGCGCCGCGGCGTACTTGCCTTCGGCCGAGAGCTGCCGCCCGTTGCGCTTGCCCAGCGTCACCGCCTCGGCGAGCGACGTCTCGGCGCCCTTGGTGTCGCCGTTCTTGATCTGCGCCTGCGCGAGCAGCACGAGCCCCTGCGCGCGGTGGTCGAGGTTCTTCGCGCGCGTGATGTACCGCTTGTAGAGGTCCGCCGCGTCCTTCGGCCGCCCCGCGTTCTGCTGCGCGCGGCCCATCTGGAACACGACCTCGTCGGCCTCGGCCGAGGTGCCGTAGGTGGCGAGGAACTTGTTGCCGTCGAGGACGGCGCGGTCGTTCTCTCCCGTCGCGGCGCGCAGGACCACGGCGTTGTACGAGGCATCCTTCTCGTGCTCGAACTTGGCGTAGTTCGGGTGCTCGCGGTCCCCGAGCGTCTGCATCTGCTCGGCGAGGTCGGCGGCCTCGGCGAAGAGCCCCATCGCCTGCAGCGTGGTCGTCGCGATCCACGCGCCCTGCGGCGACTCGGGCCTGTCGCGGTAGCTCGGGCCCATCGCGAGCTGCGCCGCCTCCTGCAGCGTCTTGGCGTCGCCCGAGAGCTTCGCCTCCTGCTCGGCGTTGACGCAGGCCTGCGCAGCGCGCGCGTCTTTCGGGAACTCCTTGGCCGCGCGCAGGTACGCCGCCGCCGCGGCCGGGTGGTCGCCCGCCGCCGCCTTCTGCTCGCCCTGCTTGAACACGGCCTGCACGATGAGCGCATCGAGGCGCTCCTGCTGCTTCTGCGCGCCGAAGCTCGGCAGCGCCTTGAGCCGCCGCGCCCACGTCTCGATGTTCTCGTAGTTCTTCGCGCGGTTGAACGACTCGAGGATGCTGTCGCCGGCGTCGGCCGCCTCTTTGCTGTTCGGGAACTTCTCGAGCAGCATTCCCCAGATCTTCACGGCCGAGTCGTAGTTGCCGTTCTGGAAGTAGTACTGACCCTGCCGGTAGAACATCGCGGGCAGCTGCGGATCGTTCGGGTAGAAGCGCGCGTAGAGGTCGAGCGCCTCCGCGTACTTCTTGTCCGCCTCGGTCTCGCCCTGCTGCTTCGGGTTCTTCTTGACGTCCATCTCGCGCGAGAGCGCGACGAGCGCGTTGTAGAGCGCGTCGTGCCGCATGTCGGCGAGCGGTCCGCTCGTCTCGCCGGGCGGGATGCCCTGCGCCGCGGCCATGTAGTGCGTCGCCGCGTCGAGGTTGCGGTCGAGCCGGAAGAAGTCGATCTCGCCGACGTAGAACTGGATCTCGTACGCCTTCGGCTCGCCCGAGAACTTCGAGAGGTACGTGTCGTAGAGCGCGGCGGCGCCCTCGAACTCGGCGCGGCTCACCCGGTCCTTCTGCGCCTTGGCGTGCAGATCGACGCCGTCCTGCCGCAGTTGCTTCGCGATGGCCGCCGTCGTCGCCGCGACGTTCGCCTGGTCTCCCTGAGCGCGCGACCACGGGCTGCCCGCCGTGTAGTCCTTGATGGCGCGTTCGAAGGTCGCCTTCGTCCGGTTCCAGTCCTCGATCTGGTCGTATCCGGCGGCGATCTGGAGGATCCATTGCCCCGCGTCGCGGCTCGTGGGCTCGAGCTTCAGGAGCAGCTCGTAGGCCTCGATGCCGCGCTCGTAGTGCGCCTGGTCGTAGTACTGCTCGGCGAGGCGCCGCACGATCTTGCCGCTGAAGCGCTCGCCGCCAATCTTCGTCAGGAACGAGTAGAGGTCGCTCGCCGTGTTCTGCTCGTTCTCGGTGAAGACCTCGACGACGTACTTGAGCGCCTCCTCCTGGAGCTCGTCGAGCTGCTTGCGCTGCGCGGCGTTGACGCCCTTCTTCCCCCCACCCTCGGTGTCGGTCGCCTCGAAGACGCCGACGAACCGCTTCGCCGCCTCGTCGTTGTTCCCGAGGCGCCAGTAGCACCACGCGCTCTTGAAGAGGGCGAGGCCGTAGAGCGCGGGATCGATCTTGCCCTTGAAGGCGAGCACCTTCTCGTACTCGGCGAGCGCCGCGTTGTAGTCGTAGTGCCCGTTGAAGATGGCCTCGGCCTTCGCCATGTGCGCGTCGGGCGTGAAGCGCGACTGCGGGTACTCGCGCAGGATGCGCTCGAAGCGATCGCGCGCCTCGTCCTCCTTGCCCTGCTCGAAGGCGAGGAAGCCGTCGACGTAGAGCGCGAGGTCCATGTCGGGGAACCAGGGGTAGTCCTTGATGACGCGCCCGAGCATGTCGCGCGCGACGCGGTAGTCGAGCTCCGGCGCCGGGCCGCGCTGGTCGACGGGGCGCTTGTCCCACGCCTCGAAGCGCAGGACGAACGACTCGCGCTCGTTTTCCCACTGCAGCTCGGCGAGGCGCACCAGGGCCTCGGGCATCTCGCGAGCCTCGCGTGGTGTCTCGGCGACGAACTTGTTCAGGAGGTCGATGGCCTCGGTGCGCAGCTCGCGCGACCGCGCAACGTCGGCGGCGACGCGCGCGTCGAGCTTCGACTGAAGCGCCTTGCGCAGCGCCTCGGGGATCTTCGGTCCGCGGATGGCCGGCTCGCCGGCGCCGCTTTCGTCGCGCGTGACCGCGCGTCCGCTGCCGACGGGACGTTGCGAGGGACCGCCGGTGATGGAGCGCTCGGCCGCCGGTTTGATGCCCTCGGGGACCGGAGACGCTGGGGAGGCACCGCGGGCGGGCGCGGGCGTCGCGGCCCGACTCGGTGCGGCAACCAGCAGGATGGCGGCCACGGCGAGCGGGCCTGAGATCCCGCCGAAGGCGGGGCGATCGCGCCTCTCGAGTAGGCGGCGCGCTAGGCGAGAGCGCATGCCGTTGTGATTGTACGCTTCTTCGACACCGAAATGCGGGTCGGAACCGCCCCGGGTGCGCCCTTGCTCGAATCCAGTGAGACCACCATAATGCAGCCTCGTCGGAGGAGGCGCTTCCATGTTCGTCCGGACGGCAGGCCGGTGGGCCTGCATCTTCGCGCTCGTTTCGGGCGCCGCAGTCGTTGCCGTGTCCTGTGGAGGCTCGAACAACACGAGCGTCTTCAACGGCGGGGGCGACGACGGATCCGCCGACGCCACGAGCAGCTCGTCGTCCGGCGGCAGCGGCAGCAGCTCCGGCGGCGGGCTGACGGGGGGTGACGACGGCGGCGGGGGCGGGTGCAAGCCGAAGACGTGCGCGCAGCTCGGCTACAGCTGCGGCCCGAACAACGACGGCTGCGGCAACGTCATCATGTGCGGCTCGTGCACGAAGCCCGAGTTCTGCGGCGGCGGCGGCTACAGCAAGTGCGGCGAGGGTGGTGGCGACGGCGGCCCGTTCATCGGTCCCGACGGCGGCGTCGTGTGCACGCCCACGACGTGCCCGAAGCTCGGCTTCAACTGCGGCCCTGCAGGTGACGGGTGCGGCGGGCTGCTCCAGTGCGGCACGTGCGGCATGGGCGAGATCTGCGGCGGTCAGTCACCGGGCGTCTGCGGCACCGGCATGAGCTGCACGGGGCTCTGCAAGCAACAGGTCGCGTGCGACGGCGGAACGTCCACGACGGTCACCGGCAAGGTGGTCGCGGGCACGCTGCCGACCTACGGCACGCCCGACCCGGTCCCGGGAGTGCTCGTGTACGTCCCGAACGCGCCCATCCAGCCCTTCACCGCGGGAGCTTCCTGCAACTGCCCGCCCGTCACGGGCAACCCGCTCGTGTCGACGACGACCGCGGTCGACGGGACGTTCACGCTGAAGAACGTGCCCGTGGGTACGAACATCCCGATCGTCATCCAGCTCGGCAAGTGGCGACGGCAGACGACCTTCAACAGCCCGACCGCGTGCACGAGCGCGCCGGTCGTCGACAACATGGGCGGCGGCGCCGCGGCAGGAACGATCCACATGCCGCGCAACCGCACCGACGGCGTCGGCGGACAGGCGGACATCCCGCTCACCGCACTCTCGACCGGCGACGTCGATGCGATGGAGTGCGTGCTCCTCAAGATGGGCGTCGACGCCGCCGAGTTCACCGATCCGGCGGCGACGGCGGGACAGCGCATCCACCTCTACGTCGGCAACGGCGCGAATGCCTCCAACGGGGCGACGCAGGAGACCACGCTGACGAGCAGCCTCGCGAGCCTCGAGAAGTACGACCAGGTCCTCTTCCCGTGCTGGGGCGGCCCGGTGGACAAGCCCGCCGCGGACCTCGCGAACGTGGTCTCGTACACGAGCGCCGGCGGGCGCATGTTCGCCACCCACTACAGCTACACGTGGCTCTACACGAACGTGCCCTTCAGCACGACGGCGACGTGGGACCCCGACGCCCAGTACGGGTCCGACGTCGGGAAGGTCAACACGACGTTCCCGCGCGGGGCGACATTCGGGCAGTGGATGGAGCTCGTGGGCGCCGCGACGGGAACGCCGCCCACCTTCGGGATCACCAGCCCGCGCCAGGACTTCATCAACCCCGTGGCGCCGTCGCTCACGTACGTGAACGCGACGCAGAACGGCACCTTCCCGCTGCACTACACGTTCGACACGCCGTGGCAGGCGCAGTCGACGTGCGGACGCGTCATCTACAGCGACTTCCACGTCGCGGACCTCACGAGCGCCGGCACCTTCCCGAGCGAGTGCGACGCGACGGGGCTCAACGCGCAGGAGAAGGCGCTCGAGTACATGATCTGGGACCTCGGGCAGTGCCTGACGCCGCCGGTCCCCACCTGCACGCCGCTCACCTGCCCGCAGCAGAACATCGACTGCGGTCCTGCGGGGGACGGGTGCGGCAACGAGATCATGTGCGGCACGTGCACGCCGCCGCAGACGTGCGGCGGCGGCGGGCCGGGGAAGTGCGGTCACCCCGAGGCCGGCTCGTGCGTGCCGACGACGTGCCAGAAGCTCGGCATCCAGTGCGGGCCTGCCGGCGATGGGTGCGGTGGGCTGCTTCAGTGCGGGATGTGCACCGCGCCGCAGACCTGCGGCGGCGGCGGCACCCCCGGCAAGTGCGGGGGCAGCGGCTCGCAGTAGCGTTCAGCGACGACGCCGGCGCACGACCGCGCCGGCGATCGGGAGCAGGGCGAGAGCGAGCAGCGATCCGGTCGTGCCGCGCTCGCCGGCGAGGACACAGCCGCAGCCGCTCGAGCCCGAGCCGAGATTCCAAGTATCGCCGCTCCCGTCAACCGCTCCGCCGCCACTGCTCGAAGGCAGGCCGCCGTCGACCGAGCCGGAAGAGGAGCCGCCGGAGGCGCCGCCGCTCGATCCGCTGCTGCCCGAGCCACCGGATCCGCCGCTGCCGCTGCCCGAGCCGCCGCCGGGGTTGCCGGGGGAGGCGCTCGTGGCGTCGGTGACGACGCAGCCGCCCGAGGCGGTGCCGACGTCGAACATGAGCGGGTGGCCGGTCAGCCCCTTCCCCGAGCCGGCGGTGATGGTCACGACGCATCGACCGGACTGCGCGGCCGCCGTCACGCTCGACGAGCCGTCGCTCGCCTCGGCCGCGTCGTAGACGACGTGACGCGCGGACGTGGCGCCCGGAGTGCCGTAAGTCAGCGTGCCGCTCGTGAGCGCGCCGTCCGTGCCGCTCGAAGCGACCACGTAACTCTGCTTGCCGCCGCGCGCGATGCTCGCGCCGATGACGCCCGTGTTCGCGCCGGACGGGTCCACCGTCGCGTCGCTCAGCGAGGCCACGGTCGCGGGCGAGTCGCTGCTGCCGAGAGCGTCGATCACGTGCACCGCGACGGCCCAGGGACCGGGGACGGTCACCTGGTACTCGTCGACGGCGAAGCGCCCCACGCTGCAGGTGCCGCAGGGGTAGTTGCAGCTCAGGGAGCAGCACGCGTCGCTCGAGTTGCTCGAGCAGTCGGTCGGCTGCTTCACGGCCGGCGTGCCGCCCGAGAGGAGCACGGCGTGGATGGCCACCTTGGAGCCGCCGACCGTGCCCGTCGCGACGCCGTTGGCGAGCGTGAGCCCGCCGCCGCCCGTGTTCGTGTGGAACTGGACGTACATGTTTCGGCTCGAGTCGCTCGTGTGCACGCGGTCGATGGTCACGACCTCGCCCTCGGGCAGCATCGTCCACTCGCGGTGCGCGTACGTGATGTCGCTCGCGGTGCCGTTGAAGTCGAACGCGTGCGCAAAGTCGCTGCGCGCGCCGTACGTCGCGTCGGCGGTGCCGCGCGCCCACGGAAGGTCGGCCAGACTCCAGACGGTCTGGCTCGGCGCCCAGTCGCCGGTGACGACCGACGAGTCGGCGGTGACGGCGTTCGACTCCCACGACGACTCCTGGCCATATGGCGTGGGGTCGACCACGAGGTCGTCCGCCCCGTGGCTCAGGACGAAGTTCGACGCGTCGAAGTGCTGGTGGTCGCTGTTGAGCTGAGGCTCGCTCATGAAGACGCCCCAGGTCGCGCCCGCGTCCCAGCCGCTGCGCGCGTAGAGCTGGCGCGTGCCGCGCGCCACGTAGAAGAGCGAGGGCGCGGGGGACTGACTCGCGTAGCCCTGCGGCGTGACCGCGCGAGCCTCGCCGAGCGCGTTGTACACGAAGCTCCCGGGGTGGAGCGCTTCGCTCTGCTTCGCGGCGAGCGCCCACCCGGCCGCCTGGTCGCTCGAGGGTCCGACGAGCACCGCGTCGAGCTCGTTCGGCTCGAGCGCCTTGTTCGGCGTCGTGATGTCGCAGTCGCCATTGCCGCAGAACGCAGACGCGCCGCTCGGCGTCGTCGCGTACAGGTTGCGAAGCACGAGGCTGCTCGCCCACGTCTCCATGGGCGGCAGGCTCGCGCCGTAGTCCTCGAGCGCGCGGGCGGACGCGGCGTATTCGAGGACGCTGAGCGCCCCGTACTGCCATCCCTCGCCCCAGTCGCCCCCGACCATCACGCCGGCGGGGGTGCCGATGTTGCCGGTCATGCCCGAGAGGCCCGTGCCCATGAGCAGCTTGCCGAAGTCCTGATCGATCACCTGCGTCCACAGGTGACCGTCGGCGCCGCCGTCGTTGCCGATGGCGATCGCCGCGAGCGCCTTGGCCACGACGTAGCCGGCGTTGTAGTTCGCGCCGGCTTCGTCGTGGTGGTAGCCGTACCCGCTGTACCAGTCGATCCAGTTCGTGAGGCAGGTGGTCGTCTGCGCCTGCAGGGCGGCGTCGACGTTCGGCGCGCCGTAGAGCCAGTCGTACACGAGCGCGATGTCGGGTCCGTACCAGCGGATGGGGTACCCCGTGTCGTGCGTGATCGTGAGCAGGACCGGTGGCGCCGATCCGCTCTGGCCGCCCTTCGCCCAGGACTGCCAATCGGTGGACACGCCCTGCACGCAACCCGCGCCGTCGCCGATGGTCTGGTCGTCGTTCAGCGAGGCCTTCCAGTAGGTGAGCGCCTGCGTGAGGTACTTGGAGTCCTTCGTGGCCACGTAGGCGAAGGCGCATGCGACCGCAGACTGGGGCCAGTAGTTGCCGTCGCTGCCGCCGCGGCTCGAGTAGCTGCTCGGGTCGTCGATGGTGTCCTGGCACTGCGCCACCAAGCCGGCCGCCGCCGTCCCCTGCTTGCCGGCGTTGGCCTGGTACGCGGCGAGTTGCGCGGCGCTCATGAAGAGTCGCGGGTGGGCCGCCGCCGGCGGCGGCGGGTCGGCTGCCGCGACCCCCGATGCCGACACGATTGCTCCGAATGCACCGCTCCCCACGAGCGCGACGAAACTCCTCATCACCACCTCCTCGACACCAGGCTGTACAAGGGGTGGGCCAGCGGGCGCGAGGGTGTGAAGCCCTCTATTCGCCGGGGTTTTGCGCTGAGGCAGCTCTGCCGACCCTGATCGGAGCGATCACCTCACGATCGGAGCGATCACGCGCATGGGCCCGCACCCATGTCGCCACGATCGGGGCACAGAGTCTCGGAGCAGCCTGCCTCCAACCTCGCGGACCCGCGCCGTGCCACGCCCACGCACGGGGATTGCTGCCCGCCCGAGCCCCGCAGCAACCACCAAGGAGATAGCGACATGAACTGGGACCGGATCGCAGGCCAGTGGAAGCAGATCGGCGCGCAGGTGAAGGCGAAGTGGGCGAAGCTGACGGACGACGATCTGATGGCGATCAGCGCGCGCAAGGACGCGCTCGTCGGCAAGATCCAGGAGCGCTACGGCATCCGGCGCGACGAGGCCGAGAAGCAGGTCGACGAGTGGATCGCCCGCATGCCTCCGGGAGCCGGCGAGCAGCAGCGCACGCCGCAGCGGTGACGCCGGTCAGCCCTTGACGCCGCCGGCGGTGAGCCCCGCGACGAGCTGGCGCTGCGCGACGTAGAACAGCGCCATCACCGGCACGCTCACGAGGATCGCCCCGGCGGCGAAGGGCCCCCACGCCGTGTCGTGCTCGCCCACGTAGCGCTGGAGCACGACGGGCAGCGTGAAGGCTGCCTCGCGCGAGAGGAGCGTCGCGGCGAGGATGAACTCGTTCCACGCGCTCATGAAGGCGAAGAGCGCGGTGACCGCGATGGCGGGACGCACCGCCGGGAGCGCGACGCGCCAGAATGCGCCTGCTCGCGTGGCGCCGTCGACCATCGCGGCCTCCTCGAGATCGACCGGGATGGCGTCGAACGCGCCTCGCATCTGGAAGATGGCGAACGGCACGGCCGTCGACGCGTAGACGAGGACGAGTCCCGCGCGCGAGTCGAGCAGGTGCAGCGCCTCGAGCAGCAGGTAGAGCGGCACCGCGCTGGCGACCGCGGGGAACATCTGCGTCGCGAGGAGCGTTCGCGTGCCCCACGTCTTGCCGACGAAGCGGAAGCGCGCGAGGGCGTACGCCGCGGGCGTCGCGACGGCCACGGCGACGGCGGCGGTCGCGAGCGAGACGACCAGCGAGTTGACCACCTGGCGCGCGAAGACGGCGGAGTGGCCGTCGCGCAGCCCCAGCACGTCGGCGAAGGCGTCGAAGGAGGGGCTCTCGGGCCAGGGAAGCGCGCGCGGGTGGCTGCTCATGGCACCCGGCGAAAGAGCGACCGAGACGACCCACAGCAGCGGGTAGACGGCGAAGACGACGCCGGCGACGACGGCGAGGTGCGCGAGGACGGACTCGAGGCGCTTCACGTCGTCGCCTCGCTTCCGTCCCTCGCCGGGGAGGCGCCCACGCGCGAGAGCAGGCGCGAGCCCCCTGCGAGAATGAGGAAGATGAGGACCGCGTACGCCGCCGCGTAGCCGTACTGCGCGTCGCGCGTGAAGGCCCAGCGGTAGGCGTCGCTCACGAGGATGTCGGTCGTCCCGTCCGGCTCGCCGCCCGAGACGAGGAAGACGACGTTGAACATGTTGAAGGTCCACACGCTGCCGAGAACGACCGCCGGGAGCATCGTCGGCTTGAGCAGCGGGACGGTGACGCCGCGGAAGCGCTGCCAGCGCGTCGCGCCGTCGACCTCGGCCGCCTCGAGCACCTCGCGCGGGATGCTGGTCAGGGCGCCGAGCGTGACGACCATCATGAAGGGGAAGCCGAGCCAGGTGTTCGTCGCGACGTTCGCCGCGAGCGCCGTGGAGAAGTGCGAGAACCAGCTCACCGGCTGGACGCCGAGCCACGAGAGGATGGCGTTGATGGCGCCGAACTGCCGGTGGAACATCCCCTTCCACGCGAGCGCCGTGACGTAGCTCGGCACCGCCCACGGGAGCACGAGCAATACGCGGTACAAGCTCTTGAGCCGCATCGCGGGGCGCGAGAGCACGACACCGAGCGCCACGCCGATGCCGACGTGGAGCGTCACGTTGCACACGGTCCAGAGCACCGTGACGAGCAGCGTGACGTAGAAGGAGCCGTGGCCGAGCAGCGAGCCGCCGCGCGCCGTGAGGATCGCGAGGTAGTTGCCGAGCCCGACGTAGCGCGGGTCGGCGCGCGTGCCGGCGAAGAGCGACGTGAGCGCCCCGGCGGCGAGCGGGAGCACGACGAGCACGACGACGACGACCGCCGCGTGGGCCACGTAGCGATACGCCGTGCGCGACTCGCGGAGCTCCTGCCGGAACGCGGGAGCACGCGCGCGCCGCACCGCGATGAGCGCACCGACGAGCGCGAGCGCCCCGAGCGCGAGCGCGAGCGGCGCCGGTGACGGCGGAGGCGGCGGGGGCTTCAGGGCGTCCTCGAAGCGCCGCTTGCCGTCGTCCAGAGCGAGGCGCGCGTCCTCGCCGCGGAAGACGCGGCGCATCGCTTCCTGCACGGGGACCCACACGGCGCGCATGCGAGTCGACGTGGGCATCGGGTCGGCCGCGCGCGCCTGCTCGTGGAACGCGGCGAGCAGCGGGTCCCCGGCGACGCGCGGGTCGTGCCACGCGGGCTCGCTGGCGACGACCTGATGGGCCTCGGTCGCGCGGACCAGCGCCGCGTCGGCGCCCCCGAGCCACCGCGCGAAGGCTCGCGCCTCGGATCTGCGGGCGCCGCTCGGCGAGAGCATCACCGCCTCGACGGTGAGCAGCGGGCGCATGCGGCGCCCGGTCTCCTGGACGACCGGCAGCGGCTCCACGTGGTAGTGCAGCGACGGCGGAAGGTCCGCGGCGAGCCACGGGCCGTCGATGGACGTGCGTGCGCGGCCGCTCGCGAAGAGCTGCTTCACGAGCGCCCCGTTCGCGTCGCCCGGGATCTCGTGCTTCGCGATGAGGTCGCGCACGTAGAGCACCGATCGCAGCGATGCGTCGTCGTCGAACCCGTAGGACCCGTCGGGTGCGAGGAGCGCGCCGCCGAAGGCCGAGAGCACGGCGGCGTGGTGGTACGGGTTCTCCGCCTCGTACGCGAGCGGGTAGACGTCGGGCGCGCCCGCGGGCACGCCGTCGTTCACGTAGAGAGCGAGGCTCTTGGTCGAGAGCGGGACGCCCCAACGCTCGCCGTCGAGCGTCACGGCGTCGAGCGCGGTCGGCTCGTAGGAGGCGACGTCCTCGGGCGGCATCGCGTCGCCCACGGGCGCCACGACACCCTCGCGACGATAGATGCCGAGGCGCTCGTGCGCGTCGATGAACACGTCGGGCCCGTGCGCGCGCGGCACCGCGGCTTGCAGCTTCGCCGAGTACGCGTCGAAGGGCAGCCCGAGCAGCTCGACGTGGATACCGTGCTCGCGCTCGTAGCGCTTCGCGAGCTCCACGAGTGCCCGCTCCTCGTCCCCCCGGTACGAGTGCCAGAGCACTAGGCTCGGCGGCTCGGCACACGCCGGC
>Ga0335082_10005513_pt1 | contig 13825 bp, 13 predicted proteins | sample Lox_Sample_41_FD_206718 | JGI IMG/M metagenome (GOLD analysis project Ga0335082, IMG submission 206718) | Soil microbial communities from Loxahatchee National Wildlife Refuge, Florida, United States - Lox_Sample_4.1 | ecosystem: Environmental > Terrestrial > Soil > Wetlands | place: USA...
ATCCGCGGGGTCCGCCGTCCAGGCGCAGACCCCAGTGGTCGTGCAGCTTCTCCCCTGATCCGATGACGACGCTCAAGGAACGCCTCTCGTCGAGCTTCGGTCCCCTCTGGCAGTCGGTCGGGCGCGGGTCGGCCGCGCTGGCGGTCGCGACGATCGTGGGCGGGGCGCTCGTGTACATGGCGACGCCGCTGGTCACCCATGTGTTCGACCCCGCGGCCCTCGGCGACTATGGCGTGTACCTGTCCATCGTCGCGTTCCTGTCAGCCGTCGCGAGCAGGAAGTACGAGGAGACGATCGCGCTTCCCAGCAAGGACGACGACGCGTGGCGGCTGGTCCGGTCCGTGATCGCCAACGCCGTCCGCTTCTGTCTCATGCTGACGGCCGTCCTCGCCATCGCCTTCCTCGCGCGGGCGGTGGGTCTCTGGCACGGGCACCTTCCGGTCGTGCTGTGGGTCGTGCCGGTCGGCATCTTCTTCGCGGTCGCGCAGGCCGTGATGCTCCGTTGGGTCGTTCGGCACGAGTCCTACTCACCGTTGGTGCGGGCTCGGATCGCCCAGGGGGGTTCGATGGCCGCCGGGCAACCGGCGCTCGGTGTCGCGACCGGCCTCACGACCGGCGCGGCCGGCGCGATCCCGCTCGCCGCCGGGGACGCGCTCTCGACCGGGATCGGTTTCTACATGATGACCAGGGGGCCGCACGGTGCGCGGTCCCTGCGGCAGCTGATCGGGTTCAAGCGGGATCAGGTGATGCTCCGTCGGTATCGCCCGTTCATGACGGCCGGCCTGCCCGCGTCGCTCATGAATACGTTCACGTTGCAGATCCCCTTGCTCGTGATCGCCTGGATCTACGGAAGCGCGGACGCCGGGCAGTTCGCGCTGGCGCAGCGATTGATCGTGACGCCGATCGCGGTGATCACGAGCGCGGTGACGATCGTCCTGATCCGGCAGAGCGCCATCCGGATGAAGGATCCGGCCTCCGTCCGACAGATGTTCTCCCGAACATCGATGCTGCTCGGCCTCCTCGGGCTCCCCCTCCTGTTCCTCGTCGTGGTCGACGTCGGACCGCTGATCACCTCGCTGCTCGGTGCCCAGTGGGCCCCCGCCGCCGAGATGCTCCGGCCGCTCGCGTTCCTCTACTTCACGAACCTCGTGACGACACCGTGGAGCGCGGCCGTCGACTCGGCGCAGCGACAGGACGTCTTCCTGCTGCGGGAATCCGTTCGGCTCGTGCTGGTCGGCGGTGCGGCGGTGTTCGTCGCGGTCGCCGAGCCGAGCGCTCAGTTCGCCGTGGAGATCCTCTGTGCCGTCGGGGCGGTTTCCTACATCTGGTACTACTTCGTCTGCTCGTGGGCGCTCGATCACCCTCGGAACCTCGAGGCAGTGGACGAGCCCCACCCGAGTGGAGGGGAGGGGTGACGGCGCCGGCCGCCGGCGGAGGACCCCTCGAGATCCGCCATCCCGCTCGATGGGTCCCGGAACGTCGGTACGTGGCGTCGGTCGTGCTCGGAACGTGGCTGGGCTTCGAGGTCCGTTTCATCGAACAAGAGCGCGCCGACACGGAGATCTCCCGGCCGGATGCGCCGGGGACGGTCGCCGTCGCCGAGGGAACGTTCGCGCTGGCCGAGGAGCAACGCCTGCGGGCCGGGAGCGTTCCCCGGCCGCCCTTCCCACGGTGGCGCGTCACCGACCCGTCGCTCCGCGCGTGCGTGACCTCTGACTGGCTCCCCGTCGTCGGCGTCCGGGACGGCGTCGAGCCGATCGTCGTGTCCCCCGATCGCGTCGAGATCCGCTTCGATCTCTTCGGGTGGAGCTTCCTGTCCCTCACGCGGTACGAGGAGGCTGTGGGCGACGAGCGGGATAGCCATGGCCGGTTCCCACTGTCCGCCTCGGTGGCGTACGAGGGCGGTTTCCACCAGCGACCGCTGGTCGACGAGTACGCGAACGTGCTCGCATGGGCGCTCGAGGCGGCCGGCGTGGGTCCTCGTCCCCGGCAGGACGGCTATGGCGTGGCCCTGACGCACGACGTCGACCGGCCGGTGGCGGCGCTCGAGGACGGCGTGCGCGGCTTGGCTCGGCGTACCGCCGCCGATCTCGTCGTTCGCCGAGACGCCGGCTTGGCGATGCGCCGGCTCACCGCGTTCCCGGGCGCGAGACGGGCCGGCTTCTCCCGAGATCCGAACTACACGTTCGAGCTCCTGATGGACGTCGCCGAGGCCGCGGGTCAGACCGCGCTGTTCAACATCCTGGCTCGCACCCGGGTGGAGCCCGGCCCCGAGCCGGCGTCGCCGATGGACGCGGCCTATCGGTTGACCGACCCGCCGATCCGAACACTGCTCCGGCGGGTGCGCGAGCGGGGACATCGGATCGGGCTCCATGGGAGCTACAACTCGTACGGCAGCGCCGAGCAGATGAGCCTCGAGATGGGGAACCTGCGACTCGCCCTCGACGATCTGGGCATCGGATCGGATCGCCTGCCGGCGCGGCAGCACTACCTGCGGTGGGCGGCGCCGGAGACCTGGAGGCATCTCGACCAGGCGGGTGCGCTCTTCGACTCGACGCTCGGCTACGCGGAAGCGCCCGGGTTCCGCTGCGGGACCTGCCGTCCGTTCCCCGTGTTCGATCTGGAGACCAGGACGGGTCTGTCGCTCTGGGAGCATCCCTTGATCGTGATGGACGTCGCGTTGCAGCCGGCCTCGCTGCAACGAGGTCCGATCGACGATGTGCTGCGGCAGGTCGACGGCGTCGTATCGATGTGCAAGGACATCGGCGGCGAGTTCGTCGTCCTGTGGCACAACAACAACGCGATCGGCCGGCGCGGCGAGACCGTCTACCGGGAGATCGTGCGGCTCGCGTGCGGGGGCGTTCCGTGACCCGCGTCGCGCATCTGACCTCGGTCCATCCGGCCTTCGACACGCGGATCTATCACCGGGAGTGTCGCGCGCTCACGGAGGCCGGCTACGACGTCGTCCTCGTGTGCGCGGATCCGGCGGTGACCTCCGGTCGATACGCGTTCGCGAACGTCCGGTCGGTCCCGATCCCCCGGCGCCGGATCGGGCGCGCCTTCGTCGGCGGGTGGCGCATCCTGCGGGTCGCCCGTTCGTCCAGGGCGAAGCTCTACCACCTCCATGACCCCGAGCTCCTGATGATCGCCCCGTTCCTTGCGTTCGGCGGCGCGCGCGTGGTCTACGACGCGCACGAGGACCTGGTCGAGCAGGTCCTCGGGAAAGGGTGGATCCCTGCACGCCTTCGTTCGACGGTCTCGAAGGTGGCTTCCTGGATCCTCCCGGCGGTCACTTCGAGGCTCGACGCCGTCGTCGCCGTGACGCCGGACGTCGCCGCCCGCCATCGTGGCTCCCACGTGACGATGGTGCGGAACTACCCGATCCTCTCCGAGCTCGAGCCGGCCGCCGACGCCGCGCCGTACGTCGACCGGCCGCCGCGCGTGGCCTACGTGGGCGGGATCGGGCTCAGCCGCGGGTGCCTCGAGATGGCTCGCGCGGTGGCTTCGTTGCCGGCGACGATCCCCGTCGAGCTCGCGATGGGCGGATGGTTCGCGCCGCCCTCCTTCGAGGCGGAGATCCGGTCCGCGATCCCGGCGGAGCGGCTGGCGCTCCTGGGGACCCTGGACCGCGACGGCGTCCAGCAGCTGCTCAGCTCATCACGCGTCGGCCTGATCCTCGATCACCCCACGCCGGCGTACCTGCGCTCGTTCCCGGTGAAGATGTTCGAGTACATGGCGGCGGGCGTGCCGATCGTCGCATCGGACTTCCCGCTGTGGAAGGAGATCATCGGGGAGGCGGGCTGCGGGCTCCTCGCCGACCCCCGCGATCCCGAGCAGATCGCCGACGCGATCCAGACGCTCCTGTCCGATCCGGTCGCGGCTCGAGCGATGGGTCAGCGCGGGCGCGAGGCCGTCGTCGAGCGGTTCAACTGGGTCCCCGAGGCCGCGGCGCTGGTTGCGCTGTACGCGAAGCTCGTCGGCGGGCCCTGAGGCATGGTCCGCCGTGCCGCCGCGGCCGGTGCGCTCGGCCTCCTGCTGCTCCTGACCGGCTGTCACACGACCCATGCGAGCCCGGCCTCCGTGAACTCGTGGAGCCCGAGCCCCGGCAACGGGGCTCCGTCGCAGCCGAGCGCGACCGGCAAGGTCCTGTCCGTCGCGGTCGGCGGCGATGACCGCAACGCGGGAACGGAGACGGAGCCGCTCGCCACGATCGACCGCGGTCTCCGCCTGGCTCGCGCCGGAGACACGGTCGCGGTCCAGCCCGGGACCTATGCGCCCGCCAGCTTCGTCCGGGGAGGAACCGCGGAGGCGCCGATCACCCTCCTGGGCATCGGCGACGTCGAACTCAAGGGCGACGGCTCGGGCATCGGGATCACGGCCGAGAACGTTCAGCACATCGTCATCGAGGGCTTCCACGTCGAAGGGTTCCAGGTGGGGATCGCGTTGGCCGAGACGTCGTCGGCCGTCGTCCGCGGCAACACGGTGACCGGCAACGACGACACCGGCATCCAGAACTGGAAGGTCGACGACGTGAAGATCGTAGGCAATCGCCTGCTCGACCCAGGGGTCCCGGGAACGTCCGACGCCGTGCAGGACTACGGCGTGAACTTCTACTACTCGAGCAAGGTCGAGGCGCTCGACAACTACTTCTTCGGCCGCCACAACCAGGCGCTGTCGTTCAAGCGGCGTGTGGTGGACGGGGCCGCCATCGGGAACACGTTCGAGGGCTGTTTGTACACGTGCATCTATGTCGGCCAGAACGACGACGATCAGAACGGCGACATGACCTCGGTGCGCATCACGGTGAAGGGGAACCGCTTCCGGGCCGTCACGCAGGATGGGGTCGTCTACCAGGTCCGCACGCCCATCGCGGTGCGCAACGTGCAGTTCGCGGTCGTCCAGGACAACGTGTTCGATCCATCGTGCGAGCAGACCGTGTTCTTCGCTTCCTCGCCGTCGACCACCGGTCTGTCGCCGGGACAGAACACGGTGAGCGACAACGTGACCCGTCCGTGGTGAGCGGCAGCGAACGTGTTCCGTCGGGGCGGAGACGCCCCGTGACATGATGGTTCGACCGACGGAAGCGGGGGGTGATCGTTTGTTCGGCCGACTCGACGGCACGATCTTGGCGGTGGCGCCACATACCGACGACGCCGAGCTCGGCTGCGGCGCGACGCTCGCGCGAGCGTTGGAGGAACACGCAGAGGTCCACGTGCTGGTCTTCTCGACGGTGGAGGACTCCGTGCCCGCCGGGCAGCCGCCGACCCTCCTTCGCGACGAATTCCTCGAGTCGATGCGGACCCTCGGGGTCCCGCCGGACCGGCTGCAGGTCGAGGGCTATCCCGTTCGGCGCCTGAATTCCCATCGGCAGGAGGTCCTCGACACCCTGATCGCCGTGCGGCGCAGGATCGAGCCGGACATCGTCCTCGCCCCGGCGAGCTCCGACGTCCATCAGGATCACCAGGTGGTCCACCAGGAGTGCCTGCGTGCCTTCAAGGACCTCACGCTGCTCGGGTACGAGAACCCGTGGAACCACGTGACGTTCTCCGCGAACGCGTTCGTGACGCTGGAGGAACGTCACATCGACGCGAAGTGGGAAGCGCTCCAGGCCTATCGCTCCCAGCTCGAGATGGGCCGTCCGTACTTCACGCGTTCGTTCATCGATGGCCTGGCGACCGTGCGCGGCGTCCAGGTGCATGCGCCCTACGCGGAGGCTTTCGAGGCGGTCCGGGTTCGGATATGAAGGACATCCGTGTGGCGGCGCACCAACCGAACCTCTTCCCCTGGTTGGGGTTCTTCGACAAGATGCGGCTCGCGGACGTCTTCGTGCTCCTGGACATCGTCCCGTTCAACCGTCGCGGCTATCAGCATCGGGTGCGGATCGGCACGCACGCGGGTCCCCGATGGCTCACGCTCCCGGTGCGGAAGAAAGGCCGGTACGGGGAGCGAACGGATCTGGTCGAGATCGACGACTCCCGGCCGTGGGCGCATGATCACCTGGAGACCCTGCGCCACGCCTACGCGAGGACGCCAGGCTGGCACGCGGTCGGGCCGAAGCTGGAATCCTTGTACGGGGCCGGGCCGTACGCGCGACTCGTCGAGTTCACGATCCCGGGGATCGAGCTGCTCAAAGGGTCCCTCGGGATCACGACCGAGATCCGTCTAGCCTCCGACCTGCTTGAGCCCGGGTTGGCGAGCTCGGAGCTGCTGTCGGCGGTCGTACTGGCGGCCGGCGGGAACGTCTACCTCTCGGGCCCCACGGGAGCCGACTACATGGACGAGGAGGTGTTCTCCTCGCGAGGGGTGAAGGTGGAATACACACGGTTCGAGCCGTTCCCCTACGAACAGGGCCAGGAGCCGTTCGAACCGGGCCTGAGCGCGATCGACCTGCTGTGCAGCGCGCCGGACGCGGCGGCCCCGTGGCAGGCCGCGAGGGTCGACGGTTGAACGTCTGGTTCATCAATCATTACGCGACGTCGCCCTACTCGGCCGGCGGCAATCGACCCTTCTCGCTCTGCAAGGAGCTCGCCGCGCGGGGGCATCAGGTCGTGCTGATCTGCTGCACCTTCAACCACCAAACGAGGCTGGACGAGTTCCCGGACAAGACGTGGACGTACGGGACGCAGGACATCGACGGGGTCCGGTTCGTGTGGATCGATGGCCCGGCGTATGAAGTCAACGACCTCCATCGTGTGCAGAACATGATCACGTTCACCCGGCGCGTCCTCCGGCTGGCCGACACGGGCGGGAGGTTGCCCCGGCCGGACGTCGTGCTCGGGTCCTCACCGCATCTGCTCACCCCCTGGGCCGCCGCGAGGGTGGCGGACGCGTACGGCGTGCCGTACGTCTTGGAGGTGCGCGACATCTGGCCCGCGAGCATCGTCGACATCCACGGGATGCACCGAGCGAACCCCGTCGTCGTCGGTCTCGCGCAGCTCGAGCGATCGGTCAGCACGCGGGCGAGCCAGATCGTGTCGGTCCTTCCCGGCGGGGTCGATCACCTGGTCGAACTCGGCGTCGATCCCGACCGCGTGACGTGGATCCCGAACGGCGTCGACTTCACGTTGATGCCGCCATCGACCGACGCGCCCGGCCGTGAGCCCCTGACCCTGATGTACGCGGGCGCGCACGGCCTCGCGAACGGGCTGGGGGTCCTGGTCGCCGCCGCGGCGCTCCTCGAGGCCGGCGATGCCCGCGGTCGGATCCGTTGGGTGTTCATCGGCAACGGACCGGAGAAGCCGGCGTTGATCGCGCAGGCGGAGCGGCTCGGACTCACGAACGTGGCGTTCGAGGACACGATCGCCAAGTCGGCCATCTACACGCGGCTCGCCGACGCTGACGCGTTCGTGGCGAACGTCCGGGATGAAGCCCTGTACCGTTTCGGGGTGAGTCTCAACAAGTTCTTCGACTACATGGCCGTCGCGCGGCCGACCATCGTCGGGATGGATTCCCCGTGGAACCCCTTCGCCAGCAACGGAGCCGGCATCACGGTGCGCCCGGACGATCCGGAGGCGTTCGCCGACGGCGTGCTCGAACTCCTGGCGATGTCCCAGACGGAGCGAGCGGAGATGGGCGCCCGCGGCCGCGCGTTCGTGCAGGAGGGGCACGACTTCCACGTCCTCGGCGAGAAGCTCGAACAGGTCCTTCAGCGCGCGACCGAGCAGTGACGCCGAGCGTCACGAGAAAGGGGAGCGAGATGAAGCGAGCGCCATCATCGGTCGCCAGCGTCATCGTGCTGACGCTGGTCCTCACCACCGCACGGGTCGCGGCGAACGCCGCCACGCCCACCAGGGCGCGGTCCGCAGGCCGGGCGTCGGCGTCGGCCGCTTCGAAGCACCACGTCTACTACGTCGCGACGAACGGGAGCGACGCGCACGCGGGGACGAGGGCGCACCCGTTCCGCACGATCCAACGAGGCCTGAACCGCGCGCATGCGGGCGACACCGTCATCGTGCGCGCCGGGAGCTACCAGCCCGCTCGTTTCGTACGAGGAGGGAAGAAGGGGGCGCCGATCACGCTGCGGGGGCTCCGTGGGGTACTCCTGCAAGGCGATGGTTCGGGCACGGGTCTCGTCGTCTCCGGCGTGAGCCACGTGGTGGTCCGAGGGTTGACCGTCGTCAACTTCGAGGTCGGCATCGCCGTCGATGACGCGTCGGCCGTCGTCGTGACGAAGAACACGGCGCGCGGCAACGACGACACCGGCATCCAGACGACCGGCAGTCGTCACATCCTCGTCATGCGGAACCGGCTCGTCGATCTCGGACTGAGTCCTGGGGTCGCGGACCAGGACTACGGCGTGAACTTCTATTTCTCGCGCTACGTGGTGGCTCGACACAACTACTTCTTCGGACGTCACAACCAGGCGCTGTCGTTCAAACGACGCGTCTACCACGGCTCCGCGATCGGGAACACCTTCGAGGGATGCCTCCTGACCTGCCTCTACATCGGTCAGAACGACGACGACTCCGAAGGAGACATGACGTCGTCGCACATCACGGTCCAAGGCAACCGGTTCCGCGCGGTCAGGAAGGGTGGGACCTACTACCTCCTGCGGACCCCGATCACCGTGCGGAACGTCCAGTACGCCCTGGTCCAGTCCAACATCTTCGATCCGTCGTGCGAGCTCGGCGTCTATTACTCGAGCTCGCCGCAGCATGCCGGTCTGGCGGTCGGGCACAACACGGTCCGGCACAACAAGGTGAAACGGTGGCGACCTTGATGCCGTCGCCGGACGCGGAGCGTCCTTGACGGCGACGCTGCAGAGCGTCCCGCGCGAGGGGTGGGACGCCGTCCTCCTCGAGGACGGGCTGACCGACGTCTTCCTCCGGAGGGGCTACCTCGAGGCGTCCGCCGTCCTGGACGAGGGTGACCCCACGCTCCTGGTCCTGCGTGCCGCCGGCGGCGGCGTCGCGTTCCCCCTCCTGCTGCGCGAGCTGCCGGGCGAGCCCGAGCTCAGGGATGTGATCACGCCCTACGGGTTCGGCGGTCCTGTTGCGTTCGGCGCCGACCCGCCGTGGGCCGGGTTCCACGACGCCTACGAACGCTGGTGCGAGGAGCACCGCGTCGTAACGACGTTCGTGCGGTTCCATCCGCTCTACGCGAACCAGGTCAACGCGTCGCCGTCGATGGACGTCGTGCCGCTGGCGGGCACGGTCGGTTGGCGGCTCGAACCAGGCGCCGACCTGATGGAGGGCATCACCTCGAAGCACCGCAGGAAGATCCGCGCTGCCGAACGCGCCGGGCTCACCGTCGTCCTCGACGAGGATCGCAGCGGCGGCGCGCCCGGCCTCGCGACGCTCCGGCGCCTCTACGAGGAGACGATGATCCGAAACGGCGCTTCGAGCTTCTACTTCTTCCCGGACGCGTACTGGGACACGCTCCGCACCGAGCTCGGGCCCGTGCAGCTGGTGGCGCAGGTCCTCGGACCGGATGGGGACGTGATGGCGGCAGCGCTCTGCTTCGTCGCGCTGCCCTGGTCGCATTGCCACATCCAGGCGTCGTCGGAGGCGGGACGCGGGGCGAGCGCGACCTTCCTGCTGTTCTCCGAGCTGGCGAGGCACGCGCAGGAGGAGGGGTTCACCGTGTTCCACATCGGCGGAGGGGTCGGTGGTGCCGACGACGGCTTGCTTCGATTCAAGCTGGGGTTCGACGAGGGCGGCCTGCGGCCGGTCGCGGTCGGCAAGCAGATCCACGATGCGGCCGTGTACGAGCGGCTGACCGGTCGCCGCGACACCGAAGGGTTCTTCCCGGCCTACCGCACGCCGCACTGACCGGCGCGGATCACGCGCCCGACAGCGAGGCGGCGACCTCCAGCATGTCGTCGCGGTCGTAGCGCTGGTCGCAATGGACCACGAGGATCCGCTCGAAGAGGTCGACCTCCTCGGCCGTGGCGCCCGGCCGCGTCGGCCACAGGAGCGCGGGGAAGATCTGGTTCGCCACGAGCCGTTCGCGCGTCCGCTCGCGACCGGCGTGATCGTCGAACACGTACGCACCGACGAACGCGGTGGCGCCCTCGTCGACGGGCAGGAGCAGCCGGGCGCCCGCGAGGCCGGCGGTCGCATCGCGGAGCGTCGCGAAGTTCCGGCGCCGCCGCTCGATCCACTCGTCGACCGGGAGCAGCGGGAGCGATGCGCGCGTGAGCTCGGCGACGCCCGACGGCGTCCCGTGGGCGAGGAGCCGCTCGCTCTCGCCCAGGAGCTCACGGTAGGTCTGCTTCTCGACGTCCTCGCCGGCCAGGTAGCGGCTCTTGAGGAGCATGGCCGAGAGCCGCTGGAGGGTGGTGAGTGCGTGCTCGGGGGTCAGCGCCGCGTCGGGCGGCACGTCGAGGCCCTGCGGGGACCACACCGAGCCGCCGTCCGGCACCGCCAGCGTCTTGCGGAACGACGCGACGCAGTACATCGAGGTGCCGCGCGCGAACGGATCGTGTGAGTGGTCCTCGACGACCACGACGCCCTCGGGTACCTCGACCGTCATCGGACCTCGCAGGCCGAAGTAGTTCACGACGATCAGCACATCGCGGGGGGCGAGCGGGACGTCGTGTAGGTCGGGGCCGGGTTCGAGGGGCGAGTCGCGGTAGCGGCTCACCTCGATCCCCTGCTCGGTGAAGGCCGGCACGACCTCTTCGCAGTAGTACCCGGGGACCCAGACGCGCCCCCAGCCGAGCTCGGCCTGGCCCCAGAGCACGAGCCCGCTGAACGCCTCGCGCGCGCTTCCCCACAGCGAGTGCGGATGCGCGTCCCAGGGGTAGCTCGCCGAGCCCCATTCGTTCAGGTAGTGCAGGTCCGAGCCGTGTTCCCAGCGTTCGGCCGCAACCGCTTCGCGATCCTCGGTCATCGTCACGCGAGCAAGGCTAGCAGTCACTTCGGCCTAGACCATCGGCCGATTGACGGTCCGAAGTGGCCAGGCCTACGCTGCCGCAACTGCGGAGAGGAGCCGAGCTGCCCGCATCCCCCTGGCTGCGCTCGCCTCTCCGGGCCTGGGAGGGATCGAACGACGTGCAGTCTCGTCCGCAACCGCCGAGCAGCCTGCGTTTGAAGTACGCGCTCGACCGCGTGTTCGCCCTGCTCGCGTTGATCGTTGCCGGCCCGGTGATGGCCGCCGTCGCGATCGCGATCAAGCTCGATGACGACGGCCCGGTGTTCTTCCGGCAGGAGCGGGTCGGGTTGCGCGGCCGTCGCTTCCGCATCTGGAAGTTCCGCACGATGGTCGTCAACGCCGAGGAGATCGGGAAGGGCTACGTCCCGGAGGGCAGCGACCTCATCACGAGGGTGGGCGGGTTCCTGCGGAAGTCCAGCCTCGACGAGGTGCCGCAGGTGCTCAACATCGTGACCGGCGAGATGAGCTTCGTGGGGCCGCGCCCGACGATCCCCTCGCAGGTCGAGCGGTACACCGAGGAGCAGCGGAGACGGCTGCTCGTGAAGCCGGGGATCCTCGGGTGGGCGCAGCTGCACGGACGCGATTCCATCCCATGGAGCAAACGCATCCAGTACGACCTGGAGTACGTGGAGCGGGCGTCTGTGTCGTTCGACGCAGAGATCATCTGGCGCACGATCCCCATGGTGCTGCGCGGAGGCGGCGTCACGGACGACGTCGAGCCGTGGGAGGTCGACGATCTAGGAGGGACGGCAGGGTGACGAACGAGAACGAGATCGGCAGCACCATCCGCGGCGCGTACGTGCAACTGCGCGCCATCGAACCAGACGATCTCGAGTTCCTCGCGATGGTGACGAACGACCGGACCGTCTCCGGCATGGTGGTCGGCTGGGATTTCCCCGTGTCGGTCCACGGCCAGACACGCTGGCTCGAACACGCGTCCAGCGACCCGCGGACCAAACGGCTCATGGTGGTCGGCCCCGGTGGGGAGCGGATCGGGATGACCGGTCTGTGGGACATCGACTGGCAGGCGCGGCACGCGATCGGCGCGATCAAGCTGCATCCGCCGGCCCTGACCCAGAAAGGGATCGGCACCGACGCGATCAAGACGCTCTCGGCATGGGCCTTCTACGACGTTGGCTTGCAGAAGATCCAGGGATCGATCCTCGATTTCAACGGACCGTCGCTCGGGGCGTACGCGAAGAAGTGTGGCTGGAAGATCGAAGGCGTCTTCCGCCGGCACGTGTACCGCAAGGGCGAGTACCACGACGCGTACTGGGTCTCGATCCTCAAGGAAGAGTTCGATGCGCTGCCCGACGCTGCGGAGTACATCGACCGGGTCGTACCGGTCGATGCGGCGGCCAAGGTCGACGCCCTCCCGGAGTGGTTCGCGTAACCGGCGATCGCGGATGGACCACCGCGCGGCATCGCTCACCCGGAACCTCCCGGGGGCGATCCGGGGAGTCGTGTGAAGGTTCGATGGAATCCACCCCCACCATCCCCATGTCCGCGCCGGACCTCGACGGGTCGGACGAGTCCGCCGTCCTCGAGGCGTTGCGCTCGGGCGTCCTGGGCCTCGGCCCGCGCGCGGAGGAGTTCGAACGCCTGCTCGCAGCGGTCGCGGGCACGTCGCACGCCGTCGCGGTGAGCTCCGGCACCGCCGGGCTGCATCTCATCGTCGACGCCCTCGGGATCGGTCCCGGCGACGAGGTGCTGGTCCCGTCGTTCACCTTCGCGGCGAGCGCGAACGCGGTCATCTACCAGGGCGCCACTCCGGTGTTCGTGGACATCGAGCCCGACACCTTCAACCTCGATCCTGCTGAGCTCGTGGCCCGACGCACGCCGCGCACGCGGGCGGTCATGGCCGTCGACGTCTTCGGTCATCCCGTCGATCAGGACGGCGTGTTGGCGGCGTCGGAGGGGTTGCTGGTGATCGACGATTGCTGCGAGGCGATCGGCGCCACCTACAAGGGCCGCCCGGTCGGCGGGTTCGGCGCCGCCGGGTGCTTCGCGTTCTACCCGAACAAGCAGCTCACGACGGGTGAGGGGGGCGCGATCGTCACCGACGACGAGGAGCTGGCCGAGCTGTGCCGGAGCCTGCGCAACCAGGGCCGCGGCAAGATGGGGTCCTGGCTCCATCACGAGCGGCTCGGCTTCAACTACCGCATGGACGAACTCTCGGCGGCGCTCGGCGTTTCGCAGATCCGCCGACTCGATCACTTCCTGGCGAAGCGATCCGCGGTCGCCGCGATGTACGCCGAAAGGCTGGCTGGCCTCGAGGGTGTCCGGCCCCCGGTGGTGCGCCCCGACGTCTCGATGAGCTGGTTCGTGTACGTGGTGCTCCTCCCCGAGGGCACCGATCGCGAGCGTGTGATCGGCGCGCTGGCTGCCGAAGGCGTTCCGAGCCGCGCCTACTTCGAGCCGTTGCACCTGCAGCCCTACGTCCAGGAGCGGTTCGGCACGCGCGAGGGGATGCTGCCCGTCACGGAGTCGATCGCCCGGCGGACGCTCGCGCTGCCGTTCCACAACCGCTTGCGCGCCGATCAGGTCGATCGCGTGGTGGACGCGCTGGGACGGGCGCTCGGGTGATGCGCCGCGTGCGCAAGCGTCGGTCCGCTACCGAAAAGCCATCCTTCCTACGCCTTTCGTCGGATGGGTTCCCTCCCGCAGCCTCCGTACTCTGGGGTACGCTTACGAGCACACCCGGAGCACTGGCAAGGAGCGGCACGGCCCCGCGCGACTTCGTCAGGGCGGGAACGGTCCCTCGAGGCGACATCGGTATACGGCGGGGCATGCAGCGGAACGTGCCCGACGAAAGGTCGCTCGATGGTCGATAGCCGGCGGGACGAACAGATCGACTTCCGAGAGTTGCTCGGGATCATCCGTCGGCACATGCGCTCGATCGTCGGCATCACGCTGCTCTTCCTCGTGCTCGGCGTTGGGTTCGTGTATC
>Ga0335082_10005515_pt1 | contig 13824 bp, 10 predicted proteins | sample Lox_Sample_41_FD_206718 | JGI IMG/M metagenome (GOLD analysis project Ga0335082, IMG submission 206718) | Soil microbial communities from Loxahatchee National Wildlife Refuge, Florida, United States - Lox_Sample_4.1 | ecosystem: Environmental > Terrestrial > Soil > Wetlands | place: USA...
TCTTGGAATGCGCCTGGATGTCGATCAAACCGGAAGCGACCATCTCCCGCATCTGTGCCCATGTGAGGGCGTCCCTGGCACCCACGAAATCGGTGTAGAGGAAGACGGTGGCGGGAAACCCGTGTTGCTTCAAGAGCGGAAACGCATATTCGTACGTCGACGCATAGCCGTCGTCGATCGTGATGACCACGGCGCGATTTGGCAGCGGTCGCTTGCCGGCCAGGAAATCTTCCAGGTCGCGCAGCCGCACGACGCGATAGTCGTTTGCGGCGAGATAGTCCAGCTGCGCGGCGAACGCCTCGGCAGTCACCTCCATCTTGGAAACCTGCTCACCGAAGCGGTGGTAGGCCAGGATTGGAACCGTTTGATACCCGCCGCTCGTCACGCCCAACGGGTTGCTGGGCTTCAACGGAATGACCAGCGCCTGGTCCGGCTCGGCGCGCGATACATTATTGAAGTCTGCGATTTCCCAATACCGCTCCTCATCGCCCAGGTATTCGCGAGCGAGCGAGCGAAGCGTATCGCCGCGCCGCGGTCTGTAGATGACGAAGTGGTCGTCTTTTGCAATAACCTGGTCGGTGCTCGGCTTGGAAGCGGGCGGCGCGGCACTCGTGGGAGGTGAGGGCGCCGAGGCGGGGGTGGGAACCGCTGGTGCCGGAGGCGGGACGGCGGCGCAACCGGTGAGCGCTGCGATGGCCAGAGCAAGCGGCCAGGCAGAAGCGCCTCTGTTACAGCGGGAAGAGGCTGCGCATGCCTGGCTAAGATCTCCGATCCGAGCCCGGTGACTCGGCGCGCGTTGGCTCCAAGCCCTTCTGAATCGCTTGCGCCATGTTGTCGAACTCACGATACAGTTGCCCGAATTCGTCATCGCGCTGCTCGGCGATGCGGTAATCGTAACGCCCCTTCCCGATCTCTGCCATCGACTCTGCCAGCAGCTTGATCGGCTTGGAGTAGCGGTCCGCGATTAGGTAGGTCGCGATGACCACTGCAGCCACCGTGGTCACTACCAGCAACGCCATCATCAATGAGCTGAGGCGCGCGACCTTCGACAGCGGCCGCTCCAGGAGACCCAGGTGCACGCGACCGATCTCCTTGCTCTGAAAGGTGATGGGCGCTTCGAAGTCTAGCACTGTCTGCCCGTCTGGCGTGTCGTAGCTCAGGACGCTCACACCGTTGGCGCGCGACGCCACGGGCTTTGCTCCCGGCGGTGGCTGGTACGGCTGACCCACGATCGCGGCATCGCTGCTGACGCGTACGGTGCCCTTGCGGTCGAGGATCGTGATGGCGTGAAAGTCCTGGGTGCGCAGAATCTCCTGAACCGAAACCTCGATAGCTACCCACTCTCCCGCCAGCGCCGGCACTGCGTTTTCCGTCGCTAGGAATTTCGCGAGGGAGGCGCCGTAGTCGATCATTTGCCCCATCATCGCCGCATACTGACGCTGAATGACGATGGTCGCCGTCAGCGCCATGGTCGCGGCCACCACCACGGCCATCATGATCGTCCATTTCACCCGCAGTGGGACGATGCGCGGCCGACCTTGGCTGTCGGCTTCCTCGTTGATGTCGCGGATGACCTTGGCCAGTGCCATGGCCAGCTCACGGCCGGTCTGAAAGCGCTTTTCGGGCTGTTTTTTGAGACACCTTTCGACCACGCGCCGCAGTGCGGGCGGGACGTCGCGGCGCAGCTTTTCGATGGGCGTCGGATCTTCCCGAGCGATCCGATGCGCGAGCGTCACGATGCTGGTGGCCTCGAAGGGGGCGTGGCCGCCCAACAGCTGATATAGGACCACGCCTGCCGAGAACAGGTCCGAGCGCCCGTCCACCTTCTCGCCCATGGCCTGCTCGGGGGACATGTATTGGGGTGTCCCCAGCACTGTGCCTGCCCGCGTGCGCTGGGTATCCTCTGCGTCGTCGATCCGGGCGATCCCAAAGTCGGTGACCTTGATGGTGTTGCCATCCTTGAGGCGCATGATGTTGCTGGGCTTGATGTCGCGATGGAAGATGCCCTTGCTGTGCGCATAATCCAATGCCCGGGCCAACTGGATACCGGTTTCGACGACGTCGCGAATCGGCATGCCCGCGCCCGGCCGCATGATCTCGCTGAGCGGCGTGCCGTCGAGCAACTCCATGGCGATGTAAGGCCGCCCCTGGATCTCTCCGACGTCGAAGACGGTGACGATATTGGGGTGGGACAGACCGCCCGCCGCTTTGGCCTCCCGCAGGAAGCGGCTGCGGTGTTGCTCTTCGACGCACAGGTCCGGTTGCAGGAACTTGAGGGCCAGCGTGCGGCTGATCTCGGGATCGTAAGCCTTATAGACGGTCGCCATCGCGCCGCGGCCGATTCGTTCGAGAATCTCATAACGGCCGACCTGCTGGAACGCGGGCTGCGCCCCTTCGGACAAGTCGCGGGCCTCGAATTCACCCTTGGGCAGCGAATCGCCAAACGCCGGCACGACGCGGGTGCGTTCCGCATCCGTCGTGGTTTCGTCCATTTCACTGCGCGCTTTGGTCAGTTTGCCGTCTGAAACCTGTCCAGGCTCGTTGGGCTGCGCCATAGGTTGCCTCTTTGATGCGAGCGTGAACAATAGAGCCAAAGCTGGGAGTGCTGAAGTCGAGACAACGCTCCGCGGCCGGTATCCGCAGGTAGATGCGGATAGCGAACACTCAGTGCGTCTGCTGCAGGATAACCCTAAGGCGTGGGCGCAACAAGCCAGGCGAAAGTCATACACTGCCGGGCAAACAGCTGCCGCAGCGGAACCCTAGTCGACCGCGACGACTGCCAGCCGCTCCCGCTGCTGGCTGATCTCCTCCCCCAGCAGGTACACGGCCATGGCGTAGTTACGGCTGTAGTTGTACTGCAGCAGGGTGTAGAAGTTGTCGAACCCGAGCCAGTACTCCGGGCCGTCCACCTGATCCAGCGTGAACAGGCTAGCCGACATCGATCCGGTGATGCCGGGCGGGCTCTGCACGCCACGTTCCTGCCACTGCGCCAGGCTGAGCTGTGGCTTGAGTCCAAGCTCCAATAGCGGCTTCGGGTCCGCCGTGTCGACGCGGGCGGGCGCCACTACCGGCTGTCCCTCCTGCCAGCCGAACTCGCGGAGATAGCCGGCGACGCTGCCGACGATGTCGGCCATGTCGCGCCACAGATCTATCTTGCCGTCGCCGCTGTAGTCGAGGGCGAAGCGCCGGTAGCTGCTGGGCATGAACTGCGGCCAGCCCAGTGCCCCGGCGAAAGAGCCCTCCACCAAGGCCGGATTCCACCCCTGCTCGCGCGCGAGCACCAGGAACTGCTCGAGTTCTGACCTGAAGTAGTCAGCCCGCTTCGGCCATTCGAAGCTGAGCGTGTACAGGCTGTCGATGACGCGAAAACCGCCGGCGTACCGGCCGTAGCGGCTCTCGACGCCGATCAGAGCGACGATGATCGCCTCCGGCACCCCGAACTCGCGCCTTGCGCGCTCGAGCAGTGCTGCATTCTCATTCCAAAAACGCACGCCGTCGGCAATCTGCACCTCATCCACGCACAGCGGTTTGAACTGGTACCAGGGGCGGCTGGTCGCCGGCGCCGAGATCGCCCGCAATACGTCCGGATTCTTCCGCGCGTTTGCAAACAACGCGCGCAGGGCACGTGCGTCGAAGCCGTGCACGCTCACCATGTGACCGATGAACTTGCGCAGCTCCGGCTTGGGCTTGAGAGATTGCGCCGGAAGCGTCTGCGCCGGGACCGAGCGCGCCAGGATAACCAGCACCAGCAAGGCTGCGGCCAGCACAAGCCGGCCGAACAGCTGGGTGCTGCGTTGCGCGCGCCTCAGTGGCGACATGGGGATGCGATCCTCGAGTTGGAAGCGGACGGGTCGGCCTTGACGCGCACACGCGCCACGGTAGCCGAAGACGAACGGGATATCGTCAGAAGAGGTCTCCTCCTTGAGCGACACCGGTCTTCTCGAGCTGTGCGGCTTTGGCCTGGGATCGAGATTTCACTACAGGTCCGCGTCCGTCCTGCCGATTCTAGGACGAGCCCGGGTTGCAAAGTGCCCGTGAGCAGTGCACGGTACCCTGCCCGTGCGCGGAGCATGAGCGTCGCTGGAAGCAGCCGAACGCGAACTGCGCACCTGCTCGTTGGCGCATTTGACCCCAACCTGGATTCGGCGTAATGCTTACGCCTTTCCCTGACCCGCCCGGAGGCCCTCGATGTCACTGGTCGACCTGCTGCCTAGCGACGCCCGGCTCAAATCGGTCCCGGCCGGCGAGCTGATCTTCGCACAGGGGGACCGCGGCGACATCATGTATGTGATCGCGGAAGGCGAGGCGCAGATCCTGATCGACGGCAAGCCCCTGGAGACCGTCGGAGCCGGCGGGATCCTCGGCGAGATGGCGCTCATCGACGCCGAACCGCGCAGCGCCACTGTGATCACCAAGACGCGCTGCGTGCTGGTTCCAGTGGACGAGCGCAGCTTCGTCGATTTGGTCACGCGGCGGCCCGAGTTCGCGCTCGAGGTGATGCGGGTGCTGGTGCACCGGCTGCGCAGGGCGGGCCTCGAGCGCTGACCTGCGGCGCGGTTGCCCTATAATCCCCACTGACGGCGCCTCGACCGTCGACGCGCAGAGGCCGGAGCGGGCAGATCATCGGTTCGCAACCGGGCTCTGTTCTCCAAGTTCGTTTGCCGGATGCAGCTGTTCGCCTTTGGCGTCAACCACCATACCGCGCCACTGGCCGTGCGCGAGCGCATAGCGTTCGACACGGAGGGGCTGCCGGAGGCTTTGCGCGACCTGGTCGACCGCGAGCCGGTGCGCGAAGCAGCCATTCTGTCGACCTGCAACCGCACCGAGGTCTACTGCAGCACGCCGGAGCCGTCCACCGCGATCCGCTGGCTGGCTAGCTATCACAAGCTCAAGGATTCGCAGCTCGAGCCCTGCCTCTACACCTTGCCGCGAGAGCAGGCGGTAAAGCATGCTTTCCGCGTGGCCAGCGGGCTGGACTCCATGGTCCTGGGCGAGCCGCAGATCCTGGGGCAGATGAAGACGGCGGTGCGCTACGCGGAAGCGGCGGGGACGCTGGGGCTGGTGCTGCACAAGCTGTTCCAGCAGACCTTCTCAGTGGCCAAGCTGGTGCGCAGCCAGACCGAGATCGGCGCGGCGTCGGTGTCGATGGCGACGGCCGCAGTGCGGCTGGCCGAGCGCATCTACCCCAGCGTCTCGCAGCAGAAGATACTGTTTGTGGGTGCCGGCGAAATGATCGAGCTGTGCGCTGCCCACTTCGCGGCTCAGCGCCCGCGCGGCATGACCTTCACCAACCGCTCCCTGGAGCGCGCGCAGGAGCTGGCGCGTCGTTTCGAAGGCAACGCGCAGGCGCTCACCGATCTGCCGGATTTCATGGCCCACCACGACATCGTCGTGACCTGCACGGCGAGTCAGCTCCCGATCATCGGCAAGGGGCTGGTGGAGACGGCGCTGAAGGCGCGGCGCCACCGCCCGATGCTGATGATCGACCTGGCTGTGCCGCGCGATGTCGAGGCTGAGGCGGGTGAGCTCGACGATGTGTTCCTCTACAGCGTGGACGACTTGGGCAAGCTCGTGCAGGAGGGTCGAGACGTGCGCCAGGGCGCCGTGAGCAAAGCCGAGGCCATCATCGCGGCGGGCGTCGACGATTTCATGCAGTGGCTGGGAACGCGTGCCGCAGTACCGACGATCCGGGCGCTGCGCGACCAGGCCGAGCGCACGCGCCGGCACGAGGTCGAGCGCGCGATACGCCGGCTCGAGCAGGGTGAATCGCCCGAGCGCGTGCTCGAGCACCTGAGCCAAAGCCTGACCAACAAGCTGCTCCATCCCCCGACCCACGCGCTGCATCACGCCCAGGAAACCGACCGTGAGCAACTGGTGAAGCTTCTGGAGCGGGTGTACCTGATCCGCGGGCGCGAATGAAGTCGAGCATCGCCGCCAAACTGGCGCAGCTTTCCGCCAGGCTGGAAGAGCTGAACCAACTGCTGTCCGCGGAGAATGCTACCGCCGACCTGGATAGCTATCGCAGGCTCTCGCGCGAGCACGCCGAGATCGCGCCGGTAGTGAAGCTGTTCGAGGCGCACCGAGCCACCGAGCAGGATGTGCATGTGGCTCAGGCCATGATCTCCGACCCCGAGATGAAGGAGCTGGCCGACGCGGAGATCCGCGAAGGGAAGCAGAAGCTCGCGCGCATCGAGGCAGAGCTGCAGCGCCGGCTGCTCCCGCGCGACCCCAACGACGACCGCAATATTTTTCTGGAGATCCGGGCCGGTACCGGAGGCGACGAGTCGGCTCTGTTCTCGGGCGACCTGATCCGCATGTACTCGCGCTACGCAGAGCGTCACGGCTGGCGTGTGGAGGTGGTATCCCAGAGCCAGGGTGAGGTGGGCGGCTTCAAGGAAATCATCGCCAAGATCAGCGGCCAGGGGGCCTACTCCCGGCTCAAGTTCGAGTCGGGCGGTCACCGGGTGCAGCGCGTCCCCGCTACCGAGACACAAGGTCGCATACACACCAGCGCGTGTACGGTTGCCGTGATGCCCGAGGCGGACGAGATCGGCGAGGTGGTGCTGAATCCGGCTGACATCCGCGTCGACACCTTCCGGGCCTCTGGGGCGGGCGGCCAGCACATCAATAAGACCGATTCGGCGGTGCGCGTCACGCACCTGCCCACCGGTATCGTAGTCGAGTGCCAGGACGATCGCTCGCAGCACAAGAACAAGGCGCAAGCGCTCTCGGTGCTGGCCGCGCGCATCAAAGACAAGCAGCTGCGCGAACGCCAGGCCAAGGAGGCGGCGACGCGCAAGTCGCTGATCGGAAGCGGCGACCGCTCCGAACGCGTGCGCACGTACAACTTCCCGCAAGGACGGGTCACCGACCACCGCATCAATCTCACCTTGTACAAGATCGACCAGATCATGGACGGCGACATGGACGATCTGATCAACGCGCTCATCGCCGAGCACCAGACCGAGCAGCTCGCCGCCCTGGCCGAGGAAGCTTGAGTTCCCGGGCGGGCGTGAGCGGGACCCCGGATGTTGAGACGGCGGAGCAGCTGTTGCGAGCGGACAGCGCAACGCTCGCTTCAGCGCTCCAGATCTCGATGCCGGAGGCGCGGCGCGAGATCCAGGTCCTGCTCACGCGCGCGCTGGGCGTGGATCTCACCATCCTCCTCGCTCATCCGGAACGGGTGCCGGAGGCTCGCGCGACGCATGGTTACTCGCGGGCGTTCGCGCGCCGGCTGGGGGGCGAGCCGATGGCCTACATCCTGAGCGAGCGCGAGTTCTACGGGCTGCGCTTCGAGGTCACACCTGCAGTGCTGATCCCGCGTCCGGAAACCGAACTGCTGGTGGAAATGGCCCTGGAGCGACTGCCGCAAGCCGCTGCCGCCAAGGTGCTCGATATGGGGACCGGCAGCGGTTGCATCGCCGTCACGCTTGCGAAACTTCGGCCCGCGGCTCGGGTGATCGCCAGCGATGTCTCCCTGGCCGCGCTTGACATAGCCGAGCGCAATGCGCGGCATCAACACGTGACCAACATCGAGTTCCGCCTCGGCAGCTGGTTTGAGCCACATGGTGATGAGCGCTTCGATCTCATCGTGTCCAACCCGCCGTATCTAGGGCAGGACGATCCACATCTGCGGGAACGCGATCTGCGCGCCGAGCCCCGTGTCGCACTGGCGGCTGGCCTGGATGGGCTGGAGGCGTTGCGGACGATAGTTCTACAGGCGCCGCAGCACCTGTTGCCCGGCGCAGCCTTGATCGTGGAGCACGGTTATGATCAAGCTGAGGGGGTGGCACAACTGTTCCGAGCAGCTCGGTTCAGCGATGTCGTTGCCCGCACCGACATCGCGGGTATTCCCCGCGCCGCGGCCGGCCGGTGTCCTTGAAGGAGGGGCTTGAAAGGGCTACTATAGCCGCGAAAGGCAAGGGTATTCCATGAGCGGGATACCCTTCTGTTTTTGAGGTGAGCGACATATGGACACGCAGGAACGCATCCGCAAGCAGGTGACCGAGAACAGAGTCGTGCTCTACATGAAAGGCACGCCCGAGGCGCCGCAATGCGGCTTTTCAGCCGCCGCCGTTCAGATCCTCGAGGCGTGTGGAGTCGAGGAAGTGGCCACGGTCGATGTGCTGTCTGACCCGGACATCCGCCAGGGAATCAAACAGTTTTCCAACTGGCCTACGATTCCGCAGCTGTACGTGGCCGGCGAGTTCATCGGTGGCGCGGACATCATGCGCGAGATGTACCAGAGCGGAGAGCTGAAAAAGATCCTGGCCAAGTAGACCGCGCTATCCACACTTGCAGAGGGCTGGCCCGCGCCAGCCTTTTTTTCGTCCCATGCGTTGCGTCTGCTGCCAGTTGACGGCGACGGCTCGCCATTGCAGCATTGCGCACTCCCCGGACGGCCACATCCCGGCGTGAGCCGAGTTCAACGGTGCGAAGATGGCAATGAGTTCCGAAAGCGGCCAGAGCTTCAATGAGCTGCGGGAGGCGGTGCGCGCGCTTTGCGCCACCTTCCCACCCGAGTACTGGCGCAAGCTCGACGAGCAGCGCGCCTACCCCGAGGCGTTCGTGCACACCCTCACACAGGCCGGCTGGCTGTCGGCGCTGATTCCCGAGCAGTACGGCGGTGCGGGACTGGGCATCGCCGAGGCCTCCGTTATTCTCGAGGAGGTGAATCGCTCCGGCGGCAACGCGGGCGCCTGCCATGCCCAGATGTACATCATGGGTACGCTGCTGCGGCACGGCTCGCCGGAGCAGAAGCAACGCTACCTCCCTGAGATCGCTTCCGGCGCGCTGCGACTGCAGTCCTTCGCAGTGACGGAGCCCAGCACCGGCTCCGACACCACGAAGCTGAAGACCACCGCCGTGCGCAGGGGTGACCGCTATGTCGTGAACGGCCAGAAAGTTTGGACCTCGCGCGTGCAGCACTCGGATCTCATGCTGCTGTTGGCGCGCACCACGCCGTTGCCCGAGGCGAAGAGCAAGTCCGAGGGCTTGTCGGTATTCCTGGTGGATCTTCGCGGCTCGGTCGGCGCCGGCATCGCGGTGCGGCCCATCCGCAACATGCCTAACCACGAGACCAACGAGCTGTTCTTCGACAACCTCGAGATCCCGAGGCACAACCTGATCGGCGAGGAAGGCAAGGGCTTCCGCTATATCCTCGACGGCATGAACGCAGAGCGCATTCTCATCGGCGCGGAGTGTGTCGGGGACGGCCGCTGGTTTCTCGAAAAGGCGGCCGCCTACGCCCGAGAGCGAGTGGTTTTCGACCGCCCGATCGGGCAGAATCAGGGGATCCAGTTTCCTCTCGCGCGCGCCTACGTAAACGTCGAGGCGGCCGATCTGATGCGCTTCAAAGCCGCTGAGCTGTTCGACCGCGGGGCACCCTGCGGCGCGCAGGCCAACATGGCGAAGCTGCTGGCGGCCGACGCTTCCTGGGAGGCGGCCAACGCCTGCCTGCAGACCCACGGCGGGTTCGGCTTTGCCGCCGAGTACGACGTGGAGCGCAAGTTCCGCGAGACGCGGCTGTACCAGGTGGCGCCGATCTCTACCAACCTCATACTCGCCTATATCGCCGAGCATGTGATGGGTCTGCCGCGCTCCTATTAGGCGCGCTCTGTCACGCGGAGAGAACGGAAGTGGACGCGATCGAGAACCCGAGCCGGCGCGACTTTCTCCAGCGCGCCACCGCCGCCGGAGGGGTGCTGCTGCTGGGTTTCCATCTGCCGAGCGCGACCGCTGCCGCAGCCGGCGAATCCGGCAAAGGGGTCGGCTTCAAACCCAACGCCTTTCTGCGCGTCGGCAAGGACAACGTGGTCACGGTGATAGTCGGTAACTCGGAGATGGGTCAGGGCGTGCTGACCTCGTTGCCGCAAATCGTCGCTGAAGAGCTGGACGCAGACTGGAGCAAGGTGCGCTGGGAGCAATCGCCCGCGCACACGGACTACAACCGGCCGGGGATGCAGATCATGCTCACTGGAGGCTCCTCATCGGTGCGCTCCAGCTGGGACGCGCTGCGCAAGGCAGGCGCCAGCGCGCGCGCGATGCTGGTCGCGGCTGCCGCTCAGATCTGGAAAGTAGATCCTGGGACGCTGCGCACCGACATGAGCATGGTAATCGGCCCTGACGGGAAGCGTCTCACTTACGCAGAGCTAGCTGACAAAGCCGCAGCGATGCCCGTGCCGGCGGATGTTGCGTTGCAATCCCCGAAGGACTTCAAGATCGTCGGCCGCTCAGTGAAGCGCCTGGATACTTCGGCCAAGGTGGAGGGGTCGGCGCGGTTCGGCATCGACGTGAGCGTGCCCGGGATGCTGAACGCAGTGGTCATCAATGCGCCTGCGGTCGGCGGTCAGGTCAGCCGGTTCAGTGCCGACAAGGCCAAGACGGCGCCGGGCGTGAAGGCAGTGGTACTCATTTCGGGAGGCGTGGCTGTAGTGGCCGACACCTATTGGCACGCACGCAAGGGCTCCGAGCTTCTGGATATCGAGTGGGACGAAGGCATCCTCACCAGTCGCTCCTCCGATGATCTCGCAGCTACGCTGGAGCAGGCTGCTAAGCTCGAGGGCATCGCGGCGCGGCGCGAGGGAGATGTCGGAACCTTCAAGGGTGTCCGGACGATCTCGGCTCGCTACCACCTGCCCTACCTGGCGCACGCTTGCATGGAGCCCATGAACTGCATCGCGTGGGTCAAGCCGCATGAGGTGGAGGTTTGGACCGGCACTCAGGCGCAGACCGCAGTGCAGGAGTCTGCCGCGGCGGTCGCCGGCGTCGACCCCGAGCAGGTGAAAGTGCACACCCTGTTCCTGGGCGGCGGCTTCGGACGGCGCGCGGCCCAGGATTTCGTGATTGCCGCCGTGGAGACGTCCAAGGCCGTTGGTGCGCCGGTGAAGGTGATCTATTCCCGGGAAGAGGACATGCGCTCCGGCTACTATCGCCCGAATTCTTACACGCAGATCAGCGGCGGTGTGGACGCAGCGGGCAATCCAGTCATGCTTCAGGCCAAGGTGGTGGTGCCGTCTCTGGCCGAGGCGACCGGCTTCAAGCGCTTGATCCGGCCCGACGGCGTCGATCGCGTTGCGGTCGAGGGGCTGGCGGATATCCCTTACGACATTCCCAACATCAAAGTCGACTGGGTTAAGCACGACTTCGGCGTGCCCATCTGGTTCTGGCGCTCAGTGGGTGCGAGCCACAACACGTTCGTGACGGAGACGTTCATCGACGAGCTGGCGGTGCTGGCCGGAAAGGACCCGTATCGGTTTCGCCATGGATTGCTGGACAAGCAGCCGCGGCTGCGCGCGGTGCTGGACTTGGCCGCCGACAAGGCCGGATGGGGCAAGCCTCTGCCCAAGGGCGTGGGGCGCGGGATCGCCTGCGTGGCCGTGTTCGGCGGCTGGACCGCGCAGGTGGTGGAAGCTTCGATCGAGGGCGGCAGGCCCCGCGCACAACGCGTCGTGTGCGCTGCGGACTGCGGCCGCGCGATCAACCCGGAGCAGGTCAAGGCGCAGATGGAAAGCTCGATCGTGTTCGCGTTGTCGGCCGCGCTCTATGGTCACATTACGTTCAAGGGCGGCAAGGTGGAGCAAGGCAACTTCGACGATTATCCGGTGCTGCGCATGAACGAGACGCCGCGAATCGAAGTGCACCTGGTCGCGAGCGAAGAGAAGCCGGGCGGCGTGGGTGAGCCCGGCACCCCACCTACCGCGCCGGCGCTGGCCAACGCCCTGTTCCAGCTCACCGGGAAACGCATCCACGCGCTGCCGCTGTCCCTGCACAGCTTCACTGCATAGTTGCAGTGCAGATACGGGCGAAGGGGCAACAGGGTACGGCGGTTCAACCCTGAGTTCGATTCCCAAGCCGGCAGCGCGGATATTGAGACGCCCCGTCCCGAAATTCGGAAAGGCGCGCCAGATGTGGGTTCCCCGCCTGCTCCCCCGGTTTGCACCGGCGCCGCGCTTCTGGTTTCTGCCTGAAGTGTTTATCATGGTTGATGCCAGCGGCGGCTGGATGTCAGCTACCAGGCTGCTGTTCGCGTCGCTTGCGCAATCCGCAGAGGAGGTAGTCGAGCCATGATGGGCCTGGTGCGGCTCGCTTTGCGCCGCCCTTACACGATTGCCGTGTTGTCGCTGCTGATCCTGCTGCTGGGGGGATTGTCGATGCGACAGATGATCGTCGATTTCTTTCCCAAGATCGACATCCCGGTCGTGTTCGTCGGCTGGAACTACCCGGGCCTATCGGCCGAGGAGATGGAGCGGCGCATCGTGATCATCAGCGAGCGCGCCTACTCCACCACGGTGAACGGCATCGAACGCATCGAATCGAACTGCATTCCCGGCGTCGGGCTGGTCAAAGTCTATTTCCACCCGGGAGCGGACATCGGCGCGGCCATCGCGCAGATAAACGCCGTCAACGGCACGGCTTTGCGCATCATGCCGCCGGGCCTCACACCGCCGGTGATGATCCGCTTCAATCCGGCCACCGTCCCTATCGTGCAGATGATCCTCGGCAGCAAGACGCTGACCGAGGAACAGATCTTCGATTACACGCTTAACTTCGTGCGCGTCAAGCTGTTCACGATTCCGGGTCTGCAAACGCCAGCGCCCTTCGGCGGCAAGCTGCGGCAGATCCAGGTCGATCTCAATCCCACGCTCATGCAGTCGAAGGGGATCTCGCCCAACGACGTGGTCAACGCGCTCACCTCTTCGAACCTGCTGATTCCCGCCGGCACCGCGCGGCTGGGCGAGATCGACTACAACGTCATGATGAACTCGAGTCCGCCTTCGGTGGATCTGTTCAATCAGATGCCGATCAAGGTCGTGAACAGCGTGCCGGTCTTGATCGGCGACGTCGCGACGGTCCACGACTCTTTCGCCGTGCAGAACAACATGGTGCACGTGAACGGGCGCCGCGCGGCCTATTTGCAGATCCTCAAGGCGGCCGACGCATCCAGTCTTACTGTAGTGGGAAAGGCGCGGGACATGCTGGATGAAATCCGGGCCGCGGCGCCAGAGGGGCTAGACATCAATCTGGATTTCGATCAGTCGGTGTTCGTGCGGGCTGCGATCCGCAACGTAGCATCGGAAGCGATCATCGCGGCGCTGCTGGTTTCGCTCATGATCCTGCTGTTTCTGGGAAGCTGGCGCAACACAATCGTGGTCATCACCTCGATACCCTGCTCGATGTTCGCCGGGATCATCTGCCTGTACCTGACCGGCAACACCATCAATCTCATGACTCTGGGCGGGCTTGCGCTCGCCACCGGCATCCTGGTGGACGATGCTACCGTGGCGGTGGAGAACATCCACCGCAACCGCACGCTGGGCAAGCCGCTCACCGTGGCTATATTGGACGGCTCGCGGGAGGTGGCTCTGCCGCGGACCATGGCCACGCTTGCGATCTGCATCGTGTTCTTCCCGGTGACCTTCCTGTTTGGCGTTTCGAAGTACCTGTTCACCCCACTCGCGCTGTCGGTCGTGTTTTCGCTTCTCGCCTCCTACGTGTTGTCCTTCACGCTGGTACCGATGTTGTCGCGCTATCTGCTGGCGGGAGAGAAGCACGTGGAGCCCGGACATACCGGCCGCATCGGCCCGGCGGAGCAATTCAATCGGGCACGTGAACACCTGCTGGACTGGATGCGTGAGTGGTTCGGGAACGTCCTCGGACTGCTCATGCGTCACCGGGTATTTGTCCTGGGACTGATGGCTGCATTTGGGGTCGTGAGCGTTGTGCTGATCCGGGTGGTGGGAACCGATTTCTTCCCGCCTGTCGACGTGGGCATCATGAAGCTGCATTACCGAGCTCCAGTCGGCCTGCGCATCGAGGAGACGG